>JGI20159J14440_10001333_pt1 | contig 17735 bp, 17 predicted proteins | sample COG_09_FD_14440 | JGI IMG/M metagenome (IMG submission 14440) | reverse complement strand
TAACAGATTAAAAATGGGATAAATACAAAAAAAATAAAAATTTAACTTTAAGAAAATCATCTAAAAAGTAAAAAAATTTGGTGTGTTTATTTGCGTATCATTATAGTAATGATACTAACCTTATGGTTTTTTGTCTAAGAATGATTTAAATATATTGACTAGTTTTATCTTAAAATGAAAGGGAAAAAATTCAAAATATATCTAACTCTATTATTTTTTTTTGTGTATACATTTAGCTGCAAAGAAAATAATAAAACCCTTTTATTATTCGATATGGAAAAAGTGGAAGGAAACTATTTTACTTCTCGAAATTCAGAACGCGTCTCCAATTCTCTAGCACAATCTTCAGATTATTCAAAATCAGGAAATTATAGTGCCAAAATTGACTCTATTAACCCTTATGCGCTTAGTTATAATTTTAATAATTTGAAAAAAGGCAATAAAATAATAATTTCTGTCTGGGAAAAGACTGGGGCGGCGAGAGGCTACTTAAAGTTGGTGGACGAAGAAAAAAATATTCTAGCAGTTAAGAGAAGTCGTTTTAAAAAAATAGAAAATCAATGGGTGTTGATCAATCTTAGCTTTACAGTAGAAAAGATTCTAAAGAAGTTAAGTTTTTCATTCACAATGAAAAAACTCTTCCTGCATACTATGACGACTTAAAGATAGAGTTGTTAAATAAGTCTACAAGACCAGTATTCAAAAAAGAAAATATAGGGATTCAAATTAAATCTAAAGATTTGGATAAGCTTTTTAAATACAGAGACAAAGCAATTCAAAATGGTGTTATTGGTAAATCCTTAAAAAAATACTTTAGAGGAATTATGGTTTATAATAAGGAGAAGATTCCAATCAAAATCCGTTTAAAAGGAGACTGGGTAGATCATCTTAGCGGAGACAAATGGTCTTTTAGAATTAAAATTTTAGGAGATAAAGATTTTAAAGGGATGAAAGCTTTTTCTATCCAACATCCAAAAACACGCTCATTTCTAAAAGAATGGATAATGCACAAAATCTTTAAAGACGAAAATATTTTAACTACAAGATATGGCTTTATAACTGCATCTTTGAACGGAAATAATTTAGGAATATATGCTTACGAAGAACACTTTAGCAAAGAATTACTGCAACACAACAATAAGACGGAAGCGCCAATTCTTAAGTTTAATGAAGAAGGTATATGGCAAACTAGACTAAATAATCCGAAGAATAAAAATTTGTATCCATATTTTGAAGCCTCGGATATAATTCCTTTTCAAAAGAAAAGTATTTTATCGTCAGGAAATCTTAAAAAAGACTTTGAAAAAGGATTTAAATTAATGACTAAATACAAAGAATTTAATGGGAATTTAGAGAATATATTTGATTTAAATTATACAGCAAAACTTTACGCACTATATGACATTGGAAAAATCAGGCATTCTTACCATTGGCACAATCAACGTTTTTATTACAACCCTAAAGAAAATAAGTTAGAGCATATTGCATTTGATTGTTATGCAGGTATTGAAGAAGGAATAGAAGATGTTATATATGGCTATTCTGATAATAATTCTTATGATTTTAAAATGACTTACCTATCCAAACAATTTTTTAATAATGATTTATTTGTGGCTAACTACAAAAAATTTCTAGATAAATTCTCTAATGAAGAATTCTTAACCAACATTATCAATAAATATAGTACCAGTTCTGATTCGTTAAATACTATTTTAAAATATGAATTTCAAGATTATGAATTTGATATAAACTATCTTATTGATGATGCAAAAGCTGTTAGAGAATCGCTTCCGAGCTATACTTCAAATCACAATTTTTTAGTTAAGCCCATTAAATATGATTATGCTTCAATTGAAAATAATTATTTTCCATCTATTGGCATAAAAGCGAATAAATATATCAATAGGAAAAATGAATTGGTCTTGAAAATTAAGAACTTCCATTTAGATACTGTTTATTTAATAGGACATTCTATAGAGGGGAAAAATAATGCTCTAGTTAAGTTTACAGATTCTATTTTAATTACTCCATTTCAAACAAAAGGAGATTCTAAAGAAATAAATATTAATGGAGATGCTGATTTTATATTTTTCAAACCTCAAAACACAAATAAATTAGAGGTTATGAATATTGAAAAAAAGTTGATTTAATTATAATTTTCTGGACACCTTTCTTAAAGTGCTACTTTTAGGAGCAGATTGTTCCACTTTTGTTTTCAATTCCCCTTTTCTAGTATTCTTTTTCTTCTCTGTTTTTGTGTCGTAAGTAGATTTGGAGTTCTTGGTCTTTTTAGACTTTTGTTTTTTGTCAGAATTACCTTTGGAGTTATAGTTGGTTCTTTTTGGAGTATTGGACTCACTTGACGATCCACTATTAGCTGCAGAACCCTCCTTACTTTTTTCGCTATCTGATTTTGCTCTATTTTCGTCTTCTTCATCTATAGGCTTTTCTTTCTTATCTCTTCCAAAAGTTAAATTAAGTCCAAAATGAATTTGACCATTTCTAACTTTNTTAGTGTCAATGTTTATACTAGAGGCCGCATCAGAAAGAAAATTATCTCTCGGATTTAGAGTTCCAAAAGCAAGAACATTGTCTGTTAAACAATAAATTTCCACTGGGCCAAGATTTACTGAAAGTCCAAAACCTACATTGGAATAGCTTCGATTGTATATAGAGTAAGAAGCTGTTGCAGAAAGGAAATTACCAAGGTGGTAATTGTATGCTACACCCATTCCTCGTCTCCATCTATTTCTGACAAATGAAGAGTACAGACTCAAAGAAATAAAGTTATTATGATCAACAATATATTCCATAGATGCATAAATTTTTGTTCGAAGAGCAGTACTATAACTTTCGTTGGTATATGAATAATTATTTTTTAAATCTTCTTCAATAGAATCTTCCAATACTTCTTTTAAAAAATCAACACTAGAACCATCTCCAAAAATAGAAATTGGATTACTAATGCCATCGTATTCATAGTTCCAAGCCTCTAGCTTAGAATTGGCTGTATAACTATTCCAATTGATAAAGCCTAAATCCAAAACAGACGCTTCTAAAAGTAGTTTGTCACTTAGGTGGTAATTGAATCCTAAATCAATTCCTAATCCACGATTGTTTCTATTAAATAAATAATTATTAATGTATCCGTCTGAAAAGCCAGACTGCTGCATTATCAAAGAATCGTTGGTATTCAGTCCTCCAATTGCTGGGATGTCACCATCCACCATTACTTGTGGAAGGCCCGAAGTTCTAAAATCAAAAGCCATATCAAATTTTAACGCATGCGTATTTTGATCGGTTTCAATGCCCATATAGCTAACGTCAGTTGTGAAGTTTTCCATTCCGTAGAGGTACTTTAGTCTTGCGCCATAAGTAAATTTATGATGGACATCGTGCACCCAGTGAATGGCATATTCTCTCCAATGCGTGAAATCAAACCCTAGCCCATCCAAAGAAGCTCTTTTTCCTAAAAGATTATTCCCATTTCCCTCCATAGCAAGAACAATCAAGTCTTTTGGATAATTAAAAGTAAAATCTAACTTCTCCGTAACATTGAAAGAAAAGAAGTTATTTCCTGCTTTAAAACCAACAAACATTAAATCTTACTGCCGTTAAGGATGAAAAAGTTTTCCGAAGACATTTTTGCTATAGCATTGTCGACATCTGGCATCATAATACCATCGGCATTTTGATAAAATATATCTCCTATAGAAAAGCCAGTGTTAAAAACAGAGCCATATACACTAGAAATAATAGGCAACCCTATATCCAACTTTGAATCTGGCATGGAAGCTGGGTCAACTTGTGTAATCTGAGGAATAGAAGGCATATGATACAATATAAAATCTTGCTGAGCATTGATTTTAGTCAAAAGAAAAACAAACGATATGAGAATTATTTTTCTCATTAAAACATCCTCCCCGAAATTAGTAATGCCATTGACAATTGTAATTTGTAATCACTATAAATTTTTACAGATTGCTGATTGTCAAAATCTGAAGTTCCTGCTGTAACGAGAAGAATCACAAACTTGGTCTGGTTTAAATTATCTACGCAAGATTCATCACAACCGAGTAATGTTACTTTTTGTTCTGAATCTTCAATAACCTTTCCATTAGCATCCAAAGTTGCCGATTGAAGAACTAATTCCCCATCGGCAATAGAAGACAATAAATTCATATTGCTATCTAACAACTCTAAAGTAAAATTAACCTCTACTGGCCATCCATTGGTAGTAGAAAATTTAATTACAGCTGAATCAATGTCAGTTTCTGAGCTAAATAATTCATCTACTTTAAAATCAAAAGGAATAGTATCTCCCATCACCCAGCCGCCTGCATATCCTTCTAAAGGAAGAGTGATTTCGGTAGATACAGAAATCTTACTAGAACTTGAAATAAAATTATTGTTGGTAATTGTTGAATCAGCATTTACCACCACCACCGGATTACTAACAATACTTTTTGGAGTTGAATTAATTAACTCGTTGATAGTACTATTGGTTGCGTCCATAGTAATAATGGATGTTACAGAATCTCCTTGATTGGAGGGCTGCTCAATTGTTGGGAAATAAAATGGTGCTGGCTGAAGGTTGCCAGCTGCAGCCGAATCATATAATACATCTCCAAGAAAAACTCCTTGAAGGTCTTCATAATACATAGATTGCATTCCCATATTGGCAGTAAAACCAAAACTATTTTGGATAGTGTGCTCAATTTTTGGATTAGTAAGTAAAAACTGTACCGCAGATTCTGAGTTACTAAATATATCTATCTCTAATGGAATGGAGCCTAAATCAAATTGCTGGTATTTAATGTCGCCCAAAATAGTAGAAAACTCTAAATTATCCATTGAAAATGAAAAAGTAAGATCATCAGTAGTATTAATTGGGCTACCTGAACCATTAATAGTAACGTCTAAATAGACCACCATCTCATTATATCCAATATTCCCTTTAGTTAAATCAAAAATATAGTTGCTAAGATTTGCTTGAGTAACTGCTGGATTATTAGCAGGTGCTGTTANAANATCTGANAAATAACCTCCTTGATCATCCACCAANGANGGAATNGTAATACNAACAACNACCTNATGACTTAAATTATTGACAATATCAATAGTTAAAATTCCTTGAGAAAACTCAATGGAAGTTAANTCCTCNCCAGATGGGAAAGTAAAGGTATTTACATTNGTATCTCCNTANNTAATNGAATTATTAAGTGAGGGTAAATTTTGTGTTGCTGGATTAACAGAAATACTAAAACTTTGNTCTGGAATCTCAACTATTTCAGAAGCGTTTATNGAAGTTGGGGGAGTAACATAAGCCAAGAACAACTCTCCATCTGTCCCTGTGCTAATAATATCTCCAGTGTCTCTTTCTAACATNTCCTCTACATCAATCTCTGCACTTACTAGAGGGATTGCAACATGGTGATAGGTTTGAAGGGANGATAAATCTACTTGATCACTTTTCTTACAAGAAGNAAAAATTANTGCGAAAAAAAGAANNTAAAGTAATTTTTTTAGTCTTTTCATTAGTTAAATATGAGGCTAAGTTAAAGAAATTACCACAATTAAATAAAAAAATACAAATCTTCTTGGTTAAACTGTAATAGTTTTGAATGCCTGATAAAATTTATAAAGTAAAATCATAGATTTATAAAGCGTAAAAAATAAGAATTGATTAAAAAATACAAAAACCACCTTATACTCCACTTCACCATATTAATTTGGGGATTCACTGGCATAATTGGGAAAATTTTGGGATTAAGCGGGCTCTCAACTAGCGAGGTTGTGTTCTGGAGAATGCTCATTGCGTGGATTACTCTTCTACTCTATCTTCTCATTAAAAAACAAAGCATTATAGTTTCCAAAAAAACACTTTTAAAGTTTCTTGGAAATGGGGTTTTAATTGCATTTCATTGGTATTGCTTTTTTGAAGCAATTGCACTTTCAAATGTATCTATTGCCTTAGTTTTTATGTCAACTACAGCATTTTTCACATCCTTTGCAGAGTGGGTTGTTTACAGAAAAGGGATTGATTATAAAGAATTATTTACAGGTGTTTTAGTAATTATTGGCGTTTCCATAATTGTCAATGATTTAAATTTTGAAAACCACCCTGACTATTTAAAAGCAATTTTTCTAGCATTAATTTCCGCTTTTTTAGCTGCCTTTTTTTCTGTCATAAATAGTGTACTTGTCAAAGATAATGACTCTGCTATTATTTCTTTTTATGAACTTATGGGTGGGTTTTGGGTGATAAGTATTTTGTTTTTTTTTAATGGAGACATTGTCTTAGAACAACTTTCGCTAAATACCCTTCAATTTTTTTGGTTGATGGTTTTAGGGATTGTTTGTACTTCTTTTGCATTCCTTCTTGGAGTTTACGTCATGAAGTTTATAAAACCATATACAGTAAATTTGTCTGTCAACTTAGAGCCTATCTACGCAATAATATTTGCACTTTTAATTTTTAAAAATTCTGAAGTAATGAGCCTAAACTTTTATCTAGGCTCAATGATTGTCGTAGGATCTATACTACTAAATGCTTTGTTTAAAAAAACAAAAAAGCCACAAAAANTGGCTTAATTTTTCTACATTAATTTNGTNAATTAATNAGCATATTTGTTTTGAACTTCTTCCCAGTTAACAACCTTNAAAAATGCTTCAATATAATCTGGTCTTCTGTTCTGGTAATTTAAGTANTAAGCGTGTTCCCAAACGTCAATTCCTAANATTGGAGTTCCANCACATCCCACACCTGGCATAAGTGGATTGTCTTGATTNGGGGTAGAACAAACTTCTAGTTTGCCNTCGCTGTTAGCACATAACCANGCCCATCCTGAACCAAATTGTGTAGCTGCNGCCTTTGAAAACGAATCCTTAAAGTTTTCAAANGANCCAAAGTCTCTATCAATTGCTTCAGNTAAAGANCCTGAGGGTGTTCCCCCACCATTAGGTGACATTACTTTCCAAAAAAGTGAGTGATTGTAAAATCCACCGCCATTATTTCTTAAAGCTCCGTTTGACATATCTAGATTAGTCATCAGTTCTTCAATTGATTTATCAGAATGATCGGTTCCTTCAAGGGCAGTGTTAAGCTTTGCTGTATATCCAGCATGATGTTTTCCATGATGTATTTCCATTGTCTTGTGATCAATGTGTGGCTCTAGAGCGTCATGGTTGTAGTTTAATTGTGGTAACTCAAAAGGCATAGTAATTAGATTTTAGTTCGTTAATATTTAATGACTCCAAAGCTATTGAAAATTTGGTTTAAATTTGAAAATAAACAGATAAATGAACGTATACAGTGACGAATACTTTATGCGAATAGCTCTAAAGCAAGCTCAAATTGCTTTTGAAAATGAAGAAGTTCCAGTTGGTGCAGTAATAACTTATGACAATAAAGTAATTGCTAAAGGACACAATCTTTGTGAAAAACTTACAGACTTTACAGCACATGCTGAAATGCAGGTTTTAACTTCTGCAAGTAGTTATTTGCAAAATAAATACCTCAACGAGTGTACATTATATGTGACTCTTGAGCCTTGTGTTATGTGTGCTGGAGCTACTTTTTGGACAAGAATTGGAAGAATTGTATTTGGAGCATCCGATGAAAAAAGAGGGTTCTTAAGGATATCAAAAAAAATTCTACATCCAAAAACAATAGTCACTGGCTCTGTGATGGAAAATGAATGCAGCTTTTTACTTAGGAGTTTCTTTCAGCAAAAAAGATAGTTTTTTTAAGAACTTTAACATTAATAATTCATTAATTGAAAAATTATTAAGTAATTTTATTAAAAATATAAAAATATGTATCCAGCTGAAATTGTATCACCATTTATTGAAGAATTAACCTCCAAAGGGTTTAAGGAACTAACATCATCAGAAGAAGTTGATAACCACTTGAACTCTCCATCAGGAACAAAGCTAGTGGTAATTAATTCTGTATGTGGTTGTGCCGCTAGAAATGCAAGGCCAGCTGCGAAAATGGCTGTGGAAAATGATATTAAACCTGACGAAATTCTAACAGTTTTTGCAGGATTCCATAGCGAGGCTACTAACCAAGTTAGAAAATATTGCCTTCCTTATCCTCCATCTTCACCAAGTATGGCACTTTTTAAAGACGGGAAACTAGTTCATTTTATTGAGAGACATCATATTGAAGGAAGACCAGCAGAAATGATTGCTGAGAATCTAACTGAAGCTTTTAAAGAATTCTGCTAATTTTTATCCAAAACCTTAGGAAGTTTAAAATAAGTACTGTCTTTGACAGGGCTATTGGTAAGAGCTTTTTCTTGATCTAAAACATTACCGAGCTTATCTTCCCGCCAATTATTTACTTCCTCATTCATGTGAATAAGTGGCTCTATCCCATCTGTTTCAAGCTCGTTTAACTGGTTAATAAAATTTACCATTTTAGAAAGATCTTCAGATATAAGTTCTACTTCTTCCTTGTTAAACTTTAGCTTAGATAAGCCAGAAAGTTTGGTTATAACTTCTTTTTTAATTTTCACTTTTTAATTCTTTATTAATCACCTTAAAAGTTTGCTCTCTCAAATTTACTAAATCTTTGCGATTTAAATTGTCTACAGAAATATAATCGTGTACAACAACTTTAGCTACTCCTGGTTTTGTATTTCCAGAAAAATCTTTGTGGTCTTTAAATAAGTCATAGTTGTTTTTAAATGTTACTGGAAGAATTGGACAATTTGTGTCTATAGCCAATTGAAAAGCTCCATTTTTAAATCTTCTCATTTCAGTTTCTGAATTTTCCCACCCTCCCTCTGGGAAGATAATTATACTTCTTCCTTTTTGTATTTCCTTTTTGGCTAAAACCAAACATTCTGCTGCTCGAGTCTTACTATCTCTGTAAACAGGAACATCAATACCTCTTTTAAAAAATATATTTATCACAGGCCATTTTAATATTTCTGACTTTCCAAGAAAAGCAAAGTCTTGATCAATGATTTGGTACATTAACAAGATGTCCAAGTAAGACTTATGGTTGGCGCAAATTATATATTTTTTCTGAAGGTCTAATTTGGATAAAAAAACGATATCTAATTTAACTCCTGCTAAAAAAGACATCCATTTCGACCAAAGAAATTTAATTTTTTTGGCATTTTTATATTTATTTTTTCCTCTTACAAGCAAAAAAATTGGCCCCCAAAAAGTAATGCAAAAGATAATATATATAACCCCAATATATAGAAAGAAAGAAAAGGATATAAATTTTTTCATTTACACAAATACTATCATTAAATTTATCACATAAAATTATATCATTTTTAAGTCTAAATTTGTATAAATTGAATATTAAATAGGATGTCAAGAATTTTAACAGGGGTTCAAAGTACTGGAAGACCTCATATGGGAAACATATTAGGAGCAATTATTCCAGCAATCGAGCTTGCTAATAATCCAGCAAATGATTCATTTCTTTTTATCGCAGACTTACACTCTTTAACTCAAATAAAGAATCCAAAACAACTAAAAGAAAATACTTTACAGGTAGCTGCAACTTGGTTGGCTTGTGGCCTCGACCCAGAAAAAACTACTTTTTATAGACAATCTGATGTTCCTCAGTGCACAGAACTGTCTTGGTACTTAAACTGTTTCTTTCCATACCAAAGGTTGAAACTTGCCCATTCTTTTAAAGATAAATCTGATAGACTAGAAGACGTGAATTCTGGACTATTTGCTTACCCAATGTTAATGGCTTCAGATATTTTACTTTACGACGCAGACTTTGTTCCTGTTGGTAAAGACCAATTACAGCACTTGGAAATGACTAGGGATGTAGCTTCAAGAATCAATCATAAGTTTGGAGACGTTTTTATTATTCCAGAAGCAAAATTGCAAAAAGATGCTCAATTAATACCTGGAACGGATGGAGAAAAAATGAGTAAGTCGAGAGAAAATACCATAGATTTATTTGCAGACGAAAAATTCATTAAAAAAATAATTAATAAAAATATAATTACTGATAATTCTCCACTAGAGGCCCCAAAAGACCCCAATAATTCTACTGTTTATCATTTATACAATTTAATTGCATCAAGTGAAAAAAGCAGTAAAATGGCAGAAAACCTAAAGGGAGGAGGCTACGGGTGGGGTCATGCTAAAAAAGAATTAATTGAGGAATTGGTTAAGTCTTTTGCACCACAAAGAGAAAAATTCAATCACTTCATAAACCACCCTCAAGAAGTTGAAGATATTTTACAAAAAGGAGCTCTAAAAGCAAAAAAAGTGGCTGATACTACCTTAAATAGAACTAGAGAAAGTCTAGGATATAATTCTTAAAGCTCAAATTTAATTCCTTGTGCCAAAGGCAGAGAAGTTCCCCAATTAATAGTATTGGTTTGTCTTCTCATGTAGATTTTCCAAGCATCTGAACCAGATTCTCTTCCTCCACCAGTTTCTTTTTCTCCGCCAAATGCCCCTCCAATTTCAGCACCAGAAGTCCCAATATTTACGTTTGCAATTCCACAATCAGACCCTTGATGAGATAAAAATGTTTCTTGTTCTCTCATGTCGCTAGTCATAATTGCTGATGAAAGACCTTGAGGAACATCATTCTGAATTGCTATTGCTTTATTAACATCTCCACTATATTTAATTAAATATAAAATAGGGGCAAATGTCTCATGTTGTACTATTTTAAAACTGTTTTCTGCTTCAATAATTACTGGCTTTACGTAGCAATTGCTTTCATACCCAGCTCCACTTAATTGGCCTCCTTCAACCACAACATTTCCACCTTCCAATTTTGCTGCTTGAATAGCATCTAAATACATTTTTACTGCATCTTGATCAATTAATGGCCCAACATGATTGGACTCATCTAATGGATCTCCAATCCTTAGCTGATTATACGCATTGACCATTGCTGTCTTAACATTTTGATAAATATCTTCATGAATTATTAATCTTCTTGTTGAAGTACACCTTTGCCCAGTAGTTCCTACCGCACCAAAAATTAGTGCTGGAATAACCATTTTAAGATCAGCATTCGGGGTTAATATAACTGCATTATTTCCACCAAGTTCTAAAAGTGACTTTCCTAATCTTTTTCCAACTACTTCACCAACAGATTTTCCCATTCTTGTAGATCCAGTTGCAGAAACTAATGGAATTCTTTTATCAGCAGACATAAGCTTTCCTATATTTGCATCTCCAATTACAATTGCAGATATTCCTTTGTGAAGATTATTTTTATCTAATACTTCTGCTATTATTTTTTGACAAGCTACACCACATAAAGGAGCCTTTTCAGATGGTTTCCAAATACAAACATCTCCACATATCCAAGCCAAAGCAGTATTCCATGCCCAAACTGCAACAGGAAAATTAAAGGCTGAAATTATACCTACAATTCCTAGTGGATGGTACTGCTCATACATTCTATGCATTGGTCTTTCTGAATGCATAGTTAATCCATGTAATTGCCTTGACAAACCAACTGCAAAATCACATATATCAATCATTTCTTGGACTTCTCCCAGCCCTTCTTGAAAGGACTTTCCCATTTCGTAAGAAACAAGTGCCCCTAATGCTTCTTTCTTTGACCTTAATGCCTCTCCAAATTGTCTGACAATTTCACCTCTTTGTGGTGCTGGCATCATTCTCCAATCTGAAAATGCATCTAAACCTGCATCTATACACTTTTGATAATCTTGTTCAGTTGCACAAACAACACTTCCTATTTCTTGGCCATCTACTGGGGAGACAGAAATAATTGTATCTCCTGATGTTTTTAACCAGTCTCCACCAATTGCAGCTCCATAATTTTTGCTTTCTATGCCTAAAGAATTTAATATTTTTTTAATGTCCATATGTATTTGTTATTTTAAGGAAAACAAAAGTAATAAGTATTGTCTTCAAATGCATTACTAATTGAATTATTTTGAGGATGGCAAGTTTATCTCAACTACGGTTCCTATCCCCTTTTTGCTAGATGAAATATAAATTTTACCATTGTGGTGTCCTTCAACAATTCTTTTAGCCAAGGACAATCCTAATCCCCACCCTCTATCTTTAGTCGTATATCCAGGTTGAAAAATTGTTTTTTGGATAGAGGAAGGAATTCCTTTGCCGTTGTCTTTAACTTTTATTACAATACTATTTTGTTGCTTTTCAATATTTAAAAAGATATTGCCATTGCCTTCCATTGCATCTGCAGCATTTTTTATAACATTTTCAATCACCCAACTAAATAACGGCGCATTAATTAAGGCATGAAGTGGCTGGTTAATAAATTCCATATTTAATTCTACAGTCTTTGGAATTCTTTTTTTCATGTAGGAAATATAATTGTTAAAGAATTCTACTAAATCAGTTTCAATAATCTCAACAGAGGATCCTATTTTAGAAAATCGCTCACTTACTACAGTTAATCTTTCAATATCTTTTTCCATTTCAATAAAAGCTTCTGAATTTTCCTGGCCACTTTCTTTTAAAAGTGTAATCCATCCATAGAGTGAAGATAGAGGAGTTCCTAGTTGGTGAGCAGTTTCTTTGGCCATTCCCGCCCAGACTTGATTTTGCTCAGAGCGCCTAAAGGAGGAAAAAGAAAGGTAAGATACGAGGAGAAAAAGAGCAACTATTAGAAGAGTAAGTAAAGGAAAATATTGCAACTGAAATAATATTTTAGAGTTGCTGTAGTAAATAACGCCATTATCATTATTGCCTAAATATATTTCTACTGGATTATTATTTTCAGACATTTTTTGAATAATTAAATCCATTTCCAATCTTTTCATTTCTTTATTAATGACATTTGAAGCAATTAAAGAGTCTCCACTTTGGCTCCAAAAAACTACTGGTAATTGAGCGATATTATTCATTATTTCTTTAGAGAATGAATTAATTAATGAATCGCGCTGAGACTGTAGTTGGAAATATTTTGAGGAATTAGAATAAAATATTCTTTGCACTCTATTTTTATAATAATTAAATTCAATAGGTTTGTTTTGAGATGCCCATTTTAAGGTAATAGAATCTGACTTATCTTGTCTTTTCTTTGAATCACTTATATCTAATAAATCTATGTTTTTATGCGAAATATAAGTGCCATTATTATCCGTAAGTATAAGAGGAATATTGTTATTGTTTTGGATAATTTCTAAAGCTAATCCAAAATCATTTAAAGACTTTTGAAACTCTTTTGTTGCTCTAGCCCATAAATAAACATTATTGGTTTCGTTTTGTGATAACTCCTGAAAAGCAATATTTGTAAGTCTGACCAACTCTGCTTTCTTTTTAACTGCTTCACTCCAAAAACGGATTTTTTCTAACTCAGATTCTTTAACGTTAGAGACTAAAATTGAAGTCAACCAAAATATGATGCCAATTATTAAAATACCAGCTAACAGCAATATTTTTTTCCATCGTTGTTTTTTTGAGTACAGCTTCATCTATTAACAAATATAGTTCTAATTGATATTATAATTATATAATAACAATAAATAGAATTTAAGGGCATTTTGTCATGAACTTGGTTATTTTAGCTAAAGAATATTTATAATTATTAAATGGGGTTTTTAATCCAGAGAATTTTTCTGTTGTTGGTTGTCTTGCTAGGCTTAATGTCTTGTGAAGATAACCCTAAAAAGCCTGAAAAGAAAATTGAGAAGAAGGTAGAGAAATGGTTGGAAGCAGGAAGCTTTAATGAAGACAGTGCCTATAAATTTATTGCCAAACAAGTTAGTTTTGGCCCTAGAGTGCCCAATTCCTCTAATCACGTTAAATGTGGCGATTGGCTTTCTGCTAAGCTTGCTTCTTTGGGGTTTGAAATTTCTCAACAAGTTGGCGAGGTTAATGCATTTAATGGAGCTAAGCTGCCAGTGAGAAATATTATTGGGAACTTCAATAAAAACTCTTCTAAAAAAATTATGTTGTGCGCGCACTGGGATACAAGACCATTTGCCGATAGAGATACTCAAAATATTAACCTCCCAATAATAGGAGCTAACGATGGCGCAAGTGGCGTAGGTGTTTTATTGGAAATAGCAAGAATAATACAAAAAGACAGCTTGAAAATTGGTTTGGAAATTATATTCTTTGATGTAGAAGATTATGGGGCCCCAAATTACAACTCGAGTTTTTCAGATTTGCAAGCTATGAACGACACCTGGTGTCTTGGATCTCAATTCTGGAGCTATAATCTTCCTGAAAATTACCAAAAGCCAAACTTTGGAATATTATTGGATATGGTAGGAGCAAAAAATGCAATATTTCCAAAAGAAGAAATCTCTAGAATGTATGCAGGGTATCACCTAAATAAAATCTGGAAACTTGGACAGTATTTAGGATATGAAAGTTTCTTCAAAAATAAAATTGCTCCACCACTTACTGACGACCATACCTATATCAACGAGCTAACTCAAATCCCTACTTTAGATATAATTCACTACGAGATAAGTCCATTTACTAATAGATTTGATTTTGGTAAGTTCCACCATACTCATCAAGACAATATGGAAATTATTGACCGGCAAACATTAAAAGCTGTTGGGCAAACTGTTTTAACCTACCTATACAACAATTAAATGGAAAAAAAGCTTTTTTTATTAGATGCATATGCTTTAATCTATAGAGCTCACTTTGCATTCATAAATAATCCCAGGATAAACTCGAAAGGGTTAAATACTTCTGCAATTTTTGGGTTTTGTAATAGCTTATTAGAGGTGATTAACAATCATGAGCCTACTCACCTGGGAGTTGTTTTTGACCCACCTGGGGGATCTAATAGGGAAGAAATTTTTACTGAATATAAAGCCAATAGACAAGAGATGCCCGAAGATATAAGAAAAGCGATTCCTTATATTTTTGAAATATTAAAAGCAATGAATATTCAAGTGGAATTGGTTTCTGGTTTTGAAGCGGATGATTTAATTGGCACACTTTCCAAGCAAGCAGAAAAAAAAGGCTATAAAGTCTTTATGATGACTCCCGACAAGGATTTCGGACAACTTGTAAGTGAAAATATATTTATTTATAAACCTGGAAGAAGTGGAAATCCAAGTGAAATTCTTGGTCCTAAAGAAGTCTGTGAGAAATTTGAAGTGGAGCGTCCAGAACAAGTTATAGATATTTTAGGCCTTTGGGGAGATGCAGTAGATAATATTCCTGGAATTCCAGGAATAGGAGAAAAAACTGCAAAAAAACTTATTGGNATTTACGGAAGTATAGAAAACNTNTTGGCAAATACAGGGGATTTAAAAGGAAAACAAAAAGAAAATGTAGAGAATTTTGCTGACCAAGGATTAATTTCTAAAAAACTAGCAACCATTATTCTTGACTGTCCTGTNGAATTTAATGAGTCCATTTATAAAAGAAAGGAAATTGATGAAAAGCCTTTGACAGNTATCCTCAAAGAGTTAGAATTTAATCAATTAGGGAAAAGGATTCTTGGCAAGCCAATTTATCAAGAAAAGCAAATGGATTTATTTGCATCGTCTGAAAACAAAGCTGAATCAACAACAAACCTTCAAGATTTTAGTTCTACAAAACCAGACTATAAATTAATTCAAACTAGGGACGAACATTTAAATTTCATAAAAGAATTATCCTCTAAAGATGTTGTAGCATTTGATACTGAAACCACCTCATTAGAAATAGAGGAAGCAAAATTACTTGGCATTTCATTTTCTTACAGCAAGAATATTGCTTTTTACTGTGATGTCTCCAAAGAGGAAACTCTAATAGATTTATACAAAGACTTTTTCCACTCCAAAACAATAAAAATCGCACACAATCTAAAGTACGATTACGGAATACTATTCAAATATGGTATTCAAATTAATGAGTTTTGTTTTGACACAATGATAGCTCACTACTTAATTGACCCTGAAAAGAGACACAATCTAGACCAGCTTTCAAGAACTATTTTGAATTACGATCCTATTCCTATTGAATCTCTTATTGGTAGCAAAACAAAACCTACAAAAAAAATGGAAGAGGTGGAAATTGATGTCCTTAAGAATTACGCAGCAGAAGATGCTGATCTAACTTTTCAACTATACCTAAAATTTAGCATGGAACTGAAAAATCTTGATTTAGAACACTTGTTTTACAATATTGAAATTCCACTTATGAGGGTGCTTCACGACATGGAGAGACAAGGAATTAAAATAAACACAGAATCTTTAAGTAGTTTTTCTAAAGAGCTAAATATTAGCTTGACCGATTTAGAGCAATCAATTTTTCACCTTGGTGAGACAGAGTTTAATATCGATTCTCCTAAACAGCTAGGAGAAGTAATTTTTGGCAAATTAAATCTTGACGAAAAAGCAAAAAAAACCAAAACTGGCCAGTATAAAACTGATGAGGCAACTTTAAATAAACTTAACGGAGTTCACCCAATTATAGAAGATATTTTAAATTACAGAACAAGAAAGAAACTTCTATCTACTTATGTAGATGCCCTCCCAAAGTTAATTTCTCCTATAACTAATAAAATTCACACGAATTATATGCAAGCTGTAACTTCAACGGGGAGATTAAGCTCTAACAAACCAAATCTTCAAAATATTCCCATAAGAACAGAACTTGGAAAAAAAATAAGAAAAGCATTTTGTTCATCGGACAGTAACCACCTTTTGCTTTGTGCAGATTATTCGCAAATTGAACTAAGAATTATAGCAGGATTAAGCAAAGATGAATCTATGATCAATGCATTTACTATTGGAAGAGATATTCATACTGAAACAGCATCAAAAATTTTTCATGTCAATTTAGAAGAGGTTTCACGAGAAATGAGAAGCAAAGCGAAGATGGTGAATTTTGGGATTATCTATGGAATTTCTGCTTTTGGTCTTTCCCAAAGGCTAGGTCTTAAAAGAACTGAAGCAAAAGAAATTATTGACAACTATTTTTTAGAATTTCCAAAGATTAAACAATATATGGACTCCACCATTTCATTTGCCAAAGAGAATGGATATGTAGAAACCATTTTTAAAAGAAAACGCTTTTTACCAAACATAAGCAGTGGAAATGCGACAATGAGAGGCTTTGATGAGAGAAATGCAATAAATGCACCAATACAAGGAAGTGCAGCGGATATAATTAAAGTGGCAATGGTTAATATTCATAAAAAAATGTTGTCTCAAAAAATGGAATCTAAATTATTACTTCAGGTTCATGATGAATTAGTACTAGACATGGTCAAAGAGGAACAAAAGGATTTGGAAAAACTGGTAAAGCAAGAAATGATGGAGGCGGTAAAATTCAATGTCCCTTTAGAAGTAGAAATTGGGAGTGGAGAGAATTGGCTAATTGCACATTAATAATTTCGTCTAATTTTTTCCTCTAAATTTTAAAATAAGTTCTACTGTTGGGTTTAGATTTTAACAAAAACATTTCGTAAATTTGATTGAAATAGAATTAAGATGAATATAATTTTTTTAGGCATAATAGGCCCCCCGCAGATAATCATAATATTAATTGTTGTGCTTTTGCTTTTTGGTGGGAAGAAGATTCCAGAACTTATGAGAGGCTTGGGTAAAGGAGTTAAAGAATTTAAAGAAGCTACTAAAAACGAAGAAGAATCTGAAAATAAAGATTAAAAAATTGAATATACCAAAGTCTTTAGCAGACATTCAGGAAAAAATAATTAGAAGGGAAATCTCCTTAGTCCAAATCTGCCAAGAATATATTAATAGAATAAAATCTTCCACCAGTAATGCATTTATAGAGGTTTTTGAAGAAGAAGCCTTGTCAAAAGC
>JGI20159J14440_10001321_pt1 | contig 17809 bp, 9 predicted proteins | sample COG_09_FD_14440 | JGI IMG/M metagenome (IMG submission 14440) | reverse complement strand
GCCGCAGCATTCGCAAACGCTGCTGCCGCCGCTGCTGCTGCTACCGCTGCAGCAGAAGAATGATGCACATTATGAGAAGAAAGATGAGGAGGGGGTGGAGAAGGAGGTGGGAGGAACTCGTTCGCACCGAACGATAACATAGACGTGGAGTGTACGAGCTCGTTGTTCGCGGCTGTATCGTCAAAACCACCTTTCGCAGCCGTCGTCGTCATATTCTTCTTCCCAGCACCTGCGGTGGCCTCATCCGCCGCTGCTGTCGTGGCCTCGTCCACTTCTTTAAAGCCAAACAATTTGCCAAATCTGTAAATTTCCAAAAGCTGCTCGTCGAAATCGCCATACATTTGCATCTCTTCATATTTCTCATATAGTTTCAGCGCAGTTCTCGCATCTTCGATGGAATCGTGCGTCTTCGATTGAATGTCTTCCTTTAACAGATATTTCGATAAAAACTTCAAACCGAGCTTACGTTGGCGCTTAAAATGAAACAATTCCACGGTATCGATGATTTGAGAAGGAGGGACAACTATATTGATCATTTTAAAGTCTTGCTTCAAACCGTGTCCGACGAAAATACATCCACAATCAATCAGATAGCGCAGTTTCAAGTACGCGTGCTTCAGCTGGGTGATGAAGTGTGAACTGACAGCGGGATCAAGATCACCTGGTACTAATCCAGAAAAGCGCGTCAAATAGTCGTTTACAGGCTCCACTGCGCGTATGTAGTCGTCGATAATTGGTGTAAACTTCTCTGAACCTTGTCCACGTACGACCGAAATCCGCGCAAGACCCAAACGCGCCGGGATCGATTCAACCTCAGAACCGTCTGCTAATTTTTCCATGATTGCCGGAACCAGCTGAACAAATTCTGCGTCGATACCGACCAAATAACCAGGCGAAGGCATATCATCTCCTTGTAGCAAAAATGGTTTGAACGGCACGGACTTCGGAATCGCGACGCCAAGCGTAATTTTTCGGTACAAAGCCTCGGTGATGGGGGAATCCGGCAAATTTAAAGGTTTCTTATCGACTCGGGTATACAAACACAGACAAGGAAGCTTCAAATGTCCGTAAAGCTGCGTGACTTCATCTTTGGAAACTTCAGATACGACAAAATCATTAAATAGAAGCCATTCGCTCTTCTCTGCGCCACTCCCGGAACTGCTACCACCTCCACCGCCTCCCATCTTCGATGACGCGTTCTTCGGCGTGAACGGTTCTGCTTTCTCCGCGCCGAATTCCATGGCGTTTGATCGCAATTTAGAAGATGACGGCGTCACGCTTTTAATTGTCTCTTTGGCCGATGACTCTTCCTTATTTTTTTCCTTATTAGTACTCGTTGCCTTTTTGAATACCAACGGAGAGACACCCGGCGTCAGTCCAACCGGGGACGCCACGTCAAAACATCCAGGCGTATCGACGTATGGCGGCTTCACCTTTATAAATGATACTAAATGACCTTCTAACTTTGAAATATCGCGCTGGGGCTGCTGTTGTTGATGTTGCGGCTTGTCGTTTGGTTTTCGTGCAAAAACAACCAATCCAGTGAGTTCGTACACGATTCCATTTTCGAAGTTTTCAAAATCCTTTGCTTCGCTCCCATGTTTTGCACTCAAAGTGCCGCCTCCTGGGACGAGTTGCATAAAGTGCGGGAGCCAATGCTCATGCAACTTTTCTGAAAATCCCTCCGACCCAGGCACGGCATCGNATTTGACCCCCCACCAGTGCAAATCCAGCATATCGCGCATGCCAAGAGAAATGGACAGGACGTTTGGTAGTTTCTCTGCGAATTTAGTTTGCGCCATTCGCGTGTACGCTTTGTGCGACTCACACCAAGCGCGAACCTCTTGTTTAATGCACATGGATTTCACGAGTAAGTCAACAAAAGATGGTCGGGGAATAGATCGGTCGCTTGGATATTGTAAATCAATCTGAAACTTACGCATTTCCTTCTTTTCATCGCGTGCGCACTGCGCGCAGCGCAACTTTTCTTGCGTAATAATGCCGAAAGACTCTTCCACGCTCGTTAACGCTGTTGAAATCGACGTCTTACCATCGTTTGACGATTCCTCCTTGTGTAACTGCTCCAAAATAAATCTCTGAAATGCTTGTATTCTCTTTGCTGGACTTTTTTCGCTGCGAGCCTCGAGCTCACCGCCGTTTCCTTCGATCAAGCCCAGCGCAGCCGCTTCACGTACTTGCCGAAGCGTTCGAAGAAAATTTAACGGTTGGCACGCCGAACCCGACGGACACGTATTCAGCATATGACTCAGAAATGATAACTCGCACGTCAAACAGAATTCACGTTCACACGTGTGCGACATGACCCGCGAGCGCAACTCGGGAACAAAATGTAACATCTGTAAGACTGGATTCACGTAACAGTTNGCTAAATCGTTCGTAAGTCCAGGTAAGCACGTTTTGTTAAACGATCTGAAATCAAATGATTCGAACTTTCGCTCAGCTTTGAAGCTCCGATTACACTCTACCCGCTGATACAGTTTAGGAAGGTTTTGCTTCGATGCACGATCTCTTTCGAGATCTCCAGCCTCAGCGGGAGGCGCGATTCGCGATTTGAGCAAGTAATAGTGGGCTCGCCGAACCTCTCCCGGTTTCAAGCCACGGTTATGGTAGGGATTATTACTAGAATACGCTGACGTTCGAGTGCTCAAGCCACCAACCATTGATGGTATACCGCCACTACTACCACCACCACCACCACCACCCACACTACTCATTCCCGCGCTATTTGGGTTCACCATACTTAGAAAACCGCCGCTGTTATTGGCTTGACCATACGGGTTGACGGCAACGCTGGGATCNGGGAGATGAAAATTGGTTGCGTCCGCAACCGGGACTGCAGTTTCGTACGAGTTGTAGTTCACTAGCGCAGAATCATTCGTGCACCACGTGTGCACCCATCCAGACGTATCGCCAAAGCTCACGCACTGTCCACTGGATGAGATATCCATAGAATACATAGTTGCGCCTTGCAAATCCACCTGAAACTGATACGGTAATCCGGCTGAATTGTTTATGTCGTTCGCTTGTATAAAACCACTCTCACTCGCCATGAACAAAACACCCGTACTCGCTGGATTGAATTTAATCGCAACTGGTCCAGCAGGGAAGTGNAAATGGTGTATGGCTCTCGCCGTAAATCTCGTATCGTACACTTTCACGAACTGGTCGAGCACGAGAGAACCGCCCCGCGAGGTGAAACCACAAGTTGCCGTAATATCGTTCTGGCACGTCAAGGAGCACACCGCTCCCTGATGCGCGTCAATGCGCATTTCCTCTCGTAATCCATTTCGAGGGTCACGGAAACATAACTCTCCGTGTAAACCTCCAGCAGCCAGCAAACCACGTTGAGTGCCCCACTCCATGCGCATCGTTCCTTGTCCAGTTTTCACGTTCTTAATGACAATGCCACTAACTGGATCGAAATGCACAATTCCAGCGCTCGCTTTTCCTACGTATAACTTTCCACCGACGTGTCCTCTGCCGTGCTCGTACGCCGCACAAGTATAAGGAGAATCTCTTCCTTCACCGGTAACAACGTCGAGCGTCGTTTCACCACCTGTCGTGTGGTATCCNACGCTATTACCGCTCACTGATATCGCGCCACCACCGATTGGAACTACATCTGCTATCGCATATTCCCGATCTTGAATCGCACAGTGTCGTTCGAGCGAAGGTGCGTGCGATAGAGTCAGACTGCCCGTTTCCGTTCCCGTCCAAAGCAATTCTTCGGAAGAGTCGAATTTCGCCACAGTTACCGGGGGCGCCAACACGTGACCGAGTTCTTCTAGATGGTGCGGAAGCGTTGTCGAAACGCCGTACGGATAAAGCGCATCCATCTCGACCGCAGCGACTCTGCGACGCACACACGCGCGAGCGTCGTTCGAGTTTTTTATGGCGTCAATAGCACACAATCCTCGAAAAGGGATATGAAAATACGAAAAAAACACCAACACACAAGTTAACATCAAACAACAGGAAGAGCTCTTTGTTCGTTCGTCACAAGAAAGAGCTCGAGTGGAACGAAAGAAAGGATTAAAATATCATTTTGTGTGCTTTTTGTTGCATACGAAAAACACCCTGTTCGGTTAAAATGAGAGGACCAGACTCTTCGTCGACCAAATCTAAAGCGCAAAGACGCGTTTGGATTTTGGCTTTCATTTTCGTAGGGGTTGTGCTCTTCTCTTTCGGCAACAATTTCAACAACGAGGACGAAATGAACGGGACAGTGGGAATAAAAGAAGGTGAACGCAGCACATGGGAGAACGTAAAGCGAATGAGTTATAGCAGTAGTAGTTGGAGTAGCACTAGTAATTATGGAGACGACTCCATTTCATCGACGCAACCGCGGTATGGAAGTGAATCAAACGAGGATGACTCTGCTGAAGAGATTGCAGAAGCAGGCGAAAGCAACGAGAGATACGACGGCGATGGAGAGATGAATACACATGCGGTCATCAAGCGCGACAACAAAAAATTCTTGAATAATTTCAACGGCGCGGTGGCCATGCACAGAGGCTCGTGCAAAGAAGGGTCTCAGATTCAAACACCGTGGATAGGAAAGGATGGAAAGAAAATAAGCCTAGGAAGTTGCACAAAAAAAGTGCTCGCGGTTTTACCGGATACGGATCCTTTAGCGTTTCGAAGATACAACACGTGTGCAGTTGTTGGTTCGGGTGGGATTATGGTGCACAAATCCGTAGCCGCAGATGCTCTCGGCGAAGCTATTGATAAACACGACGCCGTCTTTCGTTTCAATCTCGCGCCGACAAAAGGATTTGAAAAGTCCGTCGGTTCAAAGACGACGATTCGATTGATTAATCGCAAACATTTCGGCTTCAGAGAATTCGAGAACGAAACGTCTTTGCAACACACGACAACTCCGGACGTGATGAAACAATTTTGGGATTACAAGTCTTTGCATCCAGATTTACCCACCTATCCGATCGATGGGAGTTTTTATAAGTATGTGATGAGCGATAAAGACGTGGCAAACTCTCGGCCATCAAACGGATATCTCGGATTGAATCTCGCTTTGATGATATGCGATAAGATTAATGTGTACGGCTTTGCTCGCAATTGGAAACAGCGCAATATGAGATATCACTACTTCAATCGAGAGGAGCCGAACGAGAGCCAAATGTTGCGAGACGGTAAAGGGGAAATGCCTCTTCTGGAGCATCTGGTAAAGAAGAACAAGAATAGAATCAAGATGGTTCACACGTAGTAAAAATAGAATGAGATAGATAACGTTGTAGTCAGTTGGGAGAAAAGTGAAGAGAGTGAGATTGGAGGATAGAGCGGCTTTAGTTGAGTATTATATTATGATTAGGTGAAGTACATCTTTAAAAATGCATTTTTTTTTCTCTCCTAAAGCCGTCCAAATTACAAATGTGATATCGCAAAATTTAAATGGCTGCGAAGTTGTCGCGCGGCGGGCATTCGCATATCTCTGGGGACGCCTACTCTGTCTCGCAAATACTCGAGAGATAACGACACGTTCTTCTTTGTTACCTGCGAAGCGTTTGTACCCAATACGTTCTCACATCCTTGCGGAATATCGCTATTATCCGTGCGCAAAAGCATAGCGGCTACAGTTCGCAACGCTACATCCACTGCTTCAACGTAGTCTTCGTTCGGTGTCGCGAATGGATCTGATAACGGCGCAGAAACTCTCTTTTTCGACGGCGTCGCACTTGCGCCACGACACGCGAAGCGACTGACATTCTCGTAATTACTCAAAAGTTGTATTGCAGCTTCCAATCGATCTCTTTCTGGATTTTCTTTCTCCCAGAGAGGTTCCAGCGACGACTCGTTCAAAGGAGGGAGTGGCAGTTGCCACGATTTACCATCCCGACCATTAATCGCGCTCATCGCGTCGATTTGTTCCTGCGTGTTGTTCTCAACGCAGCCTCCAAGTTGAGGCGGTAAATCATGTACGTGCGTAAAATAATCACTTCGTATCATACGAAACGTCGGTCTGTTCGACATGTTCGCGAACCAATTATCGATGTGCGGCCATCGTTTCGAACCTTCGATTCTCAACCCCTTGTAGTACAACAATGAAGCCGCCATGCGTTCAAGAAACGGAGCAAACTTTATATCGACAAGCGAAAAGCCAGAATTCAGGAAATATGGAGAATCTACCGTCTCGCTAAGTCTCAAATCGACTTCATCCAAGGTTTCACAGAAAGTCGCTCGACTCGCCGCGTCGTTCCAATTTCCAGTCAGCCATTGCATCCAATTAGAGAACAATTTACGCTCTAACCTGAAAAGCGTCTGTGCCTCCGATGATTCATTTGGTGGTAGCATGGCAGGATACGAAGCTACGTCGCTAAACTTTGTCTCGAGAGCTTCTTGGATCACCGCAGACTCTGTCATCAAGACGCCGTCGATGACGACAACCGGGAGCATTCCACTCGGCACATTCTTCAAAAAACTCTGCGGTTTATCTCCATAACATCGCATGTTGATCTTTTCTACCGTGTACGGAATTCGTTTTTCTTCCAGCAACAGCCAAACGGTCTCACAATACGGACACCACCCAGCGTGGTCTCGATAAAAGTGAACGCGAATCTCCTCATCGGTTTTACCAAAAGTTCGTTTCAAACATTTCGGTGACGTCGGGCCTGCTTCTAAATCTATAGTTTCTGGAATGTCGTGTTTCTTCTTTAAATCTGTCGCGATGCGCTCCAAGTCTTTCCACGATGGAGCGTTCGACCCGTCGACCTCGACTACAGTCGCGTTCGTTATTCTTTTCTTCTTGCTCGACGTCGACGACATTGTTGTTGTTAAAAAGTCAATCGCGTTTGTAAAGAACGAGTTATTGGATGAAGCACCGGTTCGCACAACAGTTCCTCTTTTCGTTTTGTTTGAGCGCGTGGCTATTGCCGTCGATGATGATGCACCTGTTGTCGTTCTCGTCGAAGATGAGGGCGACGCTGCTGTTCCACTCATCGTTAGCAAACAAAAGTATGAGGGTTGTTTTTATCTGTCGTCTGTGTGTCTGTAAAAATCTCTTCCAAGTGAGAACTCCTTTTTTCTCCACACGTCAACTTCGAGTATATAATCCGATTTCTCATCCTTACTTAAACGCGCACCTCGCTGTTACACTTATTGAGCTGAAAATAAGAGCAGGTAATTGAAAATGATGACATCCGCGTCTATTTTATCGTCTCGGAGCGCGTACGCATCAACGAGCGTAAAATCGAAAAGACCGGAACAAAATAATAAACACCTATACAAATCAACGACGAAAGCGTTGTTCAACAATAGGAACAACAAAAGAAGAACAGAAATGCGAAGAGGAACGGGCGATAGCGACGATACGAAAGGAAGAGGCTATCTTATTGCACCACCGCCTCTTTTTCCTCTCGTGCCTGCATTTGCACGGCAAACGTACCGATACGAAATCGACGCGGGTAAAATGTGGTTCTTCGAGCAGAAGCAAGGTATAGGATTAGGCTTGAACGTGTCAGTGAACGTCCGCATGACGGTTATTAAGTTGAAAACGGGCGGGTTGTGGGTGCACGCGCCAGTTGCACCAACGAAAGAGTGCATTGCACTTTTAGATGAACTCGACGCGCCGGTCGAGCACATCGTGTTACCTACTACACTCTTTGAGCATAAGCTATTCGTGGGACCGTTTTCACGAAAATACCCAAACGCGAAGGTGTGGATAACACCAGAACAGTGGAGTTGGCCCGTGAATTTGCCGCCTTTATTTTTCGGCATAGATTATAAGAAGAATGGGGGCGGCATTTTAGGTGATTCGCAACCTTCGTGGATGGACGAGTTTGATATTGAGTTGCTAAAGCCGCCTGCTTTAGGAGTTGCTTCCTATGTCTCTTTTATCGAATGCGCTTTCCTTCATAAGCCCTCAAAAACGTTACTGGTTACTGATTCAGTCGTTTACGTCTCCGAAAACATTCCCGATGCCGTTTTAGAATGCGATTTAATGGAATCAGGCGACGACAATTCCTTCACCATTAGCGCGCTGAAGTTTTTAAATTTATTCAACATCCGCGAAAAGGCAAAATCTCGCACGAACGATTCCGCCTCGATGACTATAGAAGAGAAGAGACGTCTGGGTTGGCAGCGAAATGCTCTGCAGGCTTTATATTTTGGTCCAAATAACCTCCTGGATCCGGAAGAGAGTTGGAAAGACGTGACCAATCGCTTGTTCGTTGCTCCTGTGGTTGCGACGTTGGTGTATGAAAACGTTCCGGACTACGTCAACGATTGGGCACAGCGCGTCGCAAAATGGAACTTTAACCGAATCGTGCCGTGCCATTTCGATGCGCCCATCAAAGCTGGGCCAAAAGAATTTAGAGAAGCGTTTCGTTTTTTGCCTTCCAGCAGACCCTCGAAACTTGGTGGTAACAAACCGTCGAACTCCTTAAAGTCTCCGTACTTCAACGACGAAGATATGATTTTGTTACGCGGCGTTGCTGATTTTCTCAAGAACACGGGAGTCATTTTTAGCGACGAATCGAGACCGAAGAAGATAAAAGTAATTAGTAGTAGCAACAAAAACAAGCAGAGTTAGAAATATGTAACGGCAAGCGCGCGCAGTAGGAGCTATTTATTGAGCTTTAATTATTATCATTCGAAAAACAAACCCCTAATCGCGGCTTCATCTAGAATATCTTTCATCCATTTCTGTTTCAAAACATCTTTCGCTCGCTCGATGGACACCCATTCCCGCACTCGAATAGAATCTTCCGCCCATTTCTCGCTCTGTTCGGTCACGCGCATCAAGAAGAAGTGTGCAGTACATCCCATCGGGTTTGATTTGCTTTCATATTGTATACCACCTGTGTTTGTCGAAATAGGTATTAAAGGAACCGCGCTCGATACACCTGCTTCCTCTAAAGTTTCCCTTCGCGCGGCTTCTTCCACGGTTTCATCGAGCTCCCATCCTCCTTTCGGGAAAGATCGTTTATCCGGTTTCCGTCTACAGCTAATCACGAGTACTTCTACATTACTATTGTTCTTGCTATTTGTCTCCATCGTCGTCGCGGCACTGTCCTTCTTAACGGTTTCGTCTTTTTCTGCTTTAGTTTCTCCGCGCGTGAATCGGAATGGAATGGTACCGGCAATCAGTCTTCGTTTATTCTCGTCGTCGTATCTCTGTTGAGATCGTCCAGTACGCGCATCATGACTTGACATCACCCAAAAGCCAAAAGCCAAGAGTATATATGTACGCGTCAAAAGTGACGTTGGGCGTGTGTTTGTGTGATGGAAAAAAGAGAAGAGAAGGTGAGAAACAAATTCCGATTCTTCAGAAAGTTGGCGCGCAGAAGAGACACACCACACGACATGGACGATCTCGTAGATTTGTTAGATTCTGATGATGACATCACTCCAAAAGTGAACGAGACTTCATTAGACGTGCAAGAAAGAAATGAGGAGATGTTCGACAAGCGAGAAGATGAAGAGAGTGGAAAGCGGGCATCATTTGTGAGGAAAAAGGAAACGTCTTCTTCTTCGCTTTCGAAAGTCGTGGAAGAAGACGGAGAAGGACAAGATACAGAGAGAAACACGCGCGCAAACGACGATAACGAAGAAACTGTTTCGATGTTAAAAAGAGGTGCAGTGATTGCCGATCCTCTCGACCCGCAAAACTGGGAGGCTTATTCTCCCAAATCGTCAACTGAAGGCGAGCGAAAAGATGCCTTTACTTCTCTGAATGCCGACGATGAATACTTTAGAAGAACAGGTGGTACGAAACCTCCACCTCCACCGATCGAATCAAATAGAGCGAAAAGTATGAGTATTTCAGGAGTTACCCGGCATGTTCTCGACGCGACGAGTGATGTAGTAAAAGTGAGCAAAGAGAGCGAGAAACAACAGCTCGTGGGAAATAACAGAGTAGGTCCGGCGGCACCGAAGCAGGAAGTTCGAGATAGCGTTAATAATAGTAATGGTGAGAAACAGCCTTCAAGTGCGGAGACGATTTCGCAGCGCACGATTCGGTATCCGGAGCAGGATATGATTGCAGCGCAAAAGAACATTCCCAACCCGGGAGTCTCGTCGCCGCCGAGACCGTCCAGTTTAGAGAAAGGAATGAAGCCCACGGCATCGTTTATGAAACTCAGCATAGAAGAAAATCCAACGCCACAGACAATTCCTCCCCCGATTTATGGCGACCAAGGTAATATAGGCGAAAAGCACGTCCTTGTCATGGTTGGCTTACCAGCGAGAGGGAAAACGCACATGGCGAAACGCTTGTGTCAGTATCTTCGATTTTTTCACGGCGCGAATACGAAAGTCTTCAACGTGGGCGAATACAGGCGTAAAGTGTATGGCGCTGGGAAAATGACGCACGTTCTTTTTGATTCCCAGCACGAAAAAGAGCGCGAGGTCTTGGCGCGAGCGGCCATGAAAGATATGATTGATTTCCTCTTCCAGGAAGATTCCGTTTCGTATTTAGAGCAGCGCGGTGTTGATTCGGGGAGAGTTGCTATTTTTGACGCTACCAATTCCACGAAAGCGAGGCGACAATGGCTCGTTGATCAAATGGGCCCACTTCCAGTGAAGTTACTCTTCGTGGAGAGCGTCTGTAACGACGAAGACATCATCACGAACAATATCTGGGAGGCGAAAGTGACCAACGCGGATTATGTGACGAACGAAGATAAGCAAGCTGCGTATGATGATTTTAGACAAAGAATTCGTGAATACGAGCGAAGGTACGAAACCATGGACGAAGATAATTTGAGTTTCATTAAACTCATTGATTGCGGAAAGCGAGTGGAAATCAATAGAATACACGGATATTTACTTGGGCGGATCGTGCAGTTTCTCTCGAATCTCCACGCGCACACGACTTCGATTTATTTATCGCGACACGGCCAATCTGAGTATAACGCGAGTGGTAAAATAGGCGGCGATTCGTGTCTCACGGCCATGGGCGAAGCATACGCCAAACGTCTCGGCGATTATGCGAATGATGTGATAGGGCGGGATCCAGAAACAGATAAAGCGCAACCGGTTCGTTTATGGACGTCTGCCTTGCAACGCACGCAATTGACCGCTCGTCACATTCCCCACCCGAAAATTCTGACGAGCGATGGTAAAATATGGACGCAAATGGCGCCGCGCGTTTTAAGAAACTTGGACGAAATATATGCCGGTGTTTGCGACGGTATGACATACGAGGAAATCAAGGAAGCGTACCCGGAAGAGTATTTATTGCGGCAAGAAAATAAGCTTGGCTATCGTTATCCAAGAGGCGAATCGTATCTCGACGTTATATCGAGGCTCGATCCACTCATACAAGAGTTGGAATCGTATCGCGAGCCTGTCGTTATAGTAGGTCACCAAGGCGTCTTACGTTTAATTTACGCGTATTTCGTTGGTTTAGATAGAACGTCGGCGTCGCAGGGCGTTATTCCGTTGAACACGGTAATCAAACTCACGCCTCGAACGCACGATTGCATTGAAGAGAGGATCTGTCTGTACAATCCAGCAGAGGATAAGGATTTGGTACCCTCCGATAATGAAACGTCGTCGTCGTATGCGAGTATCGCAGATCCACCGTCATATTAGTGATAACATCGACTTCGTCGAGATGTAGTTTTTTTAGCAGTGTAAGAAAGCTCGAAGCTCATTTTGCTCAATTCGAACACGGCATAAAAACTTTCCTTTCTTTTGTTTACGAAAATTCCGAAATGAAACTTGAATGATTAGATAGAAGACGCGCGAGGCGGGTGCGCGAAAAGTTGTGTTTCTCTCCTTGTTGGACTTCTCGCGCGTTCGGCGATACAAAATGCACGAAAAGCAGAAGAACATAAAAACGGAAATTCCAACCATGCCTCAGCTTTGGAAACACGCCGCTCAATACTATAGATATCAAACCTACGTGCTGACGGCATTCGGCGCGGTTGGGATTCTCACGTATATGGGTTCGTCTCTCCTTTCATCTCATTCTTCTTCTTCCTCTTCCGCTTCATCAAAAGTCGTCTCGAAAGAGAGAAAATAGAAGTAGTTGAAAGAATTCTTTGATGAAGACGAGTCAAAGAAGTTAGACTTGGATGTTGGTTTGCAAAGTGTACATCAATCAATCTTAATATATATTCAGTATGCGTAGTACCTGTACAATATGACTAACTAACTATTGCGATTTTTCTTATTCGAGAGCGCCTTTGTAGACGTGGAGATGGAAGACATCATGTCCACTCCTAAACGGCCGACGTTGACGTTTCCTCGCACTTGTTTCTCTTCGATCGCCTTCTTTTTCTTTGCAATCTTTCGAGCGAACCTCAAGCCGGTGACGTCGGATTCGGCTAGCTTAAACGAGCATCTGCGACAATATCGAGCGTCAATCTCGTGCATTTCTAATCCACACGAATCGCACACGCGGTCGTCGAACGTTTTCGCGCCGCTCGTGATGGGATCTTCATCCGTAGATTTCAAAATGAAAACTTCACCTGTGTTTGAGATGAGTTCTTGGTCTTCGTCCTCTTCGTCTTCGTCTTCCATCATCCCCAAAAGCATCTCGCCTCCTGAAATAGTCGCTAACTTTGCTAATTGACCTGGTATAACTAAAAGGGCGACAAAAATGGAAACAACAGTCGCAACTCTCCCGCCCGGGGTGACAACTTCAAATGGCTGACCAATACCCGTGAGCGTAAGCACCGCCCAATACAAAGTATCGTTGAGATTCTTCACAGCCGGGTTGATGCCGAACTCGAGATCATATATTACGCCNGCGGCGATGACGAAGATGCAGATGAACTCGGCGGCGACGCCGGTGAGCTGAACTGTCATCGAATCGGACTTGAACAAACCAAACAACACCGAGTCTGGAGAGCGCTCGAGAAAGCGAAGAAGACGGACGATCCGGAGTAGCCGAAGAAATCGAGGGATTGGCGACATTCTGTCGACTAAACCGAAAACTGCCAATACCGGAGGAATCGTAGCCGCTGTATCTAAAACAGTAAAAGGATTCGTCCAAAACGAAAACTTGAATTCGGCGACCCACGCTCGAAGCAAAAGCTCAAAGAAAAATAACGCGTTGTAGGCGTCTTCGATGTCGCGGATGTTGTCCATGGAAACTAGCCCAGAGTACCACGGAATATCGTCTCGATACAAGACGTCCCAGCCACCAAAGGTGCCAATGTTGTACGATTCAAGAATAAATGTTCCGAATACAATTCCTGACGAGATGACAGCCCACCAACCGGAAGAGTCCAGATCAGAAAAAGCAAGCGCCATGCGTTGGCGCGCCGTGAGTTTCCGCAGTCCTGGTTTGAAAAATTGCACGCCTTTCGCCGGCTTTCTTCGACGAACCAGCGCTTCCGACGAGCTTCCTCCCGCGGCAGAGAATTCATCCTCGCCAATCTCTTCGTCTTCTTCGTAAAACGAACCAGAAACGAGTGATTTGATGAACTCGATGGTCGTTTCGTCCTGTTCTTTGTCGCCTCCTCCTTGTTGTTTTTTCCTGAGCGCGTGCAAACGAAAGCTCTCGTCTGTTTTTTTGTTCCTTTTTCCTCTCGAGGAGAAGGAGGAGGAGGAGGAGGACAGCAATCTCCTCCTCGTGGTCGTAGCGGTTGTGATTTTGTTCTTCGATGTCGTGACGTCTCCTGTTTCATCTCCTGTCGCTGACGTTCGCATCGACATCGTGCGAAACGAAGACAGCGATGCGCGAGTACGGACGGAGGAAGTAACGGAGGACGACGACGAGGAGGCGAAATTTCGCCGGTCGTTTTCAACGTCGTCGCCTCGGGGGATAAGACGGCGAATTCTGTGCGAAGACGATAAGTCTTTTGATGCCCCTCTCAAACTGACGGATGCTGCGTTCTTGCGAATATTCTTCGACGCTCCTGTCTTTTGTACGCGCCAAGCGCTCGTGTGCGCGCACTTAGACGATGTAGGGCAGGATGAAGACATGATTTGCTTCTTTGTCCTCACACACAAATCCTATGGCTCGGATTTGTCGGTCGTTTCACGCTCTCGCTTTTTGCTTTGCTTCAACTGTTATTATTATTATTATTATCCGCCTCTGTTCTCTCTGCGCACCTCAAGGAGGAAGGGGAAGGAGTAGGCAGCAGCAGGAAGAGATGCGGATGCGACGGGGTATTCGTTTCTCTCAGTTTATGCTTTTGAACGAAGAGTTGATATGCGCGGGCGGTGTTTCTTAGTTTCTTAAAAGTGACGTGTTTAATCGCGTTCAAGCGAAATTTTTGGGATCGAGGCTTCGTAGGGGGTGCAGATGGAAGACGCCAAAAAGCCAACCGAATAATATTCAATACGCGTGGCAAACAAGTTGTCTTGTATAATGTAATAATAGTAGTATATAAAATTAATTGTATGCAAAAGCGATTAAACCTCGCCACGCACTATGCGCTACGAGCAAAAACTCCCCACCCTACACTCCAAAATACACCTTTCACGCTCTCTCTCTCTCTCTCTTTCTCCTTTTCTTGTTGTCGATTTCTGTCCGCGCCGAAAAAGTGCATCACTCTTCACTTGTTGTTGTTCTTGCTGATTAAGATCCACACATCAAGCACTCGTCCTTGTTCTCGAGCGAGCACTTGAGCTTGGCTGCCATGTGCGCTTCCTGTTCCGCTTCACTCATCTCCGAAACTTCCTTCTTCGTCGGGACGGCGGTTGGTTTCGGCCCGCCGTTGGACGGCTTCAAGACGTTCTCCTTCTCCACCTTTTTCGCAGCCTTCGTCGGGTCGACGGTAAACTTGATCGCATCCGCAGCAGCTCTGGATCTGAGGTAATACATACCAGTCTTCAATCCAGACTTCCACGCGTGGAAGTGTAAGGAAGTCAACTTACCGGAGTTGGCATCAGACATGTGGACGTTGAACGACTGCGACTGGTCGATAAACGCGCCTCGAGCGGCAGCCATGTCCACCAATATACGTTGCTTGATTTCCCACACAGTCTTGTAAATAGCCTTCAAGTTATCCGGGATGTCGAGGTTGACGACAGAGCCGTTGTCAGAGATCAAACTGTTCTTCAACGTTGGATCCCACAAGCCCATCTCGGTCAAATCCGACAACAAGTGCTGGTTGACGACGGTGAATTCACCGGACAACACTCTTCTCGCATAAATGTTCGATGTATACGGTTCAAAGCACTCGTTGTTACCCAAAATTTGGGAGGTTGACGCGGTTGGCATCGGTGCAACCAAGAGGGAGTTGCGAACGCCGTGCTTGGCGATGGATTCTCTCAACGCGCTCCAGCCGTGTCTATCGCCGCCCGGCATTTCGGTAACGCCCCACATGTCCGGTTGCAACACACCCTTGGAAACCGGGGAACCTTCGTAGGATTCGTACGTGCCCTCTTCTTTCGCGAGTTCGTTCGATTCTTGCAACGCCGCGAAGTAAATCGTCTCAAAGATTTCGGCGTTCAACTTTTGCGCCTCCGGAGAGTCAAACGGTAAGCCGAGCAAGATAAATACGTCAGCCAAGCCTTGGACACCCAAACCAATCGGTCTGTGCTTCATGTTCGATCTCTTCGCAGTTTCGACCGGGTAATAGTTGACGTCGATGATGCGGTTCAAGTTGCGAGTCACCTTTCTCGTGATTTCACTCAACTTGGCGTGATCAAAGTAACGGTCGCTCGCTCTGAGAGAGCCCAACAATTTCTTCGTTTCCGTCTTGCCAGTCGGAGAGCTCTCGTTCTTTTCGATGACAAATCGCGGCAAAGCGATGGAGGCCAAGTTACAAACGGCAGTTTCTTCCGGCGAGGTGAATTCGACGATCTCTGTGCACAAGTTGGACGATTTGATCGTGCCCAAATTTTGTTGGTTCGACTTGCGGTTGCACGCATCCTTGAACAACATGTACGGGTTACCAGTTTCCACTTGCGCTTCAAGAATCGCAAACCAAAGCTGCTGGGCGTTGATCGTCTTCTTACCCTTGTTTTCTTTTTCGTACTTGGTGTACAAAGCTTCAAACTCTTCACCCCAGCATTCGGACAAACCCGGGCACTCGTTCGGGCACATTAACGTCCACTTGCCGTTTTCTTCGACTCTTTTCATGAACAAATCGTTCGTCCACAAACCGTAAAACAAGTCACGAGCTCTCGCTTCTTCCTTCCCGTGGTTCTTTCTCAAGTCGAGCCAGTCGAAGATGTCAGAGTGCCACGGTTCGAGGTAAATGGCAAAAGCGCCCTTGCGCTTACCGCCGCCTTGGTCCACGTATCTCGCCGTGTCGTTGAACACGCGAAGCATCGGAATGATACCGTTCGAGGTACCGTTTGTGCCTCTAATGTACGACGAAGTGGCGCGGATGTCGTGAATGGACAAACCAATACCGCCGGCGGACTTGGAAATGCACGCGCATTCCTTCAACGTGTCGTAGATACCTTCAATGGAGTCTTCCTTCATGCAAATCAAAAAGCACGAGGAGAGTTGCGGTCGCGGCGTACCGGCGTTGAACAAGGTTGGCGACGCGTGGGTCATCCAACGTTCAGACAACATGTGATACGTATCAACAGCCTTTTCGATATCCTTCTTGTGGATACCGATGGATACTCTCATCAACATGTGCTGCGGGCGCTCGACAACTTTACCGTCGATGCGCAACAAGTACGAGCGCTCCAAAGTTTTGAAACCAAAGTAGTCGTAATCAAAGTCACGGTCGTAGACAATTTCCGCGTCAAATCTTTCCGCATTCTCTGTGATGATCTCGTACACATCATCGGCGAGCAACGGGGACCACTTGCCGTTTCTGTGGTTCGTGTGTTCGTACATCTTCTTCATCGTCGTCGAAAAAGATTTGTCCGTCGTCTTGTGCAAGTTTGAAACGGCGATTCGCGCGGCAAGCTGCGCGTAATCCGGATGCTTGGAAGTCATCGCCGCTGCGGTTTCAGCCGCGAGCTCATCCAATTCAGCAGTCGTCACGCCCGGGTAAACACCTTGGCACACCTTCTGGGCTACGAGAACGCTGTTTATTTAAGAGTAAAAGAAAGAAGAATTTGGTCAGTCACTACTCTTTTTTCTCATTTTTTCAAACGTTTTGAAACACGCGACGCGTCGTCGAAGAGTGAGCTGTTTGCCCGTTGAGATTTTTGAAAATGAAGATTTCGTATTCGCCGTTCGCATGTCATCTCGCGAACGAGAAATGTCCACGAAACGTGAACGAATCCTCCATAGACGTGTTTTCGAGCGTAACTCGAGAAGAAACGCGGATAGGAAACGTTCCATCGACGCTCAGCGCGTTGAAATCTCGCGGATGATTCAAAATAGAAAAAAAAAAGAGCCGTACGCCTCTTCGATGCGTTCGTGATTGTTGTATCGTCGTCAAATATCGCGTCAGTTCGGAAACAAACGCGGTTGAAACGGTCGAGAATCCAACAAAGAGTGACGCCAGAACGTTTCGAAAGAAGGAAGACCACGTGCACACGCTTCATGCCTGCGTAGTACCCTCCGTGTCAAACGTCATCATCCCTCGTTTTTTGAATACACAACGGAACCAAGAAGGTAAAGAAGAAGAAGAAGAAAAAAGACGAAGACGTTTTTGTTCGCGCAGACGTACCTATCGCAATGTTCTGGATGTAATCCATACGAGAGCTTCTTAATTCTCGCGGTGATCTTATCAAACGCCACTTCGACGCGGCGGCCATCTCTCTTGATCACGTGCATGTTTTCTATTATGCTATGTTATGGTCACCAAAGTTATGAAGATTGTTGCTCTGGGATGATACGTTTGTTGTAAGAGAGAAGAAGAAACCGAAAAAGGAAGGAGAGCAGAGATTTTTGCATTTTTTTCTTTTTCTTCTTCTTCTGTCTGTTCTTCTTCTTCTCGCGCCGTCAAAAACACGTCGC
>JGI20159J14440_10001307_pt1 | contig 17926 bp, 16 predicted proteins | sample COG_09_FD_14440 | JGI IMG/M metagenome (IMG submission 14440) | reverse complement strand
AGTATGTAGCGGCTCGTCATTAAGTCCAAATGGGCACCCCCGCCATTTTTAAACAAGGTAATGGCTTGGTCTGAGGTTCGTCGGAAGCGATCGAGTTGATAAAAGTCGGCTTGCAGATGCGCGCGCGTGATGGCGCCGCTTTCTAGAGGGATTTTTATTTCTCCGATATGTCCGACGGTTGTGTCAAAGCTATCAACGAAAACCGATGCGCGCTGCAACGCCGCGTCATCGGCCTCCCTCATGTTTGGGCGGTAAGCGCCTATGAGGTCGATGTGCTGTCCGGGTTGTAGCCACTGACCGCGCAGTAGCGGTGTTTCGCTCATCGTGGCGCTGGTGATGATGTCTGCGCCGCGAACGGCTTGCTCCAAATCATCGCTGACCCGCATTCCGGGAAAGGCGCTTGCTAGCTTGTCAGCAGCAGGGCGGGAGCGGTTCCAGACGGTGAATTGTGCGTTGGGGAAGGCGGCGCCATAGGCTGATCGCGCTGCCCATGCAACCGTACCCGCGCCAACGATGAGTATGTTGTTACTGTCAGGTCTAGCGAGGCGCTTGGCGGCTAGCAAGCTATCGCCCGCTGTTTTCCACTTCGTGACGAGGTGAAAGTCGATCATTGCCTCCAGTTCCCCCGTCGTGTCCGAAAACAGACTGACCGCTCCATTGACGCGGGGCAGATGGCGTTGGGCATTGTCCGGAAATATGGTGGCGGCTTTAACGGCGATGCCCATGCCGTCTATCCAGGCGCTACGTGACAGCAATGTATCGGGTTGGCGGTAAAGAAAGCTATCTGCAATTTCCGCCTTGGGTAAGGTGTGACCGTGCGCCAAGGCGTCGGTTAGCTGATGCCAATCTAAATGGGTCTCACCTTCTGTGAAGGGAATGAATGTCAAAGACACGGGAGGTTCCTAGTTTGCAAATTAAACGGTGCGACCGCGACGTAGAGCATAGCGCGGTTGACGCTCGCAGATGGCTTGCGGGGTTTGTCGCGCCTACAATGAATGCCAATAATCCCGATGGGATCTTTAACCTACTCCTTTCGCTATGACCAGTCTATACATGCCGCCGCAATTTGATTGTCGCGATATCGCGCTTGCCCAAGCCCTGCTGCGCGAGTATCCATTGGCGCAGTTGGTATCCGTTAGTGCGGCGGGGGAGCCTTTCGTTTCACCGTTGCCATTAGAAACCTTGACGGAGGGGTTTGCTTTAAGCGGCATACCTGCTGAAAACGGGGGCGATGAACAGGGCGGCGATGAAGAGGGCGGAGGCAGCGACATGCCCTGGCAGTTGCTGGGACACTTGGCCAACGCAAATCCGCAGGTGGCGTTGCTAAATGAATCTGGTCGCGCACTGGTCACGATTCTGGGACCCCAGGGCTACATGTCGCCTAGCGTCTACCCTGATCTGCAGCGGGTTCCCACCTGGAACTACATCACGCTACACGCGCGCGTGCGGGTGGCGCCGGTGACGTCCGCTGCTGAAAAAGATGCCTTGCTAAAGTCGCTGATTGGGTCGCATGAGCCAGCGTATGCCAAGCAGTGGCGCGGTTTACCGGAGCGCTACACCGAAGCCATGTTGCGTGCGATCACGGGGTTTGTATTCACGGTTGAGGACTGGCAACTAAAAGTGAAAATCAATCAGCACCGGCCAGAGGGCCGCGAGGCATTACGCGCCCAATGCGCTGCGGGTAGCCCGTTGGCGCAAGGGCTGGTTGCGTGGATGGACCGTTGGGAGCAGCGTGCATGACGGGCGCCTTGGATGATATGGGTGCGATGCGGGAAGCCTTGCAACTTGCGGCGCAAGCGCAGGCTGCAGGCGAGGTACCCGTTGGTGCGGTGGTCTTGAAAGATGGGGTGGTTATCGGTCGCGGCTACAACGCGCCTATCTCCGGTAATGATGCCTGCGCTCACGCTGAAATAATCGCCATACAGGCGGCGTGTGCGGCGTTAGGTAACTACCGTTTGACGGGGTGCACCATGGTGGTCACCTTGGAGCCGTGTGTGATGTGTAGTGGCGCGATTCTAAATGCCCGTTTTAGTCGTTTGGTTTTCGGCGCACATGAACCCAAGACGGGGGCCGCAGGCTCTGTTATCAATGTGTTTGAGGCTACCGCGCTTAATCATCAAACGGCGGTCACAGAAGGGGTATTGGCTCCCGCTTGTCGTGCCCTGATGAATGGCTTTTTCCAAGGTCGGCGCGAGGTCATCAAGCGCACGACGACGCCATTACGGGAGGATGCGTTGCGTACGCCGGATGCCCGCTTTAGTGACTTGGTGGATTGGCCTTACACGCCCTGCTACACAACAGAAATCCCTGCGCTAAATGGCCTGCGGCTGCACTATGTGGATGAAGAGGTTCGCGCGGTCACGGCGGCGCCCATAGACGTCGACGCGTCGGATCGGCATGGTCAGGGCGCTTGCCTGTTACTGCACGGTGCAGGCGGTTGGGGCTATCAGTGGCGTTACTGGATTGAGGCACTGCGCGCACGCGGGCAACGGGTACTGGTGCCCGATCTGATCGGGTTTGGTCGCAGTGATAAACCCAAGCGCGTCAGCGCGCATTCCCCCGCATTTCACGCGCAAGTGATGGCGGGCTTGGTTGCGGCCTTAGGCTTATCGCAAGTGCGCGTGTTAGATGCATCGGGTGGGCTGGGGGCCTATTTGACGCNGGTGGGTGCACGCGGACGTGTTTCCTCGGAGTGCGTCCATTGAGGTGTCGCGCGTCGGCGCGCAGACCGTCGCATCAGCCCCTTTCCCAGATGACGGCTATCGTGCGGCAGAGCGTGCGTTCGCCGCAGCCAGTTTCTTTGATGACGACGTTCATGTGTCNTCNGATAAAAAGAGGGNNGGCGAGGCTATCCGCATGGACGCCATGAGGCCTGACGGTGAGCCTAGCGNGCGTGCAGCNGCGTTGGCGTTTTTAGACGCTTTTCTAGATGCTTGAGCCCGAAAAAAATCACGATGCGTCTTGTGCCACACTACGGCTATGAGTCATATATATTTGTTATCGCCGAGTTCGGCAGTCCTCGACAAGCTGGGGTATCGGCGCGGTATCAAGCGCCTCGTGGCTGCGGGTCACACGGTCGAGGTGGATACCGATGCGTTGGCGCGTGAAACGCGGTTTGCTGGCGACGATGCGACGCGCCTCTTGGCGATTGAGCGAGCCATCGCGAGTGGCGCGGACGCCGTGATGACGACCAGAGGTGGCTACGGCCTGAGTCGGCTATTACCGAGCTTGCCGTACAAGGCGATTGCCAAGTCCATTGATAAGGGAACGCAGTGGATAGGGTTCAGTGACTTCACCGCCTTCAGCCTCTCGGTGTTAGCCAAGTCTGGGCGCCAAACGTGGGCNGGGCCTGCCTTACTGGACGATTTTGGCNNGGNTGATGGCGTAGACGACATTACCCATATGTGTTTGAACGATGTGCTATCTCACATGAGCGAGGGGACGGGGTGGCGTATGGGGCGTCAAGACCCCACAGACTTCACCGTAAACAATGTCACGTTGTGGGGTGGTAATTTGGCGGTACTGACGTCGCTGGTTGGCACACCCTACATGCCCGCTATTTCTCGCGGCGCGCTCTTCTTAGAAGACGTTGCCGAGCCACCTTACCGCATAGAGCGCATGCTGACGCAGTTGTTGCATGCCGGTATTTTGGCGAAGCAGAAAGTGATTTTTCTTGGCGCATTCAATCGCTTCAAGGCGTCGCCCCAAGACAAGGGCTTTGGCATGAAGTCGGTGGTTGCGTGGTTGCGCGCAAATACCAAGGCGAAAGTGGTCACTGGTTTGCCCTTTGGGCACGTGCCTACCAAGGTGCTTCTGCCCGTGGGGCAACCGGTGAACGTGGTCGCCCATGGCTCCGAGGTTTTGGTGCTCTGGGCGCACGAACACCACCACGACCATGATCACGGACACGCCCACTAACGCCCATTAGGAGTGCATGTGATGCCGTTCATTAGTCGACACCGAACTTACGAGATCCTAGAGCGTGTAAAGCCCAAAGATAAGGTCGCGCTGTGGGTTAACGGGTTTCTCATACTGTTGGTACTCGTTAATATTTTGGCGGTCATTATGGAGTCGGTTGAAAGCCTCTATCAGGCGCACCGCACGGCATTCGATCTGCTTGAGTTTTTTTCGGTGGTGATTTTTGCTATCGAGTATCTGCTTAGATTATGGTCCCACGCTGAAAACACGGCGGTGGCGCCAACCGTGGCGAAGCGCCGCTGGAAGTACGTGACGAGCATTTTTGGCTTGGTTGATTTCATCGCCATCTTTCCAACCATTTTGTCGATCTTCATGCCTGGCATGGACTTGCGCAGTCTGCGGGCAATCCGTCTGCTGCGCATCCTCAAGTTCACGCACTACTCCTACGCATTACAGGACGTCGGTCGCAGCTTGTATGAGGAGCGGCGTGCATTCACCGCGACCCTGTATGTCTTGGGGGTCGTCATGATCATGGCATCCACGGTGTTATACCTCGCAGAGCACACCGTGCAGCCCGATAAATTTGGCTCTATACCCGACGCTATGTGGTGGGCCATCATCACCCTGACCACGGTGGGCTATGGCGATGTTTCACCCATTACGCCGTTGGGGAAGGTGCTGGGTGGTGTGGTCGCGATTATGGGTGTGTGCACCGTCGCGTTGATCACGGGTATTTTGGCCTCCTCGTTCGCCGTGCAAATGCAGCGGCGCAAAGAGGCCTTTGAAGCGCAGGTCGATCAGGCCTTAAGCGATGACATCTTGACCGATGATGAGCTACACCTGCTGATGACCCTCAAAGACGACATGGGGATCAGCGATGTGGAGTTTGATCGCTTACGAAAGCGCATGCATGACGAGAAAATTAAGCGGGTTCGCACCTTGCCCTGACGGCGCATGCCCGCTCCGTTTCTCTATGCGTTAGCGCTGACTTTTCCCTTCATCGTCTCGATGCTCTCTGTCACGGCTAGCCATTCCTCTTCGAGTGTGGCCACGGTGGTCTCTAAGACTTTTGCCCGTTTGCCCATGTCCATTATGGCGTCCCTATCGGGGTTGTCTAAAAGCATCTGACTGATCTTCTGCTGCGCAACCTCTGCATCAGCGATCTCTTTTTCAATCGCCTCTAAGCGCTTTTGCAAGGGCTTGACTTGGTTGGCTATCGCTTGGCGCTTGGCGGCTTGCTCTTTCCGGTATTGCGCTTGGTTGCCGCGTCCCACTGACTCAGTTGCACGCTGAGGCGCGCTGCTGGCAGTGATGCTTTCACGTTTGCGTTTGGCCTCTTCCAACAGGTGGGTTTGGTAATCATCCAAATCGCCGTCAAACGGCAACAGGGCACCGTGCGTGACCAGCCAAAAGTCATCACAAACGCTGCGCAAGAGCGCGCGATCGTGGGACACCAGCATGACAGTCCCTTCAAACTCATTGAGCGCCATCGCCAAGGCCTCACGCGTCGTGAGATCCAAGTGGTTGGTTGGCTCATCGAGCAGCAGCAGGTTGGGGCGCTGGTAAACGACCATCGCCAGTACCAAGCGGGCCTTTTCACCACCGCTCATGGTGCCAACGGCTTGTCCAACCATATCGCCGATGAAGCGAAAGCTCCCTAAAAAGTCGCGTAACTCTTGTTCACGCGCGTTGGTTCCCAAGCTGGTGGACAGCCTGACCATGTGCTCAAGTGGTGTATCGTCCGTGCGCAAGACATCCAGTTCTTGCTGGGCGAAATAGCCAATAGACAGGCCTTTCCCCTCGGTGAACTCGCCGCTCAGCGCCTTGATGGAACCTGCAATGGTTTTTACGAGTGTCGATTTACCTTGGCCATTGGCGCCCAGTAGACCGATACGCTGACCCGCAACCACCGAGCGTGTAATGCCCGAAACGATGGGCGTGGTGGCGCCGCTATCGTCGCTATAGCCCACCACCGCATTGCGGATGGTGATCATGGGGTTGGGCAGACTGTCGGGTTCCTTAAACTCAAATGTAAAGTCAGCAGCGGCCAAGACCGGTGCTATTTTTTCCATGCGTTCCAATGCCTTCACGCGGCTTTGGGCCTGCTTGGCTTTGCTGGCCTTGGCTTTGAAGCGGCTAATAAAGCTCTGCAAGTGTGCAATACGGTCTTGTTGCTTGGAGAAAGATGCGTGCTGCAACGTTAGCTGTTGAGAACGCAATTCTTCAAACGTGCTGTAATTGCCGCCGTAGCGCGTCAGCTTGGCTTGATCTAAGTGCACGGTGACGCGCGTCACGGCATCTAAAAATTCGCGGTCGTGGCTAATGACGAGCATGGTGCCGTCGAAACGCTTAAGCCACGCTTCCAACCAAACGAGGGCATCCAAGTCCAAGTGGTTGGTGGGCTCATCTAAGAGCAACAGGTCAGCGGGGCACATCAGCGCTCTGGCTAATTGCAAGCGCATACGCCAGCCGCCAGAAAAGGCATTGACAGGGCGGTCGAGTTCGTTCACCTGAAATCCCAGCCCCAAGATCAAGGTTTGTGCACGGGATTTCGCATCGAAAGCGCCGGCATCAGCCAAAGCCGCGTGGGCGGCACCGATCGCTGCGCCATCGCCGCTCAGGTCTGCGGCGTCCAGTGCCGCTTGTGCTTCTGCCAACAAGGTGTCGCCGGCCAATACGTAGTCGGTTGCCGACGCATCGGTTTCCGGCATGTGTTGTTCGACTTGTGAAATACGCCAGCTTTTAGGGAAACTAAAGCGGCCACCGTCTTCAATTAGCCCGCCGGTAAGCAAGGAAAAAAGAGTTGATTTTCCGGCCCCGTTACGTCCAATCAAGGCCGCTTTTTCGCCGGGGTGAATGGTGATGCTCGCAGCGTCTAGGACGACTTTGGTCCCTCTGCGAACAATGATGTCTTGTAAATTAATCATGGGTGTTGGATGGCAATGCCGGATTCATCCAACATCTCTTTCGTTAATAAACAGACGTGATCGTCGCCCGCACTGGTGGCAAGCCAAATGGGCTCAAGTTGTGGGAAGGCTTGCTCAAAGTGAGCGCGTTCATGGCCGACTTCTAAAACGACAATGCCTTGCTCTGCGAGGTGGTGTGTGATGCCCGCGAGGAACGGCCGAATAAAATCCATGCCGTCGCCGCCACCTGCTAGCGCAAGCGCCGGTTCCGCTAGAAATTCTTGGGGAAGCGTCGCCATGCTGGCTGCATTGACGTAGGGCGGGTTGCACAGGACGAGGTCGTAGCGCTGCGCCTTTAGGGTCGCCAAACCATCCGACTGGCTAAGGCTAATGCGATCAGCAAGTTCGTAGCGGGCCACATTGATCTCAGCCACCGCAAGGGCGTCTGTTGAGATGTCCAGCGCGTCCACAGATAGGTCGGGGTAGGTCAACGCGGTGAGCACGGCTAAGCTGCCATTACCCGTGCACAGGTCGAGCGCGTGTGAGCTGTCTGGGTCAAGCCATGCATCGAAGTTGCCTGCCATTAAACATTCGGCTATCAAACTACGGGGGATGATTGCCCGCTCATCGATATAAAACGATACGCCCTGTAACCACGCTTCCTTGGTGAGATAGGCGGCGGGTTGGCGACTGGTAATGCGTTGGGCAATCAGCGCATGAACCGCGTCGCAGTCTGCGTGTTCAATGGCTTGCTGCGCAACCGCTGGGGTATCTAGGTCGGTATCTAGCGGTAAGTGCAGCTGCCACAAAACCAGCCAGACGGCTTCATCCCACGCGTTGGTGGTGCCTTGGCCGAACTGAATCTTTGAGAGATTCAATCGGTCATAGGATTCTTGTATGAGAGAGAGCAACTGCATAACGTGGGAGCGATCAAAGAAAGGGCACCGTACCGTTACGCTTTTCGCGTCAGGCCGCCAGCGAGGGCGGTTGGCGCAGCAGGGAAGGGGGAGAAACTGGTCAGCTTACCTGTGGTCAGCTTACTTGCGACGACGCGGAGTCGAGGGACCACGGCCTTCAATGTGGCGAAAGCTAATACGACCCTTGCTCAGGTCATACGGCGAGATTTCCAAAGTGACGCGGTCACCCGCCAAAATGCGAATGTGGTTCTTGCGCATCTTGCCTGCTGAGTATGCGATAAGCTGGTGCTCGTTATCCAACGTCACGCGATAACGTGAGTCAGGTAGCACCTCATTGACGATGCCCATCATCTCAATCAGGTCGTCTTTTGCCATGTAGTTTCCTTCAGTCCAGTCGGTTAGCTAGCCGCGGTGATCACGGATTGATCTGTTTGGCTAGCGAGCTCTGAGCAATCCGCCCGAGCAAAGCCACCTATTATAGCTTTTTAGGCTGGGAAAGTGGCTTACGCTGTTGCGAATGATGCACATTCGCACCGTCCGGCAAGTCCGGCAGGGTCTGTGCGGGTGGAATCGCTCAGGACGGGGACGCTAGGGCCTCCAAGACCCGTCGATAGATGTTTTTGAGAGGCGGGATGTCAGTCAGGGGTAGGCATTCGTTGATTTTGTGGATGGTCGCGTTGGTGGGGCCGACTTCAACGACTTGCTTGCAAATTTGTGCAATAAAGCGTCCGTCGCTGGTCCCTCCCGTGGTGGACAACTCCGTGACCAGTCCGGTCTCGTCCAGAATCGCTTTTTGAACCGCGTGCACCAAGGGACCGGGAGCGGTGAGAAAAGGCAAGCCGCTGGTGGTCCAGGTGAGGTCGAAATCAAGCGCATGGTCTCGCAGCAGCGCCTCGACCCGTTGCTGCAGTGATTCTGGCGTGCTTTCTGTGCTGAAGCGAAAGTTGAAGTCGATGACAACATCGCCGGGGATCACATTGCTGGCGCCCGTCCCACCATGAATATTGCTAATTTGCCAGCTCGTCGGCGGGAAGTAGGCGTTGCCCTCATCCCACGTGGTGCTGGCCAGCGCTGCCAAGGCGGGGGCGGCCTGGTGGATCGGGTTGCGAGCCAGGTGCGGATAGGCGATGTGGCCTTGTACGCCTTTGACTGTCAATTTGCCGCTCATGCTGCCACGGCGCCCGTTCTTGATCATGTCGCCTGTTTGATGCACAGACGTGGGTTCGCCAACAATGCAATAGTCGATGTGTTCGCCGCGTTGTGTGAGTTGTTCACAGACCTTTACCGTGCCGTCTCTGGCGGGGCCCTCTTCATCGCTGGTAACCAACATGGCGATGGACAGCGGCGCGGTGGGGTGGGCAACACGAAATTCACGAATGGCCACGACCATGGCAGCCAAGGACGTTTTCATGTCGCTTGCACCCCGTCCGTATAGCTTGCCATCTCGGTGGGTGGGAACAAAGGGGTCACTGTCCCACTGCGCGCGCGGCCCCGTGGGGACCACGTCGGTGTGCCCCGCGAACACCAGTAACGGGGCCGGTGCACCCGTCCCTAAGGATGGCGCTGTGTACTTCGCCCACAAGTTGAGCACCTGTGCGTCATCAGGACCGCCTACAAACCGCTCGCAGATGAAACCTAGCGGTTGGAGTTGGTCCACCAGCAGATCTTGGCAGCCTGCGTCATCTGGCGTGACCGATGGCTTGCTGATAAGGGCTTCTGCGAGTCTGAGGGTTTCGTTCATACGGTGGATCCGGTGCGCGGTAGAGCGATAGAGCGGCGGTGCTTAGTCGCGCAGCAAATCGTTCAGGCTGGTTTTCGCGCGCGTCTGTGCATCCACGCGCTTCACGATGACCGCGCAATACAGGCTGTACTTGCCGTCGGCTGATGGTAGGTTGCCGCTGACCACGACAGAGCCTGCGGGCACACGGCCGTAGGTGATTTCGCCAGTTGCCCGGTCGTAAATCTTGGTGCTTTGGCTGATGTAGACACCCATCGAAATGACGGAATTCTCTTCAATGATCACGCCCTCTACCACCTCGGAGCGCGCGCCAATAAAGCAATTGTCTTCAATGATGGTCGGGTTGGCTTGCAGCGGCTCGAGAACACCGCCNATGCCGACACCACCCGACAGGTGCACGTTGGCACCGATCTGCGCACATGAACCCACGGTCGCCCACGTATCCACCATGGTGTTTTCNCCCACATACGCNCCAATATTGACGTAAGAGGGCATCAACACCGCGCCTTTGGCCACGAAGCTACCGCGTCTGGCCACAGCGGGTGGCACCACTCTNACGCCAGATTGCGCCATTTGNGCATCGCTTAGGTTCGCAAACTTGGTTTGCACCTTGTCGTAAAANGAGAGGTCGCCCGCAGAGACGGGCTTGTTGTCATTCAGGCGAAAAGACAGCAGCACGGCCTTCTTGAGCCATTGGTGTGTGGTCCACTGACCCACGCTCTCACGCGTCGCAACACGCAGGCTTCCGTTGTTTAAGCCGGCAATTACATGCTCAACGGCATCGGTGACCTCTTTGGGGGCTGATTTGGCCGACAGATTGGCGCGGTCTTCCCATGCGTTGTCGATGATTTGTTGCAATTGTTGTGTCATGGGTTCTCCCGTTTGGTGAAATTAAATAAATCGCTGTGTCACTGATCGCGCGCTGTTGTGGCGGCGTAGTTGTTGATAAACGCCTTGATGCGGTTGGCGGCCTCTAGGCATTCGTCGGTTTCCGCGACCAAAGCCATACGAACGCGTCCTGCTCCGGGGTTAAACCCATCGGTGGTGCGCGCGAGATAACTACCCGGCAATACGGTGACATTGTATTGACGTAGCAAGGTGGCCGCGAACAAGGCGTCGTCACCCCCAAAGGCGGCGGGGACTTCGGCCCAGAGGTAAAAACCGGCATCCGGCAGCGCCACCTGCATCACGTCCGCTAAGACGGGCGTCACTGCCGCGAATTTCTGTCGATACTGCGCGCGGTTTTCAATCACGTGTGCCTCGTCCTGCCATGCAGCGGCGCTACCTGCCTGAACCATGGGGCTCATGGCGCCGCCGTGGTAGGTGCGGTAAAGCAAAAAGGACTTGATCAGCGACGCATCGCCCGCGACAAAGCCACTGCGCAAGCCAGGCGCGTTGCTGCGCTTGGACAGACTCGTGAACATGATGAGGTTCTTGAAGTCTTTTCTACCCAGCAAAGTAGCCGCCTGTAGGCCGCCAAGCGGGGGCTCGTCTCTAAAGTAAATCTCGCTGTAGCACTCGTCAGATGCGATCACAAAACCGTACTGATCAGACAGTGCGAAGAGCTGTTCCCATTCGGCCAGAGGCATGACCGCACCGGCTGGGTTACCCGGTGAACAGACGTATAACAACTGCGTCTGCGCCCATTGGGCTGGCGTCACGTGAGACCAGTCGATAGCGAAGTTACGCTGCGCATCGCTAGGCACAAACAGCGGCTCCGCGCCCGCCAGAAGGGCGGCGCCCTCGTATATTTGATAAAACGGGTTGGGGCACACCACCAGCGGTTTACGCTGATGAGATTGGCTCGCATCGACCACGACCTGCGCAAGGGCAAACAAAGCCTCGCGAGAGCCATTAACCGGCAATATCTGCGTTGTGGGGTCCACGCTGACCGCATAGCGGCGCTTGAGCCAGTCGGCGCACGCGGTTCGCAAGGCGGGCAAGCCACCGGTCGCCGGATAAGTTGACAGCGTATTTGGCGTCTCCGCCATGGCCTGCATGATCAGAGCGGGCGTCGGGTGACGCGGCTCGCCGATACCCAGGCTGATAGGCGCTAGGGCTGGGTTGGGTGCAATGTCCGCAAACAGCGCGCGTAAACGTTCAAATGGATACGCTTGGAGCGTGGTCAAAAGAGGGTTCATAGCCGCTAATTATCGCTTGGCTGTAGACGCCTTTGGTGGAGCAGGCTGATCAAATCCGTGAATCGCTGGCCTTGCACCAAGACGTGTGACTTGGCCGCTTGAGCAGAAACCGCTTCGTCACCACTTTTCAGAGCGGCGAAAAGCGCTCGGTGCTCCGCCATTGACTGCGCCAAGCGATTGCGCACCTGAAGCTGCATGCGTCGATACGGCTTCAACCGGTTTTTGAGGTGAATGGTCTGCTGTACGAGGAACGCATTGCCACTGGCGCGGTAGATCAGTTGGTGGAAGGCGTCATTCGCGTGGTAATACGCGTTGGCAGCCCCTTTTTCAGCTTCTATTTCGCACTGCAACATGGCGCTGGTGATGTCCGCAAGCAAGGCGGCATCAATCCGTCTTGCCGCCAAGCGGGCGCACATGGCCTCCAACTCCGCCATGACCTCAAACATNTCAATGAGGTCGGCGGCGCTGATGGTGGCGACGTAGGTTCCCTTTTTGGGCATCACCTCCACCAGCCCACTGGCCTCTAGTTGCTGAAAGGCCTCACGTACCGGCGTTCTGGAAACGTCGTATTGCTTGGCGATGGCGTCTATGTATAGCTGTTCCCCCGGACGCAAACGACCCTCGACGATATCGTCTTCGATTTGTTCGCGAACGCGTTGGACCAAGGATCTTGTGCGGGTAGATGTGTTCATGGTAGCCAAGGGGTACTGGGGTAAACCACTAGAAATGACGCTGTCTCATACATATAACATTCACGCTGTTTTATACAACACAAGGAGACAGAAATGAAACCCGTATTGAAGAAGATTGCCGCTATCGCGGTTTTGGCTGGCGTTGCCATGTCGGCACATGCTGAGATTGTGTTCAAAGCATCCCACCAGTTCCCAGGTGGCAAAGGCGATGTACGCGACGAAATGATGCAGATGATCGCACGTGACGTTGCCGCTGCCAACGTGGGCCTCACCATTAAGGTGTTCCCTGGCGCGAGCTTGGTGAAGCCAAAAGAGCAGTGGAAAGCGATGCTGAGCGGTCAAATTGACATGACCTCATTGCCCTTGGACTACGCGTCTGGCTTTCACCCTGAGTTTGGCGCGACGTTGATGCCCGGCTTGGTGAAGAACCATGAGCACGCACGCAAGATCAATGCATCACCTTTCATGAGCGATATTCGCGCCATTATTAATGGTGGCGGTGTTGATGTGTTGGCCGATGCTTGGTTGGCAGGTGCTTTTGGCGGCAAAGAAAAATGTATTGTTGAGCCTAAAGACGCAGACGGTCTGAAGATTCGTTCAGCTGGCGCGACCTTCGCGCAAATGTGGGCGGGTGCGGGTGCCTCAATCGTGTCGATTCCTTCAAGCGAGGTCTACAGCGCCTTGCAACAGGGCGTTGCGCAGGGTACCGACACGTCAGCAGGTAGCTTTGTGTCATTCCGCTTGTATGAGCAGCTCGAGTGCTTGACAGCGCCTGGTGACCAAGCCTTGTGGTTTATGTACGAGCCAGTCTTGATTTCTAAGAAGTCTATGGCCAAGCTAAATGCAGCACAAAAAGCCGCATTGCTAGCCGCTTCCAAGAAGGCTGAGGACTACTTCTCGTCCGAGTCTAAGAAGCTTGACGAGAAGCTGGTTGCCGCTTACACCAAGGCAGGCGTAAAGGTCGTCACCATGACTGCCGAGCAGGCCGATATGTGGCGCGCTGTTGCAGCCAAAACGTCTTATGCCGAATTTGCTAAGAAAGTGCCGACTGGTAAGGCATTGATCGAAAAAGCACTGGCCGTTAAGTGATTAGGAGCGCTCTTTGAAACAGTTACACAAGTGGGTTTGCCGACTGTCTGAGTGGAGCGGTGTATTCGCCGCCGGCTTGATGGTCGTGTCTGTGCTCGTGGTTTGCCATATGATTTTTGTTCGAGCGGTGCTCGGAGACTCGTCTATTTGGCAGACAGAGTTCGTAACCTACGCGTTAGTAGCGGCTACGTTTCTTGGAGCGCCTTATATTTTATTGACCCGAGGACACGTCAACGTCGATTTGTTGCCGATGTTCTTGGGCGATAGGCAGCGTATGGCGTTGGCTTGGTTGGCGTCTATTTTGTCTTTCGTGTTCTGTCTGCTGTTTCTATACAGTGCGGCCCATTGGTGGTGGGAGGCGTGGACACTCGACCTCACAACCGCCAGTATCTGGCGCGCACGTTTGTGGATTCCCTACCTGAGCGTCCCCGTGGGTATGACGCTGGTTTGTTTGCAATATGTTGTTGATATGTGGGCGTTAGCTACCGGGCGGGATTTGCCGTTCAACATGCCATCTAAAAGTAAAATGAAGGAGATGGTATGACGCCGTTGATGCTGGGCGGCCTTATTTTTGCCGTCGCGTTGCTGTTGCTCGCTACTGGAATGCCTATTGCCTTCGCGCTGGGTAGTACGGCACTTATTTTCATGCTCTGGTCGGACGGCTTTAACTCGGTGATGTACATGGCCGATACCGTCTTCTCTGGGCTCGATGACTTTACGCTGGCATCGATTCCGATGTTCATCATCATGGGTGCCGCGGTGGCTTCTTCGCGCGCTGGAAGCGATTTATACGAGGCCTTAAACCGCTGGTTATATAAGGTGCCGGGGTCGTTGGTTATTTCAAATATTGGCGCATGCGCCTTGTTCTCGGCGCTCACGGGTTCGTCTCCTGCGACGTGCGCGGCGATTGGCAAGATGGGTATCCCCGAAATGCGCCGCCGNGGATACGCGGCGGACTTGGCCACAGGCTCCATCGCGGCCGGCGGCACCTTGGGTATCCTGATTCCACCCAGCGTGACCATGATCCTGTACGGGATCGCCAGCGAGACCTCTATCGGTCGCTTGTTCATTGCGGGTATTTTGCCGGGGCTGTTACTCACCGGTCTGTTTATTTTGTGGGCGCTTTTTTTGAGCTGGCGCCGCGGCACGGGCTTGGGTAAAACCGGCGAGAGCTACACATGGGCGCAGCGCTTTGAGCTGATGCCCCGCTTGATCCCGCTGATCGCCGTGATCGTGGGCGTGATCTATTCGCTATATGGCGGTATTGCAACGCCATCAGAAGCCGCTGGCGTGGGTGCCGCACTGTGTTTGCTGATGGTGATCGTGATCTATCGCATGTGGAACTTCACGGCAATCTGGGGGATCATTCGCGATGCGATTCGCGAGTCTGGCATGTTGCTGCTGATCATCGGCATGTCGGTACTGTTTAGTTACGCCATGTCATCTAGCATGGTGACGCAGAGCGTTGCCGAAGCGATTGCTGAGTTGGATGTCAACCGTTGGGTGTTGCTCGGCATCATCAACGTGTTGTTGCTGGTTCTGGGATGTTTTCTTCCGCCCGCAGCGATNATTTTGATGACAACNCCGATCATNCTCCCCGTGATCATGGCGGCGGGTTTTGATCCCATCTGGTTTGGTGTCGTGCTGACGATCAACATGGAACTGGGTTTGATCACACCGCCAGTTGGTCTCAACCTGTTTGTCATTAACGGTATTACGCCTGACGTGAAGTTGACGACCATCTTGCGCGGTGCGGTGCCGTTCATGTTGTGCATGGTCTTGTCTATCGTGTTGCTGTGTGTGTTCCCTGAGATCGCGACGTGGCTCCCCACCTACCTCATGGGTTGATCCCGGCATGATGTCTTGGAAGAATTTGCTCGCTCTGAGCAAACGCGCGAAGACCGATGGCGGTTTTACCCGACTGGTTGATGCCTGCCATCAACTGGTCTCCGAGCGAGGGCAGGCGAATCTGTATGCATTGGCGACCGCGGTCGTCGAAGGATGGAATGGCCTGAGCGCCGATCGCCAAGAGGCTTTCTTTGCCGTCTTGGCGACGGAGTTTGCCCCAGATGGCGACGCGGTTAAGGCCGCGGCGCAGGCGTATATCACGGAGCCATCGCCTGATGCGTTGACGACGTTGTCTGGCGTGACGGAGCCGCCGCGTCAAGAACTCTTTCGGCGTATCAACCGAACCACCGGTGGCACCGCAACGCTGTTGTCTATGCGTGTCGCGTTGATGGCCTGCATGAAAACGCGCAAGGGCTTGAATGCCGTTGACGCCGACTTTCTGCACCTGTTGAGCTCTTGGTTTAATCCGGGATTTCTGCGTTTCGAACCGGTTAGTTGGGGCTCGCCAGCAGCCTTGCTTGAAAAAATTATCCAACACGAGGCGGTGCACGCCATTGACAGTTGGACACACCTACGCCGCCGCCTGGAGTCAGACCGACGCTGTTACGCTTTCTTCCATCCGCAACTGCCCAACGAGCCATTGATCTTCGTAGAGGTGGCGTTAACCCAAGAGATACCGGGTGAAATTGCCCCGCTGATCGCGTTGCGTAGCGAGACGCCGCCTGCAAAGGCTGCCAAGCCATCGAAAGTGCCGCCACCGACGACGGCTATCTTCTACTCGATCAGTAATTGCCAGCCGGGTTTGCGAGGCGTGTCGTTGGGTAATTTCCTGATTAAGCGCGTTGCCGAGCACTTAGCATCCGAGGTCAACAGCTTGAAGACCTACTGCACCTTGTCGCCTGTGCCTGGCTTCATGCGTTGGCTAGACAAGGTGGATGCAACGAGCTTATCTGCCAAAGATGCGTTGGCTGCCGACCGCCTGAAGAGTTGGCTGGCGGTGCATAAGCCGTTGAGCGCTAACCATGTGCAGATGATGCCCTCAGACGTGAAGGACAGCTTGCTACGTTTATGTACAAGCTTTCTTGTGTCTCACTCTCACAGCGCCTTTGCCGATCCCGTCGCGCGCTTCCACTTAGACAATGGCGCCCGGTTGGAGGCGGTGCATGTCGGTGCTGATGTATCTGCGAAAGGTCTAAAGCAATCAGCGTCGGTGATGGTTAATTATTTATACGATCTGGGTGCTGTAGAAGCGCGCCACCAAGCGTTCGTTAGTGAAGAAGTTGTCTACGCTAACGCCCTAAAAAAATGGGTTAAGGCCTAAATCAATTTTTATCTTTCTTCCTATGGCTACAAACGGTAATTTTTTCGCTGTACTTCAAAAAGCATTCCCTAAAAAGAAACAGGCACCTGCCGTATGGGCCGAGGGTGGCCTGACCTACAGTTGGCAAGACTTGGAAGATGCCACCGCCATGCTGGCGAACTTAATCGACTCTCTGAACCTCCCCGCAGGCAGTCGCATTGCGGTGCAAGTCGATAAGTCAGTCGAAACGCTGATGCTGTACTTGGCGACCTTGCGCGCAGGTCACGTTTTTTTGCCGCTCAATACCGCCTATCAGAACAGTGAAATAGATTACTTTTTAGGCAATGCCTCGCCCGCAGTCGTGGTTTGTAGCCCGAGCAATTTCGGCTGGGTGAGCAAGATTGCCTTTAAAAATAAGGTGTCTCACGTCTTCACGCTTGACGACAACCGGCAGGGAACGTTGCTAGATCGTGCGGCGCTATGCAGCCGATCCCACACGCCTGCGGTGGTCGCCGCTGATGCGCTAGCCGTCATTATTTACACCAGTGGCACGACGGGACGCAGCAAGGGCGCCATGTTGTCACACCAGAACATTGCCAGCAACGCCGAGACCTTGAAGGACTACTGGAATTGGCAAGCGGATGATGTTTTGATTCATGCGCTCCCCATCTTCCACGTCCATGGCTTGTTTGTTGCGATTCACGGTGCGCTACTCAACGGTAGCCCGATGATTTGGATGAACAAATTCGACCCCAAGCGCAGTATTGAGCACATGGCAAAAGGGACGGTCTTTATGGGCGTGCCCACTCTGTACACCCGTATGTTGGCGGAGTCTGCATTGAATAAAGCGGCCACCGCGAACATGCGTTTGTTTATCTCCGGGTCGGCACCCATGTTGGCTGAGACGCATGCCGCTTGGAAAGACGCCACAGGTCACGCGATTTTGGAGCGTTACGGGATGAGCGAGACGGCCATGCTGACATCCAACCCGTGTACGCCCGATGCCCGTTTCAATGGGTTGTCAGAGCGCCGTGGCGGCACCGTCGGGTTTCCACTGCCCGGCGTCTTGCTGCGCGTCGTCGACGACGCCAACAAGCCGTTGCCGGCTGGCGAGATTGGCGGTATTCAAGTTAAGGGCCCCAACGTATTTATGGGCTATTGGCAAATGCCAGAAAAGACGGCCGAGGAGTTCACCTCTGATGGGTTCTTTAAAACTGGTGACGTTGGTCAACAAGCTGCGGATGGCTATGTGACCATTGTTGGTCGCAGTAAAGACTTGATCATCAGTGGCGGGTACAACGTCTATCCAGCGGAGATCGAGTCGTTTATCAACAACCTTGATGGGGTTGTGGAAAGTGCCGTGGTCGGTGTGCCGCA
>JGI20159J14440_10001305_pt1 | contig 17941 bp, 9 predicted proteins | sample COG_09_FD_14440 | JGI IMG/M metagenome (IMG submission 14440) | reverse complement strand
TTCCACAACAAGCGATTGATCGTTCATTTGTAGAAGGAGCAGCTACTTTAACACAAGATCCTAACTACTAGTAGTTATTTAACTTGTACAGTAAAAAGCCATGGGGTATATTTATCCCATGGTTTTTTTTTAGCTTAATTTTAAATATGATGCNGTCCCTCAAAAACAGAATACTAGGGTTCTTTATTCTTAGTGTAATTATTTCCTGCACCACAACAGATAAAACNTTATTTACCAAACTGTCTTCAGATGCTATTGGTATTGGATTCAATAATCTTATTACAGAGTCGGATTCTTTTAACATTCTAACCAATGAATATATTTTTAATGGAGGTGGCGTAGCTGTAACAGATTTTAATAATGATGGTCTTCCCGATTTGTTTTTTACGGGAAATATGGTTTCTAATAAATTGTACTTAAATAAAGGTGGTTTTGAGTTTAACGATATAACAGACGAATCCAAATTAAATTCTCAAGACTTATGGTCTACAGGGATTGCAATTGCTGATGTTAATGCAGACGGCTGGATGGATATTTATGTTTGTGCTGCTATGCATGAAAAAAACAGAACCAATAGATTATACATAAATCAGGGACCGAATGCCAATGGAGTTCCAACCTTTTTAGAACAAGCTGAAGCTTATGGTGTTGGTGATTCTGGGAACAGTATGGCCGCAACTTTTATAGATTATGATAAGGATGGTGACCTTGATTTATATGTGGTAAATAATGAACAAAACGAAAGTATTCCAACCAATTACAGAAAAAAAGTTATTGATGGATCAGCTGTAAGTAACGACAAGCTTTATCAAAATAACGGAAAGGGTCTTTTCTATGATGTTACAGTAGCCTCAGGAATTACTATAGAAGGGTATGGCCTGAGCGTAACTCCGGTAGATGTAAATAAAGATCAATGGGTGGATTTATTTATCACCAATGATTATTTAACCAATGATTTACTTTACATAAATCAAAAAGACGGCACATTTAAAAATGAAATTGAAAACTCTTTATTACACCAAAGTAAGTTTTCAATGGGTTCAGATGCAGCAGATTTTAATAATGATGGTTATTCTGACTTAATTACCCTTGATATGTTGGGAGAAACACATGAACGGAAAAAGACTACTATCGCGAAGAGTTCTTTTTTTCAAAATGTGATGAATAAAAAATGGGGATATCAAGATCAGCACATGCGGAATATGCTATTTAAAAATAATGGAAAAGACCTTCCTTTTTCAGAAATTGGTCAGTACGCTGGGGTCTATCAGACGGATTGGAGTTGGTCGCCTTTATTTACAGATGTAGATTACGATGGAAATAAGGATTTATTGATTACCAATGGATTTCCAAGAGACATAACTGACATGGATTTTGCAAACTACCGACTAAATGAAGGTTCTTTTACAAGTATTTCTAGTTTATTAGATTCTATTCCAGTGATTAAAATTCCAAATTATGCATATCGTAATAAAGGTGATCTGACATTTGAAGATACAGGAGAAAAATGGGGATTAAACATTCCGTCTTTTTCTAATGGTGCCATTTTTAGTGATCTTGATTTGGACGGAGATCTGGATTATGTCGTAAATAATATAAATGATCAAGCGTTTATTTTTGAAAATAACCTAAATGAATTAGCCCCTAAAATACGATACATACAAATTGAATTAGAGGGAACAAAATTGAATCCAAATGCGCTTGGTGCGTATGTGGTTTTACGGTTCACAGATGGTTCCTTCCAGTTCCATGAACAACAGCTTTCAAGAGGTTATATGTCTTCAGTGGATCCTATAATTTACTTTGGAGTTCCCTCAGAAAAGACAGTTTCATCAATTGAAGTTCTTTGGCCTGATGATAAATTTTCAATTTTAAAAGAGCCTAATTTAAACCAACGTCACGTCCTTATCCATAATGAGGCTTTAGTGACTCAGAACCTTGACTTTCCATTTTTAGATTTGAAAAAAAGCGATCCTTATCAGGAAGTTGGATCTAATTATGGAATTGATTATGTCCATGAAGAGCGAAATGTTCAAGATTTTTTTAATCAGCGCCTTTTACCACACAAACTGTCTCAAAATGGTCCTTGTCTTGCAATAGGTGACATAAATGGCGACGGAAAAGAAGACTTTATTGTTGGAAGTTCTGCAGGATTTAGCCCAAAAGTATATATTCAAGATCAATCTAGTCAATTTACTTCGTCTTTACTTTTTAAAAACAGTGATGATACAAATTACGAGGTTGAAAGCATGGCATTAATAGATATCGATAATGATAATGATCTTGATTTGTATCTGGTTTCTGGGGGTAATCAGTTTGATGTAGATTCAGTTTTTTATCAGGATAGATTGCTGATTAATGATGGTAACGGTTCGTTTAAATGGGATAAAACGAAATTACCAAAACTTAATTCAAACGGTTGCGTTGTTCGACCGATGGACTATGATCAAGACGGATATATTGATTTATTTATCGGAGGACACAACAAGCCAAAGGCTTTTCCCCTGTCTGATTCTAGTTATTTACTCAAGAATATAAACGGACGATTTGAAAATGTTACTGAAACTATTTTTCCTGAGCTATCTAAAATCGGTATAGTCACAGATGCTCAATGGGCTGATATGAATCAAGATGGATTTCAAGATTTAATTATTGTTGGAGAGTATAGCCCAATAACTATATATCTCAATAAATCTGAAGTATTTGAGCTTTTACCATCACCCGTTTTAGCGGATGCTTTTGGGCTTTGGAGAGCAATAGAACCTCTTGATTTTGATGGCGATGGGGATATGGACTTTCTTTTAGGAAACCTTGGAAAAAATAACATGTATAATATAAATCCAGAAACGCCAATGTTGGTATCTTCAAGAGATGTAGATGGTAATGGAAGCGTTGATCCTCTTATTTTTACTTCCCAAAAAAACAATAAAGGAGAATGGGAGCAATATCCAGCACAATTCTGGGATAACTTAACACAACAAAGTCCCTATTTTAGACAGGAATTCACTTCATATCACAATTTTTCAAAAGCAAATATTGAATATTACAGAACCAAGGGATTTATTACAAAGGAACAAACATTAAAAGCTAAACTAGATGCTTCCCAGTGGGTTGAAAATTTAGGAAGTGGTCAATTTAAAATGACGGCACTACCAGAGGCACTTCAGCTGGGCCCAATTAACGATTTTTTATCTCTAAATGAAGATGGAGAGAATACTGTTTTTGTGGTTGGAAATGACTTTGGAGGACCCCCATTTGAAGGTAACTTTGATGGATTTCAAGGAATGCTTCTCAATTGGGACAAATCAAATAATGAATGGTACTTTACAGACGCTCAAAGCTCAGGGTTTCATGTTTTTAAAGACGCTAAAGAGCTGGGAATTATTACATTATCAAATAATAAGAAACTGATATTAGTTACACAAAATCAAGATCAGTTACTTGTTTTTGAAAAAAATAAAGGGATTAAATAATAGCGGTGAATTAAAATTAAGCGATAGAGCAGCCTCTATCTGTATTCGTTGAAAAATAGTACTTTAGCTATTTAGAATGCAAATAAATTTAAAAGGTTTTTTAATAATTAACGAAGCATCTACAAAGTGTCCTATTAATGGGCCTATATAAATAAAAAGAAAATGAAAATAAAAGTTTTTTTATTTTTTATCCTATCCTTACTTTTATTGAATTGTTCTTCTCTTGAGAACGATTTAGCTTATAAAGAGAAGCTTCAAGATCCTGAGCTTTTTCAATTTGCTATGCAAAATCTTACCGATTTAGTGGTTTATGATATATTTTCCCCACCAGTTGCCTCACGGGTTTATTTATATCCGACAATAGCTGCTTATGAAGTCGTTAGACAGGGATTTCAATCTGAATATAATACATTGGTTGGACAAGTGAATGGGTTACCTTCTTTACCTGACCCAAAAGACANNAATCTTGACTATAATTTAGCCGCTCTATATGCTTTTAATGAAGTTGGAAAAAAGCTAATTTTTTCTGAAGATAAGATGGGTAAGTTTGAAAATAATTTTGCTCAAAAAATTAAAGATATTAAAGTGCCTAGAGAGGTTCACAAAAATTCAAAGGACTATGGATCAAAAGCAGCAAATACAATTTTAGAATGGGCGTCAAAGGATATGTATAGTAAAACGCGTACATTTCCAAAATATACTATAAAAGAGGAAGATAAATTCTGGAAACCTACACCTCCAGATTATATGGACGGAATTGAACCCCATTGGAAAGAAATCAGAACAATGGTCATAGATTCTTCAAATCAATTTGCACCAAAACCACCTCTTGACTTTGATCTAACAAAAGGAAGTGCTTTCCAGAAACAGCTTCTTGAAGTTTTTGATATAACTAATGCGTTGAATGAAGATCAAATTGAAATAGCAAAGTTCTGGGACTGTAATCCTTATGTTACTCACCATAGAGGACATGCAATGTTTGCCACCAAAAAAATAACCCCTGGAGGACATTGGATTGGAATTACAGCAGTTGCTACCAGAAAGATGCAGAGTTCGTTTATAGATACTGTAAATGCCTACACGAATGTTTCCATTGCCTTATTTGATGCTTTTATTAGTTGCTGGGATGAAAAATGGAATACTCTAATTGTAAGACCAGAAACCCTTATCAATCAATATTATGATGAAGAGTGGTTGCCTTTACTTCAAACTCCTCCTTTCCCAGAATATACAAGTGGTCACTCAGTTATATCTCGTGCAGCAGCAGTAATACTTACAGATCTTTTTGGAGATGATTTTAGTTTTACAGACACAACGGAGGTGGCTTACGGTTTAGGTGAAAGAACATATACCTCTTTTTTTCATGCAGCAGAGGAAGCTGCAATTTCTAGATTGTATGGTGGCATCCATTACAGGATGGCAATAGATGAAGGAGTTGTACAAGGCCAAGCTGTGGGAGAGCATATTATAAAGAATCTTCAAACTCGAGTAAATAATGCTTTAGAGGAAGTAGAAACAGAATAAAATGGAAAAAAAGAGATTAAATTTTTGGCAAATCTTAACCATGAACTTTGGTTTTTTTGGAGTTCAATTTAGTTTTGGTTTGCAACAAAGTAACATGAGTGCAATCTATAAATATCTTGGAGCCGAGGAGTCTGAGTTGCCTTTATTGTGGCTTGCAGGACCGGTTACAGGTTTAATTGTTCAACCAATTATTGGAGCTATAAGTGACGGAACTTGGTCACCTAAATTTGGCAGACGTAAGCCCTTTTTTCTTATCGGTGCTGTTATTGCAAGTTTGGCTTTGATTGCGATGCCTTACTCAAGTTCAATCTGGATGGCCGCAGGATTGCTGTGGATTCTAGATGCTGCAAACAATATCGCATTAGAACCTTATCGCGCATTCATATCTGATATGCTTCCAAAAAAGCAGTTTTCTTTTGGTTTTTTAGTTCAAAGTTTTTTTACTGGTTTGGGAACTACCCTGGCAAATTTTACTCCCGCAATTTTAGTGTCCTTTGGAATTTTGGCCTTAGCCGATAAAATGGATAATGGAATTCCTGTCTATACCTATTGGGCTTTTGGAATAGGTGCATTGGCTTCAATAATAACTATTTTAGTTTCAGTAGTATTTACAAAAGAGTACCCACCTTCACCGAAGAACTTGATCGTATTAATGCAGCAAAGAAAGAAGGGAATATTATTTTAAAAACATTGAAAGAAATTGTAATTGCCATAAAGGAAATGCCTTTGCCTATGAAGCAGCTTATTCCGGTAATGTTTTTTCCATGGTATGCTATGTTTTGTTATTGGCAATATCTAACTTCTGCTTTGTCATTGTCATTATACGGTACACTTGACCAGTCTACAACCTATTTTAATCAAGCACAAATTTTGACTGGAAACCTTAATGGAACCTATAATATTATCTGTTTCACCATAGCATTCGCATTGATTCCAATCGCTCGAAAGTTAGGTGCCAAAAGACTTCATTTTATCAGTTTAGCTATTGGCGGATCAGCATTGCTATGCATGCCTTTACTTAATGACACAGATTTGTTATTTACACTCCCCTTTGGTAGTGGAATTGATGTTTCTCAAATTTATTTATTTTCTTTTGGACTCGGAATTACTTGGGCTTCAATGATGGCTATGCCCTATGAAATGCTTGCGGCATCAATTCCACATGGAAAAACAGGAATTTATATGGGTATATTTAACATGTTTATTGTAGTCCCTATGATCATTCAAATCTTTTCAGTTCAATATTTTATTTATGATCTATTAGATCAAAACCCAATTAATATCATCCGACTTGCGGGGATATTTTTGATTATCGGAGGAATATTTTCCTTATTCGTCTCACAACCCAAACCCAATGAAACTTTAGTTTAAAAAACATATTCATTATGCAAAATGAACAACAACGAAGAGCTGCCTTAGTATATCATGCCAAGCCTAAGCCTGGCAAGATAGAGGTGGTACCTACTAAAAATTATGATACCCAACGGGATTTAGCCTTGGCTTATTCTCCAGGAGTAGCCATTCCCTGTTTAGAAATTGAAAAGTCTAAGGAAGATGTTTACAAATACACTAATAAAGGAAACCTGGTAGCAGTTATTTCAAATGGAACAGCGGTATTAGGACTTGGAAATATAGGTCCAGAAGCTTCGAAACCTGTAATGGAAGGGAAAGCTTTATTATTTAAAATCTTTGCAGATATTGATGTTTTTGACATTGAAGTAGATGCTACAGACACTGAAAAATTCATTGAGGCTGTCAAAGCAATAGCACCTACTTTTGGAGGAATCAATTTAGAAGATATTAAGTCCCCTGAAGCTTTTGAAATTGAAAGAAGATTAAAAGAAGAGTTAGATATTCCTGTAATGCATGATGATCAGCATGGTACTGCTATCATCTCTGCTGCTGCACTATTAAATGCTTTAGAGCTTTCAGAGAAAAAAATTGGAGACGTTAAAATTGTAGTTTCCGGGGCAGGAGCTGCTGCGATTTCGTGTACAAAACTATACCGTGCTTTTGGAGCCAATGTTGATAATATTGTCATGTTGGACAGTAAAGGTGTCATACGTAAAGATCGAAAGAACTTGAGTGATGAGAAAAAAGAATTTGCTACCTCAAGAAATATTTCTACACTCGAAGAAGCTGTCATAGATTCTGATGTTTTTATTGGATTGTCAAAGCCAGACATTCTTACGACAGAGATGCTACTTGCAATGGCCAAAAACCCAATCGTTTTTGCTATGGCAAATCCGGATCCAGAAATTAAATATGATTTAGCCTGTAAAACACGGGATGATATTATCATGGCTACAGGAAGGTCAGATAATCCAAATCAAGTAAACAATGTGTTGGGCTTTCCTTTTATTTTTAGAGGCGCACTAGATGTTAGGGCTTCAACGATTAATGAGGAAATGAAAATGGCTGCTGTTAAAGCGCTGTCTGATTTAGCAAAAGAATCCGTTCCAGAACAAGTTAATTTGGTGTATGATGAAACCCGACTGAGTTTTGGTAAAGATTATATTATACCGAAACCTTTTGATCCACGATTGATAACCACTGTTCCCCTTGCTGTTGCAAGGGCTGCAATGGATTCTGACGTGGCTCAGGCACCCATAGAAGACTGGGATCGATATAGAGAGACCCTTGAAAACCGACTGGGTAATAGTCAAAAAATGGTTCGTATTCTTCATGATCGTGCTAAATCAGATCCCAAGCGATTGGTCTTTGCTGAGGCAGATCAGATGGATGTATTAAAAGCTGCTCAAATTGTTGAGGAAGAAGGTATTGCTAAGCCAATTTTATTGGGTAATAAAGCTGTGATTAATGATTTACGTAAGGCAATTGATTTTGATGCTGAATTGGAAATTATTGACCCTAAAGATGAAAGTCATGACGCACAACGCAAAATGTATGCAGCGTTATTTTGGAAGGATCAAAAGCGAAAAGGGTATACTTTGTATGATGCTGAACGCCTTATGTGGGAAAGAAATTATTTTGCATCGATGATGGTTAAAAATGGAGACGCTGATGCAATGCTATCTGGATACTCTAGAAATTACCGTTCAGTAGTGAAACCTATTTTAGAGACTATCTCAAAAGCAAAAGGGGTTAGTAAGGTGGCTGCAACAAACTTGATGTTAACAAAATCGGGACCACTATTTTTATCAGATACCACAATAAATGTTGAGCCCTCAGCAAGTGAATTAGCTAAAATAGCTCAAATGACGGGTCATATGGCTGGTCTTTTTGGTATTGAGCCGATCATTGCAATGGTATCATTTTCAAATTTTGGGTCTTCACGATTTATTCAAGCAAAAAAGGTAACAGAGGCGGTTTCTATTTTACATAGAAGTAATCCAAAACTGGTTGTCGATGGTCCTATTCAATCTGATTTTGCTTTAAATAAAGAGTTGCTACATAAGGTATTTCCTTTTTCCGCCTTAAAAAATAAAAAGGTTAATATTTTGATTTTTCCCAATCTTGATGCAGCAAATATTACTTACAAACTCATGAAAGAATTGAATGAAGCTCTTTCAATAGGTCCAATATTGATGGGCCTAAGTGAACCGATACATGTGCTGCAATTAGGGGCTTCAGTTGATGAAATAGTCAATATGGCTGCTGTTGCGGTTATTGATGCACAATCTAAAAACAAATAGGATTATGATTACGCAGATAATAGGAAGGTTAGTAGAAAAATCACCTACCCAAGTTGTTATAGATTGTCATGGAATAGGATATGAAGTAAATATTTCATTAAATACTTATTCACAACTAGGGGATGATGAGAATATCAAACTGTTTACACATCTTCAGATTCGTGAAGATTCCCATACTTTATTTGGTTTTTTTACGCCTATGGAGCGTTCTGTTTTTCGGCTTTTATTGTCCGTTTCAGGAATTGGTGCAAGCATTGCAAGAACGATGCTCTCTTCACTTGAACCCCAACAAATTCAAAGAGCGATAATATCCGAAGATTTAAATACAATAAAATCAATAAAAGGGATCGGTTTAAAAACAGCTCAGCGTGTTTTAATAGAACTAAAAGATAAGATGTTGAATCTTTACGAAGGTGAAGAAATTCAATCTTTTGCAAACAATACAATCAAAGAAGAAGCGTTATCAGCATTAGAGGTTCTTGGTTATTCAAGAAAGCAATCTGAAAAAGTAATTGATAACGCAATTCAGAGTGCCCCAGAGAGTTCCGTAGAAGGACTCATAAAGGCTGCTCTGAATAAATTATAAACCCCTTTGATTGAAAAGAAACGATATGTAGTTTGTAGGCTCCCCCAAACTTTAATCCTTATCTTATTTTGGATACTATCGTCTTTTGGGGTTGTTTTAGCTCAAGAGGAAGCTGATATTGGAGGGATTTCACTACCAAATTCTAGTAATATTTCTAGTCAATATATCTATGATTCAGAATCAGAGCGTTATATATTTTCACAAGAAATAGGAGGTTATCCCATTGGGATACCACGAGTGCTTACAATTAAAGAATTTGAAGCGATGGTTCTGAAAGAACAAATGCAGAATTATTTTCAAGAAAAAGTACAAGCTCTTAGTGGACGTGGCTCTAATTTAGAGGATACTCAAAAAAACCTACTTCCCGAATTGTATGTAAATAATAAATTTTTTCAATCTATTTTCGGAAGTAATGCTATAGACATATCTCCCCAAGGCTCTATAGGGATTGATCTAGGCTATCGTTATCAGAGAAATGATAATCCAATAGCATCTCCCGTTAATCGTAGGTCACCTGGCTTTGATTTTGATCAACGGATCAGTTTGAGTTTGTTGGGGAAAATTGGAGAGCGCCTTCAAATTACTGCCAATTATGACACCGAATCTACTTTTGATTTTCAAAACTTAATTAAAATTCAATTTAACCCTCCTCAATTATCCGAAATACAAGATATTATTCCTGGAAAAATTGGCTCTACAGTAAATGATATCCAAGGAAGAGTTGATAATATTAACAATAAGATTCAAGATGTTAAGTCAAAAGCCCAAGAGGTTCAAAACAAAATTGGCGAGGCTAAAAACACACTCAATCAAGNGCGCCAAAAAATAGATCAATTAAAAAATAACGTCAATCAACTCCCCAACAGCACAGAACAAGTAAGCAATCGCGTAGCAGATTATTTAAAAGGAAAAGTTACTGAAGATGCAATTTTACAAAATATTGACATTGGTAATATAAGCATGCCTTTGAATAGTAATTTGATTCAGGGGGCTCAAAGTCTTTTTGGTGTTCGTGCGGATTTAAAATTTGGAAATACAACAATATCTGGAATTTTTTCAGAGCAGCGGTCACAGTCTCAAAACATTACCTCGCAAGGGGGTGGAAAATTGGAGGAGTTTAAACTTTTTGCTTTGGATTATGAAGAGGACCGACATTATTTCTTGAGTCAATATTTTAGAGATAATTATGATGCTTTTTTAGACACATATCCCTACATTAATTCCCCGATCCAAATTACTCGAATCGAAGTTTGGGTCACAAATAGAGGTTATCAAACCAATAATGTTAGAAACATTATTGCAATTCAAGATTTAGGGGAGGCAAATCCAGAAAACACTCGATTGGACGAAAGAGTTCCTAATTTTTTCACCACATCAAACCCTAATTTTCCTCCCAGTAATGAAATAAATAGATTAGATCCTGACGAAATAGGCTTTGGAGGTATTTTAAACGAAGCCATTCGCGATATTTCTAGAGTAAAAAATGGATTTGGAACTGTCAAAACGACTGAGGGTTATGACTACGCTGTTTTGGAGAGTGCTCGAAAGTTGAGAGACCAGGAATACACCTTTCATCCTCAATTGGGATATATTTCGTTGAACCAACGTTTGAGTAATGATGAAATTTTAGGAGTAGCTTTTCAATACACCTACTTAGGAAAAGTATATCAGGTTGGTGAGTTTGCTAATGGTGATGTGCCCGGGACTTCATTAATTCAGTCCAATGTCTCGCAACAAAATCAACAGGCACCAGTAATTCAAACGAACAACCTGGTGGTAAAAATGCTAAAAAGTAGTCTGACCGATGTGCGACAGCCGGTTTGGGACTTGATGATGAAAAATATTTACAATACAGGTGCTTTTCAATTATCTGAGGAAGACTTTAAGTTGAGTATTCTCTATACAGATCCCTCCCCAATCAATTATATGACTCCTGTTGATTCTTCAATTTGGCCGGAAAGTCTGGACCAAGAAGTTTTGCTTAACACCATGGGTTTAGATCGTCTAAATGCTTATCAAGATATAGTTCCAAAAGGAGATGGTTTTTTTGATTTTATTCCAGGAATTACTATTGATCCTCGTTACGGGCGAATCATATTTCCAAAAGCAGAGCCTTTTGGGGAGTTTTTATTTAAGCTTTTAGATAATCCAAAATCATCAAAAGAAGATTATGATATTGAAAGTACGTTTAATAAAAACCAAAAAAAATATGTTTTTAAAGAATTATACTCTTCAACGAAAGCAGCTGCGTTGGAGTTCACGGAAAAAAATAAATTTCAATTAAAAGGGAGGTATAAATCAGAGGGTGGAGATGGAATTAAAATTGGCGCTTTTAATGTTCCTAGAGGTTCGGTAAAAGTTACAGCCGGAGGTCGCGTTCTGCAGGAAGGTCTGGACTATACGGTTAATTATGAAATAGGAAGAGTCAAAATTTTAGATGAGGGATTGAAGGCATCAAACATTCCAATTGATATTTCAGTAGAAAACAACTCTTTCTTTAATCAACAAAATAAACGCTTTTCCGGGGTCAATGTTAATCACCGAATCACGGATAAAATCAACGTAGGGGGAACCCTTATCAACCTGAGTGAAAATCCCTTAACTCAGAAAGCAAACTATGGGACAGAACCCGTAAATAATACCATGATGGGTTTCAATACTAACTTTTCAACTGAAATTCCTTTGTTAACCCGTTTGGTGAATAAGTTTCCTACAATTAAAACAAATGTTCCTTCTCAAATTTCATTTCGTGGAGAAGTAGCGAATTTAGCCGCTAAAGATCCACGAAATACCCAGCTAAATGGAGAAACAAATGTATATATAGACGATTTTGAAGGTGCTCAGACTAATATTGATATCAAAGGGTATACAGCTTGGAACCTTTCGAGTGTTCCTGTAAACGATATTTTAGGTGCTACCTCCGAAGGGTTGGAGAGCGGTTACGGACGTTCTAAGTTAGCCTGGTATTCTATAGATCAAATCTTTTATTTTAGACCTCCCAATGGAATAAATAATAATGATATTTCTTCAAATGAAACAAGACGAATTTTTATCAATGAATTATTTCCAGAACAAGATATTGTACAAGGAACTCCCAGTACATTACCAACATTTGATCTAGCCTATTACCCCAATGAAAAAGGGCCTTATAATAATGCACCGAATGAACAATTTGGGTCAGATTCAAAAAACAATTGGGCTGGAGTAATGCGTTCCCTAAACGCTACAAATTTTGAACAATCAAATGTTGAGTTTATAGAGTTCTGGTTGTTGGATACTTTTTCAGAAAATGAAGCTCCTTCAGACGATTTAGGGGAATTAGTTTTTCATCTGGGAAATATTTCTGAGGATATTTTACGGGATGGTAGAAAACAATTTGAAAACGGCTTGCCAGGAACAACCGAGCCATCTCCTACCTATGAGACTGAATGGGGTAAAGTTCCTGCGAACCAATCCTTGGTCTATGCATTTAATTCTGTAGCTGATGATCGAGCTATTCAAGATGTAGGGTTGGATGGATTAACCGATGCTGAAGAGCAATCTGTTTTTACAAACGGACCAAGCAATGATCCTGCAGGTGATAATTATCAATATTTTCTTCAAGCTGAAGGAGATATTCTAAACCGATATAAAAATTACAACGGTTTAGAAAACAATACCCCTATTGCTTTTAGCGATTCTGATCGAGGTAATACAACAGAGCCTGATACTGAGGATATCAATAGAGATCAAAGTATGAATACGATTGATAGTTATTTTGAATATCGTGTTCCTATTGCTAAAAATATGCAGGTAGGGAATCACCCATTTGTTACAGATGTTCGAGAAAATATTAAGGTAAATGCTCCTAATGGTGATGAATTTGTTGCACGTTGGATCCAATTTAAAGTTCCTATTCAAAAAGATTATTATGAAAACACTTCTTTCAATTCATATTTTAAATCTGTAAATGCAATTAGTGATTTACGATCAATTCGATTTATGCGAATGGTTTTAAGTGGTTTTGAAGACCAAGTTGTTTTTAGATTTGGCACATTAGATTTAGTTCGCGGTGATTGGCGACGTTATAATAAAGCCCTAAATGAAGAGGTTTTAGTAAATGAAAATACAACGGTTGATATTAGCACTGTTAATATTTTAGAAAATGAAAATCGCATTCCAATAAATTATGTTTTGCCTCCAGAAATTCGAAGGGAACAGATTAATAATAACAATACTATAATTAGGCAAAACGAACAGTCACTGGCTTTTAGAGTTTGTGATCTACAAGCAGCAGATTCAAGAGGAATCTACAAAAATTTAAACCTTGACATGCGTCAATACAGTAAATTACGTATGTTTTTACACGCAGAATCGCTTCCTGGTAATGAGCCTCTTCCTGGTGAGGGTTCAGAAGACGAATTTGATAAAAGACTGGTTGCTTTTATTCGTTTGGGCACCGACTATCAAGATAATTATTATCAAATAGAGATTCCCTTGAAACCCTCGGAATATTCATCTGAATCAATAAACCGTCTTTCCGCAGAGGAGGTTTGGAACCCTGATTCTAACTCTCTGGAGGTTCCTATAGACCTTTTGACTAAGCTTAAAGCGCGTGCACTTCAGCAGCTTGGATTGGGAGAAGTCTTGTATTTTGATGAAGAGCTGAATCCTATTCAAGAGTTCACTCCGATTAGTAGTTTGCCTGGCGATAAAAAATATAAATTTTCTATACGAGGAAACCCTTCTTTGGGGGACATACGAACTTTAATGATTGGTGTTAAAAATCCTTCAACAACATTGGGAGAGTCTTTGTGTGGAGAAGTATGGTTTAATGAATTACGTGTTTCGGGTATTGATAGTCAAGGGGGGTGGGCTGCGATTGGTGCCTTGGATGCTAATTTAGCTGATTTTGCCTCTTTTTCTGCTTCCGGGCGTTATTCAACGATCGGTTTTGGAAGTATTGATCAGACTCCTAATCAGAGGGCAAGAGAGGACATGCTTCAATACGAAATGGTCTCTAATGTCAATCTTGGTCAACTTACTCCTTCGAATTGGGGACTTCAAATTCCCTTGAGTTTTGCCAATGGTGAAACCCTCATTACTCCCGAGTATGACCCTTTTTATCAAGACATAAAGTTAGATGATCGTCTAGCTACTGCGGAAAGAAAATCCCAACGAGATTCAATACGTAATCAAGCTATTGATTATACAAGAAGGAAAAGTGTAAGTTTGATTGGGGTAAGAAAAAACAATACAGGAGAGGGGAAAACCCGCTTTTACAGCCCAGAGAATTTTGATTTTTCCTATGCCTATAATGAATTGGTTCACAGGGATTATGAATTAGAAACTCAAGAAGAAGTAAACTTACTTCTGGTCGCTAATTATGGATATTCGTTCTCTTCAAAACCCATTGAGCCCTTTAAGAAAGTAACTTATTTTAATCGTAAAAAATATTGGCAATGGCTTCAAAAACTAAATTTTAATCCTTTGCCAAGCTCCCTCGAAGCAGCAGCCAATATTAATAGAATATTAAACAATCAAAAGTTTAGACAGGTGTATTTAGAAGGAGTAGATGCTGCGCAACAGCGTAGTTTGCCCAATTTACAGCAGCGTAACTTCTTGTTTGATTATAATTATGCTTTTACCCATAATTTGAGCCGCTCACTACGGATCAATTTTAACGCAAATACTAGTAGTATTATTAGACAACTGGATGCGATTGATACAGGTTTATCAAATCCATCCTCAAAACAAATGTTATGGCATGGATTGCTTAATTCTGGTGAGCCAAACAACCACCTTCAATCAATTGCAATAAATTATAAATTGCCTTTTCAGTACATTCCTTTTTTGAGTTTTATTGATGCTACTTATAATTATACAGGAAACTTCAATTGGATTCGTGGTTCAGAAGCTTTGTCTCAAGTAAAAAATGAAGATGGAACACCTCTAGGGATTGTTAATACTATTCAAAACAACAACACCAAAACCCTTACAGGGGCTTTATCTTTTGCTAAATTGTATTCAGTTTTAGGATTAAAATCTAAGAAAAGCTCGTTTACACCCAACAGAAAAACAAATGTTCCCAAAGATTCTACTGCTAAGAAAAAAAATTCTGTTTTAACCAAAGGTTTGACGCAGCTGGTTGATGTTTTGACAGCCGTAAAAAGGGTGCAGGCGAGTTATAATGAAAATAATGGTTCTGTACTTCCCGGCTATTTACCTTCCGTTGGTTTTGCTGGAGGTTTACGTCCTACTCTGGGGTACACTTTTGGAAGTCAGGCAGACGTTCGGTATGAAGCAGCTCGACAAGGATGGCTAACAAGGTATCCAAACTTTAACCAGCCTTATACTCAATTACATAGCAGTAAATTTAAAGCTTCAGCGCAAGTTGTTCCATTTAAGAATTTAATTATTGATTTTAATGCGGAACGCGATTATTCAGAAAATAGACTCGAAAATTTTAAAATAGAAGATCAAAATTACCTTCCTCAAAATTCAAGTCTGTTTGGTAATTTTGGAATGTCCACGATATTGATTCAAACGGCTTTCAATCCCTCGCAAGGATCGGTTAGTTCAAATTTTGAAAAATTTCGAGAGAATCGTTTGGTTATTGCAAATCGCTTGGCACAAAATAGTAGTTTTGAAAATTTAGGAAATGACTCCGAAGGATATCCTTTAGGCTTTGGTAAGGATCAGCAAGGTGTTTTAATGCATTCATTTCTAGCTGCTTATTCTGGTGTAAGTCCAGAGACTGTCTCGCTAAATCCAATTAGAAGTAATCCACTACCTAACTGGAATTTGAAATTTACAGGCTTATCAGAAATCAAATCGTTGTCCAAAATTTTCAAACGCCTTTCGATTAATCACGCTTACCGTGCGAGTTACACCTTAACAAATTTTCAAAATAATTTTGATTTCAACCCCAATCTTCCAGATCAGACTGACAAGTTGGGCAATTTGATTCCAGATAAATTGTATTCAAATGTGAATTTAGTCGAACAATTCAATCCCTTAGTTAGATTGGATATGGAAATGAATAATTCCTTTAAGTTCTTGGCCGAACTAAGAAAGGAGCGAGCGATATCACTCAGCTTAGACAATAATTTAATTACAGAAACAAGTGGGGATGAGTATGTTTTAGGCATGGGGTATAGGGTGAAAGATTTACGTTTTAGGACAAGTTTTGGAGGACGTCGTGTTATCTTAAAAGGAGATTTAAATATTAAAGCAGATGTTTCTTATCGCGATAATGTAACCGTTTTGCGAAATTTGGAATACGACAACAACCAAGTGTCTGCTGGGCAACGCTTAGTTTCTATCAAAGTTACCGCCGATTATGCTTTAACTCAAAACTTGATTGCCCAATTTTTTTACGATCATAATTTTTCAGAATTTGCAATTTCTACAGCCTTCCCACAAACGAGTATTCGGTCAGGTTTTACAATTCGTTATAACTTTGGAAATTAAAAGTATTTTTTCATAAAAGAAATCTTTTACATTTGTCACTATTAAATTTTTAGAAAATGAATGTACCTGCTGAATTAAAATATACCAAAGATCACGAGTGGATTAAAGTCGAAGGAGATATTGCAACTATAGGAATTACTGACTTTGCTCAGGGAGAGTTAGGAGATATTGTATATGTAGAGGTTGAATCCCTTGATGACACATTAGAGGCTGATGCTGTTTTTGGAACAGTAGAGGCTGTAAAAACTGTTTCAGATTTATTTATGCCAATTGCAGGAGAGGTAATTGCTTTTAATGATACTTTGGAGGATACCCCAGAGATCGTAAATGAAGATCCTTATGGAGCAGGTTGGATGATTAAAGTAAAATTAAGTGATCCAAAGGAAATTGAAAACTTATTAGATGCGACAGCATATACTACGCTGGTTACAGGCTGATTTTTTTTTTAAGGCAGTTGCACTTTTAGCGACTACAGTTTTATCTTATTTCATGTTAATACCCCCTGGGAAAGAAGTTAATTCTTGGATAGATATTTTGCCTGGAAAAGACCTTTTTGCCCATTTAATGTGCTATTTTCTTCTAACAGGAATCTATTTTGCCGCCTTTTTTACCCATACATCTGTTCTAAAAAAATCTCTTTTATTATCCCTTTTAGTGGGTTTTGTTTTGGAATGTCTTCAGCTGATTCACCTATTTGAAAGATCCTTTGATTACAAGGATTTGATCGCAAATATAGCCGGTTCATTTATCGGGATTTTGACAATTCGATTTTTCTTTTCTGATTCTGTAAAAGAATAGCTTGTTTTTATTCTATTTTTTTTTAGTTTAGCTATCTAAATAATGGTTTATTATGCAACCCAAAAAAAATGACAAGGTAGATTTAAGTAAAAACAGTGGTCTTTACTTTGCTATAGGACTCGCTTTGATTTTATTTATTTCATGGCAGGCAATTGAATGGAAAACATATGACAAAGATCTTTATGGCTATGAAGCTTTAAATGTTGATGAAGAAGATGATGAGGATATTCCAATTACGGAGCAGCTCAAAACGCCACCACCCCCACCACCCCCACCACCCCCAGCTCCAGAAGTTATTGAGGTAGTTGAAGATGAAGAGGAAGTGGAAGAAACAGTTATAGAATCTACTGAAACTAATGAAGAAGAAATTGTTGAAATTGTTGAGGTAGAAGAAGAATTTGAAGAGGTTGATGTTCCTTTTGCTGTAATTGAAGATGTTCCTATTTTTCCAG
>JGI20159J14440_10001289_pt1 | contig 18017 bp, 16 predicted proteins | sample COG_09_FD_14440 | JGI IMG/M metagenome (IMG submission 14440) | reverse complement strand
CGCAACAGATGAAAGAGAGAGAGAGAGAGAGAGAGAAAGAAAATACTTTTGAGGAGAGGAAGGAGTGTGCGGGAGAGCTCTTTTTATCTTTTTCTGTTTTTTAAAGATCTTTTCCTGCATGCCTCAAAAACTCACGAAGATACTCTCTTCTCATCATCATCATCATAAATCAAATACAAATAGTATAGTAATAATGCGCGCGGTGAACGCTCCACTCACGGTTTCGAAACCATCGACCAGTAACACACCATCTCAGCGTCGAGCTTCTTCTTCGCTCGCGACGACCTCTGCGTTACCGCCTGGATTTGTCGCTTTCGGCGGCTTATCTGTTTTTCTCGTTGGTGCGACGAAAGCTTCGCAAATGAGACTGGAGCAAAGAGTGGGAGAAGAGATGGAAAAATGCACGAAGAATGGCATAGATACTTCAGATTTGTATTACGATTTTGATTTACCTGGGGATGCCTATCCGTTCGGAGACGCGGAAGGCATGGATTGGGTTCCAGATGATTGGAAACCTCCCAAGAAAGGGGACCCGAAATTCCTCCCGACTCGAATGCTCGGTCAATTAACTATGCGAAATCAATTATACGACGTGACCATCAAGGCGCAGGAACAAGGCGTGGATGTGAGCGACGTGTTAATACCTTTCGTAGACGAGGATGGGAACGCGTGCGATCCGAAGTATGATTCGAATCAAAAGCGATACGTCGAGATCAGGAAACGATTGGGGATGTAGACGAACTCCGGCGTGCATCGTCCTCCCCTTACTCCTCTTCCTCGTCGTTCGTTCTTAGCTTAATCATCGTTAAATTATTCTTATTATATTATTCTTTCTATTACATCTATTGGAATCTCTTCTATAACAAACTCTCTCTCTCTCTCTCTGACTGTCTCAAAAATCAAAAAAGCTTACTTCATCTTCGCGAGCTTGGCATCCTCCTCCGCCTTCTTGGCCGCTTCTTCCGCCTTCTTGATTCTCGGGCCAACCTGCCAGACGTTCATCATCTCCGTTCTCAACTTTTGGTACGCCTTGAAGGATTTCATTTCATCCGTCACCGTGACCATCTCAACCGCACCAGACTTCTTCTTCTCCAACGGCATAATAGTAGCACCCTTGTGCTGCGTGGCAGCCGCGATCGTAGCCTTGTCCGCATCGCCGTGCTTCGGCTTCGAGTTCTTACGCGGGAAGAGGATCAAGTTAGACATGTACGCCTTTAATCTCTCCACGTTTGTCGCCAAAGACTCCTCCGATCTGTTTTTTCGCCTGTGGTCGACGCAAATGCCAATGGTCGGGGCGAGTTTTTTCGGGATACCAGCCGCTTTCAACTCCTCGAGCGTGAAACCTCTGCCGAGTCTTTGCTTAAAGTTGTATCTTTGCGTCGGGCATTGGACCGCCGGTCTCAAAGCACCAGAGACTGGGCGCGGGAAGGTAGCTTTTGCTTTCTTCTCGCGTGCTGTTTAGTAGAGGTGCAAAATGAGAGTAAGAGAGACGTCAGCGAAACGAACATAAACCAACAGAGTCCAACGTCATTTCCGCGAAAGAGCTGGTGAAAATGGCGAAAGGGCTTTGTTTTTCGCTTTGAAGCGAAAATGTGGACGGGCGGAAATGCACCCGAACGGACCACACGCGACGTGCTCATTCGAAAAGTAACCATGTAAACGTACCAATTCTACGGGACTTCTTGCGACCGGCTTGGTTAAACCATGTTCGCACGAAAGATTGCGAGCAGTTCCTGTAATAAGAGAATAGATGAAAATTCGTGAGTGAGCGGGGTTCGCGCGCGTAAAGGGAAAAAAGGGAGAAAATGAACGCTATTCGACGCGCGTTCTCGAAGACGCGAACGATAAACGCGGCGTAAAAGGAGATAATGACGTACCCTTGCCAATCCTTCTTGAAGTGCTGGTGGGGGATTTCGTTGTTGTGCTTCACCATGTTTGTACGTGTGTGCGCTAACTAATGGCGTGTAGTGATTTCGGCTCCTCTACGAGTTAGGGGCTTTTATTTTTTCTTTGGTTGGTCGATGCTTCAAAAATGCGAATACTAGTCCACCGACCGTTTTGGTTTATATGTGCGAAATTATTCTTTATTTAATCGCGATGAATACTACTATCAACAATATATTAATGATACAAAGCGCATTTAAATCTATGATTAGCTCTCTACTACGAATACACGCGCATGCGCGCACACACACATTGTCTTTACGCGAAAATCTCCCGAACGGCTCGCGCCGCTAACCTGGACGACAGGCGTTCGACGAGCGTCGGCAGAATTTGGTTCGCAACGGCGGGCAAAAACGGGCGCATTTCCTCGAACGTCTCTCGCGAAAATGCGTTTTCATTCGAACCTGAACTATTACCACTTCGGCCGAGTAAAAAGTTCAAAAGTTTCGTCACGTTTTCTGCGGTATCTTTATCCTCTTGCGTGACTTTCGGGGCCAAAGCGATGCTATTCGGCAACCCGAGAACGGGAAATAAAATGGGAATTCTCGCGTCTTTCAAGCCAACGCTGGTTAACACTGCCACCGCAGATTCTCTGCTCAAGGCGTCCACGCCCTTGACTACTTCATCAAGAAGAAATTCGCGGAAGAAACTACCTTGCGGAGATAAAACGAATTGCAAAGCTTCTCGCGATGTTTTCTTTTCCAAGTTTGCGCTCGCCTCGGCGGAGACGCCCGAAGACGTCGAGACGTCTCTTTTAAAGCTTTCCAAGGCTTCGAGTAAATCAATCAAGCGGTCGGCGTCAAATACAGTAGACTTCCCGTAGACCATATAGCGAAGAGCCTCCTGTAAGCGCGCGTCGTCGTTTGACGTCAACAAACGTTTCGATAAATACGGATACGCTTCGTCGACGAGCGCAAAGTCTGGATCACCGACGAGCGCGATACCTTCCAAGACACCAATTGCACGAATAATAATCGCAAAATACGGCGGAATTCGAAACGGAAAATCGAACGTAATTTGTGCGAGATCAGCCGCGAGCTCTTGAAAGTTTATGCTCTTGGCCCCGCCGCCTTCGAGCGCTTGATCGAAAACTCTCCCGAGTGGCGCCGAAAGAGGCGACAAGTCCGTGCCTTCTTCGATGAAATCGAGCGTCACGAAGTCATTCACGATGGCGTCGTAATCGCGATGGATCAAGTGCGAAATAGCTTCAATCATGCCGTATTTAATGTTTTCGTCAATTTGCGTCATCAAACCGAAATCTAAAATAGCGAGTCTTCCGTCCGGAGTGCGAATCAAATTCCCCGGGTGAGGATCCGCGTGGAAAAACCCGGTATCGAGGAGCTGTTTCAGATAGCAAATGACACCAACTTTCACTAAATCTCCGACATCGTCCGCGGTACTTTGCGAGAGTTTCTCGCCTTCGAGCCATTCGCTCGTGATGACTTTTCGCCTCGTGTGCTCCATGTATGTCCCCGGGACAACAACTTGCGGTAAATCCTTCTTGATAGACTCCGCAAACTTGATTTGATTTTGACCTTCGTTGACGTAATCAAGCTCCTCGAAGAATCGCAAAGCCCATTCGTCTAAAAGCGCGACGACGTCGGTGTTGAATCCTTCAACCGTGCGAAGGAATAATCCGATGCGTCGCAAAACGAATAAATCAATCGATACTGTTTCCAACACTGCCGGTCGCTGAACTTTTACCGCAACGGTCGCTCCGTTACTTTTTAGGACACCTTTGTACACCTGTCCTAAACTAGCCGCGGCGACTGGCTCCGGTCCGAGTTCGGAATACACGTCTTGCCATTTACATCCCAACTCGTTCTCGAGCGTCTGAAAAGCGAGCTCGTTATCGAACGAAGGCACTTTATCGCACAATTTTTGCAACTCAACCATAGCTTGCGGACCGAGTAAATCTGGACGAATTGCGAGCGCTTGACCGAGTTTGATGTATGCCGGCCCTAACGACGTGACGATTTCTCGAAGTTGAATCGCTCGCTTCACGGAATTTTCCTCCGTTTTCTTCGTAATGAAGTCGGCTACCAAGCCGCTGATAAATCCTCCACCGATTGTGGCGAGTTGAAATGCTCTTTGAACGACCGCACCGGATCGTTTCGACCAATAACGCTCAATAGCTTCGGGGTCGTATACCAGAGGTAGTTTATCTTCGTTGGTCCCATCGTCGTATTTATCGAAATCAATCACTTTCATCTCAACGCCTTGTTCAGCAAAATCTGACTGGTCGATATTCGTTCCTCGTAATCCGCTCATTAACACGTTCAAGTCTTCGTTTTCTTCCATTTGCATTCGTATGTCTTTCATCTGTGACTTCATATCTCGCATCGATGAGGATGACGAGGATGAAGATGAGGAGGATGAAGTTGTGGTTTCCGTTTCCGGTTCTTGAATCGCTTTCGTGGAAACAACAAAGACGTCATCTCCTCGTTTCTGTCGTAATCCACCATAACCGATGTTTTGTCTGGAGGACAACGACGTGGAGATTTTGGAGGAAGAAGTGGAATAGGACGACGATGAGCGTTTAACTCTGTTTTTCGCGGCGCTCGAGGAGACTTTTCTCGCGTGCGCGCGCGTTGCGACGCTCGTCGTTGTTGACGCGTTCATGTAATTTTTTTAAGCCACGTTTGGACGCCTGCCAGCTTATTTGTGCGGACTGCGTTGCGTCTCTCTCTCGTTCCATCTCGAAAAAACATCTCTTCTTTTTTCTTCTTTTTTTCTTTCAAACTCCACAAAAAAAAAGTATGGTTGCCAAACCGAAGAAGGCACCAGCCGCCAGCGCCGCGAAGAAAACAAAAGCAGCAACAACAACAACAACAACAACAAAAAAGACGAAGAAGAAAGAAGAAGAGGACGAGGAACAACCTCAACCATCCCGAGTGGATAAAGCGCAGATACAAAAAGCAATCGCCGCGTTGCGTTTGCATTTGGACAAAGTAAAGCAAGAGAAAGAGAAAGATCCTTTGTTTGAAGACGAAGGCGACGATGCGTACAGCGTTCTCATCTCTTTGCGAACGCAACCGGTTGGAAGCGCGAAGAGCAACGCGAAAATGAAAGCCATTCGCATTCCACATTCTATGGTTAACTTAGAAACCGCAGAGTTGTGCTTGATTGTAAAAGATAACGACGGTAAAGGACACAAAGAGGCAAAATTGAAGGTCGAGTCCATGGGAGAGGACAAAGCGGGAATAGCGAAAGTTTTAGGAGTGAGCAAGTTGCGAAACAACTACAAACCGCACGAGGCGAAGAGAAAGCTGTGCGATTCGTACGATTTATTCTTAGCAGACGAGAGAGTGATTCCAGTGTTACCTAAACTGCTCGGTAAGACGTTTTTCAAGAAGAAGCGACAACCGATTCCGGTCGATTTGACAAAGAAGGACTGGGCCAAGGAAATTCGAAGCAAGACGTCGGCGACGTATTTGAGTTTGAGTAGCGGGACGTGCGTTCGCGTGAAAACGGGTACATCCGCGATGAGCGTAGAAGACGTCGTGGAAAACACCGTCGTTGCCATAGAAGGTGCGGTAAAACACATCCCTCGACGATGGGGCAACATCCAGAGTATTTTCGTCAAATGTAACGAAACAGTCGCCCTGCCGTTGTATCCTTAATTAGCTGCATTTGAGAGAAGAAATAAAAATATCAGAAAGATAAAACAAACTCGCTGACGCTTCCGTCATTCTTCTCTTTCGATACTTCAAAAGTTTGTACACTTTAAACGTGTTTTTTTGCTTGCGAATATAAAAGCGCAGATCATGAGACTGCATTTTATCCTCGCCGTTCTTGTCCTCGCAATGGTGTCCTCCTCGCCTCCATTTTTTCACGCTTCCGCGGAGGACGACCAGTGCGTCGGATTCCTGGAAAACTGCGAAAAGAATTGCGGGGAAGGGAAACTCAACGAGAATAAATCTCTGTGTAAGACGTGGCAAGGCGGCGTGTACAAGTCGTGCGTGTGCGACGGCGCCGGGTTTGATTTCGAAAGCAGCGAAGAAATGGTGCGTGTTGTGTTTAGTCTCTTTTTGTCCGGAATTCTCGTTCGCGATGTGCCCGCTATAGTCCTTTGCGAATCCCGCGTCACGGCACGGTATTCTGTTTTCTTTTCTCCCCTCGGGGATGCAAGAAGCTTCTAGGAAAAGAGTGTTGGCCCGAAAAAGAAAATCCAAGTTGTTTACGAATCGAATCAAAAATGTACTGACTTTTATTCTCCTTTTCTCTTTCACTCACCGATCACAGGTTCAAGAAGAAGGCGACGATGCGCGAACGATGATGGCCTCGTCATCCTACGCGGAAGAAGGAAGCACCGAAGAGGCAAAGGGAGAAGGAAAAGAGGGAGAAGAAGGAGCGATGCCAGAAATGATTGCGTGCGAAGGTCCAGCCGGGAACGGAATGACGACGAATGCGAATGAAAATTTGGATATTTCTATTCCGGGTATGATGATGCGCTCTTTCTTTGGAGATGGGATGGATGATTCCACTTTCTCCTCCTCTTCGTCATTGTTTGGTCAAGACGAGACTTCAGACGCTTCTTTCCTCGGTTCGGCGCGTCAAAACTATCTCTCGCAGCAACCGACTTACTTTTCCAGCCGCGTCTTTCGAGTCCCTTTGATTTCTTTCGTTGAAGAAGAAGACGGTAACAGCGATATCATCAATGATAACGTTGGATTTGAAACCTTATCGTCGCTTGGCGAAGGCGACAGGTATTCACGCTCGCAACCTTTCGTCTTCTTCTCCTCTTCCTCCTCCTCTTCAAACGATGATGGTATGGACGCCGACGTAGCACTTATGAAGGATTTCCAAACCGTCGTGGATGGATTCTTTGGTAGTTTAGAGGACGGAAGCAGCAGCAGACTTGGTGAAAAGCCAAAGCCGCCGCCGACGACGGTGCAATACAGACGTTACCGGGAACGCAAAATGCGACGCGAGCGCGCGTTGACGTGCTTTATCTCCGTATCCTTGATTTCGTTGGTGTTATTTTCCATTTATGTCGCAGTTACTCGAATTTTCGCGGACGACGACGACGAAGAGGACATGTATCGTGAGTTGTGTGATGACTCTAAAACTGAGCCACTTTTATGTCTCGATGCTGAGGTTGTTGAAAATGGCGACGCGGGCGTCGTGGAACACTCGAAGGTATACGCGGTGAATTCGAGATGGAAAAGCGCCGCGAGAGTTTAAACGATTAAACATAAAACAGTAACAAAACAGCGTGTAATAAAGAACTTTGTATGTAAAAATGTATATCAACCCGCCCTTAACTGTTTGTTTCTTCACAGCTTTTGACAGTCGCTTTCTCGTCGCGCACTTCCTTCACAAAAAATAGAGAGAGAAGAACAACACACTTCAAGAAGATGGATAACAGAAATCTTTTGGCGGCGCGTTCATCGTCAACATCGTCGTCCTTCTTGACTGCGCAGTCTAAGAGAAGAAGCATTCGCCGCGGATCTTTAAATGCACCATCCGCCATCTCGAGGTGGAAAGAAGAAGAAGAAGAAGAAGAAGGAAAAGGAAACGGTGGTGACGGCGACAGAAGAGTTTTTTCCCATTGGTTTGGTGTAACGAACAACAACAGAGAGAAACAAGGACAACGACAACGACGAAGACGAAGACGACAACGACAAAGTAGCGGAGTAAGAGCGCACGGGACAACTTTTTCGGCGGCGTCGTACGCGTCGGGTAACGGCGATGATGCTGCCGGAGGAGAAGCAATACGTGCAGAAGAAGAGGATCCGTCGACGGCGCCACTCGTCGTTCGAGATAAAATCAAAGGCATAATACTTTTCGTCCTCCCACTTATGGCGTCGAACGTTATTTCACCTTTATTGACGATGACAGATACTGCTTTCGTAGGTAGATACGCATCAGACGCCGTTGTTTCTTTAGCTGCGTTAGGTGTTGCCACTCCTTTGACGGATTACCCGGTGAACTTGTTCATGTTCGTTACCGCTGGCGTCACGTCTATCGTCTCGAACGGTTTGGCAGTGAGAGAGCCGAAACGCGACATGGAAAGAAAAGTGTACGGGGCAATGTTTATATCGTTCACGCTCGCGATAACACTCGCTGCGTTACTCGTATGTTTTCCGGACGCATTGCTTTCATCGCTTGGCGTAGAAAAGATTGGACCTTTGAGGGAAGTCGCAAGAAAATACGTTCAAATACGAGGATTAGCAATGCCGGCGGCATTTTTAACGGGTGCTGGATACGCTTCTCTCGTCGCACGCGAGGATACGATAACACCGCTCATGTGCGTTTCGTTAGCAGCAATCACGAATGTTATTTTAGATTATGTTGCCGTTGTGACGTTAAAGCAAGGTGCAACCGGAGCAGCGTGGGCAACGTCGGCATCGCTATATGTTGGCGCCATTTGTATTTTCACAGTTCTGAGAAGACGGAAGTTGTTTCACATTCCACCTCCTGCTCCATCTACGCAGATGATATCTCCGCCGATGTCAATTATCCCAACGAAGGAAATGTGTGCACCTGTGATGAAGTTTTTTGCTCCCATAACGTTTCTGAGTTTCTCCATCTTGTCATTATACGTGGTTCTTATTTTACAGGCGAATGCAATCGGAAACGTCGCTTCTGCCGCGCACAGAATAGCTGGAAACATTTTCACAGTCTGCGCATTATGCGGAGATCCACTAGTACAGGTTGGACAAACAATGTTACCTAAATATATTGCGTTTACGCCGAAAAATGATGGTAGAAACGCTCGAAAAATGGCACTTATCGTTCAAGCGATGGGATACATGGTTGGTATCGTTTCGGCGTCGATATGCTTCTGGTTGCTTTACTTTGGCGCTTCTGGTTTCACAACAGACAGTTCCGTCATCGCTTGCGCGCGAAGTGTAGTGCTTCCAGTGTTTGCAGCAACGGTAGCAAATATAGTGTCAAAATCTTTATACGGAGTTATGGTTGCGATGAAACAACTTTCGTTTTTAGCGGGATTGACAGCCATCGGAACGAGTACCTTTATGGCCGCCGTGTTTGCGATCAACAAATATCTAAATCCAGAAGCGCGTTATTATGCTCTTTGGTGGTGCCTATTTTCGTATTACGCAATAGCTGTTGTCGTGTTGACAATCCGGGTAGCCACGACGCGACTAGTTAACAAAGAAAGATATCTCTCTTGAAAAGTGCTTTGCTAAGTTGCCCTATCACTTCTAGAACTACAAAACTAAACTGAGCTACTATTACTATTACTATTATTATTATTACTATTATTACTGCTGCTGCACAAGCTACAAATACATTCGTCAAGCATATATCACTCGCACGGTTGACAGATGTCGTCGCGTTTCGCTTCCATTGGAGTCACTAAAATAAACCAATTCGTGGGCGATAACAAGTTCTCATCCCGGAAAAATCTTTTCTGCGTTGAGCGCATGGTATGTCCCACGTGAGAGCAAACGAGATTATACAACGAAGTCGCCCATAAATCGTATCCATCAATTCCGAATTGTCTTTGCGTCGATTGAATCCAGTACCCGAAATCGTTATATTTCCTCTTCGGAACTCTAACTTTGTGAGGCAAACAGCACGGAGAAAGAACCAATCCCAGGTTGAAGGAGTTTGCGCGCAACTTTTCACCTTTTGTCATTATGTTTGTCCACATTTCAATCGCACGCCGGCTGAGATTACCGCACAAATGCATTCCAACCATAACGCCAAAGCCGTCGTGCTCGATGAGAGCGTCCATAATCAAACTCTCGGCTTCTTCAGAAAACAGATCAATATTTTTGAACTGTACGGTCGGTACCGCGTCTAAATGAGAGAGGTTCATGTTTTTATTGTTATCAAGCATGTGTACCGTCGAACTTGGAAACTTTTTTGCCAAAACGATGGACGTAAATCCTTTCCCACTCGCCATGTCGAAGAAGACAACTTTTTCACTCCGTTCCCTTCCAGCTCGTTGCATGGCTGCCAGAACAACATCAACGTTCTTTGCTACCGCGTAACTCTCAACGATTTCTTTTTTAAGCTGCGACGTTTTTTTGCTCCACGCCCAAGACCTCCACTCTGCTTTCTCTTGAAACTCAACGCATAAATCGCTGTGTATGAACTCCTTCAAGTATTCGTTGTCTTTATCCCTCGACTGCATGATGTAATGAATTGACTTTTTTCTTCGAGTCGGCGGTAGTGCTTCTTCCTCGTTTTCTTCGCCCTCCTCGGCGGCGTGCATCGTTGGCGTGGAGGTGGTGGGAATAGCAGTAGTTACAGTACTTACGGTGGTAGCCATTTCNATGCGTTCCTCTCCGCGCGTGGAGTATTTTGTGATTCACGATACTCGTGCGCGCAACACTTAAGTGGTGTGTGAGTAAAAAGAATTATTTATTTATTTCAACGCGGGATTTAACAAAACTAATAACAAGATGAACTCTCAGAGAAGAACAACGCACGCGGCTGCTCTTTAACATTCTCCTTTAGCGCCGCCTCTCACTTTACCGCCACTCTGTTTGTTCGGCTCAAAGACATATTTAATCAAACTGTCTTTGATGTTAAGAATTTGCGGCCACGCGGATTTAATCTTCTTATCGCACAACTCGTTGTTACTTCTCGGAGCGGCTAAGATTTTATCTTGCTCTTCTAATGAAAAGTTTTTCCACGTGTAATTCGGCGAACAGTAATCTTTATACAGTTGCAAAACTTCGTTGTGCGAGATTGCTCCTGGGTTGGTAAAGTTGTAAATCCCGGTAAGCTTTCGCAACGCGCCATCGATGGCGTACGGAACGAGTTCATCCAAAACCGTCATCGAGTTCGGCACGTCGACGACGCAGTCGTAGTTTGCAATTTTAAAGATGAAGTTTCTCGGATTATCCAATCGGTGATCGATGGGCATTCTCAACCGCAACTGTAAGAGGTTGTCGTAGTTTTTGAGCAAGTCTTCCACCATCCCTTTCGTGTGCGAATAGAAGGAACCGCCAAAGTTTGGCGCATCATCCTCGGTAAATCCCGGACCTCCAATTGGATGTTTTTCGTCGTAGGAATAAATGCAACCGGTGGCGAAGTTGGTGACGTGGATGCCGTTCTTATCCGCGAGATCGACCAAGGTCAAAATACCGGTAACGTTCGTTTGAACCGTTTCTTTCTTGTGCGATTCGCACCAATCGACGTTCGGTCTACCAGTGATACCGGCAGCGTTCAGAATATGGGTAGGTTTGCATCGCGCGATGTCATCTTCCACGGCTTTTCTATCGTATAATCTCGCCGCGCCGTAGTAGTACTTATGTCCTTGCTCTTCCAAGAGGCGACCGAGCATACCGCCGATCCATCCGGTTCGACCGTAGATTAAAAACACCGGTCTGTTAGCTTCCGCCGCGTCGTCGGCTTTTCCCTCGGCCGTACTTCCCGCGATTTCCTCGAAAACATTCGGCGACGCCGTGACGTGCCCACCCGTAGGGTGCGCGACTAACGCGGCCGAAAGATTGCCCCAATAATCGTTTTCGCCATTCTTCTCGTACCAAGCGATGGTTTCTCTCAAACCGTCCTCCCACGATTTTTCTTGCTTCCATCCCAAAGCGAGGAGCTTCGAGCAATCGATAAAGTATCTGCGGTCGTTAAATTGGCGGTCTTTCACGTACGTGACGATATCGTCCGCGTTCAACTTCAATTCACTGCAAATATCTTCGGCGACGGAGCGCACCGTTCGTTCTTCTTGCGCGCCAATGTTATACACACCTCGATCTTCGCCGTGGTGCAAGATGCTATCAAACGCGCTCGCGGCATCCGCGACGTGCATGTAAGACCTCGTCGCCATCCCGTCCCCGTGCAAAGGAATTTGTAAACCTCTTTTTGCTAACATGATAAATTTCGGAATCGCTTTTTCCGGAAACTGGTGTGGCCCGTACACGTTGTTTCCTCTCGTGATGAGATACGGCAAGTCGTAAGAGCGTCCGTACGCCATGACAAGCATTTCTGCGCCCGCCTTCGTCGCTGAATACGGATTCGTCGGTTCTAGTAAACTCGCGTGCTCGGTGTTCGAGGCGTTCAACTCGTACGAGCTTTCCCCGTACACTTCGTCCGTGGAGACGTGTAAGAACCTCTTGATGGTACCGAGCGTTTTGCACGACTCTAATAAAACGTGCGTGCCCAAAATGTTGTTTTCCGTGAACGCAAAGGAGTTCCCGAACGAGTTATCCACGTGCGTTTGCGCCGCGAAGTGCATGATGGTATCGATATTTTCGTTTCGTAGGATGTACGAGACTAAATCTGCCGATTGAATATCGCCCATGATAAACTTAAAATTTAACAAGTGCGAAAGTTCGCTCAAGTGTTTCACGTTGGCGCAATAATCGAGCTTATCGAGAACGATGACCTGATGAACGAACAAGAAGAAGAAGAAGAAGAAGTAAAGTTTAATAAGTTGTCAGTTGTATTCCATCCAAAGAAAGAAAGAGAGAAAGAAAGAAAGAGAGAAAAAGAAACACACATCATCATCGCGGTGAAAAATCTTATCGATCCTCTGTTTGCCTCAAAACGACGCAAAGGAGACGACCGAGGAGCGTTGCCGTCCACAGAAAAAAATTATAAACACAGCGCAGACGACAACGACGTCAACGACGACGACGACAAAGAAGAAGAAGAAGAGCGTTTCTTTGCTCACCTTGCAGTGCGGGTACTTCTTCGCGAAGAGGATGGCCACGTGGGAGGCGATAAAGCCAGCCCCGCCGGTGATTAATACATTCTTTGGCTCGTACGGCATCTCTCTCTCACTCTCTTTTTTTTATGACGATGTTTTTGCCTTCTCTCAAAAGGATGGATTTAAGTTTGCTGTGTTGACTGACCCTTTTTTTTTGAGAGCTCTGTTTTTTTTTGTTTGACGCGAAAAAATCACAGAATCGGTTTCGCTTGAAAAACAATGAAAGCGTCTTCCCCCCTTTATTTTAAAAACACGTTTTGCGCGCCCCCGCGACGCGCAAATTGCATCATCGATTATTCGTTTTTAGTTTTAAACAAACAATAACACAACCAGCATCCTCAGTCGTTGTTCTTGTTGTTGTTGTGCTTGGGCTTGAAGCTCGTCTCTTATTTATCTATCAAGCGACAACAAACGAACGGAAGAAATTTAGTAAAACACGCGTTGTTCGTTACACAAAAAAAAGGGGGGGAGCATAAATGTTGAAAGCGCAAAACAAGGAAAACGAGCAGCAGCAGCAGCAGATAACGAAGAAAATGAACGCTTCGGAGGTGAAAGAATACAGAGAAGATGAGGATGAAGAGAGATCCAACAACCCTTTATGTGAGAACAGAGAACTCTCGGGTTGGTTCTTTAAAAAAGGCGAGCTGTTGAACAGATGGAACGAGAGATACGTTTCTGTTGACGAGAAAATACGAACGCTTTCTTTTTACTCCTCTTCTTCGTCTCTCTCGTCGTCGAAACCGACGTCAATCGTGAGTTTCGACGCGTTGGAGAAATTTTCATCGAGGAAAGGAGGAGAGAAAGGGGAGGAGGACGCAATAATAATACGCGTGCAACTCCAAAACGGAAAAGATTTGTTCTTGAAAAGGAATAACAACCAACAACAACAGAAGAAAAAGAAGAAGAAAAGTTATTTATTCAAAGAAAGAGGAGAGGAAGAATGGTGCGCGAAAATGAACGCACTTTTGAACCTGTTACCGACGCCAGAGTGTCGGCAGAAACGTGGCGGTGGTATTAGTAATACCACGCTAAGTGCGCTCAAGAACTCCTCGTCCGGAAAAGGCGGGATAGGTAAGATAGTCTTAGGCAACGCGAACGTCGTTGCTCGCGATAACCAACACCATCACGAAGACGACGACGACAGAAATATTCACATGAATACCAATCGAGGTATAAACACGCCACCTTCTGCGACGCGTCGTCACATTGAGTACTGCGACGATGAAGAAGCCGATTTTGAAGCTTCGTCGACAGTTTCTTCCTCGTATTACGGGACGAGCGCTACTAAAAACGGCGCCGGTGACTCCCAAACCACAAACGACAGAGTGTTGGATACGTTTAAAGCTATGGAACTCGCCTTGCGCGCTAAAGACGAGTTGTTATCCGCTCAAACGCAGCTGTCCGACCGATTAGAAACGCAGCTAAAAGAAAAGGAACTTGAAATACAAAGGCTCACGAAGAAACTCAACGGAACGAAGGATTTGGAAGAAGCGTTTGACGAGGCAAACATGCGCGCTATGGAGATGGAAGACCAAGCCGCGATGTTATCGGTTTCAATCGATTCGTTAACGCGAGAGTTGGACGACGTGCGAGCGCAGAAAGCGGTCGTTCAGAACGCTTTGCTCCGAGAATCTGCGTTTATGCAGGAGCGAGAATACGAGATGAACAAAAAATTGAGCGACGTGACTTTGAAACTACAAAAAGTTGAAAACGAAAAGAAGCACCAAAAAGACGTGTACGAAACGACCGAACGGGAGTTGACGTTGAGCAGAGATCGTTTGCTCGCTGAAATCGCTCGCGAAAGAAGAAATCGAGGCATGTTCAGTCCAGAGCAGGAGCAGCATCAACAACATCAAAGAAGACGAGCGATGAAACAACAACCGCGGGGCGGCGCACTCGCGAACGGCAGCATTAGTAACAACGTGGAAGATCAAAACAGCATTAATAACAACATTTCAGACCAGTCGAATGCGACGAAGGACGAGAGTCCAATACGCCAGATTTCGTTCGCGTCGCACACGCCGCTGAATCAGAGCATTGCGTCGCGCGACGACGAAGACGAAGACGAAGGAGAAAGAGCAAACAACGCGTTTTACCGTCGCGCAGATAAAAATCTGAGCAAGCTTCTCACGCCCGAGGAGCACTCGTGTCGCGTACAATAATGATAATAGTAAACGAATTCCTTACTGGTATGTATCACTACTACTACTACTACTACTATTACTTCTACTACTACCTCACATCGTTTATACACACGTGTTACATTTTGACGTTGTTGCTAATGACTCGACTTCCTTTCAAGTCGCTGACGACGCCTTTCACATAGTCCTCGTCCTTATTATCCTCGGCGAACTTCTTGACATACGAACACGTCGGTAACACTGTGTAGCCTTTCACTTTCGCCCACTCTAGCGCCGCACGCGTGATTGCTTTAGCTATTCCCTTCCCTCTCTCTTGCTCAGGCGTCCACGTGTGAGAAAACGCGACCATTTTTGACTTTGGCAACCCGATGTGCTCGTATAATAAATACGGCTGCGTTCCGTCTTCCTCTCCGTTAAACTCGTCTGAAGTCGAGAAAACGCCGCCTAACATTTCTAAATCATTCAACTGCAACTTCCCCGGGAAGCATTTTACGGTAACCGACGTCGTCGTCGTCGTCGTCGTTTCCCCCGACATCTTATCTCGTTGTTTTTCTGACGAGTTTTACAATGGAAATGGAACAAAAAACATCACAAACAACGAACGCGAAAATAAATCGAAGAGTAACGCATGACGCGACTACCAACGACTAAGATTATGCGATAATGTTTGCTAACGTGACAACAAAATACGCCAAAGGGCAGGGATACTATTGCGGTAACATTTGTTTTGATGTCTTTGTGAAGATGTTCTTGCTCGGGGGAATGTGTGGCCGGGACGTTTGGCGAAAAGGAGATATTCTTTACAAACAGCTAGTGTTGGAGTTTAAAGTGGACCGCGTGAGATATAAAGAATCGACCCCAATCAACGACAACAACGACGACGACGACGACGACGAAAACAATCCCTCTTCTGGAAACAGCAAACCAGTGACAATGATGAAAAATATCAGCGCGGATTGGTTAAAGTCCGAAATCGAGAAGCTGGAAGAGGTGTACGAGGCAGAAGTGCAAGTGAGCACTGGTTTAGTATTAGTTGAAGTGAAAACGAGACGAGTGGAATCGATAATGGTATTGAGAGCGACGATATCGAATCTGGTCGATAGAAATGGCGCACCTCTTGGAGCGAAATTTATACAGGAACACACGGAACCGCGCGATTGTTTCTGTTGCTAGCAGCGATGTATTTCTACGCACAGCTTAAAAAGTAACTACACAATGTACATATACACTAATCTTCACTTCTTCTTCTTCTTTTCGTCCTTCTTCTTGTCGTCCTCTCCTCCTCCTAAAAACATCTTCTTCGCTTCTTTGAGAAGTAAGCCACACCAGACGACTTGCAAAGCCGTGAAGAACACGTTCAGAACCAACACACCTACGACGACGCTTCTCGGCACGGGCAATTTTTTCATCTTCAACACGTGCAACGAATCTCTCCACGCACCGGCGCTAAACTGAATCCATTTGATAATTCGGAACCATACAAAAAACGCGCCAAATAACAAGGAATTTATCATGTTCATGAGTGGATACTTCTCCTTATAATCTGGAAAGAATCGCATGAAATCTACGACCGATAACGGCAACGAGGACGTCTCGCAAACGCCCATGAAATAAACCCCGTACCACGCCATGTACGGTATAGTTAACATCCAGTAGCACAACAATCCCGTCATCGCGTGGTGCAACAACATTTCCACTGAATTCAACTCCGAGTTAAACAAAGATATGACAAAATCCCACGCCTGAAACGCTATTTGCACCTCTCCTATTTTCCTCACGTTTTCAGAAACTGGACCAAACAAACGTTCCTCCGCCGTTCGCGAAGATTGAAAGTGTTCGCTGAAATACCACGTGTTGATTCCATAATACGACACGTACGCCAAAGGAATAAAACAGGTCATCTGGAACGCGCCTAAAAACGACCCACCGTTTGCTTTTGCAATTGCCTTCGCGTCCACAAACTTGTGCATAAATCCACTCGCAAACACGAAGAAGAAGGAAAGGAATAGGAACCACTCGGAAATGTACACGAAGTCAATCTTCTCTCCCGGTTGCTGAGGAGCAGGAGAGAACAAACTGCCGAAGAAGCTATTCATGATGCGTGTGTGTGCGTGTGTGCGCGTGTGTGTATGTCTGCGTCGTTGATGTATTCGAGGGCGTATTCGAGAATAAATACTAGTAGATAAAACCAATTATTTAAAAAGTGACGACAATAAACGAAGATAGCGAGAATCATAAAAAAAGGATGATGTATGCGGGAGTATCTCTCTTCATTTCTGCGATATAAATTTTACAACGATGACCACACCACTTTCTCGGGTCAAGGACCAATGTTCGGCTGCAATTCTTCTTTGTACGAGTGCATCATCTCCTTGACGAACTGTTTGGAGTGCTCTTGCGAAAAGTGCTCCAACGCGCCTTCGCCGAGTTCGTATTGGTAAGTGAAGTCGTTTCCAGAAGCCGCGGTGATTTTATCTCGTAAAAGAACGCGTCGAGAAACGAGCTTTGGTATGATTTCGCAATGCTTGCACTCAAAATCGTTGGACCATTTTCCTAATCCAGGTCCTTTGCCGTTATAGGAGGCTCGCATACCGAATCGTCCGAGCGCTCGAAACAGCGCTGATTCTTCCATCGTGCCTCCGTTAACTTGAATGATTGACGATATCGCGATAACGAGTCCTCTCCACATTTTTTTCGTTTTGGGAATGTGCTTGTCCACAAACTTGACGCGCGCGTCGATTGGCTGCGCCGAACGAAGAATGAACGACGTCGTCGACGTAGTCTCTGCACTTTTGCTCTTGCTCTGTTCCACTTGCGAGGTCACTCTTTGGACTTCTTTCAATTCCAAACCGAGATAGTCCAACAACCGCAACTGCGCACGAGGCAAAATGTAACTCGCCACGTTTCTCACTTTCTTTCCTTTCATGATCTTTGCCATCGCTTCCGTGTACAACGCTCGAGGAATCGGCGCGTTGCCGTTCTTTTCCATTTGGAAGAGAAAGAACCGCGCGGCTTCCATCGTCAAGTGTTGCACCTCCTGACTCGATAAACCTATGTGCGCTTGCACATTCTTTTCGTTGGAAACCTTGATGGCTTCTTTAATCTCTTTGAGAATCTTTGACACCGGTGGATCGGACACCCCGACGTACGAGTGCGGTCGTCGCACTTCTTCTCTGTTATTCTCGTTGTCTTCATCAATCACGACATTTTCCTCCTCTTCCTCCTCTTCTTCTTCTTCTTCTTCTTCTTCTTCTTCTTCTTCTTCTTCTTCTTCTTCTTTACTC
>JGI20159J14440_10001285_pt1 | contig 18055 bp, 17 predicted proteins | sample COG_09_FD_14440 | JGI IMG/M metagenome (IMG submission 14440) | reverse complement strand
TGGGTAATGACCGTGTGCTCGTTTAGTGTCTGCGCCTCTTGAGCGGCGCTCGTTGACGGCTGGATCAAAAGACCAGCAAAGACGATCAATAAACTGATGACGAAGCGTAAGGTTGTCGATGGCATTGGATTTCCCCCCAAAGCGTAAAATCATAAGGAAAGCGATGGAAACTGTCACGCGATAGTTGGGTCTGCCGGTGCTGCGCGCTTTCGGGCTTTTGACGCCTGATGGGATTGACGTGTTTTCACTGGCTGCAAAGGCTCAACCAGAGTGACATCCCCAGAACAAAGGGCTCAAAGCAGGGGTCTTAATGCAAGCGACGAAAACAAAATGACGATCCTGATAGTTGAATGGGTAAGGGTGTCTCGAACTTGGCGACGGGATCTCCTCCGCCAGGGCTGAACGCGATGGGCGACCTGGACCTCAAGGCGACGGTTGATCTGTCAGCGAGGTTGGCAGCCCTCTGGCTTTAACAGGCTTTCAAGACGTCCTGAAGACGGCTCGGATCGAAAGTGGGGTTTTCCGTTAGGCGAACCAAGTCCGCAAGGTCCGCTTGTTGATTTTGCGAAGGTTCAAGGCAATGATCCTGCCAATGAATCGAAAAAGTATTATCGAAGCAGCTTTTGATGACGCCTTGAAGCGCGTCGGAATGAGCACCCGGGCAAAGCAGCAGTAGGTGATGCCAAGCGCAGGGTAGCAGGAGCTGTTGCTGGGCGTAATGGATCCGGCCCAAGAGGTCGGCCGATCGTTCTTCGGTAAACAGATTACTGCTGGGCACGTCCCGTTCGATCAGGAGATCGCGCAAGCACTGGGCTTCGGTTCTGCCCGGGAATAAATCAAGGATATGGTGACAGCAGCCTGTGGTGATAAGACTGCTGGTTAAGCCTGCGTGAAATGTCTCGGCAGCTTGATCCGCGAGTTGGGTAAGGCTTGGCGCGGTTCGGTCAGCGTCCCCAGCAAGAATTAAGACCGCATCATAGGCGCCCATCATTGTGGGTTCATCCAAAAGGCGGCCGTCAGGTGTCTGGATCGAAGATCAAAGAATCTAGTTGGAAAAAACAAAGCCTTGATACCCCTCACGTTTAACTTGTTCGCAAATCTCGACATAACTCGGAAAGCCGCCAACATAGGGCATGAAGATTCTGGGTTTGCCCGGGACATTCGCGCCAAGATACCAAGAGTTGCAGGTCGGAAATAGGGTGCCAGCAGCGATGGCATTGCCGGTTTTGACCCAGTCTAATGTGGCCGTGTCGGTCGCTTCAATCGTTGTGGCTTGGCGCTGTTGCATCGCATCCAGACAATCCATGATCCAGTCGATGTGTTGCTCAATTGTGACGATCATGTTGGATAGCACCGAGGGGCTTCCTGGTCCTGAAACGGTAAAAAAGTTCGGGAACCCATCAATCGCGAGGCCTAAATAGGTCACGGGTCCTGCAGACCATTTCTCAGCCAGCGTGATCCCGGCTCGACCTTGAATATCAATTTTGAGCAGCGTACCCGTCATTGCGTCAAATCCGGTGGCGAAAATCAACATGTCAAAGTCATACTGCGTGCCGTTGGTGATCAAGCCTGTTGGCGTAATGCGCTCGATTGGGTGATCTTTGACGCTCACGAGGTCAACGTTTGCGCGGTTGAAAGTTTCATAATAATGGGTGTCAACGCAAACGCGTTTGCACCCAAGCACTTGGTCCGGACACAGCAGCTCGGCAGTCTCAGGGTCGGTCACGGTGCCTCGAATCTTGTTGCGGACAAACTCTGCGGCGATTTGGTTGGCGTCGAGATTGCTGCCAGTATCACTAAAGCTGCTGCTGAAACCGAGTCCACCCTCTTGCCAGCGTGCTTCAAACCGCTGCATTTGACCCGCCTCATCAAGGTCAAAAACAGATGCCTCCCAGCGGGTTTGATGGGCGCCGAACCCAGCAAACATTTGTTTATTCAGCACTCTGAAGTCGTCGTAATGCTGTTTGATTTTCTTGGACATAGCCTTCGTCTATCGGGCCATTGTGGGCAGGAATGGCGTAATTAGGCGTTCTTTGGAAGACCGTTAAATGGGCGCAGGACGCGGCAACGATCGGAATGGATTGAATTGACGAGGAGCCGGTGCCAATAATGCCGACGCGTTTACCGGTAAAATCAACGCGGTCATGAGGCCAGGTGCCGGTATGGTACGCCTCGCCCTGAAAGTCATCGCGGCCTTCAAAATCTGGCAGGTTGGTTGAAGAGAGGCATCCAGTTGCCATGATACAAAAGCGGCTAAAGAAAACGTCGCCTGCCGCCGTTTCGGTACGCCAGAGGTTATTCGCTTCTAAAAAGGTCATGGTCACGACTAAGGTACTGAACCGAATATGGGGTCGTAACCCGAATCGATCTGCAACATGGTTGGCATAATTCAATATTTCTGGCTGGGCGGCGTAACGCTCTGTCCAAGACCAGTCTTGTTGTAGCGCATCATCAAAGGAGTAGGAGTACTCCATGCTTTGGACATCACATCGCGCGCCCGGGTATCGGTTCCAGTACCAGGTGCCACCAACATCACCGCCCCGTTCTAGGACCACGGCGGACCGATTGCTGTTCAGAGCACGCTGCAGGGCGTAGAGCCCGGCAAAACCAGCACCGACAATGATCAGGTCGAGGGGGTTGGCCTCTGATGAGGCGGGGTCGTCCAAACGTGGCATATCGATCTCCGGTTGCGCCTGAAATTGAACCACGTCGGACACATTTACTCAAACCAGCAATCCGGACATACTCGGGAAACCGCAAGGCTGCTGTGGTCTGTGCGCAAAGTCTTGCTCAAGTTGAGTCCTACTAAAGGAAACCGAATGAACCGGACTTTGGTGGTGTTAACCCTGGCAGCCTGTATGGCGCAGACGGGCGCGCCAATCGTTGTGTTGCTTGGCGGCATTATTGGCGCCGAGCTTGCGCCATCGCCGGGTCTGGCCACCCTGCCGGTTGCATTGATGATACTTGGAACGGCAGCCTCAACGATTCCTGCCTCGTTCATCATGCGCCGCTTTGGTCGGCGTAAAGGATTCTTATTTGCGGCCAGCTACGCGGTGGTTGCGGGGTTGCTCGCGGCCTTTGCGGTCCAGACGGCGGCATTTTGGCTGCTCTGCACCGCGACCTTTCTGATTGGAAGCCACAATGCCTTTGTTCAGCAGTATCGGTTTGCCGTTGCCGAATCTGTTCCGGCGGCGCGCCTCGGTCGATCGTTATCCGTCTTGATGTTAGCCGGCGTTGTGGCCGCCTACCTGGGACCTAAAACCGCAACGTTGCTGCAAGATGTTGTGCCGAGTGCTGTCTATGCAGGGTCTTTTTTAGGCTTATCAGTTCTAATGGCGGGCGCTGGAATGGTTTTGTCCTTTTATGTGCCGGATTCCTGTGAGACAGAAGTCGATGATCGGGGCGGTCGGTCTTTGTGGCAAATTGCACAACAACTTGATTTCAAGATCGCGATTGTGGCGTCAGTGGCCGCCTGGAGCATCATGAGCCTTTTAATGACCGCGACGCCGGTCGCAATGCATCATCTCGATCAGTTCAGCATGATCGATACGGCTTGGGTCATTCAAAGCCATATTATGGCGATGTTTTTACCCTCCTTAGTGAGCGGCCTATTATTGGACCGCGTCGGGCCGCTTCGCATGATTACAGCAGGTGCGGGGATCTTGATCGTGTGTTTGGGGGTTGCGTTTGCGGGGCGGCACCTGATGCATTATTGGTGGGCGCTGGTGCTGCTGGGGATTGGCTGGAACTTTATGTATTTAGGCGGAACGGCCTTACTGACTCGAACCTATGAAGCCAATGAACGGTTCAAGGTTCAGGCCTGCAATGATTTTATCGTCTTTGCAATGCAGGCGGTTGCGGCCTTGTCCTCCGGGTTTTTCTTGTTCAGTTTCGGCTGGTCCTGGCTGGTTTATCTCAGCGCCGGTGTGCTCATTGTGCCCCTGGCGCTAGTGGGCTACAAACAATTGGCGCTGAAAGGCCTCAAAGCGTGAGGTAGACGCATCACATTTGCGCGCCTACTTAAAAACGGAAATTAACTTTGGATAAAGTTGGGCGAGTTCCTGGCTGAGCAGTGCAAATTGCGCATCAAGTTCCGCAAGCGCTGCTATTTCTGGCTCAAGCCCATCTAAGTCATCAGCTTGCTCGGTGAGCGCCTCGTATTTGATCTGACTCAGAACCAAGTCTTTGTCCAGGGTAAACGATAGACTCTGATCCCAGGTTAGCCTGAGTTTGCTGCAGAGTTTACCGGTATCAATGTGCGCTAAAATCTCTTTGCTCTGCAGCGCGACCTTTCGACAGGTAATGCTCGATCCGTCCTCTGGGTCAAAGAGATCGCACGCATTGCCAAGCTCGAATCCGGGTGGTGGCTGATTTCTTTTTAGCCATTGAGTGAACAATTGACCTGCTGACTGCTTGGATTCGATGCGGGTGACCGCAAGCGTACCCAGGGTCATCCGAAGATAATTTAAAAAGGTGTCGACGTCTGTGGCGGACGCGCTATTGATCACCAGCAGCCCGGCCGCTGGATCAATGTAACCGAGTATCCGTCGATGTTTGCTCAGGGCCCTGGGTAGCAGCTCACTGAGGGCGGCTTCTTTAAACTGGAGCCGTTGTTTTGAGGAGGGTTTTTGACCCTCAAGGTTGGTCCAGTGATGCGATTTTTCAGAGATGAGTTCTTGTAGGGCACTGGTTGGAATCACCTTTTCTTCGCGTTTTCCGCAAAATAAAACACGATTGCCAAATTGACGGGTCAGATCCGTAAAGCCGTCGGGCAGGGGTGAAACCCAGCCGAAAGTACTTTGACTGAAGGAGCTGCAGGGCTCGAAGGCTTCATTGGCCAGCAAGTCGTCAAAGTGTTCCGGTAAGGTGTCTGAGAAACTTAAAATGGTCGCGCTGGAAAACAACATGGGGATTACTCATAAAGTGACAAGCCAGTATACGCGAAACTTCCATCGGATCATGGATCACATTCACGGCGTCGCGTCGTATACTGCACCGATGAGCCAAGAGAAAGCCAAATGCTGCAGATCGAATCCTTAAGCTGCTTTCGGCAAGATCGTTATCTTTTCAAGGACTTAAATGCCAAGGTCCTGCCTGGGCAGGCTTTGCAAATCGTGGGCGAAAACGGCGCTGGCAAGACGACTTTGTTTAAAATTTTGGCTGGATTATTTGAAGAGTATGACGGTCGGGTCATCATCGCCGACGCTGTCGGCAGTCTGTATCTGGGTCACCGGTATGGCGTGAATGATCAGTTAACGCCCGTTGAAAATTTAAAATTTTTACTCAGCCTCAACGAAATCCAGTTGGCGCCTGGGTTGCTAACGGCCGCTCTAGCGCGGTTTCAGCTGTCCGCTGAGTTCGATCAGCCCTGCGCTGCCCTCTCTGAAGGTCAAAAGAAGCGAGTCGCGTTGGCGCGGTTGCTGTTGACCTCTGCTCGGATTTGGTTGCTGGATGAGGCCTTCAGTGCCCTGGATGCGCCCGGGCGTGCTGTCTTGTCCGAGGTCTGTCAGGCGCATCTTGCGTCCGGCGGGATCCTGATTTTTAGCAGTCACCAGGGTATTCCAGAGTTTGCCGCTGCGGCGCAATTGCGCCTCGAGGTCGGGTCATGATGCTGTTGTTCGAGAGCTGAAAATCATGCTCCGGTCTCCGGCTGGGGCCATTCAGTCTCTGATGTTTGCGGTATTGGTCATCGCCCTGTTTCCATTGGCGATTACCCCAGACCCTGACCAACTGGAACCCCTGGGCATTGGGTTAATCTGGGTGGTGACGCTTCTTTCGTGCTTGTTGGCAGCGGATAAAAGCCTGGCGAGCGATTATGCAGACGGCAGTCTGGAACAGATGGTGCTGAGCGACTACCCCTTGTGGTGGGTGTGCTTGGTCAAAAGTATGGCGCATTGGGTCAGTTGCGCGCTGCCACTGTTGCTGATGGCCCCCATACTGGGCGGCATGCTTGCGATGCCTTTGGATCGTATTGGTTGGCTGATGGCGTCGCTGATCCTTGGGTCCCCGATTTTGAGTTTGTTTTGTATATTGGGCGCCATGTTGACGGTGGGGTTGAATCAAAGCAGTGCTTGCTGCCCATCTTGATCGCCCCATTCCTGGTGCCAACCTTGATTCTGGGTACCCAGTGGGCGACGACCGGGGGCGAGGCTTTTTATGGCTACATGTTGGCGGCCTTGCTGTGCCTATCACTTGTGACCCTGCCCTTTGCAACGGCGGTGGTCGCAAAAATAGCGGTTAGCCGCTAAGTCTGTGGCGACAGACCTGTTACAATTGGCGGTGAAGCTTTAAAGGTAGATCGATCGTGTGGCGCTGGTTTCATCAATGGGGTAGCCCCAAATTTTTTTACCATCGTAGCGGCGCGCTGATACCCGTCTTGGCATTGGCGAGCGGTTTGATTTTGGGTGCCGGCGTGTTCTGGGGCTTGTTGATTGCGCCTGCTGATTATCAACAAGGCGAAAGCGTTCGAATTATGTATGTTCACGTGCCGGCTGCAATTTTGGCGCAATCAAGCTACGCCATGATGGCGGTCATGGCGCTGATTTCCCTTATCTGGCGTCTCAAGATCGCGGATGCAGCCGTTCAAACGGTGGCCCCGATTGGCGCGTGTATCACGCTTTTAGCGTTGGCAACGGGATCGCTTTGGGGCAAACCCATGTGGGGAACCTATTGGGTGTGGGATGCGCGCTTAACCTCGACCTTAATCTTGTTTTTTTTGTTCGCTGGGGTGCTCGCCCTCAGAAATGCAGCCGGTCAAAGCCAGACAGCGGGCCGGGCAGCATCGGTTTTAGCCGTGATTGGGCTGCTGAACCTTCCGATTATAAAATACAGTGTTGATTGGTGGTTCACGCTGCATCAGCCAGCAAGTTTTACACTGACCGATCGCCCCGCAATGCCTTTTTCGATGTGGGGCCCACTTTTGATGATGGTTGTCGGTTTTTATGCTTGGTTTTTCTTGGCTTGGTTGATTCGTTTGCGTCATGAGCTCGTAAAACGAGAACGACGATCGGATTGGGTCCAGCAGATGATGAAACAATGAGTTTTGAAACGATAACCGCTTTTTTAGCAATGGGCGGTTATGCGACCTACGTCTTTGCCTCCTATGGTCTGACGGCTCTGACGCTCGGTGGCTTGCTTTTGGCGGAGTCCCGTCGGCATCGAGCCTGGCTGCAGCGGCAAGGTTCGCGGCGGCGGTCAGAGGAGGCCTAATCAGTGAAATTGGGCGCAATGAAACCGCAACGACGGAATCGGTTATTGCTGATCTTAGGCTTAGTAGGCGGCTTAGGCCTGGCGCTGACGTTCGTTTTGAAGGCGTTGAACAGCAATATTAATTTGTTTTATACGCCGGTGCAGGTCATTGCAGGCGAGGTGCCCATGGGCGCCCGCGTCAGGGCCGGTGGCATGGTTGAAGCCGGCTCGATTCGGCGTTCGGATGGGTCCTTGGAGGTTGCTTTTATCGTTTCAGATTTAGCTGGCGCGGCTTTTGAGATTCGTTATACCGGGATCCTGCCAGACTTGTTTCGCGAAGGCCAAGGGGTCGTCGCAACCGGCACACTGAGCCAGGACGGGGTGTTTTTTGCCGAAGAAATTCTCGCCAAGCATGATGAAAAGTATATGCCGCCGGAAGTTGCGATGGCGTTGGACGCAACCAGACAAGATCCCTTGCAGCCATGATTGTTGAGCTAGGCCATTTTTGCGTTGTGATTGCGTGCCTTCTAGCGTTTTTGCAAGTTGTGCTGCCCAGCATCGGCTTAAAGCAGAACAACGCCCAGCTGATGGCCTCCGCGTCGAGTCTTGCCTACGGCGTTTTTGTGTTTACGCTACTCGGGTTTCTAGCATTGATTCACGCCTTCGTTACTGACGATTTTTCAGTTGGGTACGTTGCGAGTCACTCCAATACGCGGTTGCCATTGCAATTTAAGGTGTCGGCGCTTTGGAGTGCGCATGAAGGGTCATTCCTGCTGTGGACCCTTGTGATGTCGATTTGGACGATGATGGTCGCGCGGTTCTCAGCACCGTTAACCACCGACATGCGAGCACGGGTTTTGATTTGCCTTGCGGCCTTAGGATTTGGTTTTTATCTGTTTTTGCTCCTGACCTCGAACCCCTTTGAGCGCGCGTTACCTTTTTATCCAGCTGAGGGCGCGGACTTGAATCCACTTCTTCAGGATTTTGGCCTCATTGTTCATCCGCCGCTGCTCTACATGGGGTATGTTGGCTTGTCGGTACCGTTTGCGTTCGCCATTGCCAGCCTGTGGGGAAATACCTTGGATGTGAGTTGGGCGCGTTGGTCACGCCCCTGGACGAATTTGGCGTGGGCGTTTTTGACGATGGGCATAACCCTTGGGAGCTGGTGGGCCTATTACGAGTTGGGTTGGGGCGGCTGGTGGTTTTGGGATGCGGTTGAGAATGCGTCGTTTGTCCCTTGGTTGATCGCAACCGCTTTGATCCACTCCTTGGCGGCCACTGAAAAGCGCGGCGTGTTCAAATCTTGGACGGTGCTGCTCGCGATCTTTGGGTTCTCGTTTAGTTTGCTGGGCGCCTTTCTGGTACGGTCTGGGGTTTTGACCTCCGTTCATGCCTTCGCGGTGGACCCGGAGCGCGGTGCTGCGATTTTGATGTTTTTGGTGCCGGTGATTGGGGGCTCTTTGCTGCTTTATGGCGCGCGCGCCTGGGATCTTCGCAGTCGGGTGACGTTTAAACGCTCAGGACGAGAAAGCTTTATCTTGGGCAACAATGTATTGCTGACGGTCAGTGCGGCGGTGGTTTTGCTCGGCACGCTTTATCCCTTGGGTTATGAGGCTCTGACCGGCGGCGACAAAATATCGATAGGCCCTCCGTATTTCAATGCGGTGTTTGTGCCCCTGATGCTGGCGCTCATGGCATTGATGATTTTGAGCCATCGCAGCCGTTGGTGGGCAACAGATCGATCTCTGCTGACCGCTGGGCAGGGCGTCTTCACAGCGATAGCCGCGGTCGCAGCGATTGGCGTCTCGGTTGTCATGGGGCCCATCAAGCTCTGGATCATTGGGGTCGCCTGGCTCGCGTTTATGATCCTTTTGAATTTAGGGTATGAGCTTCATCGGCGCGTCAGGCTTAAATCGAATCCATTCAGTCGATTGTTCAACCAACCTCTGGCGGTCTATGCCATGGTTTTAGGCCATGCAGGTATTGCGGTGACGGCCCTTGGCATTGTGACGACCGTGATGCTGAGTGAAGAGGCGGATCTGTTCATGGCGCCGGGTGATCGGGCCGAGGTGGGCGCCTATGACGTGCAGTTTTATGGGACCAATAATATCGAAGGTCCAAACTATGTCGCCGATAGAGGGCGCGTTGAGGTATCACGCGCCGGGGAGATCATCGCCACCTTGTTTCCGGAAAAGCGGCGTTACCTTGCCAGTCAATCGATCATGACCGAAGCGGATATCCATGTGCGTTCATTGGGGGATATCTACGTTGCGCTAGGTGAGCCGCTAGAAAATGGTGCCTGGGCGGTGCGCGTGCACATTAAGCCCCTGGTTCGGTTTATCTGGTTCGGGGGCATATTGATCGCGCTCGGCGGCGTGCTTTCGATTTTTGATCGCCGTTATCGGGCGCCTGTGGCACGATCATCGCGACAGGCGCCGCCTGCCCCGAGCCGGGAGGCAGTGCATGGCTAAACAAAGCGTCTTGATCCCGGCTTTCGTGTTCGCAGGCATCGTGGTTTTGCTGTGGTTTGGTTTTCAATTGTCAGACCCGCATCTTTTGCCCTCGCAAAAGCTTAATGACCCGGTGCCCGATTTCGAGCTGCCGAGTCTTACGGCAGTGGGCGAAACGCTTAACGCGGCGGATCTGACGGGTGAAATTTCCTTGCTGAATGTCTGGGCAACTTGGTGCCCGAGTTGTATTGCAGAACATGGGGAGCTGACTCGAATTTTTGAAACAACCGGTCTGCGCATTATCGGGGTAAATTACAATGACGACTCAGATGCAGCGCGCGCCTGGTTAAAGCGCTGGGGTGACCCTTACGCATTTCATATCGTGGATGAGGACGGGACGCTTGCTATCGATCTGGGTGTTTACGGCGCGCCTGAAACCTTNGTTGTGGATGCCGGCGGCATTATTCGTTATCGCCACGTTGGGGTTGTCACCCAAAAGGTGTTCGAAGAAANCTTTGCGCCGCTGATTCAAAATCTAAAGGATGCGTCATGAGGGGCCGCTGGGTATTGGCCGGGTGCCTGTTCTGGGTTTTAAGTGCTCCGAGTTTGGGCGCGATTGAAGCCCAGGCGTTTCCTGACGAGACGATTAAGGCGCGTTACTACGATTTGATTGCAACGCTGCGGTGCCCCCAGTGCTTGAACACCAACTTGGCGGGGTCGGACGCGATGATCGCCCAAAACCTGCGAGCCACGGTGCTGCGGCTTTTAGTGGAAGGCAAATCGGACGCTGAAGTGGAACAGTTTATGTTCGAGCGTTATGGCGACTTCATCCTGTATGAGCCGCGTTGGACTGCAAAAACCTGGTTGTTGTGGCTCGGGCCACTTGGCTTGGCTTTAGTTGGCCTGAGTGTTTGGTGGTCTATGGGCGCCTCGTCCCGCAAGACTCGGCACGGCTTGTCCGAGTCAGACCGCGCAAATCTCAAGCAGTTGATGGATCGATGATCTCGCTTTTTTGGTTATCAGCCGTCGGGCTCCTGCTTTTAGCATCGGTCTTTGTTGTGTTGCCGCTTTGGTGGTCGGTCAAACGAACAAGCGAAGGCGCCTTGGCGCGAGCCGAAGGCAATCTGCAGTTGCACGAAGAGCGATTGCAAGAATTAGCGCAGGCCCTATCCGCCGGGGAGATCACCAAAGCGGAGTACTCTGGGCAGGTGGAAGATCAATCTCTGGTGCTCTTGGAAGATGCTGGGCCACTCCTAGCAGCGGGTGATGCAGGGCAACGCAACCAAGGCGCAGCGCGTGGATCAAAGGGCGTATTTGCCATGGGCTGGTCTTCCTAGCTTTGGTGAGCACCTTTTGGTTCAGCGACGCCGGGTGGTCACAAGGCGCCCTCACCGAGCTCACTTTTACCGAAAGCCTGCAGCAGAACCGGGATACGCCTAAGTCGAAGGCGGAATTAGAAGCAATGGCACGCGGTCTTGAGGCAATCCGAACTTTATCGCCCGACAACGAACAGGTTGGTTTCTACCTGGGCCAATTACAACTCACCCTCGGCGATTTTGATCGAGCCGTTGAAATCTTTGCGCCGCTCGCCGAGCGGTATCCTGAAGATGGCGATTTGGCGGTTGCGCTGGCTGAGTCGCGCTACCTGCAGCAGGGACGGCAACTGACGCAAGATCTTAGAGTCTTGTTTGAACGCGCCGTCGAGCTTAAGCCAAACAGCGTTTCCTTGCTTGAAATATTAGGTATGGAAGCCTTTAAACGAGGTGAGACAGCGCGCGCGAAACGGTTTTTCGAACGCGCGCTCACCTTCGCGGATGGGGAACGGGCAAAGCTGATTGCGACGGTTTTAAAGGGTTTGCCGGCGGCCTCTGAGTTGGTTGAAACAGGCCAGGCGTCGGTTGTCAGTCAAGATGAGCCACCGATCTTGAACCCTCGACGAGTTCGAGTCACGGTGACGAAGGATCCCGCGCTGGATGTGAACCCGGCGTTAACCGTCTATGTTTTCGCCAGAGCCGTAACAGGTCCACCCATGCCCCTTGCGGTGGTCAAGCGTACCGTATCCGACCTGCCCCTGCAGGTCGTATTAGATGAGTCGATGGCAATGATGGCGGGGTTATCCATTGCGGATTTTGATCAAATCATCGTGACCGCAAAGATCTCGGAGACGGGCCTTGCAACACCAAGTTTGACGGATCGCGCCGTCGAATCGGGCGTGATTGAATTCGATGAAAGCGAGGCTGAGGTTTCATTGGTGCTGCGTTAGATGCAGCGCCTTTAATGATTTGGGTCGATCGGATCTTTTTTTTCGAGGGACTGCGCGGGCTTGGCATCATTGGCTCGTGATGCTTGCCGCTCACGGCGCAGCGGTCGGATGACTAAAAAGAACAAACCGGTACCCATGATTAAGCCAAATCCTACCCCGAAAACAATCAGTCCCACGTTAACCATCCTTGCTTGGCTTTTGTCGCTCAAGCCGATAGTAGCGGTAAACCGATGCCGATCGCCAGCTTTGGTGAAGCAATACGCGAAAGCAAGCCCGCAAGGCTCGCGCGTTGCGCTGAATCAAAGGCAGTTTGGGTGGATAAAGCTGGGACTGTTGTTGGCCTTGACGCAAAGTGCTTTTGTTCAGTCTGCGGGGGCTGAAAGTGATCCGGCTCAAGGTGTGCGAGCAGAGTCGGCACGCGCGTTGGAGCCATCTCTTGAGGTCTCGATTCAGGGATTTGAAGCCAGTATCCGGGCGCAAGCTCAGGATCTACCGGGTGCGGCGGCCGTGTTGGTGATTAATGGTAACGTCAGGCCGCTGATGCTGTTTGGCTTTCAATCGATGACGGATATTCGTCCGATAACCGAGGAAACGGTCTTCCAATTGGCCAGTTTGTCGAAGTCTTTTACCGCGACTGCGATTGCACTCGCCGTCAATGATGGACATTTGCAATGGGGCGAGCCCCTTGTGACGCGCTTACCCGAGCTTAACTGGAGTAATGCGCGGCGTGCCAAAAAGCTCAAGCTATTTCATCTCGCCAATCAGTCCTCGGGGTTGATGCCTCATGCTTACACTAACCTGGTTGAGGATGTTGTGAGTTATAACAACATCCTCAATCGGTTGCACGAGGTCCCCTTTGTGTGTGACCCAGGGGCTTGCTACAGCTACCAGAATGTTGTGTTCAGTCTTCTTGGTGATGTCTTGATGCAAGCAACAGGGATGTCTTATGCCCAGTTTCTTGAACAAAGACTCTTTGCGCCGCTGAACATGCAGGCGGCCTCGGTCGGACGGGCCACATCTCGGACGGACCAATTGGCGAGTGCCCATGTCTTGCGTGATGACCGTTGGGTCGTCGTCCCTCGAAATCAGCGGTATTATAAGGTTGCGCCGGCTGCGGGCGTGAACGCCAGTATTGCCGATATGCGGCAATGGCTGTTGGCCCATTTGGGCTTGATTGAGGGGGTTCCCCGCGCGCCCCTCGCGCAGTTGCAAAGTCGCTACATTGCCAATGAAGCGGCCGACAATCACTATCCCAATGATGACCGAATCAGCAAAGCGGGTTATGGCTTGGGTTGGCGCGTCTTTGCCTTTTCAGGTGTCGATGGGTTTGCCCATCATGGCGGCTACGTCCGCGGTATGCGCAGCGAGATGATTTTTCACCGCGGCGCCAAGTCGGGCCTGGTGTTCCTAACGAACTCTGAGCCAGCCGCTTTGAATCGATTGAGCCTTGCGTTTGCTGAATGGCTTGCAGCGCCTCAGAACGCGGAAACCTTGGCATGGGGCGACGGGATAAAACAGGCACCCTCAAGTGCGCCGTTAGGGGACCTTTGAATCACTTGGGGTAGCGCAAAGTGATTCGGTGAGACGCCGTTTAGGCGGACGCGAGTCTGGCTTAGATTCTGTTGTAAATGGGCTCGAATCGTCTCGGGCAGCTCAGCCATTAAAGTTACGAGCTCGGTGCCTGAGACATCGATACGGCCTTGGTGGGCTGCGTCTTGCACGGTTAGACCATAGTCGGATAAGAAAATGGCCAGCTGGAACACGCTGGGAAAAATTTTTCGTCCGCCGCAGGCGCCAACCGCAAACCAGTGTCCATCTTGGCTGCGACCCAGGGTTGGGCACATATTGCACAGTGGCCTGCGGCCGCCTTCAACGCTGTTGCCCCCACCGGGTCTCGGATCAAACCACATCATGCCATTATTCATCAGGATACCGGAGTTGGGCAGTAAGATCCGGGCGCCAAAAGCCGACATGATGGTTTGGGTAAAACTCACCAGGTTGCCCGCTGAGTCTGCGGTACAAATGTGCGTGGTGCTCCCACTTAAGTTGCCTTCGCCTAGGTTCTCAAGTCGATCTGCATAGGTTGTTTGCAGCGCTTTGGCCATCGCGAGATAGGCGGCGGCATCTGGCGATTCCGCAGGGGCGGGATGCATCGTCTCAAAGGTCTTCAGGGCTTGGATTAAACTGGGCCCGGCCGTGAGCGGCCCCGCACTAAAAATATCATGGCCTCGATATTGACTGTGCAAGGGTGCGCTGAGCGTGGCGTCATACTGGGCAAGGTCTTTCGCGGTGATCTTGCTGCCGGTCTCAGTAAGGTCTTGTAGAACCTGCTGCGTTAGAGCGCCTTGATAGAAGGCATTGCTGCCTTCGTCTTGAACGGCGCTGAGCGTCTCAGCAAGGTTGGGTAGGGGGAGGTGGGTTAAAAGGCCTTCGAGGTCCGCCGCAGGTGGCAAGCCATCCTTGAGATAAACCGATCGGGTGCCCTCATAAGCTCGCAATCCTCGAGCAAATTGGTTGATTTTTTGACTGGCGAACCAGTCAATGGGTAAGCCGAGCATGGCTTGCTGCCGCGCCGGCTCGATCAGTGCCTTGAGTGGTAAGGTGCCAAATTGTCGGGCGGCGAGTTCAATGCCTTTTAGGTAGCCGGGTGTCGCGATGGCCAGGGGGCCGTGAATGTTGCGGTCATCAATGACTTTCGGCCAATTGAAGGCATCACTGCTGTTGCTACCATCCTGGGCGAGTGGGTAATCACTTGCATGACTGGCAAAGGGGGCCCGCATGCCAAACTCGACTTGCACGACCCGGTCTTCCGCTTTTAGGTAGGCTAGTAAGTAACCGCCGCCGCCATAGCCGCTCATCCACGGTTCCACCACGCCGAGCATCAATCCGGTCGCAATGGCCGCGTCAATGGCATTGCCGCCCTCTTTTAAGATAGCGAGTCCTACCTCTGTGGCTAAGTAGTGTTGGCTTGCAACCATGCCTTGGGTGCCGCGCACAGCCGGTTTTGAGAGGGACCAGCTTTCTTCAGTTGTCCGCGCTTGCATGCAGCGTCTCCTTGGTTGAACCAGCAGTGTCCCGATACTGTAGTGGGTTTTTAGGGTCAGCGAAATGGTTGCCGGGCTACCCCGGGTGCTTTTTTGAAACCAATGGCAAGCTGCAGACTATCGGGCAAGGCGCCTGCAGCTTCGTTTGCGTTTGCTGTGACAAGCAGCACGTGCACCCGTCTTTGGGGCTTTGGATCCGGTTCAGGTGCATGCTAAAGGAATCATAGAATCATCATCGGATGCGCGCCGGAGGCGGTTGATAAGGCGTATACTCTGTTTTTAACGCATAAGACCTAATCACCGCTGGAGACAGGCATGGACGAGCAGAACGCAAACCCGACAGAATTCGATGTCATTGTGTGGGGTGCCACGGGATTCACTGGAAAGATTGTTGTGGAGTATTTACACCAGCGATATGGCAATCAGACGGATCAATTGACTTGGGCCATTGCCGGTCGCGATGCGGGCAAACTCCAGGCGGTTATTGAGGCGGTCGGTTGTGACAAGATTCCTTGTTTGCTGGCGGATGGCTCGGATCGAGCGTCCCTGGATGCCTTGGTTTCGTCGACCCGGGTCGTGCTGAGCACGGTAGGCCCTTATGCCCTGTATGGCAGTTTGCTGGTTGGCGCGTGTGCTGCGTCTGGGACCCATTATTGCGATCTGACCGGAGAGGTACAGTGGATGCGGTTAATGATTGATGCGCATCATGACGAGGCGGTCCGATCTGGCGCAAAAATCGTGCATACCTGTGGATTTGATAGCATCCCGTCGGATTTAGGCGTTCACTTTCTGCAGGCCGCTATGAAAGCGCGCGGGGAACGGCCGGCGAGCCAGGTTAAGTATCGCCTGGTTAAGGCGGCGGGCGGGGTCAGTGGCGGCACCATTGCGAGCATGCTGAACATGATGGATGAAGTCGCAGAAAATCCGCAATTGTTAACGGTTATTGCGGATCCTTATGCGTTAAATCCGCTGAATACGGTAACCGGGCAGGATGTTAATGAGGCTGCGACGCCGATCTATGATGATGTCTTGGGGCAGTGGGTGGGTCCCTTTGTGATGGCTGGGATTAATACGCGCGTGGTGCGCCGAAGTCATGCATTGCTCGGGATGCCCTATGGGCCCGGATTTTCCTATGAAGAGGGCACCCTGATTGGTGCTGGTCCGACGGGCTATCTGAAAGCTTTAATGGCCTCAATCGGTACGCGATTTGGCATGCTGTTATCGGCCATCGGTCCAACACGGCGTTTGCTTGCACGGCTTTTACCGAAGCCGGGTGAGGGTCCAGAGCGCGCGAAACGCGAAGCAGGGTTTTTTGAGGTTATCCTTCATGGCGCGGCTGGCGAAGGCCAGAACGGTGGGCAAATTCAGGTTCGGGTAACGGGCGATCGTGATCCAGGATATGGTGGCACTGCCAAAATGATTGCTGAGGCGGCGGTTTGTCTTGCGCTGGATCCGTTGGATGAATCGGGCGGGGTTATGACGCCGGCCGTTGCCATGGGAGAAGCGTTGATTGCGCGTTTAACCAAAAATGCCGGACTCACCTTCGAGGTAATGGATTAATTCAACGCAAAATAGCGCCGCTAAGGGACAAGCATTTTGGTCTGATGGTTTCTCGTATATGATGAGAAGACCCTGCACTCACATTGATTTGATCTCATGACCCAATCCTTTGTTCATCTACGCGTTCATACAGAATATGCGCTGGTGGATGGAACGGTCCGCATAAAACCCTTAATTGATGCCACGCGCACCGGCGGCATGCCCGCCGTTGCAACCAGCGATCTCAACAACCTTTTTGGCTTGGTTAAATTCTACAAAGCCGCGACCGCGAGAGGGATCAAACCGATCGTCGCTTGTGACGTTTGGGTCGAAGATCTCGATCCGACGATCGAGCCTTCGCTGCTGGTGCTCATCGCACAACGACAAGCGGGTTATAAAGCGCTGAGTCGATTGTTGTCTCGCGGTTATTCTGAGAACCATCATAACGGTCGAATGATTTTAAAACGGTCTTGGATTCAAGCTGATTCGGAGGGCCTGCTTGCGTTGTCTGCCGCAGCCGACGGTGATGTGGGCAAAGCGATCGTCTCGGGTCAGCTTGATGAGGCGAGACGTCGCGCCGTGTTTTGGCAAGCCCTGTTCCCAGACGGGTATTACTTGGAAATTCAGCGGCTTGATCGCGCAAATGATGAGCACCATATTGCAGGCGCAGTCCAGTTGTCGGATGAGCTGGGTTTGCCTTTGGTTGCAACCAACGATGTTCGTTTCTTAAAAGCCGATGAGTTTGAGGCCCACGAGGTTCGTGTTTGTATCCACCAAGGACGAACCCTCGATGATCCACGGCGCGAGAAACGCTACAGCCAGGCGCAGTATTTTAAAAGCGCTGATGAGATGGCACAGTTGTTTTCGGACCTTCCTGAGGCCGTTGAGAACACCCATCGAATTGCAACGCGCTGTTCCGTGACCTTGCGGCTGGGCGAGTCCTTTTTACCGGAGTACCCGGTGCCTGATGGGCAGACCATGGCCGGGTTCCTGGAAACCGTGACACGCGCCGGGCTGATGGATCGGTTTGAAAAATTTAGTGATGCCAAAATGCCTGCCGAGGAACCTTGGCAACAGCGTTATTTTGACCGCCTGGCCTTTGAATTAAATGTGATTAATAGCATGGGATTCCCAGGCTATTTCTTAATTGTTATGGAGTTTATCCAGTGGGCGAAAGCCGAAGGTATACCCGTTGGGCCTGGGCGCGGCTCGGGCGCGGGCTCGTTGGTGGCTTATGCGTTAAAAATTACCGACGTGGATCCCTTAGAGTACGACCTTTTATTTGAACGGTTTTTGAACCCGGAGCGGGTTTCCTTGCCAGATTTTGATATTGATTTCTGTATGGATGGCCGGGATCGGGTCATTCAGCATGTGACGGAACGCTATGGCTATGAGGCCGTGTCGCAAATTATCACGTTCGGCACGATGGCGGCAAAAGCGGTGGTGCGAGATGTGGCCCGGGTGCAGGGCAAGTCCTACGGACTGGCGGACAAGCTGTCTAAACTGATTCCGTTTGAGCCGGGCATGACCTTGACACGGGCCATGGAAGAAGAGCCTTTGTTGACCGAGTT
>JGI20159J14440_10001283_pt1 | contig 18059 bp, 10 predicted proteins | sample COG_09_FD_14440 | JGI IMG/M metagenome (IMG submission 14440) | reverse complement strand
ACTACTACTACTACTACTACTACTACTACTCCGATTGAGCTCGAGGAGTTCAAAAACTTCGCGAGAACGAGACTGCACTTTTTGCTCTCTCGAATATCTGGGTTAAAAACAACAAACACAAGAAATGTGCATTCATCGTTTGGAGGGACATCAAATCTAGGTGCGGCTCAGAAACTCCAATGGACGGATGCGTTGAAGCAGAAGTTATACAGTGCGCTCGAAGAGTTAATGAGGAGGTACCAGCGCATCGGCCCCAAGACCGTATGCGACGAGATGGGCGTACCGGAAGTTACGAGAGATAACGTCGCGAGTTATTTGCAAAGAGTGCGAAAGGACGAAGTGAATCAATCGGATCTTTCTATGAGGCTATGGAAATACGAAAAAGAGATTTTTCCAACAGCTGAGCATGTTGCAAATTATGGAAAGCATACCGAACACCAGCTGCCCGCGACGCGACCGAGGCGCGCGGAAGAAGGTATCAAAGAAGTTGCCAAATTTCAAAGCGAGAACCTTTACGCGATGGAATTAAAACACGAACATCAGCGACAATATCTCCTCAGAGCGCAAAACGCCGAAGTGCAAGAGAAAATCGATGCTGGCATATCAAACGAATATTTGCGACGCATTCAAGACGTTCATCGACAAATCATGCTCCGATTAATTCAACAACTCGACGCGGAAAAGGAGGGTTTCACGAAACGTTGTGAAGCACAGTTGAAGCTTTTAAAGAAGGAAAAGGAGGAGAAACAACATCTCAAGGAGGAGGAGGAGAAAAAACATCCCAAGGAGGAGGAGGAGGAGGAGGTGCGCAGATTTGGCGACGACAACGAGGACGAAAGAAGGCGTGAACATCCAGAGGTGATTGAGCTCCTTAGCGACGACGACGAGTAAAAGCCACGATTTTTTAGCGACGACGAGAGAGACACAAAAACACAGAAGACGACGATTGCTTGATAGTCATGATTGTAACAACAACAACAAAATGAGTCACTAATAGCGAATATTTAATCATGCGTGCAAAAAAAAAGAGAACATAATGATATCGACGAGATTTGAACTCGCGCCCTTGCGGACCGGAGCCTTAATCCGGCGCCTTAGACCAACTCGGCCACGATATCTTAAACCCTATTTAGCTCAATTTTAAACAATAAAATTTTTTAGCTCGTCTAAACCCTAAACTTTAGCGGAGAGAGGAGAGAAAGATGTCAAAAGTCTTCCTCATAATCTCTCTCAAAAGGCTCTCCTCTGCGAGAGCAGAGAGAAAGAGAGAGAGAGATAAAGAGCAGCACAAGAACAAAGAATTAAAGTCGTCAAATCGATTTTATAATGACGCCACCTCCGTTATCTCGAGGAAAAGGAGGATCATCAGACGATGAATTCATGAATTCGCCGCCGAAATCTCCCAAAAAAGACGCCTCTGGCGGCGGGATGGGCTCCTCACCGACGCTACCCAAAATCAGCGAAGACGCCGCCGTGAGCAGCGAGAAGAACTCGAGAGAGATGTACGCTTCAGTCACGCCGCAATTCGCGTTGAATTCCCCGATGGAAGCGTCGATTGCGCCGACGGAGAAGATTTTGAAAGCGGAATTGATGGAGGAGTTTTTAACGAACAAACAACAAGATAACAACAGCGTGTCGACGACGGAAACAACGCTTCACGCGACATCGACGCAAACGAAAGAAGAGCAACAGCAACAACAACAACAACAAAATCAAGGTGCGGGAATGCCCCAAACGACATCAAATACGGGGCAAAATTCCTCGGATAACTCGGACGACGACACGTCTTATCACGGGAGGCGCAAAAATTTTCTCTTTAGTAAAGACGACGGGAATGCGTTGACGAACGAACAGAGACAAATCAGGAGACTGTTGCAGCTTGGGTACTTTTTACTCCACGCGGCGGTGATTGCGACGTTGGTTTTAGCCGTCGTGTGGAACTCTCGATTGTTTGGTTTTATATCGATCACGTTGGGAGGTTCGACGGTTATTAACTTTGTCGTGACTGGTTTGCAGGCGATATTTTTGGAACCTTCGACGCACGTCGTCGGCAAACGCCTGTATTTCATTCTAAACGGCGTGCAAAAAGAGTTCGTGAATTTGCTTCACGGCGTGTTGTGTTTGTGTTGCTGGTCGTATTACGTTCAAATGGAAGATATGGTCAACAAGAGCGATTTGAAAGAGTACTGGTATTTGACGACGTACCGAATTTTAGCCTCCTGGGTCGCTCGATGTTGCATGCATTTAGTCTCCAGAGGAATATTCAATTACATGTTGGTTGATTTGCAGAGACGCGTGTATTCTGACCAAATGTTGACGATCTTAATCGAGGAGTTCGCGCTGATGAAATTGTTCAAAGCGATCGTGCCGCAAAGAGAAATTTACAACGTGGCGCATAAAAAATTGCTCTCGTCCACGAACATTTCAAATCTGAAGCGCGTCGGATCGACCTCGAATTTGTTGCAACAATACGCCGGCTTCGGCCACGCGACGTTTCCAGTTGGTGAAGATTACATCATTCAACAACACGGGATCATGTATGGCGGGGTGAAGAAGAAAATACGGACGTTTGAGCCCGTGAGGGAGAGAGGAGGGCAACTGCTCGGGGGCACGACGATTACGGAAAAAGTCCATCACCAAATGACGTTGACGAGAGCCGCCAGGCTCGCCAGGTACATCAAAAGATACAACTTGCGCATTCCTCGAATGTTCGCGGACAGAGCCAATCAAACGTTCATCAAAGATGAACCATTAATCATCGACGATATCATCTTGGACGAATCCGTCGCGTCGACGTGCGGCACGAGATTGGCCGTCACGTTGCGCAAAATCCAAAAAGCGAAACGTTTACGAGTCAACTACGAGTTTTTGAAATCTTTGGGCGTGAGTAAAGAAGTCGCGCAAATCATCATGGACATCTTCGACGTGGACAAGCACGGCTTCGCGGACAGAGACATGATCATCGACCGCGTGATTGAAATTTACGAGAGCAGGAAAAACATGCAATTGACGTTGGGAGGTTCGCGATCGGTTTTGGCCACGTTGGAACGGATGATGTTGACCGCGTTATACATCGTTCTCATCTTCATCGTCCTCGCGATTTTTGAACAAAACGTTCTGGAAATGTGGCTCACCCTTTCTTCCTTTATCCTCGCGTTCGCGTTCATGTTTGGCAACTCCATAAGAGAGTGTTTCGAAGGTGTCATCTTCATCTTCATCACCCACCCGTACGACGTCGGCGATAACATTCTCATCAACGGGAACCGTTTCGTCATAAAAAACATCAACATCTTACAAACGGAAGCAGAAAACTGGAACGGCGAAGTCACGTATTACCACAACCAAACGATGATGCGCTCGACCGTGATAAACATGTCCCGATCGAAAACGCGAACGGAATCTTTCGATTGGATCGTCGACGTGGAAACGAACGACAAAGTCTTCGACGGCTTGAACAGTTCTTTACACAACTTCACCGCCTTAAACTCCGCCGACGTGGACGAGTGTTTCTTGAAAGTCGTCCCGTGTGGCGATTACACCGGCAAAATAAGAATCACCGTCTTTCTGGATTTGAAATTCAACGGCTTACCCGTTTTGCGTTCGTTGGCGGTGAGAAACGCGGTGAACAACCACGTCCGGAAATACTTCGTCGCGAATAACGTCAAGTTGCACAGCTTACCGTTAACCATCGATGGACACTTGAATACGACTACTGCGAATACTACTAGCACCGGCAATATTAGCGCGCCTTAATAACTCTAACACTACTCTACTACTAATAACGAAGAGAACGAAACGAACATTTTTTGTAATACTACTATCGAGTATCGAGTACTCTCAAAAATCACAATTTTTGCGATCTGAAAAAAAAAAAGAAAAAAAGCGGCTTCGAGATCGAGAAGATATTTTGAATTTTAATGACTAGATTTTTCGTTCAATTTCGCCGCACTTTATTATATACGTAACCGATTATTTACATCTACTACATATACACACACAGAAGAACAAAAGATCTTCCTTCGATCAAAAGACGGTGCGAACGTAATTCACTCTCTCTGTCTACAGAGTGCTTTTATTTCTTCGCGAGACGAGAGATCGGATCTGTTTTTTCCACGTTTATTGCCTCGAATTAGAATTAAACGGATTGGATTTTCCTTTCTTCTCGCGGCGCTTTTGATCGGTTTTCTCACTTTAAACCGCTTTTTCCAATCGTCGTTTCTTCATCGACACGCACACAGAGAGAGTACGACAGAAGATAATGGGAGGATTTGACTGCCAAACTGCGGTTTTAAAACAAACGGACAAAGCGTCCTGCGATGCTCGCCTGTCTGCGACGAAAGCGTTCGCAGATGCTTTACGAAAAGGCGACCAAAGTGCCAAAGAATTGTTCGCGACAGATTCCGAGGCTTTGACTGCAATTTTAACCAATTGCGGGGACAAAAATTCACAAGATGTGTGCAAAGCCTCGCAAGAGTTACTGGAAACAGCGGCGAAAACGGTGAACGAACACGCGGTGTTGAACTACGTGGACGGGTTGATTCAAGCGATGGATTCGTCGAACAGAGCCGGGACGATCGCCGGCGCGTTGGATTTTATCTCGAGATTAGCCGAGACGAGTCCGCACGGCGTGAGCTGTAACTTGGTGAGGTTGATGCCGGTGGTGACTGGTTTGGTGAACGATGCCTCGAGCGTGGTTGCCGAAGCCGCGAGAACGACGGTGGAGAAAGTGTGTCACACCATCGATAACCGGGATATTGAACCGTTCATCGACGATATGGTGGCGGCGACCATCGACCACGACAAGACGGACGAATGCGTTCAAAAGTTGGCGTCGACGACGTTCGTGCAAACCGTTACTGCGGCGCCGTTGGCGTTGATTTCGCCAATTCTTTTGTTGGGTTTCAGGGCGAGAACGACATCGACGAAACGCATGTGCGCGGTGATTTTGAACAACATGAGTAAGTTGGTTGAAGATCCGGAAGACGCCGAGCCGTTTTTGGACAAGTTGTTGACCTCGGTCGAAAAAGCGTCCAACGAGATTTCCGATCCGGAAGCGCGAACGGTGTGCGGGAAGTGCACCGATCAGTTAAAGTCGATCGGCGAACGATTGGCCGATCCCAAGTTTGTCTCCAAAAGACCGACGGAATCGAAGTTGAAGGAGTTGTTAGGAAACGAGATTTCGCAGTACGAAGTCATCGTTTTGAGTTCCTTGATCTTGAACAAGTTGGAAGATTACGACTTTGAAGAGGCGTTGAAAGGCAAAGGGAAGCAGTACTTTGAAAAGTTGGAGAAGTTTTACTTCGAGGACGACGAGGAAGACGAAGACGACGGAGACGCCGAGGAATTGGCCAACTGCCGATTTACCTTGGCGTACGGCTCGAAAGTTTTGTTGCACAACACCAAGTTGAAGATCAAGAGAGGCTACAAGTACGGTTTGTTGGGCGGGAACGATTCTGGGAAGACGACGTTGATGAGAGCGATTTCTAAAGAGCAAGTCGAAGGTTTTCCTCCCGCGTCGGAGTTAAGAACGGTCTTTGTGGAAGCCGATATCGTTGGCGAATTGTCCGATTTGCCGTGCGTCGATTACATTTTGGCGGATGAAAGAATCAAAGCCGCGGGTATTACCGAGGAAACCGTTGAGAAGATGTTGTTGAACGTCGGTTTCGGCGAAATGCAAAACGGTGCGAGAAACTTGGTCACCTTCTTGTCCGGAGGTTGGAGAATGAAGTTGGCGTTGGCGAGAGCGATGTGTTTGAACGCCGACATCTTGTTGATGGACGAACCGACGAACCACTTGGACGTCATGAACGTCAAATGGGTCGAAACCTACCTCTTATCGTTGACGAACGTCACGTGCATCATCGTCTCGCACGATACCGGTTTGCTCGACCGCGTGTGTAACAACATCATCGCCATCGACAACTTGAAATTGAAACAGTTCAAAGGTAACTTGACGGAATACGTGGCCAAGAACCCGAAGGCGAAACAATTTTTCGAGCTGAAATCTGCCTCTGGATGGAAGATGCAGTTCCCTCAACCTGGATTTATTGAAGGCGTCAAGTCGAAAGGTAAACCTTTGATGAAGATGGCGAACTGCACGTACACGTACCCGGTGAACCAAGTTCCTACGGTGAAGGACGTTACCGTTCAAGTCTCCTTGGCCTCCCGCGTCGCGTGCGTCGGCCCGAACGGCGTCGGTAAATCCACCATGATCAAGTTACTGACTGGTGAGGTTGAACCGCAAGAAGGTACGGTCTGGAAGCACCCGAACGCGAGAGTCGCGTACGTCGCGCAGCATGCCTTTCATCACATCGAGCAACACTTGGACAAGACGCCGAACGAGTACATCCGCTGGAGATACCAACACGGCGACGACAAGGAGGCGTTGCAAAAGGATTCCATGACCTTGACGGAGGAGGAAATCGAAAAGTGCAAGAAGCCGTTCGAAATCTCGTTGCCGCCGGACGAGAAAGGCAACGTCCGCAAATTGAAATGGACCATTGAGAAGCTCACCGGTGGTCGTAAGACGGTCAAGAAGGAGGTGGAATACGAAGTTCAATTCGTCGGTCAATCGCACGACGCGAACAGGTACATCAGAGCCGATAAGCTCGAAAAGGCTGGTTTCGCCAAACACATGAAGATTGTGGACGAAAAAGTTGCCGCCAGAGCTGGCGCGTTGTCTACTCCGTTGACCACCGCGAATGTGGAAAAACATTTGGAGAACGTCGGCTTGGACAAGGAGTTTGGCACGCACACGAGAATGGCGGCGTTGTCCGGAGGCCAAAAAGTAAAGGTTGTCATCGCGGCGTGCATGTGGAACTGCCCGCACATTGTCATTTTGGACGAACCGACGAACTACTTGGACAGAGACTCTTTGGGCGCTTTAGCTGGAGCCATCGAGGACTACGACGGCGGTGTGGTTATGATTACCCACAACAACGAGTTTTGCTCGGCGTTGTGCCCGGAGACGTGGCTCATGGCGAAGGACGAAACCGACGGCATCGCGCGATGTAACTGCAAAGGCGACGCCGAGTGGATGACAAAAATGTCCAAGAAAGAAGTCACCGCCGCTGTGGATCAAACCGAATTCACCGACGCGTTAGGGAACGAGGTCAAAGTCGTGAAGAAGACGGCGCTTTCCAAAAAAGACCAAAAGAAGAAGGAAAAACTGCGCAAGGCGAGAAAAGCGAGAGGGGAAGTCGTCACCGATACCGACGAAGACGAGTGGGCCGGCTTTGGCGAAGAAGAAGAATAATAAATACACACACATAATAAGCAAACGTTTAGGAGTTTCGATCAAAACTACTAGATAGAAGAGAGGCGCTCGAATTATTACATACACATAAGGAAGAAGAAAGAGAAGAAGAAGACACGAGAAGATAATTTTAATATCAAACATACTAATTTACAGTTCTATACTCACACGCGCCGGCGAGTACTTTTTTTTCGCGGTTTCTACTCATACTATAATACAAAACAAGCTATTCTAATAAACTCTATCCTTCTCTTCTATCACGCTCCAATTTGGCGAATGCTCTTGCTTAATCCATCCGAAATCTTCAACCTTGTTCCATAAGTTATCGTCTTCTTTTCCGTCGTTTTCGCTCGACAACAAAGGCGCAAACTCGACCGCTTGGCATCTCTCAATGATTGGACCGCTCGCCACTCGGCAATAAAACTGACACTTCGTCGCGTCGTGTATTCGGAGTTGCCTCGATCCTATAAACGCAATCGTATCGCTCATATTTTCCACGTACGCGCTCCCGTCGATATCCGTGGCTTTGATTTCGCACTCGACCAAGTTCCGCATTCGAACCGATCTCGGTCTACGATTCGCGCAACTTTCGATGGTCACTTCGCACCTCGTCAACCGTTCAATGGTCACGTCTTTTCCGTCGCACTCCNCGCTCGTCAAAAGAATCGTCTCTCCTTCTTTGTTCTCCCGAACGACTAACAAACCATTCGTCGCTCGATGCTTCTTTTGCAACATTTCAATCACCGCGGCGGAAGAAGGCGAAGTTTTGTCGTCTGCTCCTTTCCCGGAAAAGTCGGTCGTCGTCTTCTCCGCGAAAGCCTTCTTCATCGTCTTCGATTTTGCGAAGCTAAACTTCTTCGTCTTTCCGGCTCTCTCATCCACCGCGTCTTCGGCATTAAAATCGTTAAAAACTTCTCTCCCCCTCGCTTTCTTTTCCAACAGGTCGCACGTTTTCATCGATTTCTCCGCGTCGAACGATGGTAAAAAATACGCGCTTTTCGCAACCTTCTCTCGCAACAGAGCGATTTTGGTCAACGATTTTTCTTTTCCTTCTGTTCCTTCTGCTTCAACACATCCTTTTCCTTGTATTACATCGATTTCGCTTTGCGCACCCTTCTCTCGCAACAGAGCGATTTTGGTCAACGATTTTTCTTTTCCTTCTGTTCCTTCTGCTCCTCCTTTTAGTACTAAATCGCTTTCGATCTCCTCCACCATTTTCTTAAACTCTCTCGCGAACGCATCCACATTTTCCGTGGGATCGGAAATTTCATCTCGTTTCGTGCGATTCGAGTCNATCTTTTGTTTCCGTTGGTCGTTTAAGAACTGTAACTTGGCGAGTACTTTTTCTTTTTTCCTTTCCTTCAATTGGACTTCTTCCCCGTCGTCCGTGTCCTCGTCAAAGTCTTTTGTTTTTGCTGTCATTCTTAAAAACAAAAGGCTCTCGTCCTCGCCGTCCCGCTCGAAAAAAGGGTCTCCCGTTGTTTTTCCCCGTCGTGTGCGTGGCGTTGGACGTTTCTCCTCCTCCTCTCCTCCTCTTCTTCTTGATGTGTGGAAAGAGAAATGAAGAGAAAATTCAAAAATCCGGACGACTTGTACAAATGTGAGGGAGGAGAGCTTTAGGCGGTACTACGCGTCGTCTGAATATCTCTATACATAAATCTATTATCTCATCTCAAACTAGCCTGAGATTGGTGGTAGCTTTCCAACTCGTTTTGCAAGTCTGCGAACCAGTCGTTCGCGCGGACGAGCTGTCGTTCGCATCGTCGAAGTAAGGATTGAAAGACGTGAACGCTCTCGTCGCCGTCTTCGTCTTCGTCTCTTTCGCTCCGCGACGACGAGACTACCACGTCGCGTTCGAGCGCTTCGCGAGTTTCGGTGACTTTGAGTAAACTCGCGCGCAAGTTGTGGATGTTTTCGCGGTGTAAGAGCGTTTCGCATCGCTTGAGTTTACGGTGCGCTTCTCCTTCTCGGGTTTTGATTTGCGTCAAGAGTCGTTTTAAGGAGGATTTCGTTTCGTCCAACGTGTGTTCTCGAGTCGCGTGTTTGCGTTTCTTCTCTAAAGCTTTCTTTTCTTTCTCCGCGCGGTGAATGATGTCTTCCGCGTGGACGAGTTTTTGTTGCTTTTCCAGAAGATCCTCGCGAAATGCGAGAAGTTCGTCGCGTTCTACCATCAACGATTTCTCAAACTCTTTCAATTCGCGGATGCGCGCGTTGTTCGTAGCCGCGTGCTCGTTCATCATCTTCTCTCGATTTTGCAAAGCGAGCCAGGAATTTTGCAGCTCAATCTTCTCTTTTTGTAAAACATCGCCGGCTTCTTTCAACGATTCCGCTTCGCGAAGGAGCGCAGGGTGGACTTTATCCGTAAACTCGCGGATTTTCAATTCGCGCTGTTCTAAATCTTCAATGCGAGTCGCGTTGATATTCGCCAAGTCTAAACCGCTGAGTTCTTGTTTGCGAATAGAGACCATGTGCGTGACGTTTTCGAGCTTACGCTCGGCGTCTTCGAGATCGCGAGAGACCGCTTTGAGTTTTTTTTTCAACGAGTCTTCATCGGTTCTGAACGCATCGTTGACGGCTTTGTGCTTTTCCAACTCCAGTTGTTCTCGTCGGACGTATTCGCGACGAGCTTCGATGTCGATTCGTTCGGATTCGGCGGCGGCGACGGCTTGGCGAGCTTTCGCGTACTCTTTTTCCACGCGCTCTAAACCGTCCAAAAGCTCGTTTTCTCTTCGTTTCGCGTTCTCTTCGCGTTTCTTGACATCCATCGCGGCTTTTTTCACCGTTTCCGCGCGCGCATCCAACGCATCCCTCGCGTCTCTGACTGCCTCCATGGCGCTTTTCTCCCACGCTTTGCGACGTTCGGTTTCTTTCTTCGTCTTACCGCTCGGCGAGTTAGCGCTCGCCAGTTGACGAGCCTCGGCGAGCTGCGTTTCTAAATGGTCTCTGTGTGTTTGGTGCGATGCGATTTCGCGTTTGAGTAACGCGATTTCGCTTCGCATCGCGTCGATTTGTTGTTCGTTGCGAGTAGTATCAACGATGGGAAAAGCAAAGTCGTTGCTTTGCGTTCCAGTATTTTTCTTATGCGTTGATGTTGTTGTCGTTTGAGCAGAACCATCTCTCATGCGCAATAACGCCGTTTCTCGTTCCTTCCTCGCCTCGGCGGCTTCGGAAACCAAATCTCTGTTCTCCTTTCGCGCTTCGTTCAATTGATTCTCCAACGCTTTCCTGTGCGCCTCGATTTCAATCTCTTTCGTTCGAAACGATTCCCGCATAACGTCCATCTCGTTCGTGAGTTTTTTCAAAGTTGATTCCGAATCGCTCGCAGACTCTTCCAGCTTTGCCTTTAATCGTTCGATATCTTTCGCCTTCTCTTCGACTTCAGATTCCAACTCGCGAACAGTCGTCGCGCGTTGGCCTTCGCCGCTCCGCATCAACGCTCTCAAATCGCTCTCTCTTTTCTTCAAGTTCTCTTCAACCATCGCGGCGCGAGAAAGCTGCGAAGCGACATCGTTTTCTCGAGCGTCTAATTGTAACTCCCTATTTTCGATTTCGTTCACGCGAAACTTTGCGGTTCGCTCGGCTTCTTCCATCATCTCTCGCTTCTTGTGCATCGTTTGTTTTTCCTCTTCTACCCGGTCGCGATCTTTCTTTAATTCCAACTCGACTTTTTGAATTTCCGCGGCCAATTGTTCCAACGCTCTCCCTTTCTCTTCCAACTCCTCGTCGCCGGCTTTCATGAAATCTAAGCGTTCTGCAATCGTGCTCGATGCGATTTTCAAATCCTGCTCGCGTTTTTCGAGCTCTTTGCGTCCTTCGGTGACCTTGGCCCAAGCGTTCGCAACCGTATCGCACTCTTTCGCGGCGGCTTCTGCAGCCGCGGCGGTGTGACGTTCGCGAGCGTCCAGCTCCTCTTTAATCTGTTCTCTTTCGACTTTTGCTTTCTTCAGCGCGTGTTCGGCTTGTTCAATTGCTGCTTTCTTCTCGGAGAAGAGTTGATCCAACTCTCTCATTTTCAACCTGGCGTCTTCCTTCGCCTGTTCAATCTTCTTCGCATTCGATTCAGCCTCTTTCATTTTCTCGAGAAACTCTCTCAAATGCTTTTCGGCTAAATATTTCTTCTCTTGCGCTTCTACTAATAAACGTTCCTCCTCCTCGCGCATCTTTGTTGCTCTCTCTGCTCTCCTTTCGCGATCTTCGCACGACTCCTCTCTTTTCAACGCGTCCATCTCTCTTTTCGCAAACGCTCTCGAAACCTCCCGTCTGTTCTTTTCAAACCGCTCGTAATCTCTCTTCAATAAACCCGCTTCGCGTTCGCACGCCGCGTTCGCCACCGCTACTTGCTCTTGTTTCCTCTCCAACTCATCCATGCGTTCGTTCGACCACTCGTTCATTCTCTCGATGTCCCTTCCTTTCTCCTCCATCTTCGCTTCCGCTTTTTCCGCCCTTCTTTGCCTCTCTAAGAACTCCTCCGCCTCTATCCGCATCTCCTCTGCCTCTCGCTTCAACTGCATCGCCTCTTCCAACTCCTCCTTCATTCTCCTCTCCCTCTCGATCACATCTTTCTTCATCTCTTCCACTCGATTCGCCTCTTTCGCCGTCGCTTGCGCCGCGTCCGCGATGCGACTCTTGTGCATGTTCAAAGCCTCCATCTCGCTCGCGCGCATCGCTTGCACCCGTTCGTGGTCGTTTCTTAATCTAGTCAACTCCAAGGATACCTCGTCCCTCGATTTTGTGAGCTGATATAACTCTCTTCGCAAAGCTCGATTCAACGCGCCTTTTTCCACTCTCTTCGCCGTACTGTTGTTGTTTAAAGGTGGTTGGAGATTTTCATTATTTTCATCTTCAACGAAAGGCGTCCCGGCGTCTTCGAATACCTCGTTCTCCTCTTCCTCCTCCTCGTCTGAATCAACATCGTCGGCGAACAGAACGGTCTCGTCGACCGGAGACGGCGGAAGCGACCCACCTTTTCCCTTATTCGAGTTTTGGGTGAAATTCAAACGCATTTGACTGCCGTTTTGTGGCGAAAGGTGAGAAGAAGAACTCAAAATGTTTTTGCTCGTTCTTCCTCTCTTCGGGGTAGAAAACGGTGGTTTCGGCGACTCTCTTCTTTTAGTCATGGGACTCGCCACGAGGGGATGGTCCATCGTCGGCGTCCTCGTCGTCCGAGTCGTCGGCGAAAGAAGCTTATTCGTCATTTGATTTGAAACCAAAAGTGTGGGGGAAACGAGCTGGTTTTTGTGGGGAAATTCGTTCAATTCTATTTAGGGTATTTCGATTTGGTCTCTGCTATCTTTAACCGCGTCCACGCTACTTTAGCTACTAACATCAAAGCACGTCCATGTCGACGACTTCTTGTTCTTGTTGTTGGTGGTGGTCGTCGTCGTCGTCGGAGCCGGAACTGGAAATCATCATCGCGCCGCCTTTCGCGCTCGCTTTCGTCGTCGTCCTCGTCTTGGGCGGCGGATGCGGCTTTGGCGCGGATTTGCCGCCGCCCCTCTCGGGTCGCTGCTCCAAGATGTTGTTGTCGTTTAAGTTCTTGTTCTTGTTCTTGTCCGGGTTTCGGTACGGGGTGGAGTTGTCCTGGTCGGAGGAGGTGGACTTGGTGCCGCCGCTTTCGGTCGTGGTGGACGCGGCGCCGGCTTTCGCGCGTCGCGTATTTTTCGCGATTTCGCTCGCCGGGTCAGTTTCCGCGTAATTTTCGCCGCCGCCGCCGTTGCGCTTATTAGTGGCGTGATGCTGATCGCCGTGGCTCATGCTGTAACTTTCGCTGGTGGAACTCTTGGATTGTCCGCTATCTCTGTTTTGCGATTGCGCCGAAGTCACTTCTTGCTCGTCCTCCTTCATCTTCTCTTGGCCGGTTTTACGCCGCCACTTCATCAAATCTTCATCCAGTTGGTTCAACTGGCCCATGAACCCGGCGTTCGGGTTAATCTGCGGTCTCGCCAACCGCATTCGCATCAAAGCTTCGTCCAACCTGATGTTTTCGTGACACATGACGTACGCCGCGCATACGGACGCGCTTCTCGACCGGCCGGCGAAACAGTGCACGAGCACGTTCCCGCCGCTCTTCACCGCGCCGCTAATAAACTCGAAACACTGCGGAAAGTGGCTTCGAATATCCGCATCTGGCCTATCCGCCACCTCCACGGTCATATACTTCACCCCTTCCACGTGTTTAATCTCAAACCCTCTCGCCACCGTGAGGACGTGCGTGATCCCTTTCTCTTTAATCTGCTCCTCGCTTTGCGCCGCGCCGATCGACCCGAGGTACAGATTCGGCGCGATGAGCGCCGGCACTTTGTCCTCCTTCACTTTCTTCGCGGTTAAGATCAATCGCATCAAAGCGACGACTCTTTCCACTTGCTTCTCGTCTTTCGGCGTTCCTTCCGGCGTTCGATGTATCTTTACCGTATTTCTCGTCGTCGTCTTCGCAACCGTCGGCGTCTGTCCTTCCATGTGCACGTCTTCTAAAAAATCCTCCTCCTTCACGTCGTCTTCTTCTTCTTCTTCAAACGCCTCCTCTTCTTGCATGCCGTTTTTTATGGCAACGTCTGCTGAAAACCTCCGAACGCCGCGAGCGCTTCTCTTCTTTCCTTCTTGAAGGTGCCCGTCGAGTTTATGCACCGTGCACAAAAGTTTCTTCGCGACGTCGACGATGCCGGAGTGCGCTTTCGCCGAGCTCGATCGCGTCGTTCGCAAGTGTCTTCTTTCATCTTTAAACTCTTTCGCCGATGTTATATTTGTTGTTGTCGTTAATCGCGAGCGCGAGGTTCTTCCCGGCATGATGAGAGATGCGCTGCGCTTTGGCCGCGGTGCCGCGCAAAAGCTTCTGTGACGCAGAATGAAAATAGAAGAGATCAGTATTCGGAGAATCGACAGAAGGAGACGGAGAGACAGAGAGAGAAAAAGAGACAAAACGACACATGAAGAGATATTTGCGCTCTCTGTTGTGTCTTCTCGTTCGACGTGTCTCGTTCTTCTTTTTCTTCGTTTCCGCGGGATGATGATGATTTGAATTTCCCGAACGGCTGATGGGGCCGCGCGAGAGACATCGAATCATCATCATCATCATCGCGTTGTCGTTGCACTCGAGAAGAAGAGAAGCACCGAATGGAGAGAAAAAGAGAGAGAGAGAGAGGGATAAAGAGAGAGAGAAAGTTATTCGTACCTTTTTTATGTGTGTGTGTGTATTTATGCGCGCGTGCGAGCTCTAGAGTGTTTGTGTCTCTAAATATCGCTCTCTGCGCAGTGTTGTGTGCACACGCAACGAGAAGCGCTTTGCTATAAGTGAAGAGAAAACTCGAGTTTGTTACGAAAAAGAAGGAAAAAGAAAAGGAAGACTATCACTTTGTCTCGATATCACACTTTGTCTCGTTATATAAAAACAGAGGAAAGCACGAAAAAAAGGACATGAAAAAAGGCAAGAGAATATCCCCTGGGATGCCCAGTTTAGAATTTTGATTTTTTTTTTGTTTTTTTCCACTAAACTGGGCGGTTAAACTTGAGACTTTCCGGTTAAACTTGAGACTAAATTCATTAGTGGTACCCTACTGAACGCAGAAGCGCGCGAGAGTAGCTAAAAAGCGTCCTATTCTATGTAATATGACAGTTTGGTTTAGTTCAGGATCTTTTTTCAAACGTATAAGTGTTTTTGCATACTATTTTAGCGCACATTCTGAATCAAGAGAATGATGGACGTGGTATTTTGAAAATTGGAAGAAGGCACGCTTAACAGAGTACAAAATACGACCTTGGATTTAGAATGCGCGCTAAAGTGATATACAAATGCGCTCAAAAATTACAAAAAAGAAGTTCTACGACTTCTACGAACTATTCTCCATAGAATAGGACGCTTTTTAGCTACTCTCGCGCGCTTCTGCGTTCAGTAGGGTACCACTAATGAATTTAGTCTCAAGTTTAACCGCCCAGTTTAGTGGAAAAAAACAAAAAAAAAATCAAAATTCTAAACTGGGCGTCCCAGGGGATAAAGTCTTCTTTTTTGGTGGTTTTTTTTGCTCTCTCCCCTCTCTCTCGAAATCTGTCTTTTTTTGCTCCCAAAACGACCTCCTCGTTGTAAAAAGTAATTTAATTTATGAAAAACGGCTCTCTTTCTTTTCTTCTCTAAAATACTTTTTGTAAGAGAGAGGAGAAAAACGCGGTATACAACATAAAAGAGAATCACTATGGGCGCGTGCGCGTCGGCACCGAGACGACTGATTTCCCCCGCGGCGCCTTTGAGTTCGTCGTCGACGCCGGTCGTCGTTTCTTCGAGCAGCAGCGGCGATGTGTGTGCGACTTTGTCTTCTTCTTCTTCGAGACGAAGAAGAAGTTTTTTTTCGAGATCACGAGGTTCTTCCTCGAGAAGACGGGGAAGCTCTCAAACGCGAAGGGCACCCAAAACGAGGTCGTACGTGAAAGCGCTCGAGTCGAATCCAAAATCGAGAGTTCTGTACGACGGCGTGTGTTCTATTCCGGGAGGATCCAAATACGAGTCGTTTCGAGGGTACGAAGGCGTCGATCTTTCGCATAAATCGAAAGACTTTCAAACGTGGATGAAGGACGTCAAGTTTCACGATCCCAAGGAATTCGATAACTGGGAATCGGAGACGATGGATTTGTTGGACGAGATGATTGAAGTGGCCACGAGACGGTGCGAAGAGAGCGTGAAGACGTTACCGGAGGATGATCCCGAGGTGATTTATAGGACGTTGAAAGCGTTCAAGAGCGGCGTCCCGGAGAAAAGCGAAGAAGAAGAAGAGTTGGAAGAAGAAGAGATGGTGGAAGAAGAGGTGGAAGAAGAAGTCACGGTAACAAACGAAGATGGCACGACAACAACGACCACGCAAACCGTGAAACGACTCAAAAAGAAAAAGAAAAAGAAATACGCAAAGCGTCCGCAACCGCCGAAAATTCCGCAAATTATGCACGAAGCCGTGCGCAAAGCGCTCGAAGATCCCGACGTTGAAAGTTGGACGTCCACTTCTCCGGAAATCGAGAAAGCGTTCGATGAAAACTTTGAGTATTTCACCATCGATGGTGCAACTATCCGCGGACGCGTATTTGCGTTCAGTCGCATGGACAAAGCCATCGTCGATTTACGAAACCGGATGATGGGGAGCACGCGGTCGAAGCGGCAAATCAAGTCCAACGCCATGAACGTGGAAGGACCGACGTACGTCGGAAGAGGCGACGAGAAACACATCACGAAGTGGGAGGTATTGTACAAGTTTGACATGTTGCTGATGAAGGTCAAAATTTGCGAGATTTTCGAAGTGAACGAAGAAACTGGTTTGGTCGTCAAGTTATCGCGATTTCGAATATAATACTAATAGAGCAGCACTTTTGTCGCTTAAAAACTTTTTCCTTATTTTACAACATGATAAAAACAACATTCATCTAGTATGAATAATGCCTTTATTACGACGACGCGGCGGTCATTTTCTCTCCTTCGCGTTTCCTCAACTCGTTCCTCAAGAAAAACTCGCCGGCTCTGTACGAACTTCTTACCATCGGTCCGCTCGCGACGTATAAAAAGCCCAAATCTTCCGCCATCTTCCCGTACATATCAAACGCTTTCGGAGTGACGTACTCCTCGACTTTCAAATGTCTCTTTGTCGGTCGCATGTATTGCCCAAACGTGACCACGTCCACGCCAGCTTCTCTCAACAACTTCAACGCTTCGTACACTTGCGTTCTCGTTTCGCCCAGACCGAGCATTATGCTCGTCTTGGTGATCAAATCCACGCCTCCGACATCTTTCGCGGTCTTTTTCGCTCTTTTCAACACGTGGATACTCTGGTCCCAATTCGCTCTCGGATCTCTCGCGTGCGTTTGTAACTCTGGCACGGTTTCCACGTTGTGGGCGAACACATCTAGCCCACTCAACGCGACCGTATCGATTAATCTATCCTCGCCTCGAAAATCCGGCGTCAACGCCTCGACTAAAATCCTCTTATCTTTATCCTGGTTACTCACAAACCCGCCTTCGCCGCCTCCTTTCACTTTCTCCTTCAAATTCTTAATCGTTTTCGCGAAATGCCCGGCACCTTGGTCCTCTAAATCGTCTCTATCAACGCTCGTCAACACGATATAATCCAACCCCCACTCGCTAATCGCCTTCGCCACGTTTTCCGGTTCGTCTTTATCCAACGGCGGAGGCGCTTTCGACGTTTTCACCGCGCAAAACTTACACCCTCTCGTGCACGTGTCCCCCATGATCATAATCGTCGCCGTCGCCGTGTGCCCGTCCCCGCCGCCCCAACACTCGCCTAAATTCGGGCACTTCGCCTCTTCGCACACCGTGCTCAACTTTAGCTCTTTCAGTCTCGATTTTATCTTTGAATACTTCGAATCCTCCGTCCCGCCCGGGAGCGTTCGTTTCAGCCACTCGGGTTTCCTCACCGTCTTGTCTCTCATGTTCTTCGGCGCAGGCGAGGAATACTCGTTTTCGCCGGATAAGGACGTTCCGAGAACAAAGTCCGAAACCGTGGCGTCTTCTTTCGCTAACGTCTCTCGCAATGCCGCTAAACGCTGGTGCCCACCGTTGGATTGGTCTCGTCTTTGATTGTGCACGTGAAAACGGGTGGTCGTGGTGGCACAACGAGTTCTTAAAGCATTCGTCGTATCAGTCGCAAAGCCGCTCCTCCTTAAACTCTCGAAAAAAACAGTATTCGAAACGTAAGAGGAGGAAACGAAAGAGTGGTCGTCGTGACTGACAGGAGAGCGAGAAGTGCGCGCAGTCGTTCGTCGGGTGAGCAGAAGCGCGCGACGCATCTTGAATGGATAATTTGGAGGATAATCAATG
>JGI20159J14440_10001275_pt1 | contig 18099 bp, 9 predicted proteins | sample COG_09_FD_14440 | JGI IMG/M metagenome (IMG submission 14440) | reverse complement strand
TTCGGCGGAGACCGAAGCGACGGTTCTAGAACTTTTAAGTATTTTAGATGAAACAACCGGCGAAGAGGTGAAGAGAAAACCTCTCTTTCTCCCGAAAGGCAAGTATGGGAAAATTGTTCTGTCGTTTCAACAAAGTTTGTGTGTAGAGGCATACGCGTTGAGTAAAACGCTCGGTGGCGTGTTGCTCAGAAGCGAAGGCGAAGCAATCGCTCAAGGGACAATAGCAAAGATAAAAAGGTAGAAAAATTGCCGGCTGTCATCGCGTATTTCTTATATACTAGGTAGATGTGTTTCGAAATATGTCTCTTATTTGCGTGTTGTGAATTAAAAAACAGTTTAATCTCGTGTGTTTATTCTCCAGTATGTCTCTCTTTCTCTCTTTTCCTTCTCTTTTTCTTGCTCGCGCGCGTTGCTTAGATGCTCGCTCGTTATTATTTTTACTCTTTTCCGCTTTCTCGTAAATAATGCATATCAAATTATCTTCACAATATATCATACACAGAAGTANTTTATACTTGAGTAGCTTCCCTTGTACGCTCCTCGTAAATTTCGGAGTCTATTGAATCTTTTACAATAAATCTCCAGGTGTTCACCTCGCGCGACTGACCATAACGCCTAATGCGTCCAATCGCTTGCGTCTCACTGGCGACGTATTCGTAATTCGTCGCAGTCAGGAGCGGATGCACAAAGATTGCGTGATTCGCTGTGGTCAAGTTCGCACCCGATGCAGATTCATCGCGTCCCAACAGAAGAAGAACGCGCGCACTTCCTTTCTTCATGTCTTCCTGTTGAAATTCATCGAGCGCGCCAGTTTGTTGGTGCACCGAGCCTTTCAATTTCAGCGTTTTGATTCCAGCCTCATTTAAAACATTCGCGACTTGCGCCATCAAGTCCGTAAATTGGACGAATACCAATATGCGCTCTTCTTTTGGAATGTTGTTGATGTGATTGACAAGATCGATGAGTTTGGAGCCGTGCTTACCAATCACAGATACGCTGCCCTTCCCTTTCTTTCCTTGCATGGAAAGTTCAGTACCGAGAGAATCTGCCGAAACGACCGATGAATCACGCTGCGCGCAATTGCAACCAGCAACACCGCACGCTTGCTTGGAAGCATTCTCTCTGAGACACACGAGGCATCCGAAGTGACCGCACGTCGATAAGACGCTGGTGTTGGATTTCTTAACTTCCTTCAAGCAGACTTGGCATTTGACGGTGGCTGTTGCAACCTTCGCCTGTAAGTCGCGCACTGATTGAAAGAAGCGCAAAGATCGGACACGACCGACGAGTTCCTTCTGTAAAGCAATCAACTGATGCGTGTGCTCGCGCAGTTCCCAGGCTTTGTCGTTCTTGGATTCTTTCTTGACCTTCTTCGATGTGTTCACTTTCGAAGCGTTGTCGCTCGAGTCAGACTTGGACTTTTCAGGTGCCAACTTGATAACTTTGTAATCAACTCTTTTCAAGTTCTTTTCTGTGCTCTGCATCTTACCTGAAGACGCGCTCTTATACTCCAGTTTAGCGTTTTGTCTGTGCTGACCCTGGTATGCCAAAATCGTTGCAGTAGTGAGCTTGCCTTCGATGACGAGTTCAATCTTACTGTACTGCGGAGGGTTCGTCTTCGTCTCCACTTTTTTCGCCGCCTTGAGATCGTTATCTCTCAACACCTTCGACAAGATGTTGTGCGCCTCGGGATCACCAACGTAATCTACTCCACCAGTCTTATCAAAGACGTTTTGCTCCCACGCGTGGAACTCGTCTTCACCTTCTTCGTAAGCCTGCTCCATCTTTTTACTCAAAGTTTTACATTCGTCTTGTAGAATACGCCCGGTGCAAATCTCCTTGCCAATCTCCTCCAAACACGCATCTCGCTGTTTTATGCGCAAGTTCACAATATCTTGGCATGTTCGAACGGCAGTTCCATCCGCTTCATCGAGTTCGTAATACGCGACGCGCTTTAATAAGGCTTCTTCGGCCGTTGCGGAGGAGCCTAGCACAGTAGCCAGTCGCGAGTCGCGATCAGCTCCAGCGCCTCGCTTTTTCTTCTTTGCTTTCATATCCATGGACTGCAAATAGTGATCGAGCTCGAGCGCAATCGCCCGTTCCGCTGGGCGTAACTGTACGTCGAGTCTCGTGTCTTTGTACTTGATCTCGTCAATCTCTGCGATATTTTGACGCATGAAACGATCCATGAAGGTTTGAGCCACCGACCAGCGTCTGCGATGCCATTGCTGCGAAGGCTTTTCCTTGAAGAACTGAAATGATTCCGCTTTGGTAATTTCGGACTTTGTGTACCTTGGTACTTCATCGCTTCCGAGATTAACGCCAAGTAAAGCCGCCGTACTTTTCACGTCTGCGAAATCGCCAACGGGAGGAGTACCAGACAAACACCAGCGCGACTGCGTCTTGAGACCAAGTACGACTGCTCTGTCCGAATTCTTCAAGTATGTGAACTCATCGATGATTGCCCGTCTCCAGTGAAACATTTCAAATGGGACAGATGTCATTCGACGCCAATTTTCTTGAACAGCTTCGGTTTCGAGTCCCCAGTGATCCTTTTCTTCCCCGGGAGCCAGTTTACGCTTCGCCGCACCACTCTTTTTCTTCTTCTTAGGCTTCGGTCTCTCGTCATCGAAGTCGTCATCGTCGTCGTCAACGTCAAAGGCATCCTCATCTTCGTCATCACTGATGTCCTCGGACGCAAAATCGTCGTCAGAATCACGCAACATGTCTTCTGATAAATCGTCCTCTTCGTAATAATTTTTGCGAGGCGTGTTGCGCGCAGAAGTTCGTTTCGAAGGAGTAGCAGCCACCACTTTACGTGGAGTTCCAGCTCGAGAACTCGGCAACGATCGAATCGTACTCGAGGCTTTCTTCGGAGTTGTTTGCTTTTTCAAGGGCGTGGATCTCGCTGAAACGGCACTTTTCTTGGACGGCGTAGCAACTTTGCTCTTCTTGATCGGCGTCTTCCTCGAAGGACTCATCGGCTTCTCCACCACAGGCTTCTGCACCGGATTTGAAGATACGTTTTCTTTTGCGGCAAACATCTCCTCGATGTGCGTGAACCCCTCGCCACCGGCAGCAACCGTGGCAGCAACCAACTTGGCGCCTTTCAAGCGCTTCGGTTGCAAAGTGAGTTCACCGAGAACGTTCACATTCTTCTTCGTGTGCTCGGCAACGTACTTCGCACCGCGCTTTGGATCAGTAAGTGCCTCGACTTGATCGCCCAAACCTTTCAAAGCAAGGTTATAGTCAGAAGTGAAGTGACGACCTTGAGCGCCGCTCTTCGGATCCGGCATCGTCTTAGTCCCCGCAAGTTTTGCGAGACGATCAAAGTAAAGCTTCGATCGGAACACAGAGGTGGCAACGATAACCACGTCCGCGTTCATGACGCATTTCGCCGTCAACGCAGTCATATCCGCAACAGTTTTTACGACGACAGTCTTCAAGGCACCCTTTTCCGAAAATTTTTCAACTTCTCGCGGCCACTGCCGCATGAGCTGTGAGGGCACAACAACGAGCGTTGCACGAGTTGGAATCGCTCGTACGGGTTTCAAAACTGCACTTTCCTTCTCGGAGGGAAACGGTATTTGATTTGCGAGTATAGCACCGATGGAAATCGCGGTTTTCCCGTAACCGACTTGATCGGCGACGATACCGCCTCGAACTGTTTTCTTCACCTCAACCTTACCGTCCATGCGCAACCCAAGTCTTGGAATCAAGCTCTCGGCGACTTCGGATTCAATGAATGGTTCCTTTGTGGTCTCTTGCTCAATCATCCAGCCGAGAGAGCGCAGTTGTTCGGGACGGAGTGGATATTTTTTACTCCACTTCGGAGGTTGCGATGCGGGAGCGTTGAATCTGTTCGATTTCAATTCAAAAGACTTTGGCAACTGCTCGACAGATTTTTCGTCGTGAGAAACAATCTTCCACGACGTATTAAGCAGCTCGCCGGTCGCACCTGCGGTGTGCATTGTTGGCGACAAGTGAGCCAAAGCACGATGCACTAACGTGGACGGATTGATCGCAATGAGAAACTTACCCATATTGGCTTCGCGTTTCCAACGTACAATGAACGGCGCCGGTCGACACTTGAGCGCTTGCTCGTACTCCGCCGCTTGTTGCGGATCCTCTCGAGCTTCAATTTTGTTCGAACCATAAAATCTACTCCATCGTAAAGTTGGCGGAACGGGAGCGCACCTCGAACAAATGTACTCATCGCATCTGTCTGACGAGTGCTTGTTTGGTACTTTCAAGTCCAAACCGTTCCATCTCTGCAGCGACTTTGGTATTTCGAGTCGCGACGTAAACCAATGCAATCTCTTGAACGTCTCGGCACTTTTATCTAAGCGGATAGTCTCAAACTCTCCCGTAGGCCAAGCGTGCTTGTCCACTTGAGCGAGCGGCACCGAGCATTTGACGACAGCCAACGCGGCGTTGCACGATTCGTTGCCCTGAGACAACGAAGTCTTCGGCGAAGGAACGCTCAGGCACGATTTCGAAGTATCAATTGCAACCATTTTCACAGATTTGTCCAGAGATTCCCATTTCCCACGGATTTTGATGACAATAGTGCCCATTTTTTCTTCGCTCGGACGCCACCCCTTGGCCAAGCCATCCTGGGTGTCAATGTGGCATGTCTCTACGCGGAACTCATCGAACATTAAACGACGATGGTTATCTGCGAAGACAAACGTATCGTGAGCCGCACCTTTATTACGAGTTTGATCGAGAAAGAAATAGAGAGAGCGCTTTCCTTTTTCCTCTCCATTTACCTTTCGATGTAACGAAGCTTGCGCTGCGTCGCAAGTATCGTACAAGGCGTAATCGCCACTGATGTCCCGGTCGAGCTGTTTCTTGTCCTCATCCTTGACGATAACCTGGTACCTGCTGAATCGCTTGAGCGGCCAATCGTTTTCGGTGTTGAGAACTGTTTTTCCATGCTCCATTCCGAGCGTAACTTGCCAGGAATCGACCAAAGCGCCTTTTCCGATAATCTGGGCTGTAAACGCGTCCGGCGCTGGAGTGAATAACTCCCAATTCCCGTCCAAAAGATTCTTCGCTTTTTCTTTGCTCAAAATCATTCTCGCGAGCGGTCGAGAAAATATCTCATCCGGCTTTTGCTCGGACTTTGGCGACGGTTCAAAAATGATGAACCATTCGCACACCTTCCCGTCGATTCGACCTTCGAGTTTAATCAAATCCTCCCCCGGACAAGCGTAGTGGATTCGCCACACGTTTCCGCGCTGCAAACCGCGGAAAAGAAACTCGGCATTCTCAACCGCTTTCAAAGCATCCATCCAAACCTTCCATTTAGGAGCAGATGGAGAGGTGAGGGAAAGATTTGACTTGTACCTATCGAGATTGAATTTTTGTGAAAACTTCACCGTCATCGGCAACGCCTGCTTCAACTCTGCACTAAACACATCCGGTGCGACGCGCGTCGGCTTGTACGCTCCGTACGTGTGCGTGGGTCGTCCCTTACACTTTACGCAGCACGTGTGATCACAGTTTGCGCATCGTTCGATTTCACTCGCCAGTCCGCTTTGCGCTTCGCACACGCACAATCGAGAAGATCGATGCGCTGACTCCATCAACGCCAACACACTCTTTTCAGATTTGACATCAAGGTTCAACAGTTCTTCTTTCAACGCATCTTCTCCAATAACCTTGGTGTTTTTGCTGATTTGTTCAGCCTTACTGATGACGTTTGTAATCTTCAACTTTTCTTCCTTTGACGAAGCGGACAACTTCTTCGCAAACTCATTGTTCTCCTTGTGATTGGCGAGCTTATCCACCATGAGCGTGAGTGCGGAAAGCATGCAAACGCCAACGACAGTAGTTGTCATTGCGTTCCCAGCCAAATCCGACATTTGGTTTTCATTTTCGCGCGTTAACAACAAGTCATCTACGGGAATACCTTGTAACGACAACGCCTCGATACCGACCAGAGGCCCACCTCTGTTCGTAACAAAAGGCACCATGGACGGCGTCAAACACGGACAAATACCCGGTGCGACAGAACCAGTTGTTCGATCTACGTTCTGACTCAAGTTCCACACCAGAGTTTTGTGCATGGCGTCAACGCCGTCTCTCGCGAGACGGAGGTAATCGATATCCATCAAATCCAAGACTCGATCCGTTTGCGCCTTACCCCAATCGTTCCACGCATAATCTGGCAGCTGACAACCACCGTCCCAATGAGTAAATGGACGTTGCTGACCAAGTTTTTCTTCCACTCGGGCGCGAATGTGTCGACTTTGGCATCGACCCCAATCAGTCTCGGCGCGCGTGTTCTTTTCACCCGGGAGCGCCAAGTCTTGTCGACCTTTATTCACCCTGGGATCGTCCGTATCAAAGAGGAACGCTTCCAAAGTTGAGCTCGATGGTCGTTCAAGTTGTTTGACGACTTCTTTCCACTGAGCGAGCACGCCTTCATCGTCGTCACCAAGAACAGCGAGCAGATAAACGCGCGTGCGCGTGTGCGGGATGTAATATCGCTTCGTATCGAGGCGAAGGAAATCAGCCGTATAGCCGAACGATGCAAAATCGTCCACGATTTGTTGCCACGGCGCTCCACACACGTTCTCGAGAATCACCACAGGTGGCTTACAACGCATGATCCACGCTTTCATTCCACGAAAAGTCTGACCGGATTCACCTTGTTCGTTCAACCCCTTTTGCTCGTTGTTCAAATTCGAGTAATCGACGCATGACGTACCGGCGACAAGAATGTCGACATTGCCAGGAACGTCAACCAAGGCTCCATAAGCAGTGTACGCTTGCTTCTCTTTCAATTCTCGAATATCTCTGAACAGAATCGGTGGCGAAAAATTCCTTTCGATGTATGCCTGCTTGAACGGCTCAATTTCGCACGAGAACACGTGCTCAACGTTCAATCTCGATCCAAAGAGCTTTTCCGTAGCGTCTGCGATTTTATCGAGCGCAAGCAGCGGTGATTCAGTACCTGAACACATTGTCGCGACACGCAACGGTCGATGACTCATCTTCTTTAAAAAATTTTCCAACTTTGGAACTTTGGACGCCAAATCGTGAAACATCGCCGCCGGCTCGGAAATCACCGGTAACTCTTCGCCAGCCGCTACGAGACGTTCCGACGCGCTCATCCCCGAGGATCCTCCCGATTTGGATGGCGAATGGAGAGACCTGTTTATCACGTGATAAGAAAATACACATTTTAAATGCGGTGAGAATCAAGTAACACACCCCGAGAATAAAAGTGAGTAAAATAAACGCGTTGCGAAGAAAAAACAGACAATCCAAAATCCAAAATGTGCGCGCGAAAAAGGCGCAAAAATCTAAACGTACCTGGACTGCGGCGTCGGCGGATCTGACTTCCCTGGGCGCCGTCTCTTCGTTGGCGTAAGATTCTTACTCGGACTCTTCTTCTTCGTGAACAACTCGTCTTCGAAATCTTCCTCGTCGAAGTCATCGTCGGACGAGTCATCGTTCTTCTTTTTCTTCTTCTTCTTCGTCGGCGTCTGCTTTTTGCCCGTCTTCTTGCCACGAGAGATTTTTGTCGAACCGTCGTCCTCCTCATCATCATCATCATCATCTCCAAGAACGACATCGTCGTCGCTTTCGAACCCGCCGTTTCGCTGCTGCTGCTCAAACTTCTTACTCGCATTTGTCGCGGCAGCGCGTTTAGGCGTCGTTCTCGTGCTCCCAGCCTTCTCCACGGGTGGACTCGCCGGCGGGACAATCATTTTCTTCTTTTGCGTTTTTTTTCCTTTTTCCCCTTTCAGCATCGCGACGTCTTCTTCTTCGACGTCGGAAAGTTTAAGATTTCTCCGCGCTTTAGGAGAGGTTTTCACGGGCGTCGACGTCGTAGAAACAGAGACCGACTTAGTCTCCTTTATCGGTGTCTTTCTCTTCTTCGTCGGCGTGCGCATCTCTCCTTCTCTGCGATTGATTTTGTAAAGAAAATATTTGATTTGATTAGAAGAACGAAAATAACTTCTCTTCGTGTCGTCGTGGCGTCGCGAATTTGCGAATTTGGGCGATCGATTTTTTTTGCGTTCGTTCTCCCATATAAAGTATGAAAGAGAAGAGAATGAAGAAGAAGTCAAGAAGAAGAAGAGATGCTCTGTATTACCTGTATTGTTATTCTCCGCGATCGTCGTCCGTCTTCTTAAATAGTATCAAGGAGGGATAATAGATATACACAGGTGCGCCGCGCGCACAATAATTTATGATTCAATACGAGTAGACGTTTTAATTTTTCAGGAAAACTTCTTGTTCTTCTCTGCTTTTTGAGGACGAAAACAAATCACAAGCAGAAAGATCTCGGGGCACCCCTCCCTGCCCCTTTCTCTTAAATTAGGGGAATTCCAGCCCCCCCTCTTCTTCTTCCTCATTTACGCACAACTCACAAAGGAACCAAATAGAGTAGTTTGTCGAGAGGAGCACTTGAAACAAACACGCATCGATCGCGTCGCACCAAAAGAAACGCATAAATAAACGTAATAATGGCCGGTATTCGAGCTTCGATCGCGAAAGTTGTAAACTACGTCTCCACCAACTCCGAAGTCGTTCATTACGCCCTCATTCCTCTCATCATCATCGTCGGCATGCGCACGACGCCGAGACCGGACTTGATCTCTCTCTTGACACCCGTTTAGAAGTGAAAGAATAGAACGCGTTAGTAGATCAACATCACGATGATGATATTTGTTATTCACGTTGGAAGTAGCTTTAAAATATAAACTCCTGCACCACCTAATTGCCCACCATACAAAAAGCAAAGAAGAAGAAGACGAACGAGCGCGGGGTTATTTACTATACGTTTTTTCCTTCACTTCAATTAAAAATACAACCTTTAGATCAATCTACTACTTCTCCTTGTTTAAGCGACGATCGAAATCTTCCAACTCGAATGTCGAGCCGTCTTTTTGGCCTTTCCCCGACGATGAGAATATGGAATCCTTCTCCGACACGAATTTTCTGCCCGCCTTTGATTTCGCTTCCATCAGTTTCCTGCGCAGCTTTTCGTCCGGGCGCTCCAGACGCAACAGGGATTGCAATCGTAAGGTATTTCGTCGATCTATCTGCTTATTCTTCATTCCGATTCTAAAGTTTCGAAAAAATGGAATGGCGAAGAACAGCGCCGCGTACACTTGCAACGCCGGCAGAAAACCACCAACTGATTGGACCAACTCAGCGTTGCGATAGAGGACTTGGGGATCCGTCATCAAACTACTCAACCAGATCACGCCGACGAAGTTAGCGACGCCGAGTGCTGCAGACATGAATTTTTGGCTCGGATCAGCGAGAGAAAACGACCAACGCTCCTCTTTCGCCAATCCATTTGTACTACTACCGCTATCACGTTTTAATCGATTTTGTTGTTTCTTTTCCAAAGCGGTGACTTGCGCAGCTGGAAATCTGTAGAAAATATTCCCAGAATCGTCCATTTCCGGTGAACCTTCGAAACGAGTTAACACTGGTAATACGAACGATTCATCCGAGAGTTCTGCGGAACCTTCGCGGTCTAAAAACGGTGCCAACTGTTCCCCCGTGACAACCCCTTCATTTTTCGCGATGGTTTGTCCTATGAGCGCCCAGCGTTCGCGTTCAAAGTCGTTGTTCGGGTCACCGTCCCCGAAGACAAAAGAAAACACCGCTTCGAAAAAGTTCATCTCATCTTTCGCGCGTAACCGGTACGGTCGACGGTAATAGTACGGATCGAGGTACCAGAAAATATCCCCCGGGTAAAATCGAGGACCAAAAAACATCATGCCACCACCTCTGCTCGATCTTCGATCATTTCGGTCGTCTCTTTGCGAGGACAACAGCGCGAATATGGTCGTGTACACAATAACAACAGATGCCACGAGCGTTGTTCCGAACGACACGCGCACGAGATAAGAAAGAAATTCTTTCACCTTATCCACCGTCGGTTCCGTTTTCAACTTGAACGACTTCGCTTGCAACAGTTGTTTATATCCGCTCGGAAAAGCGTACACTAAGTCGCCATCGTTTGTAACCTCTAAAGATGCGTTTGTATCTGCAGCTAAAGCAGTTAACGCTTGCGTGGCATCGAAGAGTTGAATGCCTGAGGAAGACGCGACGTCTCCGGCCGTAACTCTCCGGTTTTGACTTTGGTCTATGGCGTTAATCACCGAATCTCTGACGTTTCTTTGGATGGCATCTGACTCGATACGGCCTCCTGGTCCAGGCACTGGTTCATCAAAATCGTCATCTTCTTCTCCGTAGTTACTGAAATCGCTACTCTTCTTTTTGTTGTTATCATTATTATTATATGCGGCACAGATTGAAAATCTCCGCCTCGCGGTGTGGATATTTGATGACGACGACGACGATGATGATGAGGTCCAAGGCTTAAGTAAGTGCCGACGCGAAGAAGAAGAAAGAGAGACCTTCGCCGTCGGTCTTCTCAGCCGTTTCCCCGTGGAAGGTTGAGAAGAAGAAGAGGAGAAAGCGCCCGTGGCTGAGCGCGAGGATGTTAAGTTTGGGCGTATCGATAACTTCATCTTTCTCAGTGGAAATGTTAAATGAGGTGTCGCGAAACTCGAGAAAAGAAGACACTGAAATCACTCCTAACACAGCTTTCATAAGTTTGTCAGGACCCTGAAGAGAAGATGAAAGAGGAGAGATGAACGCGATTATGTTACTCTTAAAATTTCAAAATTGTATTCATACACAAACCACTACATAACCCATACGTACCTGGGCACATATCCATATACTTCTGCTACAGTTCTTCCGAAGTTTCGTACGCTTTGAGCACAAGAGGGTCGTACACGGCGCTTTTGTGTATGACGAAAGACGTCTGGGCGAGCGCGTGGATGCGAACAGCCAAAGCGTCGAATTCTTCCGCAACGATCCCCGATCGACAGTTGTTCAAACGAGAAATCATAGGTTCACGTGCATTCTTACCGCCGAGAACTCTCGCAACGAGCGCTTCCCGCACGTTTTTTAGCAAAGCCTTCGAAATATCATCAGATGATTTTACCNGGGCGTTCTTTTCTTCCCGGGTGCCTTCGCCAATCAGTTTCAGCAGCATACGCTCGACGAGTGATATTGTGGATGTACTTTGCGAAGAACCAACTGTTCGAGCAACTTCTGTGGCGACGTCCTTGAGTTTGCTCGCGTCATCGCGCAGAATTGCGGAGACGCGTTTGTTTAAATCACGCTTCATCTCTGGCGTGACAGAGACGCCCGCCGGGAGCACCTGTTCGACCAAAGCGAGGCAAGCGCACGACAACAGGAGGCGCTGGAATGAATCCTGCGCTCGATGGATTCGCGCCGCATCAAAACGCAACGTTTCTGGTAACTCAGAGTGTTCATCTCGGTGACAAATTAGATCGACAAACATCAATCGAACCACACCTTCGCACGAACTGGCTCGAACGCCAGTCCAGTTTACGGGAACGCTTTCATCCTCTCCAGGGCGACTTCCTCTCGGTTCCTTCTTGGAATAGACGGATGTGTCTTTCAATCCCGCGCAAATCTTCTCTGGAATGTTATGAGTGTTCTTTGCGCTCGGCGCGGACGGTTGATTCTTCAAAACTTCTCGACCAAGACCGCTGGATTCGACCAACGGCGCCAGTTCGCAAGCACTCTTGAAAAGCCACTTCCTGGTATTAGGTAAGGCTTCATCACACGGAGTCGCGTCGAGGTTGTATAGTTGACTAAACGTATCTTGAATCCAAGATATGGCAGCATTGCTATCGGGCCCGCGCAAGAGACGACGCAGTTTCTCAACGGCGACGATGGTTTTCCCTCTGGAGATGTCCTCTTTGAGTTCGTTGGCCATATCCCATAAAAATTGGAGCGTGAGAACTATCGTCCCGGAATACGACGCGTTTTCTAACGCGCTCAACAAAGATTCGCGTTTTGTTTTCGAATGCGGTTCGCGTGCATCGCTACCGAGAGCGACTAGTAACGCGAACGAAGCGTCCAGAGTACTCTTTAAAAGTGATTTTAAGAGCGCTGTATCCTTTTGCGCAAAAATTATTCGCGAAAGCTCTCGTTCGTTCAACAATTCGAACGCGCGTTGTGTAGTCACATCGCTGCGCTTCCAGGACTCCGGCACGAGGGAGTGAATGAGAGCAACTAACTCGCGAATGTTCACCGACACGATGTTGTCTCCGCTGGACGCATCGAGCACCGGAGAATCTAATGTTTCTCGAATCAAGTCCCAGAACGCGTTTTTCGCGTGGATGTGTACCCGATGCTCGAGTCCAGCAACTGATGACACGGTTGTTGTGGTTGTATCCTTCGCGCTGTGGTCCAATACGGTGTCTTCTAACTGAAATGGTAGCCACGTGATGTCTGCGAGTAATTCTGCCATTATTGACATGCGCTGTAAGCGCTCGTTTTTTCCTTGCGCTAGATTTTTCTTCGCCTCTTCTTTCTCTCGCAATAATTGTTGCGAATGCTGAAAGCGCTGTTTGCGCCGTTCTTCAAACTTCTTTTCGGAGGCGTGTCCTTCGGATTCATGGAGCGAAGAATCTTTGGTTTCATCCAGCGAGTCCAACGCAGCCAGTCTTTCAGCTCTTACGCTCTCACGAGTCGCGCGTATGGCGTCGTCAAATCTTAAAACTCCAACGTCACCGCTAAGTTCTCTCACTTTCGTTCTCAAAAGCTCTCTATCAGAGCACGTTTGCTCGCGGATGGCGCGAATATCATCGATTGGCTCTTCTGCATTTGCTTGTGACGAAACTTCTCCGCATTTTCTCAGCATGGATGCCTCCATAGCTACGGCGATGCGGACTAACTCTGCTTCTAACGCAGTCGCGTCGTTCGTTTTCCAGATGCTGAAGGCCCGAACGTATTCGTCCCAGATTTGCGCAAACTGCACAACTAGTTCGTTAAACATGAGCGCGTTATTCGAGCCATTCTTGATCTGCTCAGAGGAAAATTCAATAGTTGCATCGATGGCTTTCACCAAACGCGCGGACGCGCTTCGAAGCTCCCGTACTTCGTACGGTTCATCATCCTCCGTGGCGTATTCTCCCGTTACCATTTCTGGGTGAGCGCACACCATATAAGCGCACATGAGGATACGAGTTGGAAATCTTGGGATAACAAAATCGCCCCACGAATCGATACGAGGATTGCGGCATTGATGATGACACGCGATCTTCTTGGTCGCAGGAAACAGGAGTCGAAGATGTGATCGCGTCGCAATGCTCTGTTCCGCGCCGAGCGCGTCTAATCGAGAATCTAAGCGTTTCAACCAGAGCCGCATTCCGTCCAACACGTTCGCATCTTGCAGCAACGATACGAACTCGTCGTAGTTCGAACTTTTCTGCGCGATATCAAACGATAACTTCTCGGATATGCTTTTACCCAAAGCTTCTGTAGACGATCGACTCTCTGTATAAACTCTCCAGAGTCTCTGAACGCGTTCGACTCGGTGGAGGTGTTGTAAGCGCTCTAAAGCTTTTTCTGGAGATTGTTGCACTCCGCACTTGGCGCGAATTCCTTTGCGAAAGAGCACGTAGGATCGTTTCATAGCCGCGCTGCGTAGCTTCTCTTCTAACATTTGAGACTTCTGCAATATTTTCTCCTTGTTGAAGTTCTTTTGCGCTTTTACTACGTCTTCGTGACGGCAATTGAACGCGTTTGCTTTTTCGCGCTTACTTTGAACGCTGAGCGAATGTAACGCCTCGGCGCGGGCGAGTTTTTGCACCAAACACCTATTTCTGTGCGCAGCACTCTCCTCGCTGTCGATGTTAGCGTTTTTTTCTTCTTTCTCGACGTTGGTACGTGCATCCTCCCATTCGTTAGAGTCAAAAAATAGACGTCTTTTCGGTTTTTGCGAATAACGCGTGGACGAAAAATTTTCATCGTTCTCATCCACGAGTTGTCTTGTCATCGATGTTGGACGTCCTCCATCAATTGGAGGCGAAGGAAAATTCTTAGAATTGGAATTCTTCTTCCTTCGCCGAGGAGGCGAGGACATGCTCGACGCTTTTTGCACCGTCCATTCAAGAAAAGCCTGGACGAATGAGAGAGATGAATGCACAGCGTTAATGTTTTATCCAAGAAGAAGAAGAAGAAGAAGAAGAAGAAGAAGAAGAAGAAGAAGAAGAATGAATTCAAGAACTCTTTACCTGTCGCTTCAATTGAGCTTTTGCTAACCGGTGCTCGAACGACTCTGACTTTCTCTGATGCTGCTGATTATGGTCTAATCGAGACTTCAGGCGATCTGGGAGTAGGAATTGAAAATCAGCCATCTTTCTCTTCCTCTTCGTTCTTTTTTAAAGGACTGACAAGACTTCGCGCGCGCGCGACCGAGAGAGAGAGAGAGAGAGAAGCAAAAGTGAGGAATTGAGAGGGAAGTAATGGATTTTTGCATTTTTCGATTTTCGCGGCAAATTCTCTTCTTATTTCTCAACCACCACACCCAATGTATTAACAGAGATGTCGTCCATACCCTCGCTCGCGTCCTTCTCCTCCCTAAACACAGGGAGCGACCGCTCCCGGACTGCGCGTGATTTCGTATCATCTTTTTCTCCTTCTTTAAAATCACAGAACAAAAAGACGACGACGACGACGACGACGACGACGATGCTGTTGAAGACGATGAAGAAGAAAACAGACGAGGACAAAGTTGAAAACAACAACAGAAGAGGGCAAAGAGAGCGAAGGAAGGTGCTCAAAGCCGAAAATTCGTCGCGAAGAGACTTCGTGTCGTGGATGACGCTGCTATTGGCTCACAGCAACGCCATGTTTCTTCAAACAGGACATAAAATATCAGCTTTTGCAGAGCAACAACAACAACAACAACAACAACAACAAACTTTCACGCAAAGGTTTCCGACGCTTTTCAAGCCTTTTCTCGGTGAAGGAACGAAGAAAACGATAAAGACGACGTTGATAGAAGACAGATGCTGGGCCTTGGAACAGACAATTGAATTAGGACCTCTAGAAACGCCTTTGCGGTGCGTTGTCGTTCGCTTATCTTCCGGCGACTTGTGGGTGCACAATCCGCTCGCGCCGACTGAGGAATTTTTCCAACTCGTCGAATCTTGCGCCGCGGATGGAGGTGAATATACACCATCGTCATCGTCCGCTTCTTCATCTTCTTCAGCTCGCGTAGCTTCGATAGTAGTACCGACATATGCTTTAGAACACAAAATATTTGCCCGAGATGCTCACGAAAGGTGGCCCGAGGCTGAAATATGGGTCGCTCCTGGCCAGTTTTCGTTCCCAGTCGAGAACGTCCCCAACGCGTACGTCTACGGCACAGAATCAAACGTGTTTGTTCTCTCGGAATCCAACGATGAAGCGCGAATGGCAACGAAACAGCCAGCGTGGAAAGACGAAATCAACTACGAGACTCTCGATGTTGGTGCGTTTAACGTCGCGAATAAAAATATTCAAATAAAGGAGTGCGCATTTTTTGATGTCAAAACTGGCATGTTGATTGTCACCGACGCGCTCGCGAAGATTCCCTTGACGCCACCGGTCTTATCTTCGAAAGAAAAACTTCTCCTCGTCTCGAAACGATCGACGAAAGATCCTCAACCGGATGATACGCCGGAAAACGTTCTCGCGGGTTGGAAGAAAACAGCGCTGCTCGTATCTTTCTTCTTTCCAGAACACGAAGAATTGGTGTCGCCGAGTGAAGTCGTTTGGACCGACGGATGGGAAACGAATTTTGAGTCCATATCGAATCGTTTACTCGTACCTCCGGTCGTTCGGACGCTTCTGTATGCGCAAAACCCAAGAGCAGTTCGTAATTGGGTCGATCGCGTGAGCGAACGTTGGGGAGAATCTATAAAGAGCATCGTTCCGGCGCATTGGGATGCTCCCATCGATGCAAACGTGGATGAATTTAGAAACGCGTTTCGATTCCTCGAGGATGATCGCACAGATCCGTTTCTCGATGGAGATCTGAAGCGCGGATTAGCACCGATAGCAAAAGCAATTTTGAAATAGTCCAATAGTGATCGTTGTAGTAAATTCCAGGCGTGCCGGCCAGCGCGTGTAATAATTATATTCAGATGTTTTTTTTTTTAAATGCTGTACGAGTCGTACGTTTTTATTCCTCTGCTTCTCTTACTCACTCTCCTCGTTCCGCGTTGCCTAAATATGCCGGTTCACTAGGCGCATACTTCACCGTCTCTAAACCACCACTAGAATACTTTGTACTTAAGTCTGCCGTAGAAACCTTCTGGTCGGAGGCAAGTATTTCGTACGCGTCGATATATTTCCCAAACGGTTCCACGAACGTCTTCTTCGTGTGTTCTATTAAGCCATCCGTGCTCATCATTTTCTTCGCAAACTGCGTCGCGCGTTTGGAAATAGACGCGCATTCGTCCGGATTTTCCTTGGCCCAGTTCACCCGTTCTTCTAAGTTTGAAAGATCCTCGTCGAGAGGAATATAATGCACCCACGGCTGAATGTCGTCGTAGAACGAATCTCGCATCGGCGTTTCGTGATGAAACAGAACGCCAGGCATGCCAAGAAACCAAAGGGTAGATTTCCACGAAGTACCGCCTCCACCTCCAAAGTCCGCGAGATACTTGTAATTCGAGTAATCGCAAGCGTCCATCTCGTCAGAGGTGAAAAGATTGAATTTATCGTCGATGCAGGAAGATTGCGGCGCGTGTTCGTTTCTGTCCGTAAACTTTATGTCGAAACTCTCCGGATTCAACGACCCGAGTACGGCGGCGTACAATCGCGGTGGAACTCGCTTTTCCACCGTGCTCGCCGGCGACGAGTGCAACACGGCATCTATGATTGTAGACCGACTCGCGTGGCACAGCCCAAGTTGGTGCAAAAACTCAAATCCACTCCCAGTTCCGACACTTTCGTACTCTGAAAGATATCGCCAATCTGATCCTCTCCAAACCAATTTTGGAATGAGCGAGTTGTACTTATCTATTCTTGCCGCGTTGCTATCGTACGTTTCGATGTACATTCTATCTTCCGAGCATTGCGATGGTGACGAAAACCAGTCGCACTGAGCGTATTTATCTGGGTTATATGCGTGCGCGATGCACGGGGCGAGCGGCAACGTCGGCGCTTGTAATAATCCAGCTATCTTTGTTGGGTCCTTCGGTATCGTTCCAAAGGTGAATATTGGCGCCGGCATAGAGCCACATCCGCTACTCGACCCAGCGCACGGGTTCTGTGGGTAGTCTTGCGTCGCCCAACCCATATGGAACGGTTGGTTCTCAGCATTCGACGCGTCGAATCTATCGGCAAACTCAGTCGAAGCGACGGCGTATAAAAAGTCAACCGCGCCCGATGATCTGTCGTCCACATTCAACTCCTCGTCGACTTGTTTGAGAGTCCACATGGTGAACTCGTAATGCGGCGTCCAGCTTAGTATGTGCATTGGCATTCGCGGTTGTTCTGGAAGAAGCATCGTTCGCGAATCCAAAATATCTTTATACGATAAGGAACTCGGTATGTGATAACTGTTCCCACCAAGTTTTCCTTCTGCCTGTTTGTTTTTGTTTTTGTTATCATCCTTGTTGTTCACGACGTAATTCTTAATCTTATTGCCTTTCTTGTTACCGCCAACATTGGTTCGTCTCAGAGAGAAGAACGTCGTGAGAAGTTTGTTCGTCGTCGACGTCGACGACGATGAAGACGAGTTTTCAGCTGCCCCGGTGTGTTTCGTGTAGAAATGTGTTGGTGGAGGTAAAGACATCGCTCCGATCGTCACGGAAAGGAAGAGCAACGAAGCTAAAACGCTCATGCTAAAAACATTGTGCCACACCGCGTTTAAAAACGCATCCACGCCGAAGTAAGCGCTCCAGCTCGTGTACTTGTTGTTGAGTATCAAAGATTGCGATTCCGGCGAGTGCGTTTGGCTGTACCTCATTTTACTCTCTCTTTTGCCTCCGTCCTCTCTTCTGATTTCACTTTGTCTTCTTTTACTGTGATGATAAAATAATAGACGCGACTCTTTCACTTGGCGATCAGTGCGACGTTCTTCGTCTGTTCTTTCTCGGAAAGTTCTATCAAACGCAAAAGCGTGGCGTCCTGATTTAAAAGTAAAGAAAGAAGATTGCGTTTTTTTTTTGATATCAGAGAGAAAGGGTGTTACATGTTTTCTCTTGCTTTTGCTTGCAAAATAACGAGTGGAGAGTT
>JGI20159J14440_10001262_pt1 | contig 18232 bp, 16 predicted proteins | sample COG_09_FD_14440 | JGI IMG/M metagenome (IMG submission 14440) | reverse complement strand
AGGAATAGTAATAGCATCGGGCATTTCTGAACTAATTACCGAAACATTTCTATCACGTAAATTACTTGCAAAAGCATTTTCAGAAGTTTTACCTGATCCATTAAGAGCTTTGATGTTAGTACTTCCATCAACTGAGATCATGGCAAAACAATCTCCTCCTATTCCAGTCATGTGTGGTTCTGCAACACATAAAACTGCATTCATTGCTAATGCGGCATCGACAGCGTTTCCTCCATTTTTTAATATTTCAATCCCAACAGAAGAAGCAATTGGATGTGAAGACGCAAGCATAGCGTTAGAGCTTATTACATTAGATCTTCCGATATCAGAAAAATCCCTATTGATATAATTACTAAATATTTTATTCAAAACAAGAATTCCTCATATTAAATGTTTTTGTATTCAATTTTTAAAGCTTGTTATATTATTTATTGTAATAGTTTTTTAATATTCTTGGCAGCTTGTTTAATTCTTTGTTCATTTTCAACTAAACCAACTCTTACAAAACCTTCCCCGTATTCGCCAAAAGCCACACCTGGAGCAACAGCTACGTCAGCTTCAAGCATCAACTCTTTTGCAAATTTTAATGATCCCTGATCTTTGAATTTCTCTGGCAAAGGTGCCCAAGCAAACATACTGGCTTGAGGGCTAGGTATATTCCATCCAGCACGTGACATCGAATTAATTAAAACATCTCTTCTTTTTTGATAGGTATTTCTGATGTCTAAAACACAATCTTGAGGACCGTTTAAAGCTGCTGCTGCTGCAACTTGTACAGGCGTAAACGCACCATAATCAAGGTAAGATTTAATCCTAGTTAGAGCGTTGATTAATTTTATATTGCCTACTGCAAAGCCAATTCTCCAACCAGCCATTGCATAAGTTTTTGACATAGAGGTAAATTCAACAGCTATTTCTTTTGCTCTTGGAACCTGTAAAATTGAAGGAGGTAAAATACCGTCATAGTAGATTTCAGCGTATGCTAAATCCGATAATATATAAACATTGTATTTCAAAGCTATTTTCACAACTTCTTCATAAAAGTCTAATGACGCAACTTGTGCAGTCGGATTAGAGGGAAAAGAAACTATTAATGCCACCGGTGCTGGAACACTCTCTCTTATTGATCTTTCTAATCTTTCTAAATATAAGTTTGGATTAAAGACACCTTCATCCATTGCAGGTAGATGACGTAAAGATGCACCAGCAATAATAAAACCATAAGGATGTATTGGATATGAGGGGTTTGGAGATAATATTATATCTCCTGGCGAAGTTATGGCTTGTGCTAAATTTGCCAGTCCCTCCTTTGAGCCTAGTGTAACAACTACTTCATTTTCTGGGTCTAATTCTACACCAAACCTTCTTTTATAATATGCAGTTTGAGCTTTTCTTAGCCCAGGAATACCTCTACTAGTAGAATACCTGCCAGTACCTGGTTTTTCAACAGTCTCTTTTAATTTTTCCCTAATATGTTTAGGAGTAGGCATGTCAGGGTTACCCATTCCAAAATCTATTATGTCCTTGCCTTTTGCTCTTAATTCAGCCTTGAGTCTATTTACTTCAGCAAAAACATAAGGAGGCAATCTCTTTATTCTATCAAATTCATCGCTCATTATTAATCCTAATTAATATCAAATGATTTTTTAATAATATCTTTAGATATGTTAAGTTTTAGTTTAAAATTAAATTCATCCAGATTAGTTAGATTTAGAGTGTTTATTTTAAGGTATCAATGAATTTTTTTATTAAAAGTATTTTTTTAATTGTAGGAATTTCAATTATTGGTTTAATGCTGTGGTTTGGTATGCCTAATATCCAACAAGTCCTAAAGCCTGTCAAAGTTATATCTGTGACTATAACTTTAAATAACAAATGCTCCTTTGATAATGACAGTTTTGTGGTGGCTGTGCCTGGAACGAATTTAATTTTTCCATTTAAAAAGGGCGTTGCTAGGCTAATGCTTAAGTCAGATAGAAAAGTTCAACTTCTGTCAAATCCAAAATATAAAGCAGTTAGATATGTTGGTATTCATGTACCTGTAGAACCCAAAATGATATTAGAAGCTGACTGCTCCACGTCGCCCAGATTAAAAGGTATTTTTGGGTCAATGAAAAATCAATTTAAAAATTGAGGAGAATGTGATGAACGTTTCAAAACCAAAATTACCTAATGATCCTCTCACAGGATTGTCTATTAAACAATTAGGAGAGAAGTTAAGAAATGGCTCGATTAGTTGTGTTGAATTAACATCTACATATTATAAACGAATTGAGATATTAAACCCATATCTAAACGCATATATATATCTTGATAAAGCACAAAGCTTAAATTGGGCAGATGGTATAGACAAGCTCTTTATAAATGGTGTTGATCTTGGACCTTTAATGGGAATACCAATTGCAATTAAAGATATTTGTTCTGTAGATGGAATGCCTACTACAAATGGGTCTCAGATAATTTCTGATGATATTACAGGACCTGAAGGGTCACTGGTGAAAAGGCTAAAATCATTAGGATGTATAATTTTAGGAAAAACCCATACTGTTGAATTTGCTTTAGGGGCCACAGGTTTAAATAAACATAAAGGCACTCCAAAAAATCCATGGGATATCGAAACTCACAGAATGCCGGGCGGCTCTAGTAGCGGATCTGCTGTGGCTGTTGCCTCTGGGTTAGCCGCTTTTGCAATTGGGACTGATACTGGTGGTTCGGTTAGAATACCAGCATCACTAAATGGAATTGTTGGCTTAAAAACAACTAAAGACAAATGGCCAACCGACGGTATTTTTCCACTGTCTCCTACGTTAGATACACCTGGTCCAATCGCACGGTCAGTTGAAGATACTAAATTTATTTTTGATGCATACAATGGATCAACGCCCAAAACCAAACCTCTTAGTATAGAAGGCATGTCTTTTGGAAAATTAAAAGAGCCCTTTACAACAAATTTAGATCCTGATGTTACAGAAGCTTTTGAAAAATTATGCGAAGAATTAATAAATCTTGGTGCAAGAATTGAGGATGTGATCATTCCAGAAGCTAATGAAAAAACAACTCTTTTCCCGAGAATAGTTGGATCAGAAATTATTAGCGCATTTGGGAAAGACAGATTTTTGAAAAATGTTGATAAGATGGACCCTGTTACTGGAAACAGAGCTAAACTAGGCTTAGATGTTTCTTCAGTTGACTACATTAATGCCAAAAACAGACTTTTAGAATTAGAAATTATGATAGATAAACATTTCACTAAATATGATGCTCTTTTGTCTCCCACGACTGTTATGCAAGCATTAGATGTAAGCAAATCAAAAATTGGTGGAGAACTTCATCAAAGAAGTCTTTTGGCTTCCGCTAATACTCAACCTGTAAATATTTTTGGTATATGTGCAATTTCGTACCCAATTCAAAATTTTTGTAAAAACGCAAAGCATGAAGAAACACTTCCTATTGGTTTACAAATAATATGTAATAAAAATGAAGATAACAAAGCCGTTGAGATTGCTTTAGCTTTTGAAAAGCAATTTGGATATCCTTCTTTGCCAAATGTAGGAAAATTTTTGTAATAAATTAAATTAGAGTATTTTTTATGATACTAATTTTAAAAAAAATATAGTAGAAGTAAAAATAAATTTTATTATGGTTTTCATTTTAATAAAAATTTAAATTACATTATATTACACACTTAATTAAGGATGTTAAGATTTGTCTATAAAACTTATAGAAGCTAAAAATTTGAAAAAATCTTTTGGAGATTTTGTTGCTGTTGACAATATTAATTTAACCGTTGAAAGAGGAGAAGTTGTTGGGTTTTTAGGCCCTAACGGAGCCGGAAAATCTACAACAATGAAAATGTTAACCGGTTTTCTAGAACCTGATGGAGGTGAAATTTTTATTGAAGGTATAGATTTAAAAACTAAACCTCTAGAAGCAAAAAAATCTATTGGTTATCTTCCAGAAGGAGCTCCATCATATTCAGATATGGAAGTTTCAGAGTTTTTATCCTTTGTAGGCAAAATGAGAGGATTGAATAACAATGGGTCGTTAAATACACGATTATCAGACATGGCTGAACAAATAAATTTAAAAGAGGTGTGGCATAAGCCAATTGAGACTTTGTCTAAAGGCTTTAAAAGAAGAGTTGGTATAGCACAAGCTCTTATACACGACCCTGACATTCTTATCTTAGATGAGCCAACTGATGGATTAGATCCAAATCAAAAGTACGAAATGAGAGATTTAATAAAAAAAATTTCTACTAATAAAGCAATAGTTATATCAACACATATATTAGAAGAAGTTGAAGCTGTATGTTCTCGGACTGTAATAATAGCAAACGGGCAACTTCTTGCGAACGAAACACCTGATAACTTAGGAAAACAATTTAATAAAAAAAATATGTTCTCATTGAAAGTTGCTAATAAACTCAACAACACCCAAATCAAAGACATAAAGTCTTCACTTGATTACAAAAAAGTAACAGTTAAGAATTTGAATCTCACTGACACTTTAATATTAATTGAAGATGAAATGGAAAATATTAATCTTAATAAAATAATGACACAGTTAAAAAAACATAAACTTGATATAAATGAAGCTAATTTTATAAAACCTAGCTTAGATGATATTTTTAGAAAAATAACTCAGTAAAAATAGATTAACTACCAACATATTTGGATATTAAAGATGAATGCATATTTAAATAAAACTTTTATAATTTTTGATAGAGAGTTGAGAGGCTATTTCAGAACACCTCTTGCATCAATTTTTTTACTTGTTTTTTTAGCTCTTTCTTCAGGAATGACCTTTTTTCTAGGTCGGGTCGGTTTTTTGAGCGCGACCAAGCTGATTTAACAGCTTTTTTTGCTTGGCACCCTTGGTTATTTTTAATTTTAATGCCTGCAATTGGAATGCGNCTATGGGCAGAAGAAAGACGTTCTGGCACTATAGAACTACTAATGACACTACCTGTCACAAATTCACAACTAGTTATAGGTAAATTTTTTGCTAGCTGGGTGTTTACACTNATTGCACTTTTACTTTCTACTCCTATTTGGATTACTGTAAATTATTTAGGAAACCCNGATAATAGCGTTATTTTTATATCATATTTAACTAGTTGGTTAATGGCTGGAGCATTCTTAGCTTTAACTTCTTGTCTTTCAACTCTNACAAAAAACCAAGTTATTGCTTTTATTATTTCATCCATAAGTGGGTTTATATTAATTATGGCTGGCTTTAGTCTGGTTTTATCCACTGTTAGATCTTGGGCACCAATTTGGATTACAGAAACAATTGGATCAATGTCTTTCTTATCACACTTTAGTAGAGTTCAAATGGGAGTTTTTGATTTATCAACTTTAATATTTTTTGTTTCAATGATTATTTTGTGCCTTTGGATAAATATTCAACTTGTTCAAATTAAAAAAGCAGATTGAGGATATAATGAATTCATTTAAAAACATAAAACCTAGAACGCTTATAAAATTATCTATACTATTATCTATACTCATATTTTTTAGTATTAACATTATAACTAATAATATGCTTGCTTCTTCAAGAATAGATTTTACTGAAAACAAACTATATTCACTATCTGATGGAACTAAATCTCTTTTAAAAAACCTAAATGAGCCTATTCATATAAGACTTTTTATTTCAAGTAACTTAGTAAAAGACGTACCACAACTATCCACCTATGCAAATAGAGTACAAACTATGCTTAAAACATATAGGAACATCTCAGATGGGAAAGTTACGCTTGAAATAATTGATCCAAAACCATTTTCAGATGCTGAAGATAGAGCAGTTGGCATGGGAATTAATTCATTTAACGCTACTGAAATGTCAGATGCTCTCTATTTTGGTTTAGCAGCAACAAACTCTACTACTGGACAGAAGAATATACCTATTTTTTCTCCTGAAAGAGAAACTTTTTTAGAATATGATTTATCAAGTTTAATATCTGAATTAAGTCAAATAAATAAACCTGTAATAAGTCTTATAGATAATCTTGGGCTTAAAGCAGATAGTAGAATTGGAAAGCCAGAACAACAAATCCTTACACAAATGAAACAACTTTTTCAGGTTGAAATGGTTAATGAGAGCGTCAACACATTAAATAAAGCAACAAAAGTTTTAATGATTATTCATCCAAAATATTTGTCTGATGAAACACTTTATATGATAGATCAGTGGGTATTAAAAGGTGGCCCAACCCTGATATTTTTAGATCCTTATGCTGAAACAGAAATTAGTAGACAGCAAGGTGTTCCTCCAATAAACCCAAGATCAAATTTAAAAAAGTTACTAAATACATGGGGCATAGATTTTGATAACAAAAAAGCTGTTTTAGATGCTGAGTATGGTTTTCGTATTTCAAGAAATATAAACGGACGCGATATTCAAGTTACTAACTACCCTTGGTTAAACATAAGAGGAGATGGTTTGAATCAAAATGAAAGTTCCCTCTCAAACCTAAGTACTATAGTAATGACGACTGCTGGCTCGTTTATATCAAATAATGACAAAATAATGTTAGAACCTATTATAACCTCAAGCATAAAATCAGGTTTAGGTGATGCTCAAAAGGCCGGAAACCCAAAAGGAGATCCAAGAGATCTTTTATCAGATATTAAAGCTAAAGACCAAAAACATATAGTGTCTGGATGGATAAAATCAGATTTAAAAACATCGTTCAAAAATTTTAAGAAAAGCGACAACACAGAACAGTTAATGAAGTCTATAAATAAGTCTAATATTTTATTAGTATCAGATGCAGATATGCTTATGGATCGTAATTGGCTTACACAAAGAGGAGCTTTTGCAAATAATGGTGACTTTGTTTTAAATGTTGTTGAGAAAATGATAGGTGGAAACATTTTATCTGATTTGAGAGGTAAGGGCACTTCATGGCGTCCATTTGAAAAAATTATTTCATTAGAGAAAATTGCTGAACAAAAATTCCAACTTCAAGAGCAAATGCTAGCAAAAAAATTAAAAGGTATGGAAGATAAAATACGAACCTTAACTCAAAACAATCAAGATGAAAGTGATATCCTTTCTCCTGAGACACTAAAGGCAATTGATGGGTTCAAATCTGAAATGATGTCAACTAGATCACAATTAAGAACTGTTAAATTTGATTTAAGAAGAGATGTAGAGGCTTTAAAAAAATGGATTATCTCTATAAACGTGGCAATTCTTCCAATATTTTTTGCAAGTATAGCTCTTTTAATTTCTTTAAGACGAAGAAGAAAAAATTCTTATTAAATTAAACACTGGATAATAACATGACAAAAAAAAGCTTTTTAAACTTAACTATACTCTCTTTTTTATCAATAATTTTAGCTGCTGTCTCAATTAATTTTAATTCTCAAACATATAACTTTAGTGACAGAGACAGTGTTTTTTTAAAAAATTTTACAAAAAACGTTAACGATATTACCCTTATATCAATAAATTCATTTGATAATAATATTGACTTGATTAAAGAAGAAAATAGTTACATATCTACATCTGGTTATCCTCTTAAAAAAGGTATATGGGAAAACTTAATTACAAGTTTATCTCTTCTTACGATTGAAGAAAAAAAGACTAACGATCCAAAAAGACATGTAGAATTAAATTTATTATTACCTGAACTAAATAAAAGTGACATTGAAAGTGAAGGATACGCAACCAAGATCACGTTAACAAAAAAAGATGGATCAATTTTTTCTTCTATTTTGTTTGGAAAGACAGATCCTAGCGTAGGTGGATTAAGTGGAGGACAATTCGCAAGAATGCCTGATGATAATCAAAGCTTCCTTCTAAAAGGAGCGATTAGAATGCCTACGAGTAAGTCTGATTGGTTTGAGAGTTTACTCTTTACAATTAATAACAAAGATTTTCTTAGTGCATCGTTATCAAATAAAACAAAAGTTTTCAAAATTGAAACTGATAAAAAGCTATTAAAATTATCTTACCCGAAAAATGTAAACTTTGACGTTGATCAATCAAAACTAACTGATATTAGAGAAACTATAAATGGGTTTTATTTTTACGATGTAAGAAAATCAAAAACAAAAAACCTAATAAACTTACCTACACTTACTTTTGAAACAACAAGTGGTTTAGTTTTATCCTTATCTTCTGTAACAAAAGACACAAAAGGGGAAAGTTGGATAAAAATTAGTGCAATAGCAAAAAAGCCTGCTGCTAAAAAAATTGCAGAAGAAATTACTAACAAAACAAAAGGTTTTGAATTTTTAGCTAACGTTAATACCAGTGATATTCTAAGATGGAACCTTAAAAACCTTGCAGCTAAAAATAAATAAAAACATTAATAAGATCTTGGCATTCCCAGGACATGTTCTGCTATATAAGAAAGAATCAAATTTGTTGATATAGGAGCCACCTGATATAACCTTGCTTCTCTAAATTTTCTTTCTACATCATATTCCTCAGCAAAACCAAACCCACCATGTGTTTGAACACAAGCTTCGGCAGCCTCCCATGAAGCATCAGCAGCTAACAACTTAGCTGTATTAGCTTCTTCTCCTATAGGTTTACCAGCTTCATATAATTTAGCGGCATGGTATACCATTAATTCAGCTGCTTTCATATGGGCATATGCTTTTGCTATTGGAAATTGAACACCTTGATTTTGACCAATGGCTCTTCCAAAAATATTTCTATCATTAGCATAATTAGTTGATTTTTTAGTAAACCATTTTGCATCACCTATACATTCAGCTGCGATTAATATTCTTTCAGCATTCATACCTGATAAAATATACTTAAAACCTTTATTTTCTTCACCAACAAGGTTAGATGCTGGAATTCTAAGGTTATCAAAGAAAACTTCTGTTGTAGCATGATTCATCATTGTTCTAATTGGTCTAATTGTTAAACCATTTCCTTTAGCTTTTCTCATATCGAGAAGAAATACAGACAAACCATCTGTCTTCTTAGAGACTTGATTTAGCGGTTTAGTTCTTGCTAATAGTAACATCAAATCTGAATGTTCAGCTCTGCTTGTCCAAATTTTTTGGCCGTTTATAACATAATCGTCACCATCTCTGACTGCTACGGTTCTTAAACTTGTCGTATCAGTGCCACTTGTTGGTTCTGTTACACCAAATGCTTGTAACCTTAGAGTTCCATCAGCAATCTTAGGTAAATATTCCTTTTTTTGTTCATCAGAACCGTGTCTAAGGACTGTTCCCATGGTATACATTTGAGCGTGGCATGCTGCTGCATTGCAACCTTGATGATGTATTTCTTCTAAAATTACTGATGCTGCAACCATTCCTAATCCAACACCACCATATTCCTCAGGTATAAGCGCTCCTAAAAAGCCCGCATCTGTAAGAGCCGTAACAAATTCAGTGGGATAGGCCTGCTCCCTATCTAGTTTACGCCAGTAATCACCTTGAAAATCTCCACAAAGTTTAGCAACAGATTCTCTTACTTCTGTTATCATAGAATCTTGTGGTTCTAAATTATCTACTTGCATAGTTGTGTCAGGCATATTGTTCCTCATAAATTTACATAATACATATAATATAATATAATATAATATGTAATATTTTTAATACTAGATTATTTGTCTGAGTAAATAATTAGTCTTTAATAGAATAAATTTTATTTTCAATAAATGCCTTGGAGATTACAAATGAAGTTAGAATTTCACCATATAAATTTTGTTTCTAAAAATGTGGATAGCATGAACGATTTTTATAAAAACATACTTGAAATGGATAGTATTCCAACTGAACATTTTCCTAGAACCGAAGAGACTTTTGATAGTGGTTACAGCGGAAAAATTAATTTTGTAACTGAGGGTAAAATTGAAATGCATTTAGCAGAACGAGACATAAATGTCGCCTTCAAGAATAATCATACTATTAATCCTGTTGATAAGGGACATATCGCGTTTAGGACGGATGATATAAAATCATTTATTGAAAAACTCAAAAAAGAAAATATACCATTTTCAGATTATGGAACTACTTTTGCCAAAGAATGGCATCAGGTTTTTTTTCATGATCCGGAAGGAAACGTTGTTGAAGTCCATCAAAATATAAAATAGTTCACTAAATGATAAAACAATGCTTCAAAAATATTGATTTTAGAATTTTGTGGGGTGCCGGATGTATGACGGGTATCGCCCGTGCAATGGAATTTCTAGCCTTAAGTTTATTTGCACTTCAAGAACTAGGGTTACCATATTTAGTTACTATAATTTTTGCGGCTAGAATGTTACCCATGAGCCTTTTGGGAATTGTTATTGGAACAATTTCTGAAAGAATATCACCAATTTCAGTCATTAAATTTATATATACACTATCTAATATTTCAACTGGTATTGCTATACTACTTGTTTTTACCGACAAATTTAATGTTATCTTTGCTTTTCTACTTGCGTTTATAAATGGCATTACTTGGGTGGTAGATCTGGCAGTGAGAAGGCGTGTCCTAGCAGATAACATTGATCAAAATCTTTTAAGCTCTTCTCTTGCAATGGAAACACTTTCAAATAACGCAACCAGGTTAATTGGTCCTCTATGTGCTGGATCACTCTATGCTTTGGTAGGATTAGCTGGTATTTTTAGTGTCCAATTTTTTATGTATATTCTGGCATTAGGATTTATAATAAAGTTTCAAAAGTCAAAAAAACATATCCTTATATCCCCTAGTACAAAAATTGAACCCATAATAAAACAACATTGGGCTCATGGCCTATTAAAGGAAATATTAAAAACTGGGAAAAATGCCTATAATTTGGCTAGCTTAAGGTTAGTATTAATAATTACTTTAATTTTTAATATTTTTGGATTTCCTTTAGTTTCGTTGATACCAGTTCTTGGAAGAGAAAAGTTAATACTATCTGAATTTTATATCGGTGTATTAGCCTCTTCAGAGGGTTTTGGCGCTCTCATTGGTGCCTTAATAATTGGAAATATATCACCTCAGAAACAACTTGTTTCTATTTTTTTAGCTGGAATTACTGGGTTTTTTGTTGGTATGATTATGTTCTCATTTTCACCAAGTCTATTACTAGGTTTTGTAAGCCTAACGTTTGGTGGTATTTTTTTGTCTGGGTTTAGTACAATGCAAGGAGCACTAGTATATCAAGCGTCTGCTACCTCAAAAGGAAATAATTTCGGTATTTTAGTAACCTGTATAGGAACGGCCCCTCTTGGATTAATAAATTTATCTTGGATTATCACGCAAGTACCAGTAGACACAACTATCCAAATAAACGTGTTCTTTGGATTGTTATGTCTATTAATAACTAGTTTTTATTATTTATATAAAAATAAACATTAAGTTATTCAGGAATAGCTTTCAGTAAAAACTGGTTCATTATCTTACTAAATTGAGCTGGATCTGCTGGCATTTTACCTTCTAACAATCTAGCTTGTTCAAATAACAAGGTTCCCGCGTCACTAACTAAATCATTATTTTCTTTTTTACTCAGTAATGATTTCATATTTTTAATAAGGGAATGATCACCATTGATCTCTAAGATACGTGGTGCCCCTTTATAATTAGTGTCCCTTTGTGCCATAAGCTGTTCCATTGCAATGTCCATATCACCATCGTCTGCAACCAAACATACGGGACTATCTGTTAATTTAGAAGACAACCTTATATCCTTAACTTGTTCTCCCAAAACAACTTTCATCTGTGCTATTAGATCAACAAACTCTTTATCTTGCTTTTCTTTTTGATCTTTACTATCAGATTTTTTATCTTTATTTTTTTCATCTAAATCATCTAGATTAATTTGTCCTTGAGTTATAGATGTAAATTTTTTGTCCTTAAAAGATCCAATCATAGGCAACCAAAACTGATCAATTGCATCAGTCATTATTAAAACTGGAATATTTTTTGACTTAAAACCTTCTAAATGTGGACTGGCTAAAGCTTGTGATCTAGTTTCTGCCGAAATATAATAGATGTCTTTTTGATTCTCTGGCATTTTTTCTAAATAAGAAGATAATGACATGATTTCATCGTTTTCATTAGTAGAAAACCTACATAAATCTAATAAGGTTTCTTTTCTTTCCGCATCTTCATAAAGACCTTCCTTTAGAACAGCCCCATATTCTTTCCAAAAACTCTTATAACCATCAACATTTTTTTCACTTACTTTTTTAAGTTCTCTTAAAATTTTTCCAACCAGTGATTTACTTATTTTTGATACAGCTGGATTGTTCTGAAGCATTTCTCTACTTACGTTTAAATCAATGTCTTGAGTATCAACTAAACCTTTTATAAATCTTAGATAACTAGGAACTAAGGCGTCACACTTATCTGTTATAAAAACTCTGTTTATATATAATTTTAAGGATGATTTTCTATCGGGGTTAAATAAATCAAAAGGCCTTGTTGATGGAATACATATCAAATTAGTATAACTTATGGTACCTTCTGTATTATTATGCATTGTTAATAATGGTTTACCAAAACCAGCACCAATGTGAGAGAAGAATTCTTGATACTGCTCTTCAGTTATATCTTTAGAAGGTCTTGTCCATAAAGCAGAGGCTTCGTTTAATGTTTTTTCTTNAGCATCTTTTTTATCAATTTCTAATAATTTAACTGGATATGAAATATGATCAGAATATTTTCTTACAACAAATTGAAGCCTTGTTTCCTCTAAAAATTCTTTAGCGTCTTTTTTTAATTTTAAAGTTATAGATGTCCCAGCAGTCTCTTTGTCAGTTTTCACTAAATCAAAACCAGTTTTTCCATCAGAAGACCATTTCCAAGCTTGTTCTTCACCAGCTTTTTTTGATACAACCTCAACGCTATCAGCCACCATAAATGAAGCGTAAAAACCTACACCAAATTGTCCAATCATAGACATATCAGATTTCTTGTCTTTACTATTACTTGCAACCTGTTCAAGAAAAGCTTTTGTTCCTGATCTAGCAATAGTTCCCAAAGATGATTTTAAATCTTCTTCATTCATACCTATGCCGTTGTCTGAAATTGTTAATATTTTTTCTTTATTATTAACTTCGATTTTTATTTCAGAGACATCAGAAGAATTATTTATTTTCTTATCTGTTAGACCTAAATATTTTCTCTTATCAAGAGCATCTGAAGCATTTGACACTAATTCACGTAAAAATATTTCTCTTTCAGAGTAGAGAGAATTTATGACTATATCTAATATTTTACCTGTATCTGCCTCAAATTTATTACTCATATTAGTCATTTAGATGTCCCCTTTTGTATTAAGATATGTATAAATAGTTGGTTATTAACTATGTAATTTTCAAGAGTAAATTTTAAATTTTTGGGGAGCTATTCTATAACTAAGGTCAAACTTTTTGGTGCTGGAAAATTAGTTAGGTAAATTATTATTTGTCTTTAATAATTATTAATATGAACAACAAATTTAATTAATATTCTATTACTTATTATAGTCAGAATTTTCTTGATCTAGTATTAGCCTTATTTCTCTTAAGAATGCTGTACCAGCTGGGTTAGGCAATTCTTCGTTATCTAACTCTTCAGCAGTTTTTTCTGCAATATCATCATCTAAAATACTGATTTTTTTTCCTGTTTGAAGAGCATTAATATACATTTTTGCTGCTCTCTCAAAATAAAATAAACGGTTAAAAGTCTCTGCTACATTTTGTCCGAAAATTAAAATACCATGGTTACCCATTATAAAAGTATGCTTTTTAGGATTTGACAATAATTTTGCACATCTTGCACCTTCTTCTTCGAAAGCTAGACCACCATATTTCTTGTCAACAACTTGTCTTCCAAAAAACATTGAGGCAACCTGATTGATAGGTGGTAGATAACAATCATCCAAAGAAGCTAAAACCGTGGCAAATATTGAATGAACGTGCATTATACATTTCGCATGAGGACACATTTTATGTATAGCACCGTGCAAACCCCATGCTGTTGCATCAGGAGCATTTTCTTTTTTAAGAACAGTTTTGTCGTTAACATCTAACAAAAGTAGATCAGACGCCTTGATTCTAGAAAAATGCCACATATTTGGGTTCATCAAAAACTGAGTTCCATCAGAGTTAACTGCTAAACTAAAATGATTGGCAACGGCTTCATGTAGATTACTTCTTTCTGCCCATCTAAATGCTGCGGCTAATTCTTTTCTTTCTTCATCAAAATTATTATTTAATAGATATTGTGAACTTGTTTGAATTTCATTCATTAATCAAAACCCTATAAAATTATGATATTCTCATATTGTATTTAGTTAAGTCAAATATTATAAATAATCTAATTATCTATGAGGTTTGAATTGGGTTATTTTTATCTTTTTATTGCTATTATTGGAGAAGTTGTTGGAACGACATATCTAAAAAGCACTAATAATTTTTCAGAATTAATACCTAGCATTTTTGTTGTTTTAGGTTACGGAACAGCTTTCTACTTTATGATGCTTGCAATGAAAACAATCCCTATTGCAATCACCTATTCAATATGGGCGGCTGTTGGTATTTCTGCAATCACAATCATAGGAGCATTAAAGTACAAAGAAATACCTGATTTTCTAGCAATTCTAGGAATAGGATTAATTATAATTGGCGTGATTCTTTTAGTTTTTTACAGCAAAATGGGTGCGAATTAAGAATGTATCGCCTTAGAGTAAGTGGCCAGGGCAGCTTCTTTGATTGCCTCATTTACAGTTGGGTGCCCATGACAAATTCTGGCTACATCTTCTGAGGATGCTCCAAAACCCATGGCAATTGAAAGCTCATGGATTACAGTTCCAGCTTCATGACCAATCATGTGTGCACCTAAAATTTTATCAGTAGATTTATCAGCTAGGATTTTTACCATTCCATCTGTATGACCAATTGCTTTAGCCCTGCTATTAGCAGTTAGAGGAAATACTCCCTTATTATAGCTAATACCATCATTTTTTAATTCTTCTTCAGTCTTACCTATGACAGCCACTTCAGGTGCTGTGTATATTATTCCTGGAACTAAATTATAATCAACGTGACCTGCTTCTCCATTAATTATTTCAACTGCGGCTACTCCATCTTCTTCCGCTTTGTGGGCCAACATCGGTCCTTTGATTACATCTCCAATTGCGTAAATATTCTTTATAGAGGTTTCGAATTTATTATTGATTTCGATAAAGCCATGTTTGTCAGTTGCCAAACCTAACTCTGCAAGACCTAATCCACTAGTGTTTGGTTTTCTGCCTACAGCAATTAAAACCACATCAGCATCTATTTGTTTTAAACTGTTAGTATTAGTATCTTTAATAGATAACATAACCTTTCCATCAACTTTTTTAACACTTTCTAAAGAATGGCTAAGCTTGAACTTCAGACCTTGCTTTTGTAAAATTTTCATAAATTTATCTGCAACTTCGTTATCCATTCCAGGCAATATTCTGGGCAGAAATTCAATAACCTCTACTTCGGATCCAAGTCTTCTCCAGACAGTGCCCATTTCTAGGCCTATAACTCCCGCACCAATTACAATTAGTTTTTTTGGGACTTTTTTTAAATCTAAAGCGCCTGTTGAGGTTACTATATGCGTCTCGTCTATATCAATATTAGGAAGAATTGTAGGCGTAGAACCTGTTGCTATAATAATTTTTTCTGCATGTATTTTTTCTATTTTTCCATTATTATTAATCTCTACCTCATTAGAAGAAATAATTTTAGCAGCACCTAGATATTTTTTAACTTTGTTCTTATTAAAAAGATAATCTATGCCTTTTGTGAGTTCTTCGACTATACCTGATTTTTTTTTTATTAATTTATCTAAATCCAAGGTAACTTCTTTACATTTGATACCCCAATCCTCGTTTCCATTTACCTTAACTGAATTTTCATATTGTTCAGAAGCATGCAACATAGCCTTTGAAGGTATACAACCCACATTCAAACAAGTTCCACCTAAGCTTTCTCTCTTTTCTATACTAGCTACTTTCATTCCTTTTTGAGCAGCAACTATAGAGGCTACATATCCACCCGGACCGGAACCAATGACAACAAGATCGTATTTATTTTGTGACATTTTTAAAACCTTTAAATTTTGAATTATGCGCCCACTACAAGTCGTCTAGGGTCTTCTATAATTTCTTTTATTCTAACTAAAAATGATACCGCTTCTCTTCCATCAACTATCCTATGATCATAAGACAGTGCCAAGTACATCATAGGTCTAATTTCAATATTATCACCAATAGCAATGGGTCTTTTTTGAATTTTATGCATACCTAAAATTCCTGATTGTGGAGGGTTTAAAATTGGTGACGACATCAAGGAACCATAAACACCACCGTTTGAAATAGTAAAAGTTCCACCAGCCATATCAGAAATACCTAAGCTTCCATCTTTTGCTTTTTTTCCAAATTCTGCAATGTTTGCTTCAGTCTCTCCAAAAGACATGTCATCCGCATTTTTTAATACAGGAACAACTAAACCTTGAGCAGTCCCTACTGCAACACCAATATTATAATAATTTTTATAGATTATATCATTACCATCTATTTCTGCGTTTACTGCAGGAAATTGATTTAAAGCATCAATTGCTGCTTTAACAAAGAAACTCATATAACCAAGTCTTACGCCATTTTTCTTTTCAAAACTATCCTGGTAATTATTCCTCATTTCCATTAGAGCTGACATATCTACTTCATTGTATGTAGTTAACATAGCAGCAGTATTTTGAGCTTCTTTTAATCTGCGAGCTATGGCTAGACGTAGCCTTGACATTGGCACTCGTTCTTCTAAATTCTCATTTTGAGTGCTTCTGATGACCTTGGACTCAGGAGCAATAGGTTTACTTTCATTAATGTTAGAGACAACTTTTTCTTGATGTACTTTCTCTTCTTTTTTTTCTACAGCAGGCTTTTTAGGTTCTTCTGTTTTCTCACCAGCAACTATCATTGCTAATAATGCCCCCACTTCAACAGTATCGCCTTCTGATACCGCTAGATTATCTAAAATACCAGATATGGATGCTGGAACCTCCAGAGTAACTTTATCTGTTTCCAATTCAACAATTGGTTCATCTACTTCAACAAACTCTCCTTGCTTTTTAATCCACTTTGAAACAGTTGCTTCCACAACAGATTCACCTAAAATTGGAACAAGAACATCCATCTTTTTATCCTTTCGATTAGACATAATTTTGTTAGAAATGTATTTTTTGAAACTAATTTATCATCGTTTTTTATAAGATTTAAATAAAGAAGAACATCACCTTTAGTTATCCTACCTTGTAAACCAGTCCCTTGTATTTTAGAAACATCTAATTTTTTTTCAGCAATAATTTTAGCAGCTGAAGGCATAGCTAAGTCTTTTATATCTAGTTTATCTGACATTTATAGACCTATTCTGCAGCATGCTTACTTGTCTTTTTATTTTCTATTGCCAAAGCTTCATTAACTAAATCTGCCTGTTCTTTGTTGTGTCTAGATAAAGACCCTGTTGCAGGTGAAGCAGCTTCTTCTCTACCAGCATAAGTAGGGCGTAAAAACTTACCTTTATAGACATAAGTACATCTTCTATCTTCCGATCAACAAAAAACCATGAACCCATATTTTTAGGCTCTTCTTGACACCATACAACTTCAGCATCGGGTGTTTTTGAAAGTTCTTCTTTAAGAGTTCTATGTGGAAAAGGGTAAATTTGTTCTAGTCTTAATATTTTTACATTCTCTAGTTTTCTTTTTTCTCTTTCTTCATATAAATTATAAAAAACTTTACCTGAACAAATAACAACCTTTTTTATGTTTTTATCTTTTAAATTCAAATCTGGGTCCTTAATGACTCTTCGAAATGCTGTTTGTTCTGCCATGTCGGATAATTTAGAAACGCACATTTTATTTCTTAAAAGGCTTTTGGGTGTCATTATTATTAATGGCTTTCTAAAATCTCTCTTAAGTTGCCTTCTTAAAGCATGAAAATAGTTAGCCGGTGTACTACAATTTAATACTTGCATGTTATCTTCACCACATAATTGCAAATAACGCTCTAATCTTGCTGATGAATGTTCAGGACCTTGACCTTCGTATCCATGAGGCAAGAGCATTACTAAACCAGACATTCTTAGCCATTTAGCTTCTCCACTTGAGATAAATTGATCAACAATTACTTGAGCGCCGTTTGCAAAGTCTCCAAACTGAGCTTCCCACATGACTAATGCTGTTGGCTCTGTTAAAGAATATCCATACTCAAATCCTAAAACTGATGCTTCTGACAAAGGAGAATCTATAACTTCAA
>JGI20159J14440_10001259_pt1 | contig 18245 bp, 15 predicted proteins | sample COG_09_FD_14440 | JGI IMG/M metagenome (IMG submission 14440) | reverse complement strand
CACAGGAAAAGATGTTGTGATTGCGGAGACGGCCTACCCCTTCACCTTAGATTGGAACGACTGGACGAACAACATTGTCGGTTTGGAGGAGCAACTCATCCTACCCGATTATCCTGCTACGGAAACTGGCCAATCGGATTTCATGAACGAAGTTGAACACATATGTCGTCAATCTGGAGGCATTGGCTGGGCCTATTGGGGAGCTGAAATGATTGCTTTTCGAGGAGATACGGCCAGCAATGGCTCGGCATGGGAAAACCAAGCTCTCTTCGATTTTGAGCATAAAGCGCTTCCTGTTTTAGGGGTTTTCGGTTCAAGTAGTCCATAGCCTAAAGCGTTGAAAATAGATCGCATGTGCTCTAGCTTTTGTAGTATCTTTGCGCAAACGAAACAGCATGAAATTTCTTCTAGTCATCAGCTCATTCCTACTCATCAGTTTGAGCGGTCAATCTCAATGGACTACCTATACAACAAGCAGTTCAGACCTTCCAGACAATTCTGTTCAGGACATTGCCATTGACAGTTCGAATGTTCTTTGGGTTGCAACCCAACAAGGTTTGGGGAAATTCGACGGCACCAACTGGACCGTATATGTTGATACGAACTCTGGAATCCCAGTACTTTCTTACAATACTTGTTACTCCGTTTTTGTCGATAAAGACGAATTTGTGTGGCTTGGTATGGACGATGGTTACCTAGTAAAGTTCGATCAAGACACTACATGGGTTGATTACACTACAGAGTGGTTCGGAGAAGTATATGCCATCAACCAAGATGCCGATGGCATCATATGGGTTGGACATTCAAATGGCCTAAAGAGCTTTGATGGAACTACTTGGACCGATCACGTCAACGACATTCATTCTGCTTTCGTGGAAGTAATTGAGTTCGATCAGCACAAAAATGTTTGGTGTGGAACCAAAGACGGTTTGGCCAAACGAGACAGCAATGGTGTTTGGACTTCCTACGACGGCAACAATTCAGGAATTACAAGCAACGATTGGGTTGAAGCTCTGCACCGTGGATTGCGAGACAGTTTGTGGGTTGGTACACGCGGAGGCGCCTGTCATTTTGACACCGATACAACATGGAAAATCTACACTTCCAGCAATTCTGGCTTGTGGGAAGACGAGATCAGAGGACTGGACGTAGCAGCCGATAGCACTGTTTGGGCTGCGAATGATGGAGCCTCCATTGCTAAGTTCAAAGCGGGCATATGGACGAAGATCAACCTTCCATTCAACTTCTCTTTTGCGGATGAAATTCTCATCGATCACAACGGAGTGAAATGGGTAGCGACTCAGAGTGGCTTGGCCAAATATGAAGACGGTGGGCCTGGACCTATGTTGTTTCTTCCGACGGTTATTTCCACTTCGCTGGATGTAAGCTCAATCACAAGACTCGGAATATTCCCGAATCCAAGTAAAGGCAAATTCTCAATCTCAAACGAAAAGCCAATTCAGCTTAATTTAATGGACAACACTGGAAGACTTCTCTTCTCCAGCCAACTTGCAGCATTCGCTGAGTTGGATTTACACTTGAGTGTTGGTTTATATCACATTGAAGCAGTTTCTGAGGATGGCATGAGCTACAGATCGAAACTTGTGATTCAGTAAGGTTTAAGCATTCAACTTCGTTGACACGCTCAGGAACATAGTGAATTGCACCTGCGTAAATCTTCTCGTAGCTTTGAGAGAATTGAGACAGCATGCCTAAATTCTTAGATACAGCAAATAACGGCTCATCGGAGAGCATTTTCTGTTTGAGTAGCCTTCAGAGATACTTCATACAATCTCTCTTTTGTGCAGTTTTCATCTTTTGTGCATTCTTTACAAAAGCACAGCACCTTAACTACGATTGGTCTACGAGTGGAGGTGTCCGCTTCAATGCTGTCGGCGCTGTCGACAGTCAAAGGTTTTACCTTGGAGGCATTGCAGACCAGGACACTTTTGACTTTGCGATTTCTGGTTCACCACAAATAAGAAACGTACCTCACGAGGACGTTGCCATCCTTGCAAAATATTCAGATTTAGATTCTTTTAAATGGGTAATTCACCTTGACACTCTTCTAAGTGGAAGTCCGAATTCCTCTTCTATTGTAGAAGACATCATCATTGGAGATCAGGAACATCTTTACGTGAGGATCCCATTTTAAGGTTCCTGGGACTTTGACCCAAGTGCGGCTATTTCTCCATTTACAGCGAGCTCCGCGCACGATGCAAATTTCATTGGCTCCTACGACTCTTCTGGGGTATATCGTTGGGGAGCGAAGTTGTCTGGACCTAATTATTTCCCAAAACCATTGGTGATGGACGACAATAACAATTTGTATGTAGCCGGGTGGTTTCGTGATTCACTGACCATTTCGGTTGCGGGAATTGACACACGTATATATTCTACAGGGATACAAAATGAATCGTGGATTGCGAAATTCTCTGAGTTTGGCACCTTAGTGTGGCTGAAGTCTTTTAATGGATCGAACAAGGTTGAACTTGGAGGTTTTGACTACTTCGATGGAAATCTGTATCTCACCATTAATTTAAATGATTCAATGGATGCCGACCCAGATACTGGCACATTTCTCATTGCAACCCCTACGCATTTTGGTACAACTATGCTTGTTTGCATAGATACAAGTGGGTCATTTAATCGAGCGACTCGGCTAGTTTACTCATACCATTTCAATTCAGGAATGGACGACTTAGGAAACATATACCTCATTGGGAATATCAGAACACTCACATTCTTTAATTTTCCTGATACGAATTCAATTCGACAACCTTCGAACGCAGATCGTATTTTTCTGGCCAAGTACGACAGCTTGGGCTCGTTCAATAGAGTAAACACTCAACGCGGCCAAGGCATTGGCTCTACCAAATTTACTCTCGATGATGACGGGAATTCATACTTATTTGGCTACTTAAACGACAGTACATATCTTGATGGAAACCGAATGAGTCACCTTCTTGTACAGGTAGGAGCTTCTCCTAACACGGGCTATTTCGCGAGCTATGATTCAAGTTTAAATTGTGTAGAGGCATATTCAACCAATATTTTTTTCACTGCTCCTAAAGTCATAAGCAACGATCTCGGCGTGCAGTACTTTGGATCATATAACCAAACTCCCGACACATTTGATTTAGACTTGGATCCATTCTCATTTAGATGGGAAGGCCATAAATTTCTTGTCAATTACCTGAATATTTGCCGCCCGCAGCACAACTTTGAGACCAGCAAGTTTTGTCAAAACGATAGCCTCTTTCGCAAAGGGCAATGGTTTAAAAGTGACACCATACTCTTCGACACGGTTTCCTTTTCCAGTCAGTGCGATAGCATCTATGTTGAGTACCTTGTTTCGGACTTTGGCTCCATAGACACCATTCGGCTAAATGCCTGTGATTCGCTCATTTCTCCAAGCGGAAATCATGTGTGGTTCATAGATTCCCTTTATCTGGATACACTCTCAAATGTGGCTGGTTGCGACAGCATTTTGGTTATTGACTTAAGTATTCTCAGCAGTTCGTTTACTAATATCACCGATACGGGATGTAATCAGTACACCTCGCCATCTGGTCTGCATACTTGGACCCAGTCTGGCGTGTTCTTAGATACACTCACCAACCAGTTCGGATGCGACAGTGTTCTCAGCATCAGCTTAACAATCGGTTTGAGCAAACTCACGAGCACTTCACTCCGCTCCTGCAATAGCTTTACTTCACCCAGTGGAATGATCTATAACCAGTCGACGGTATTCACCGATACCTTATCAACTGCCTATTCCTGCGATTCGCTCGTTACCTTCAACCTAAGCATCGACACAAACACAACGGCCCAACTTTCAATGGCCGCATGCGATACACTTTTTTCACCGAGCGGAAAATTCAAATGGACTAGCAGTGGTCCTCACCTTGACACCATTCAAAACTCTGTTGGCTGTGACTCTATAATGACGATTAACATTGCCATCAGCTCCTCCTCTAGCTCCGTATCTTATGATACATCCTGTGCCCCTTATTCTTCTCCGAGTGGTCGCTTTTCTTGGGACAGTACAGCTGTTTACACAGATACATTGATGAACTCGCAATCATGTGATAGTGTACTAAACATCCACCTTGAAATCAAAAAGGTTGATGTGCGAGTTTCAGATACTCTTTCATTAACCGCATTGTGGGCAAATGCCCTTAATGCAACTTTTCAATGGTTCAAATGTGACAGTACTTATGTAGTTCTTGCAGATGAAACGAATAGTCTTTTCACACCCGCTCAGGGAGGAATGTATTCCGTTGAAGTTAACCAAAATGGATGTGTTGATACATCAGATTGCGCAGTGTACAATAGGGTTGGAGTCGCAGGTGAAATTGGTCAAGCCAGTCGATACGCCTTGATCCCAAATCCAAATCGTGGACATTTTGAAATACACCAAGAGAGTCCCCTTGCTTATCAATTTGAAATATATTCCTTTATTGGTCAATTGATTAACTCAGGAACAAGCTCTACGAAAACTCAAAAGTTTGAATTGGAAATCGCATCTGGAACATACATTTTGAAGATCATAGACAAAAACAGAACAAGCTTTCTAAAGGCAATAATTGATTGAGGTGATGCTCTATTCAATTTTTATCTTTCGGAGCAGAAACTGTTTGCCTTATGCTTCCTAGATTATTTAGACAATTCTTTGCCCTTTCATTTGTCCTAGTTCTTTTTGGACTTCTGGCTTCATGCGGTTCAAATCAGGATGTGGTAAGCAGCTCCTTCATTCAAAAAAAGGAAGTACACCAAAGGACACCACTTCAATTTTGCTGTCTCAAAGCAAAAAGAAAACTCATTCCATCATACGGCCAAACTGGCTCGTAAAAACCCGAAAGTATCTGCTTGGCTAGAGGCCAAGTTCGATGAAAATGTTTCCAATTTTATTGAGACGATTGAAGAGGAAAAACAGTCAAAAGTTTTATCGACTTGGACGAAGCTTAAGAGCCAAAGCGACTCTACAGATAGCGAATGCAGCACTATTATACTCCGGAATGGGGAAAAAATATCTGCGAAGGTTCTAGAAATCGGTCCCGACAAAATCAAATACAGACGCTGCTCATTGCCCGATGGACCAGACTTCGTTCTTATGAAGAACGCAATTGAACGCATTGTTTTCAAGAATGGTGAAGTGGAACAGATGAACAAAGAGCCAATACGCCGGGAAGTTGAAGAACCTGAATACAGCCGAAGTCCCAGCCCAGAAAAAACTCAAATTCCCGTAAATGAACCAAATGCTATCCCTGCTTTCATACTTGGACTGCTCGGGGTATTGATATTTCCACTTTTGGGAGCAGCTGCACTTGCCCTTGGCAACTCCAGTTTAAAAAATATTGAGAAAGAGCCTAACCGTTGGAAAGGAAAAGGCTTTGCTCAGGCAGGTATGATTCTCGGAGGTGTGGCCTTGGCGTTTATGATCATTGCACTGCTCATCTTGATCTTATTCATCGTCTTTTGGATTAACCAGATTTGAGACCTATCAAATTAATTAGTATCATTTATGCCATGGACGAATCGTACTTCGGGCCTTCTTCACTTTACCTCTAGAACCANAATGATATCGATAGCTCGGATAGTTTTAATAAGCACACTTATTTGTTTGACGATTATAGGGAATTCATGCGGCAGCAAAGAGCATGTGGTTTCCCATTCTTTGATTCAGAAGCGCAAATACACCAAAGGACATCACTTCAATTTTAGAAGCTCCGTCAACAAAAGCAAAGCCTTTGCGCATGCGACCAAGCTAAAACTTGATGAGGACAACAAGTCGCCCAGCTCAACAAACAGCCTTTCACTTCCCCTTGCAGATCTTCCGTCAACGGAAGTTCAAGAAGGCGAAAATTCGTCATTGAATTGGCTTGTTCCAAATGAACAAGCTGACTCAACCAACAATGGCTGTGGCACCATTCAACTTCTGAATGGGAAAAAAATCTCAGTGAAAATTCTTGAGGTTTCCCCCGATGAAGTGAAATATCGCCGCTGCTCGATGCAGGATGGACCTGATTTCATTTTGAAGAAGAATGTCATAGACCGTATCATTTATGCCAATGGTGAAGAAGATGTAATGAACGACATTCCCTATGTGCGCTCCAACGAGACTGCAGAACAGATAAGCCCTGAATACAGCTCTCCTTTACCAGTAAATGAAGAGGAACAAATTACCGAAGGTCTTTCGCTGGCCTCTATGATTGTTGGGATTTTTGCCTTATTGACTTTTCCGTTCTTAGTTGTTGGAATCACAAGCCTGATTCTGTCGATCTCAGGAATGTCTAAAATTAAGGGCAATCCTAAAAAATGGAAAGGGAAGGAGTTTGCCACCGTAGGCTTGATTCTAGGAATCATTAGCCTCGTTTTGGCTTTTTTCTATTGGGGATTTGTCCTCATTTTCTTAACTGGACTTTAGTCCAAGTCAATCCATTCGCTTTAGAATTTGTTTCATGAAAGAGTTTCTCTTCCTATTTTTTGGCTTTTTAATGCTTGAGTTGAGCGCACAGGTAAAGCAAGTTGACCCCAAAATCTACGTCCGGCGTGGCTACAAACTCGACATCGTTCTCGACGACCAAAAGGCCGCCCGCTTCATGGAGTTCGACGACAAGGGGCGGCTCTTCTTATCCATTCCAACCAAAGGGCTCATCAAAAGCTGCACAGATGCAGATGGAGATGGCTATTATGAAACAGTGGTGACTTACGTAGAAGGTCATCCGCGTTTGCAAGCCATGTTTTGATTGCACTATTATGCGCTGCCCGAAGATAATTAATAGCTTGAAGGCAGCTTGCGAATGGCGCTTCTCTGCAATTGAACGGCAAACATGAATTCATATTTGTCGGCAGAACGTCAATAGTTTCTTTAAAAGTCGCGCAAACTCCGTTGCAATAACACAACGTCGATGGCAAAATGCGCGCTCATCGCAAAGAGCATTCCCCATTCCTCATAAAGCACTCCCATGATTCCGATCACTAATGTCATGTACATTCCGTAGGCTGTGATTTTTAAATCCTTTGGATTGAGATAACCGTGAATTGCAACAAAGATCAAGGCCGTCAACCATGGGTTCAGATAGAATTGCATCGCTCCACGAAACAGAATCTCTTCTCCCACTCCGGCACAAATTGAAATGAAGATGATGTCGAAAAAGCGCAGGCGCATGCCTTGAATCATCTGGCTGTAAAACAAGCGCGTCTGTCGCAGTTTTGGATGACGTAAGATGAGCCAACCGATTCCCGCTGCTATTGAGCCGTAAGCCAAGCCCAAAGCAACTTGAAGAGCTGGCTCCAAACCATGTTGGAATAGCTCCTTTGGATTGAGGTTAGAAACAAAGTAGAGGACCAGAAATCCTAGGGCACTGAACCCTACTAGAGTCAACCAACCAAGACCTAAAAAAACGCTTCGTTTCAAGCCCCAAAGATGCAGGATAAATTCAGTAGTTTTGGTTCAAATCGGAGCACTGATTCAACAATTGCAAGGACTATGATAGATAACGGTGGTGTAGTATACGAAGTGAGCGAGGGCGTTGGTTTTATTGAATTTTGGCATCCGAAAAGCAATTCTCTGCCAGGAGCTGTATTGGCGTCACTGGCTTCAACCATAGAAGAGGCGGGTAAGGATTCTCGAAGCTCCGTTCTAGTGCTAAAAAGTCGTGGTGAAAAAGCCTTTTGTGCTGGTGCATCTTTCGACGAACTCATCAGTATTGAAGACTTCGAGGTTGGAAAAGAATTTTTCATGGGCTTTGCTCGTGTCATCAACGCCGCAAGAAAATGTCCAAAACTCATCATAGGTCGTGTTCATGGAAAGGCTGTTGGCGGTGGCGTTGGAATGGCAGCTGCCGTTGATTACTGCATGGCCACACAACATGCTTCTGTGAAGCTGAGTGAGCTTGCAGTAGGCATTGGTCCTTTCGTTGTTGGGCCAGCAGTTGAACGTAAAATTGGAAATTCCGCCATGTCGGAATTGGCCATCAATGCCACCGAATGGCGCTACGCCGAATGGGCAAAAGCAAAAGGTTTGTACACGGAAGTTTTTGAAGATGTTGATCAAATGGATGCCGCCATCAAAACTCTTTGCGCTCAGTTGAAAGCAAGCAACCCTGAAGCCATGTCGATGCTCAAGTCGATTTTTTGGGAAGGAACTGAGCACTGGGATGAACTGCTCAGTGAACGCGCTGCCATGAGCGGGAAATTGGTCCTCTCGGACTTTACTCGAAATGCCATTTCCAAATTCAAAGGAAAATAAGCTCAGAATTCTTTCTGGACCTCTGAAAGAATCTGCTCAATAGCAGTCTTCATTGTGCCGTGGCTGTAATCGCCATTGATGACAATCATGAAGGAAGGCTCTTTGGCGCTCTCACATTTTAGGTAGCCCGAATAGGCGCGAACTCCAGTGTAAGAACCACTCTTGGCCCACATCAGTCCGTTCAAAGAAGAGAAGGAGTTTTGAATGCTTCCCGAAACACCTGCCAAAGGCAAACTCTTCTTAAAGCTCTCCTCAGCATTCATGAGCTCCAGAAAACTCGTCATAGTAAATGGAGTCATTCTGTTTCCCCTACTCAATCCACTGCCATCCAAAATGATGGCCGTATCCTGAACTTCAAATTCGGTCAGCTTATTCTGCATCCACTTCCTAGCAGCCGGATAATCTGGTGTTGCATTTTTCTTAGCTAAATGCAGGAAGAGGTTTTCAGCAAAGAGGTTCACGCTCTTCATATTGGTCCAGCGAACAATTTCCGACAGTGCAGCTCCCTCAAAACTTTTAAACTCTCGCGATTCTGCCTTCTCACCCCACAAACCACTGAGTTCAGCTACTCTTTTTGTTTGTGCTGCTTGAGTAAAACGAATTCCTGCCAAAGCTAATTCACGCTGAAACTCTGTTGCCAAGTGGAAAGCTGGATCTGGAAGACTGCCTTTTACCAAGAATGAAAATCTATCCTCAGGAATGCTCCCTGTGAGCTTTCGCTGATAAACATAAGGCCCGCCGTAGATGTAGCAATTGTCGGAATTGCTCTTGGCAGCGAGTACCTCACCAAAGATTTTGATGTAGTCGATCTTTGGCCAGAAGCTGTCGATGTCTGCTGGACTTCCCTCTTTACCCGTTTTAAAATAGATCTCGAAGAGATTGTCGTAGACATTCAAGCCTGCGCTTCCCGCGCCAAAGTAATTCCCAACATCATTTTCTTCCCAACTGTCGGGAACGTAGTTGTAGTCGAAATAAGAGGCATCGCAAAGCACTGCTCCCTCTACCCTTTTCACTCCGATCTTTTGAACTTCCTGAATCCATGTTTTAAGGAATCCTCTGTTGTCAAAATACTTTGAACCTGTGGTTGGGTCACCTCCACCAATTACGATGATGTTCCCGTAAAGCACCGAATCGCGAATGCTTCCTGAATACTGAAGAGAGGTTTTAAATCTGTGATTGGCTCCAAATTCTTGAAGAGCCAAACCTGTGGTGATCAGCTTTAAGTTGCTGGCGGGTGCGAAGGACTTGCGCTCGTTTATTCCAAAATTCGCTTCTCCCGAACGCACACTAAGACCAAAATCTTTCTCAGAAATTCCGTTCTTCTTCAGAATTTTGGAAATCTTCTCGACGTCTTGCGAAATGCCCTGAAGGAGCAATAGTGTGAAGAAAAGGCTGAGTAGGTGTTTCAATAGATTCTAATTCGGTAGTTCGACAATTCCAATTCCGACTTATTTGGGTTGAAGATAAAGAACTCAATCTCTTCAGTTCCTTTCGGCCAACTCAAATAAATCTCATTTTTTCCTGAAGCCTCAATACCATAATCAAGATCGTACCGCCATTTATTCTCCCCCGACTTCATAGAGAGACTCAAGTCTGCTTGAATCTTAGACTTTAAGTCGAATTCTAAGAAGGCATGCATACTCTTCCCTCCTGTTAATATACTGCGAACAAAGGCGAACTCTTCACCGCTCACTGCAACACTATCCTCTCTTTCTTCCGACTTCATTTCACCATCAATTCCCAAGAACTGCTCCGTAGTATTTGTGGAATTTGATTTCACGTAGAGTGACAACAACCCATTGTCGGCAACGCGCGTCAATCTTGCAGCAATGCTCGGACAAACCTCTAGAACTTCTTCTTGGAGGTACCGATTCTGAATGAGCGCGTAGTCGTAGTACAGGTTTAGGACACTGTCGAGATTTGTGCTATCGGTATCCACCAAAGCATGCCCTTTTCGGCCTGTTAAGAGGTGTGGAATGTTGGTTGTGTATGAGTTGGGGATGAGTAAGACCTCGTCGGCCTTTACATTCTCATGGTCTAAGAATTCCTCCGCCCCTTGAAAATCGCGGTAGCTCATCTCAACCTTGTTCCATAAACCGGATGCATCCCGTTTAGCTTCAACCTCTTTTGCTTGGAGTACCCAAAACAGGATTGAGATGCCCGTAAGAATGCCAAACCATTTGTGCATGTTCTTGTGCTTTTCACGAAAGACAGGATAAAAGCCAATTGCAAGTAAAATGAGGAACGGGTAAAAGGCATCGATGAAATAGTAATCGTGGTTCTCGAACTGCTTCACCATTACAATAGTGTAAGCAAATCCAGCTAAGAAACTGAATGGCACTATGTACTGAAACAAGGGCTGCCTTGCTACAGGTTTCTTCGATTGCCACATGCTTGTGGTGAACATCAATAAGAGCCAAATAACTTGTATTCTCGACATCCAATGACCGCTCCAATTGGCAAAACTGCGCTTGATGATTTCCACAAATTCCTCCAAATCTGCCGCCTGCATTCCAGTTGAAAGAAATGCGCTCCCATATTCTGCAGCGAGCACCCTGTCGTGCCAATACACCAGCAGGGATAATCCAACAGCTATAATTGCGGGAAAGAGCTCTATCCATTGAGTTGATTCCAACTTCTTGAATTTTATAAAAATGAGCGAAGCAAGCACCGCAGCAACAGGCAGGAAGAAGGTCCAGCGATTGCAAATGGCGAGAAAAAAGAGCGCAGCGGAAAGTAAGTGGGACGCTCCAATCTTCTTCTTCGATTGAGATGCGACGGTAAAAAGCACTCCGCCAAAAAAGAGGCTTAAAGAAGGTACGCTTGTTAGAATGCCATCGGCGTAATAAATGAGCGTTGGTGAGAAAGCAAAAAGCGAAAGAACCGCAAGTCGTCCGATCTCCTCAATCTTAATCAGCTTCGTAAGCCTTTCCAGGAAATACAGAGCCATTCCAAAAAACAGCATGTGGATGAGCTGAAGAATTCCCAAACTCTTTCCGAAAAATTTCATGAATACAGCAGAGATGTACTCTGCGATTGGGATTCCCGCTGGCGTCACCCCTTCTTTGGTTCCCAAATCGTATGTGCAGGGCTTGAGGAGGTTTAGATTGTTGTCAACAAAACAGTAAGCCAAGGCGATGCGATCCGACTGAGTCCAGGCGTGAATGTTGGTTGGAAATTGATTCCATTTCGCCCAGAAGAATAGGATGGCCGAGACCAAAAAGACTAGGATGCTGGCGCGATAAGGAAGGGCGAATATTCTCACAGCTCAAAGAAAAAAATACTGAGGAATTTCAGCAGTTTTTTATAGGCCAATAATGAATTTGCGAAGAAAAGTACTTAGAGCTTAATCTCCGGAAACAATTGCGCATAGTTCTTCTCGACCTATTCTATGCTGGTGATCTCAATCCAATAGATCTGATTTAGACCAGCTTTTTTCCATACCTCGGTATAAAAATCTCCCGGGCTGTAAAGCTCAATGCGGAATCCTCCATAAAAACGATAGCCCAAGAGCGCGTCGGAATCTTTCAAGAATTCCCAGCGTTCCTGCAATTTCAATTTCTTGAACTCCTTCGAGGTCAAAACACGAATTTGACAAGAATGATGATCAAGCAGACGAGGAACATCATCATCGAAATGCGGTTCATGCCGTGCATCATCTTGAGATTTACGTTCTTGTTGTCCGACTTTTTGAATAAAGTCAGCGGGTTGATGTAGTAAAGTAGTCTGCCGAAGAATGATTTACCTGAATCCATAGTTCCAAAATTACCAAGAAAACAGATGGATTGCTTTTATGTTTAGAAAGCACTATTTTTCTTGAAAATCCAAACTTGTTTAATCTTCGGCATTTCATAGAAATTTTTGCAGACCCTTCCATTGTCTTTATGGCACTCTCCAGCGACGATGGAATTCAAGGTTGGTGGTCTTTGGACGTGAAAATACCTAAGACCCAAGATGGCCAGATCTACGTCAACTTTAGTGAGCAATACAAGAATGTTTTGAAAATTGAACACGCTGAGAAGCATGAAGTATCTTGGCTTGTGGAAGAAGGCGACCCTGAATGGGTTGGAACTCGCATTCGCTTCAAAATCGAAGCATCAGATTCGATGGTCACACTTCGTTTTTCTCACGAAAACTGGCAAGAGGAAACCGACTTTTATACTGCTTGCAACCTCCAATGGGCTCACTACCTTCTAAGTTTGAAAAACTATTGTGAAGTTGGAAAAGGCAAACCTTATGGGCGAAAAACTTCTTCTTAACTTTTGCATGCATTGCTCAGCAATCATTTAAATCAATAATTATGGCCTATTCAGAAAGACGTGTTCGCATTCAAAATACGGCTGTTCGAAGTGGCATCAGTTTCGGTACAGCCTTAGCCATTGCCATCAGCTGGTCTCTCCACAAATCCATACTTTGGGCCATCATTCATGGAATCCTCGGTTGGTTGTACGTCCTTTATTATTTCTTCACTAGATGAATCAAGAATTTACCCTCGACCGCATTTTTAGATTCCTTCTCACCACCGGAATTCTCATTGGCCTCTTCATTCTGCTGAAAAGTCTGAGCGCAGTTCTACTGCCTTTTTTCGTCGCACTCCTACTCGCCTACCTGCTCAATCCCCTTGTCGGACTTTATCAGAAGCTGGTGAAGTTTCGCGGACTTGCCATTGGATTGGTCGTACTTAGCTTGATTGGAGCGGGCGTAGCTCTGTGGTTCATCTTGGTTCCAGCCCTCACTGAAGAATCAAAGTTGCTCACACAATACCTCAGCGTTCAATCGGCGAACATTCAAAGCAGTGACTTCGACATTAACCAAATGGAGAGTTGGGTTCTTCAATACGTCGATCAAGAAGAGCTGAAAGCTGCTCTAAGCACTGAGAACATAGGCAATGCCGCCAAAGAGTTGCTTCCTGGAATATGGAGATCCATAGGGAACATCTTTTCGTGGCTCTTGGGATTGCTCGGACTCGTGAGCATACTGCTCTACTTCTTTTTCATCCTTTCCAGCTACGAAACCATTGCGGGCTCCTGGCAAGATTACATTCCACCCAAGTACAAAGAGCGTGTTTTGATGGTTGCCACTGATTTGGAGCAAGGAATGAGAGCCTATTTCATCCAACAGTCTAAAATTGTTTTGATCGTTGGGATTCTATTTGCCATTGGCTTTAAAATCATCGGGCTACCCATGGCCATTTCGTTGGGCCTCTTCGTTGGACTCTTAAACTACATTCCCTACATGCAGCTTTTCGGATTCCTTCCAGCCACCTTAGCAGCGGCTCTTTTGAGCCTGCATTCTGGCAACGACTTTTGGATGACCATGCTTTGGGTGACCATCACCTTTTCAGTCATTCAGCTGATTCAAGAAGTTGTTTTGGTTCCGAAAATCATGGGCGACATGACGGGCATGAACCCAGCCATCATATTGCTTTCGCTCTCGGTATGGGGTTCTCTTTTGGGAATCACGGGAGTGATCATTGCGCTGCCGGTTACTACATTGATTATCTCTTATTACCAACGCTTCATCGTAAACAATAACAATCAAGATATCCCTTCATAAAAATGGCAAAACTGATACTATACACGGCCATCAGTCTAGACGGTTACATAGCGACACAAGATGGCGGAATCGACTGGCTGAATGACGACCAGACAGGAGAAGAGGATTATGGCTATCAAGAGTTTCTCGACGGAATTGGCAGCTGTATTTTAGGACGTTCTACATACAATCAGCTTATGTCCTGGGGTGAATAGCCTTATCCAGATAAGCAAAGCTACGTGCTTACATCAAGCCCTTCAAGCTTTAGTTCTGATGTGGCCGTCGCTTTAAAAGAGCCAATACTTTCACATTGCGCTCAGTTAAAAGAGCAGAGCAAAGAAGACATTTGGTTGATTGGTGGTGGAAAGGCGAATGCTCTATTTTTAGATGCAGGCCTCATCGATGAATTCATTTTCACCTACATTCCAAAAACCTTGGGTAAAGGCATTAGAATTTTTGAGGGGGATGCTTCCCTGAACTCTTACTCTTTGGTTGAGCATAAGTTCTACCCAAACGGCGTTTTTCAAATTCGCTTTGTACTAAAGAACTAATTGCCCTCATTCATGTTTGTGACTTCCAGTGCACTTGCAGCGATGGAAATCTTCGGCTCCTTGCGGATTTCTTCCAACAATCTTGAATAGATCAGATCTTTGGTCGTTCTGCGTTTTTTGTAGTCGACAATGTAGCGAAGTGTAAAGGTGATCCACTCTTCATTAAATTCAAGTGTTACCATAGGCTGAACCTGCGCTTCTTCGATCCGAAATTTGTTGGTCATACGGTCCCAGTGCTTTGTACTTTCTGAGGCGAAGTCTCCACAAATTTCTTCCAATACTCTTTTAAAAACCTCCCTTGCCTTATTGTGATCGCTCTCGGCGCGAATAGGGACTTCCAATTCATCCCAGAGGAATGGGTACTCTGCTGAATAATTCTTAATCTTTTCCTTGTACACGAAGCTGTTTGCCATGGTCACTATACTTCCATTGTACAGATCGCCATTTACCCAATCGCCCAGTTCCATGATGGTTGTATTCATTACACCAATATCAATGATGTCGCCTTTCACCTCACCAATTTTCACTCTTTGGCCAACCCCTAAAGATCCGGTGATCACGATGTTGAGCCAACCCGCGATGCTGATGATTACTTCTTGAAGGGCGAATGCAATACCTGCTCCCACAACCCCAAGTGCCACTCCTAAATTGCCAAGCTTATCGCTAAAAACAAACAAGACTACGGCCAATAAGAAAAAAGAAGATGTAAAGTTTACCGCCTTGCGCGCACGGTACTTGTTGTCGGTGTTCTGAATTCCCTTGTTCAGAAGGCGAATGACGTAGTACCTCAACAGAGCAACCACAAGGAGACCTGCAACAATCCAAACCAAGCGTTCGATCAGAGCATTGTCGAGTAAGTTGCTTAAATCTTTCAAGGCATTCTAGAGTTCATTTCTTGCTATAAGATATGAAGAAGATCTATGAGATGAGGACCTACGAAATGTTGGTAAAGACTGCCTGAACATCTTCGTCCTCTTCCAATCGGTCGAGCATTTTCTCAATGTCTTCAATTTCTTCTTCGGAATAATCAACTGGTGATGTTGCAATGCGCTCCAAACCAGCCTTTTCAGTCTCTATTCCTGCAGCTTCAATTGCGCTGGATAGAGTCCCGAAATCGGTGTAATCAGCATAAGCGTATACGGTACCATCGTTTTCCTCAATCTCTTCCAATCCAGAATCAATCCACTCCAATTCGAAGTTCTCCAAATCCATCTCCTCCGTTTTCGCAAATTCAAAAACGGCCTTTCGGTTGAACATAAATTCAAGAGACCCTGTAGGGACCATGGCTCCACCAACTTTGGTGAAGTAATGACGTACGTTGGCCACAGTTCGTGTTGGGTTGTCGGTGGCACATTCAACCACCACCAAAACACCATGCGGGCCTTTTCCTTCGTATGTAATCTCAGTGTAATCTGCGGCGTCCTTCCCTTCTGCTCGTTTAATGGCTGAAGAGATGTTGTCCTTGGGCATGTTTTGCGCCTTGGCATTTTGAATCGCGGTGCGCAAGCTTGGGTTCATGTCTGGGTCAGAACCACCCTCTTTCGCCGCCATGGTGATCGCCTTAGCGAGTTTTGGAAACACGCGTGACATCTTATCCCAACGTTTCTCTTTTGCTGCTCTTCGGTATTCAAATGCTCTTCCCATAATCTCGCTTCAATTCCTGAGCTACGAAAATAACCAGCTTAATGGAACGAGGGCCTCGAGCGCACTGCTTATCGTTAGATTTATATTGTGAAAGAAGTTTTTGCTGTAGAAGGAATGACCTGTGCCGCCTGTGCATAAAACGGTTGAAAAACAAGTTTTCAAGTCACCTAGTGTAAGCAGCAAAACCTACTCTGGGCCTTTGTGTACAACCTACTTGGAATTCCGCTTGCTGCAGGCTTGCTATACTTTTTGAGTGGTTCCATGCTCAACCCAATGTATGCGGGCGCAGCCATGGCCCTCTCATCGGTTTCTGTGGTTTTGAATTCAACTCGGATACGCTCCTTCAAGTGGCCCAAAAATTAGCGGGTACAAGAATCGACCAAAGACCAATTATGCTGACATTAGCAGCTTACAAATCAAGACCATAAAGCTTGGATTTTAAACTCGAATCAGAATACAAACCAACTGGTGATCAGCCATCCGCAATCAAACAATTGGTTGAAGGAATTGATGAAGGTGAACGTTATCAAACGCTTCTAGGAGCTACTGGCTCAGGAAAAACCTTCAGCATTGCCAACGTCATCCAGCAGGTACAGAAGCCGACCTTAATTCTCAGTCACAACAAAACACTAGCCGCTCAGCTTTACGGAGAGTTTAAGCAGTTCTTTCCTGAGAACTCGGTAGAGTACTTTGTTTCTTATTACGATTACTACCAACCGGAGGCTTACCTGCCGGTATCCGATACCTACATTGAAAAAGATCTCAGCATCAACGATGAGATTGACAAGCTCCGTCTTTCGGCCACCTCTGCCCTTCTTTCAGGAAGACGCGACGTAATCGTCGTATCCTCCGTTTCCTGCATCTACGGTATGGGAAACCCAAGTGAATTTGGTGAGCAAGTCATTGAGGTTCATGAAGGACAAAAAATTACGCGAGACAGCTTATTGCGCGCCTTCGTAGGAGGTTTATATTGTAGAGTACCCCATGAACTCGCGCGAGGAACCTTTCGAGTGAAGGGAGATACCGTTGATCTCTATCTCGCTTATGCCGATCACGCCTACCGCATTTCCTTTTGGGGAGACGAAATTGAGTCGATTGAGTATTTAGATCCTTGGAACAACCGCACATCCGATCGTTTCGAAAAAATCAAAATCTATCCTGCAAACATCTTCGTCACGACCAAAGACACACTAAATCGTTCGATTAAAGAAATTCAGGACGACCTCGTAAAACAAGTCGACTACTTTGAAGATCTTGGGAAAAACTTCGAAGCAAAGCGCTTGAACGAACGCACCAACTACGACTTGGAAATGATGCGTGAGCTTGGTTATTGCTCAGGAATTGAAAACTATTCGCGCTACTTCGACCAGCGGGAAGCGGGCACTCGGCCATTTTGCCTCATCGACTATTTCCCGAAAGACTTTATGATGGTCATCGATGAATCGCATGTGACCATCCCACAGATTCGAGCCATGTACGGCGGTGACCGAGCAAGGAAAGTGAACCTAGTGGAGTACGGATTCCGCCTTCCGGCAGCCATGGACAACCGACCTTTAAAATTTGAGGAGTTCGAAGACTTGCAAAAGCAGGTGATTTACGTGAGTGCTACTCCAGCGAATTATGAATTGCAGCTGAGTGCCGGAATCGTTGCAGAACAAGTCATTCGACCCACAGGACTTCTCGATCCAATCATTGAGGTTCGGCCTTGCATCAATCAGGTCGACGATCTTCTTGAAGAAGTGGCTAAGCGCATTGACGCCGATGAACGTGTTTTGGTCACCACCTTAACCAAACGCATGGCCGAAGAGCTCACCAAGTATATGGCTAAGTTGGGCTATAGATGCCGCTACATCCACTCGGATGTAGACACATTAGAACGCGTAGAGATTTTAAGAGACTTGCGCCTGGGAGTGTTCGACATTCTCATTGGAATCAATCTTTTGCGAGAAGGTCTGGATTTACCAGAAGTCTCCCTCGTAGCAATTATGGATGCGGACAAGGAAGGATTCCTAAGATCGACTGTGAGTTTAACACAAACGGTTGGACGAGCTGCACGTCACCTAAAAGGCAGAGCCATTCTTTATGCAGACCGAATCACCGATTCCATGCGTGCTACCATGGATGAAACAACTCGGAGAAGAGAGAAGCAATTGAAGTACAATGAAGATCACGGTGTAGTTCCTCAGGCCTTGACGGTGTCGAAGGAGAGAATCATGCGTCAGACATCCGTAGCGGGCACCGAGAAAAAAGCCAAAGAT
>JGI20159J14440_10001238_pt1 | contig 18397 bp, 18 predicted proteins | sample COG_09_FD_14440 | JGI IMG/M metagenome (IMG submission 14440) | reverse complement strand
GTCATTTCTTCTTTAATAATTTTAGTCATTGCTTCAACTTCATTTTCTGGAACTTCGAAAATCAATTCATCATGAATTTGTAATAATATCTTAGATCTATTATTTTTTATTTCTTTCAGTCTTTTATCTAACCTTATCATTGCTAATCTCATTATTTCTGATGCAGATCCTTGAATTGGTGCATTAATTGCTGCCCTCTCTTGAAAATTTCTAACATTAAAATTTTTATCATTTATGCCATTGAAATGAGATCTTCTCCCAAAAATATTATTAACATAACCACTTTTTCTACAGAACTTTATTGTTTCATCCATATAAATTTTGATTTCGGGAAATCTTAAAAAATATGCATTTAAAAATTGTTCTGCTTCATGGTTGGATACATTGATTTGTTTAGCTAATCCATATTGTGATATACCGTAAATAATACCAAAATTTATTGCTTTTGCTTTTCTTCTCATATCTTGGTCAACTTTTTTTATATCAACATTAAACACTTGGCTCGCAGTAAGAGAGTGGATATCTTCATCATTATTAAATGCTTTTTTTAATTCTTTTACATCTGCAAGATCTGCTAAGATCCTCATTTCTATCTGATTATAATCTGCTGATATCAATGTAAAACCCTTTTCAGAAATGAATGCTTTTCTTATATCCTTTCCATCTTCAGATTTTATTGGAATATTTTGTAAATTTGGATCACTCGAAGCTAATCTTCCAGTTGTTGTTGCTGCTAATAAAAAAGATGTGTGAACTCTTTTTGTTAAAGAATTAATATGCTCTGGCAGGGAGTCTGAGTATGTATTCTTAAGTTTAGAAAGTTGTCTCCAATCTAATACTAGTTGTGGAAAATTATGACCCTTGAAAGCAAGATCCTCAAGAACTCCTGCATTTGTAGCAAAACTTCCTTTTTTTGTTTTTTTAAGTGCGGCAATTTTAAGATCATTATAAATAATCTCACCTAATTGTTTTGGTGAACCTATATTAAATTCTTTTTTTGAAATTTTAAAAATTTCTTTTTCTAACATTTTAATTTTTTTTTCAAATTTTTCGGATAGTTTTTTTAAAAATACATTATCAATTTTTATACCTTCTATTTCCATAAATGCTAAAATCTTAATTAAAGGCTTTTCAAATATTTCATAAATATTCATTAAATTTTCAGACTTTAAGCTCTTACTGAAGTTTTTATATAATCTATAAGTAATGTCTGCATCCTCAGCCGCATATTCCATGGCTGGCTTAAGCTCAACATCACTAAAATTTATTTCTTTTTTACCTGTACCAACTATTTCTTTAAAAGAAATCGTTTTATGTTGAAGATGAATTTCAGACAAAGTATCCATATTATGCCTATTTTTACCTGCATCTAACACATAAGACATTAACATTGTATCTTCCATAGAATTCATATTNANCCCTTGTTTAAATAAAACAATAAAATCAAACTTAATNTTTTGGCCAATTTTTTTTACACTTTTATCNTCTAAGATTGGTTTTAATTTTTTAATTACTATTTCTTTTTTTAAACATCCTTTTGATTTATGTCCTATAGGAATGTAACAAGCTTTTCCAATCTTGGTGCTTAATGAAATGCCTACAAGGTTTGTCTGATGTGCATCCAAGGAACTGGTTTCAGTATCTATTGCAAATTCTCCAATTTCCTCTGCTTCATTTATCCACTCATCTATTTCTTTTTCATTTGTTATCAAATGATAATTTTTTTTATCAATGTTTTTTTGTTGTTTTTTAATTATTGGATTTNTTTNAGCTTCTTCTAATANAGGCTCTCCATAAGTAGAGATCGCAGAACTAAGGAGTCGNTTAAACTCCATCTCTCGTAAAAATTTATATAACTTATCTTTGTCCATCTCTTTTAAGTGAAAATCTTCTATTTTTTTTTCTACTGGGGCATCTTTCATTAATGTTACCAATTTTTTACTTAAGATTGCCTTATCTTTGTTTTCTATAAGTGTTTCTCTTCTTTTATTTTGTTTAATCTCATGAGCGCTGTCTAATAATTTTTCTAGAGTTCCATATTTATTTATTAATTCTGCAGCTGTCTTAACTCCAATACCAGGTACACCTGGAACATTGTCGCTGCTATCTCCAGCTAAAGACTGGACGTCGATTACCTTTTTTGCGTCAACTCCAAATTTTGTAATAATATCATTGGGGTAATAAATTTATTTTTCATTGGATCAAATAAGCGAACATCTTTTTTATACAGTTGCATTAAATCTTTATCAGAGGATACAACCGTTACTTTGGCCCCCTTCTTCAAAATTTGCTCTGTGTAAGTTGCTATTAAATCGTCAGCTTCATAATTAAGTAAATCTACAGATGGCAAGTTGAATGCTTCAACAGATTTTCTTATATATTCAAACTGTGGTGCTAAATCATCGGGTGCCTCGGACCTATTTGCCTTATAATCAGAATAGATCTCATTTCTAAAAGTTTTTCTTGCGGAATCAAAGATGACAGCAAAATGTGTGGGCTTTTGAAGATTTTCTTTGGATTTTGAGTCTTCTAGTAATTTGAAAAGCATACTACAAAAACCACTAACTGCGCCAACTGGTAAACCATCACTTTTTCGTGTTAGAGGTGGTAATGCATAATAAGCTCTAAAAATATATCCAGAACCATCTATTAAGTAAAAATGGTCTGTTTTTTTAATTTTGTTCATTAAATAATATTATCTTAATTAATTTATTATTATAAATGTATTAGCATTCATGAATACAAAAAATATACTTTCCGTTAAAAACTTAAAAAAAATTTATTCTAGTAAAGAAACTGGTGCTACTCATGCATTAAGTAATTTAAACTTAGACGTGAAAGAAGGTGAAATTTTTGGATTACTTGGTCCTAATGGAGCTGGAAAAACAACTTTTATAAACATCTTAGCAGGAACTGTTATTAAGACTGAAGGCCAAGTAAGTGTGTGTGGTTTTGATTTAGATAAAGATCCAAGACAAGTAAGAGCCTCAGTAGGAATTGTTCCACAAGAGATTAACCTTGACCCTTTTTTTAGTCCAAAAAAACTTCTTGAATTGCAGGCTGGTCTTTATGGAGTAAAAAAGAAAGATAGAATTACAGATACAATCTTAAAACTAGTTGCTTTAGAAGATCAAGCAAATAGTTATGCTAGAGGTCTTTCAGGAGGTATGAAAAGAAGGCTTCTTATGGCAAAGGCTCTGGTCCATCAACCTCCAATAGTGTTTTTAGATGAACCTACCGCTGGGGTTGATGTAGAATTGAGAAAAAATTTATGGAAAAATGTAAGAATGTTGAATGATCAAGGTGTTACCATAATTTTAACAACTCACTATCTAGAAGAAGCTGAGGAAATGTGTGATCGAATAGCTATTCTTAATAAAGGCAATGTAGTTGCTCTAGATAGTACAAAAAATCTTTTAAATAAGATCCAGACAAAAAAGATAACTTTTAAGACTGACAAGAAAGTGACTATTAATGATGGTGACTTAGATACTCTTAAAATTATTTCAATTTTAGAAAATGAAATATGTGTTTCTTACGAAAAAAACAAAATTAAAATTGAAGAATTAATGAATTTAATTAAGAAAAATAATGTCCAAATAACAGATATATCTACTGATGATGGAGATTTAGAGGATGTTTTTTTGAGACTAATAAAAAACTAGATTAATTTGATAATAAATAGTAAATCTAGCTTATGGAAATATTAAAAACTAATTCATATTATAAAGCCTTAAAAATATTTTCTGCAATATTTTTAGGTTCAGTTGCGCTGACAGTTTCTGCAAAATTAAAAATACCCTTTTACCCTGTTCCAATGACAATGCAGACTTTTGTTGTTCTTTTTTTAGGGATAGCATTAGGATACAAAATTGGTCTTGCAACAATATCTCTTTATTTATTTGAAGGAATAATAGGTATTCCAGTATTTTCCAATTCTCCTGAAAAAGGTATTGGTTTAGTTTATTTTATGGGTCCTACAATGGGTTATTTACTAGGATTTTTATCAGCAGTTTATCTAGCTAGTTTTATAAATGTTAAAGATAATTTATTTATAATTTTTACAAAACTAATTATTTCAGTTTCAACAATTTATTTACTTGGGGTTCTTTGGCTTGGTAATTTAATAGGTTGGGAAAAACCAATAATTGAGCTGGGTGTTACACCTTTTTTATTAGCTGAGTTATTTAAGATTTGTCTTTTAACTTTACTTGTAAAACAGATTATTAAAATTAGAAACTTTATCTAGGTGACCTCTTAGATAAAATTCGTTGCAAAGTTCTCCTATGCATTTGTAATCTTCTAGCTGTTTCGGATACATTTCTATTACATAGTTCAAAAACTCTATGAATATGTTCCCACTTTACTCTATCTGCAGACATGGGATTTTCAGGTGGTTCTGCTTTTTTTTCTGGGTCTGCTAATAATGCTTTTTCAACATCATCTGCATCAGCTGGTTTTGCAAGATAATCAATTGCTCCCTCTTTGATAGCAGCAACAGCTGTAGGGATGTTCCCATACCCTGTAAGCATTATAATCCTGCTTGTAGAATTGGAGTTTTGTATTTGCTTTACAACTTCAAGTCCATTTCCATCGGCCAATCTTAGATCAACAACTGCAAATGCTGGTTTTTTTTCTTTTACAGACTGGATTCCTTTTTTTACACTCTCAGCTTGAATAACTTCAAAACCCTTTTTTTCCATTGCTCTTCCAAGTCTTTCTCTAAATGGATTATCATCATCAACAATTAACAGTGATTTATCCTCGAAATCACTTAGTTTTTTTAGATTATTTTGTTCAGGCATAGGGTTAATATGGTGGTTAATTTTTTAATTTCAACAGCAATTATTTGCTTTACATTAACAGACTTAGGGCTTAATTCTGCGATTATATAAAGCTTTTAAACGTTGTTTAAAAACTTTTTTTTATTAAATTTTTTTTGGGGTCATAAAATGCAAAAATTTAAAACAGTTGATCAGCTTGTAAATCAACTGAAACCGGAAAAGCCAGTTTATTGTATCAGAAAAAAATCGATACATGCAGCCTCTAAAACTTTCCAAAATAAATTTCCTGGTAAAATTCTGTATGCTGTCAAAACTAACCCTCACCCTGAAGTATTAAAAACCATAATTGAAAGTGGAATTGAAAATTTTGATGTTGCCTCAATTCAAGAAATTAAAGATATAAGAGCTATTAAACAAAATGCAAAATGTTCCTATATGCACACTGTCAAAAGTAGAGAAAGTATAAAAGAGGCTTATTTTGATTATAACGTGAAAACATTTTCGTTAGACACAAAAGATGAGCTAATAAAGATTTTAGAGTCAACTAATCAGGCAAAAGATTTGGAGCTGTTTGTAAGAGTTGCAGTGTCAAATGAACATGCAGAAATAGATTTGTCAAAAAAATTTGGTGCTCTTGGATCAGAAGCTTCTGCGCTATTAAGACTTACAAAACAATATGCAAAAAAAATTGGTTTAAGCTTTCATGTTGGTTCACAATGTATGCATCCAATTTCATATGCAAAAGGAATAACTGAAATAGGGAATATAATTAAAAAAACTAAGATTTTACCAAACTATATAAATATTGGTGGGGGATTTCCTGCAATTTACCCTGATCTAATTCCACAATCTTTAGATAATTATTTTGAAGAAATAAAAAAAAGTTTAGAAAATTTAAAATTAGAAAAAATTCCAGAAATCATGTGTGAACCTGGAAGAGCGTTAGTTGCAGAAAGCGGTTCAACAATTGTAAGAGTAAATTTGAGAAAAAAACAAAAACTTTATATAAATGAAGGTACTTATGGAACTCTTTTTGATGCTGGTACTCCAAATATAGTTTACCCTTCTCGTTTAATTAAAAGTGGAAAAATAATATCAAAAAAATTAACTGCTTTTGATTTTTATGGACCAACTTGTGACAGCATGGATTACATGAAAGGTCCATTTTTACTTCCAAATAACATTAAGGAAAATGACTATATAGAATTAGGTCAACTAGGTGCGTATGGTCTTACTTTCAGAACTCAATTTAATGGTTATTATTCTAATGAGATATATGAAGTTGAAGATGACCCTATAATGACAATGTATGATTATGATATTAATAAAGCTGAATTAGTAGCTTAATGTCAGAAAATAAAAATCTAGGCCATAACAGTAAAAAGGATTTCTTAAAAAATCCAGTTGAACATATTGATATCACCTCCTTTGATGCTAGAGATATCATTTCCTCAATGAAAAAAATGTCTTTTGTTTCAAGAGAGACTGCTAATGCTGCTAATATCTTTAACGAAATGATTAAAGATAAAAACTGTACAATATTTTTAACACTTGCAGGCTCAACATCTGCTGCAGGATGNATGGGNATTTATAAAGATTTAGTNAAATATAATATGGTAGATGCAATTATTGCTACAGGAGCTTCAATAGTTGATATGGATTTTTTTGAGGCCTTGGGATTTAAACATTATCAGGGTTCACAATTTCAAGATGACACGAACTGCGAAAAAATTATATTGATAGGATATATGATACCTATATTGATGAAGATGAATTACAAGAATGCGATAAAAGGATATCTGAAATAGCAGACTCCCTTGAAGCAAGAAGCTACACCTCTAGAGAATTTATATACGAAATGGGAAAATATTTAAAAAAAAATTCAAAAAAAAAGGACTCTTTAATTGAAACTGCATATGATCATAATGTGCCAATATTTTGTCCAGCGTTTACTGATTCAAGTGCTGGTTTCGGCTTGGTCATTCACCAAGAAAAAAATCCTGAAAAACATATGACTATCGACTCGATCAGAGAATTTCGCGAATTAACTGAAATCAAAATACAATCAAAAGGCTCGGGTCTTTTTATGATTGGAGGTGGAGTTCCAAAAAATTTTGTACAAGATACTGTTATTTGTGCAGAACTTTTAGGCAAAGAAGTTGAAATGCATAAATATGCTGTTCAAATTACAGTGGCTGACTCAAGGGATGGGGCTTGCAGTAGCTCCACATTAAAAGAGGCTAGCTCTTGGGGTAAAGTAGACATTACAAAAGAACAAATGGTTTTTGCTGAAGCTACTAGTGTTTTACCTTTAATTGCAAGTGATGCATACCATAGAGGTGATTGGAAAAATAGAACGAGAAAAAATTTCTCAAAAATATTTAAATAAATTGAAATATCTATCAAATAAAAATGGATTTCTAGGGATCGACAATAGTGTAAATTTCAAAGAGAAGGTGGTCGTTGTTCCCTTTGGTTTAGAAAAAACTGTTAGCTATGGTGGTGGTACTCGTAATGGTCCAAAAGAAATTATCAAAGCATCTCACCAAGTAGAGCTATACGATGAGGAATTGCAATGCGAGCCATACAAAAAAATTGGCATAAAAACATTAAAGCCTTTCAAGATTGATAAAGATATCAAAAAAGCATTAAAAAAAATGTCTGATATAAATAATGAAATTTTACAAAAAAATCTTTTTCCTATGACTTTTGGTGGTGAACATTCAATTACACCTGGGTGTATTGCACCATTTGTAAAAAAGCATAAAAAAATATGCTTATTACACTTTGATGCACATGCAGATTTAAGAGAGAGTTATAATGGTGAAAAGTTTTCACATGCTTCAGCAATTAAAAGGTGCTTAGATCACAAAAATGTATCCGTTATCTCTTTTGGAATAAGAAATATTTCCCAAAGTGAAATACCTTTTTTAAAAAATAACTCGTCTAGAATAAATATTTTTTGGGCTAAAGATAAAAATAAATGGGATTTAAAAAAGTTTAAAAAGTTAATAAAAAATAAAACTGTTTACTTAACATTTGATGTTGATGGGCTAGACTCAAGTATTATGCCTGCAACTGGTACACCTGAACCTGGTGGACTATTATGGGATGAAACTTTAAATATTATACGAATAGCAGCAAAAAATTCCAAGATAGTTGGTGCTGATATCAATGAGCTTTCACCTATAAAAGGTTTTAATTCTTATAATTTTTTAGTAGCAAAGCTTGCTTATAAAATTTTATCTTATAAGTTTTTACTTTAAATTTTTGACGTCTTAAATACCCCTAATAATAACCTGAATGGGATTAACATTATTAATGCTACGAATACTTTAATTGACAAATCTCCAAAAGATAAAGTTACCCAAGGTACGCCAGTTCCATAAAATGCAACTGAAAAAAATAAAAAAGTATCAACGGTAGAGCCAATCAGTGAAGATGTTAATGGTGCAACAAACCATTTTTTTTTTCTCAATCTATCAAATATTTGAACATCTAATAATTGTGCTATAAGAAAAGCTAGACCAGAGCCTATTGCTATCCTAATAGAAATTAAGTCTGTAAAATTCGTTGAAAATAAAATTGTAAATATAATTCCAATTACAAAACCAATATATACGATTTTTCTAGCTATCATTTTTCCATACGATCGATTTGCTAAATCTGTAATCAAAAATGCAACTGGATAACTAAAAGCTCCATATGTTAGTACTTTTTCTAGTCCATAATATTGAACAGGAAATTGAACCAAATAATTAGATAATAAAACAACAACTCCCATCAGAAATGAGAGAAGTAAAAACACTTTGCTCATTAAACTGATTTAACTGTGGCTGTTTTTTTAAATGGTGATTTTATTAATATACTTTTCTTCAATTTTTTAAGTCTTGGAGATATATCTTTATTTTTTACACTTTTTAGAAATTGGTCAAAAGTTCCTTTTTTATCTACAGATCTCACTCCAGCATTACTAACAGTTAGTTTTAGACTTTTTTTTAAAAGTTCACTTGTAAATTTAACTTTTTTTAAATTTGGTAAAAATCTTCTTTTAGTCTTGTTGTTAGCATGACTAACATTATGACCTTTCATAGGGATTTTTCCAGTTAGTTCACATTTTTTAGACATAATATTTAGTGACTATATAAGATGTGGTAATGAAATCGTCAAGCTTATTAAAGTTGATTGGTGTGATTTCTACCTATTATTTCTTTAAAACTCTTTACACCTTCATTAATTAATATTTTTTTAAGCTCTTTTTTTATCTTTCTAACAACACTGGGCCCTTGGAAAACCATTCCAGTATAGAGTTGAACAAAACTAGCTCCAGCTACAAATTTTCTATATGCACTTTCTCCTGAATCCACTCCACCAACTCCAATTATTTCAATTTTACCTTTTAACAATTTGTAAAATTTACCTATTAATTTATTAGATATATCTTCTAAAGGTTTTCCTGAAAGTCCACCCTTTTGATGTTTTGTAACATCCTCTAATTTTTCTCTATTACTCGCTGTTGTATTTGAAACAATTATTGCTCTTACTTTATATTTTATTAATGTTTTGCTAATACTCTCAATTTGTTCGTCTGGTATATCTGGTGAAATCTTAACTACTATTGGTATCTTAGACTTTAATTTAATCTTTTCAGCCTCAAGTGTTTCGAGTAATTCATTAAATTTTGAATCATCGTGAAAACTTCTAAGGTTTTCTGTGTTAGGTGAGGAAATATTAATAGTAATATAATCAGCAACATTATGAAATTTTTTAATTCCAATCAAATAATCATTCAAACGATTTTCACTATCTTTATTTGGCCCTATATTGATCCCCAACAACCCCTTGCTTGGATTGGATCTAATTCTAGCATTTACATCGTCTGCACCAAAGTTNTTAAATCCTAGCCTATTTATCAGTGCTTGATCTTTTACCAAACGAAATACTCTTGGTTTTTGNTTTCCATATTGTTTAAGAGGTGTAACAGTTCCAACCTCAACAAATCCGAACCCAAGTTTAAATAATGAATTGTAAACTTCAGCATTTTTATCAAATCCGGCAGCCATTCCAATAGGATTATCTATTTTTTTACCAAATAAATCAGTTTGAAATATTGGGCTATCTTTATTTTCATCAAAAAAATTAGGTGTCAAATTAAGTTTCAATGATTTAATTGCTAAATCATGTGCTATCTCCGGGTCAACTTTAAAAATTAAAGATCTAATTTTTGAAAACATTATTTTATTTTTTCTCTTATTAATTCTTTAGTTTCACTTACTCCAAAAAAACTTATAAAAAAACCCATCCTTGGACCATTTTCATCGCCAAAAACTACCTCGTAAATTAATTTAAACCAATCTCTAAGATTTTCAGAATAGCCGTTTTCTTTACCAGTTGAATAAATTAAGGTTTGAATTTCTTCTGGTGACATTTGGTCATTACATTTATCAAGATTTTTCAATAATGCCTCTAAAACCTTTTTTTCTTCAGAATTTGGTTTTTTATATTTCTTTTGCAATTTTATAACATCATTAAAATATTTAATTGCATAACTAATTAAGTTATCAAAAATTGGATGGTTTTCTTCTTTAATACCTTTTTTATATTTCTTTACAAATTTCCAGAGTAACTCTTTGGTATCTGCATTACTTGTTTCTACTAAATTCAAAAGCATTGAAAAACTCATAATCATCTCTTCATCAGGACAATTACCATTATGAACGTGCCACGCAGGGTTCATTAATAATTGAAGTTCATCTTGATCTTTTGCTTTTTGTATAAATTCTAAATATTCATCTACAGTTTTTGGAACTATTTCTTTGTATAATTTTTTTGCTCTTTTTGGATTTTGATACATATACAATGACAGACTTTCTGGAGAAGCATAATCTAACCATTGATCAATGGTTATCCCATTACCTTTTGATTTTGAGATTTTTTCACCTTTTTCATCTAAAAATAATTCATAAGCAAAACCTGATGGATTTGTTTTTCCTATTAATCTAATTATTTTTGATGATAATATTGCACTTTCAATCAAATCCTTACCATACATTTCAAAATCAACATCCAGTGCAAACCATCTCATTGCCCAATCAACTTTCCATTGAAGTTTACAGTTTCCATCTAGAATACTTATCTCAAGTTTTTTTCCGTTATTATCAAAAATAATTTTTGATTTATCTTTTATTATTTCCGCCACAGGAATTTCTAAAACTTTTCCAGTCTCTGGACATATTGGTAAAAATGGACTGTAACTTTTTTGTCTTTCTTTTCCGAGTGTTGGTAAAATTATATCCATTATACCCTGATAGTTTTCCAATATAATTTGTAGTGTTGAATTAAATGTTCCATTTTTATAAAGTACAGTTGAACTTTTAAAATTATAATTAAAGTTAAATTTATCTAAAAAATTTTTTAACATTTCATTATTATGTTCTCCAAAACTATTAAATTTTTTAAATGGGTCGGGTACTTGTGTTAGTGGTTTATGTAAATTACTATTTAAAAGCTCTTGATTTGGTACGTTCTCAGGAACTTTTCTTAAACCATCCATGTCATCAGAAAAAGTTATAATCTCTGTTGGTACATCTGTAAGTTGTTTAATTGCATTAACCATCATTGAGGTTCTAGCAACCTCTCCAAATGTTCCTATATGTGGCAATCCACTGGGGCCATAACCAGTTTGTAAAATAATCTTGTTTTTTTTTTCAATAAAAGATTTTCTTTCACGTAACAATTTTTTAGCCTCTACAAAGGGCCAGGCACTAGTTTTGTTTAAATTTTCTTTTTCAATCACTTTTATAATAAAAATATCTTATATATGGTGCTTTTATCAATTCTTATAGAGTTGAAATTTATTTACCATAAAATAATGTTCTTTCAAAATGTCTAATTATAAAACAGTTTTTTTTACCTTGGGTATTTTACAAATTATCCTTGGAATCTCTATGTTGATTCCAATTTTAACACAAATTATATATTCAGAGTTAGATTCCTCATTTATAGGAGCTGCCATAATTTCTATAATATTTGGAGTATTATTTTTTTTGTCTAACCTGAATCATGACAAGAAATTAAATTTGCAACAGGCTTTTTTATTAACTGCACTTTCTTGGTTAACTATTGCAATATTTGGCTCTCTTCCATTTATTTTTTCTAACCTTGAATTATCGATTACAGACTCTTTTTTTGAAAGCATGTCTGGAATTACAACTACAGGCTCTACTATAATCTCAAATTTACAAGAAGCTCCTAAGTCTATTCTTTTATGGCGAGCCATGCTGCAATGGTTAGGTGGAATAGGTATAATTGTAATGGCAATAACTTTAATGCCAATAATGAATGTTGGGGGAATGCAATTATTCAAAATTTCTAGCAATGATTCTTCTGAAAAATTATTACCAAAATCTAAAGAAGTCGCACTAAGATTAATTTATGTTTATCTAACACTAACAACTTTCTGTGCTTTAACTTACAGGATTTTTGGAATGAGTATTTTTGATAGTATCACTCATTCCATGACAACAATAGCAACTGGTGGTTTTTCAAACTATAACGAATCTATAGGACATTTTAATAGTATATCTATTGAAATATCTTCTATGATTTTTATTATATTAGGAAGTCTTCCATTTATCGCTTATATAAAATTTTTAAACGGTGATAAAAAGATATTCTTTTTAGATACTCAAATAAAATCATTCATTAAAATAATAATATTTTCTGTTATTTTACTTTCCTTGTACATGTTATTTTACACTAGTAATTTTTCTTTTATAAACTTAAGACCTATTTTTTTTAATGTTATTTCAATTTTAACTGGAACTGGGTATGTAACGGGTGAATTTGATGTGTGGGGAAGCTTTCCATTAGTTTTTTTTCTAATGTTAATGTTTATCGGTGGCTGCGCAGGCTCAACAACATGTGGAATTAAAATTTTTAGAATTCAAATTCTTTATGTTTTTGTTGTTAATCAACTTAAAAAAATTATTTACCCTAAAGGCATTTTCTTAATAAAATATGATAAAAATACAATTGACGATAAATTTATGGCTTCAATTATATCTTTTATATTTCTTTATTTGGTAATATTTTTTTTATTAACTGCACTTCTTACTTTAAGTGGTTTGGATTTTGTTACTTCAATTTCTGGAGCTGCAACTTCTATTTCAAACGTTGGTCCAGGATTGGGTTCTACTATTGGCCCTAGTGGTAATTTTGCAAATTTACCAGAATTCTCAAAATGGATTTTGAGTTTTGGGATGATATTGGGTAGATTGGAATTGTTTGCTATTTTAGTATTATTCCTACCTTCTTTTTGGAAAGACTAATTATGATTGAAATTAAAAAACAATCTTTATCAGAAACTTTTTCAATCTACCTTGATAAAAGAATGTTCAAAATCTTATTATTAGGAGCAATCTCTGGATTTCCATGGGTTTTAATTGGGAGTTGTTTAAGTCTATGGCTTAAGGAAGATGGCCTAAGCAGATCAACTGTTGGGTGGGCAGGACTAATATTTGCTGTATATGCTTTTAATTATTTGTGGGCTCCTCTTATTGATAGAATTCAAATTCCTTATCTAACAAAAAAATTAGGTCATAGAAGAGGCTGGATAGTATCAATGCAAATAATTATATTATTAGCTCTTGTTTCTTGGAGTTTGATAAACCCAAGTCAAAATTTAACTTTAATAATTACTTTTGGTTTAATTATAGCCATNGCTTCAGCTACACAAGATATTACGGTCGATGCTCTTAGAATTGAACAAATTAATGAAAATGAAAAAAAATCAATGGCCGCGGGTGCTGCGATGGTTGTTGTTGGATGGTGGAGTGGTTATAAATTAGGAGGACTTGTTGCCCTGTTTACTGCTCAATACTTTGAGAACAAGGGGATAATCAATTATTGGCAACTCACATTCTTAGTAATGGGCATAATAATAATCTTAATGAATATAGGTTTGATGTTTGTACACGAAACAATTTCTATTGATAAAGGAGATAAACAAAAAGAGGCTGATAAATTAATTGAAAATTTTATTGGTTCGCAAAATACTCTCACTAAATCAATATCCTGGATAAGTGGCACTATCAGTGGACCAGTCATTAGTTTCTTTAAAAAAAATGGGTTTTCTATTGCTATTGGAATTTTAGGTTTTGTCTTTTTATTTAAAATTGGAGAGGCTTTTTTAGGTCGAATGTCTATAATTTTTTATAAAGAAATAGGATTTTCTAAATCAGACATTGCAATTTACTCTAAATCATTAGGCTGGATAACTACTGTCATCTTCACATTGTTAGGTGGCTTATTTGTAATTCGGTCTGGAGTATTAAAGGCAATGTTTTTAGCAGGAGTGCTAATGGCCTCCACTAATTTGTTATTTTCTTTTCTTGCCTGGAATGAAAAATCTGAGTTATTATTTGCAATTGCAGTGATCTTTGACGATATTGCTGCAGCGTTTGCAACAGTGGCATTTGTGGCTTTTATTTCACTTTTAGTAGACAGAACCTATACTGCAACTCAATATGCCTTACTTGCATCTATAGGAACTGCTGGAAGAACCACACTTGCGTCATCGTCTGGTGCTCTAGTTGATTGGCTGAATGGTGATTGGGGAATATTTTTTATTCTTACAGCTTTAATGGTNATACCTTCTTTAATATGTTTATGGTTTATAAAAGATAAGTTAAAGCTTAATGAAAAATAAATTNTTTTATAAAAAACAATTTACTAATATTTATAAGAAACAATCAAAATTATCTGAAACCACTTCACAAGTTCTTTATGGTGAAAAATTTGAAATTTTGTCTAAAAATATAAATTGGTTAAAAATTAAAACCTCATTTGATAATTATATTGGATATATTGAAAATAAAAATTATTCCAAAAGTCATCTAGTAACTCACAAGGTATTTGTTCTTAGAGCAAATATTTTTGATAATTTTAAAAAAAAAACAAAAAATTATTTGCCCTTTGCATCAAAGATTTCTGTTATGGAAGTAAAAGGTAATTTCATTAAATTTGAAAAAAATAAATGGATAAAAAAAACTGATGTAAAAAAAAACAACCATATAGAAAAAAATTTTGTTAAAATCTTTAAATTATTTTTAGGAACTAAATATCTTTGGGGGGGTAAAACTTATAGGGGCATTGACTGCTCAGCAATTTTACAGATATTTTATTATTATAATAATAAATTTTATTCAAGAGATACAAATGACCAAATCAAACATTTTAAAAATCTTAAAAAAATAAAAAAATTTAAAAAAGGAAATATCATATTTTGGAAAGGACATGTTGCTATTTGCATTGACTCAAAAAATTTAATTCATGCATATGGTCCCGAAAAAAAGGTTTTGATTATGCCTATAAAAAAAACAATAATACGTATTAAAAATACTGCAAATTTAACAGTTAAAAAAGTTGTTGATCTAAAATTTTAAATTCTTCCAAAGTCAGGTTTGTTAATATCTTGTTTAAGCTTAATAATTTTTTTTCTAACTTTTTTGCTATCAATTAATTTTTTAATTATAGATTTATTGTTTTTAAGTTTAATATCTTTTTTGAATAATTGTAAATTTTTAATAAATAAATCAATTACTTTAAGAATGTTATTTTGATTATTAAAAAATATATCTCGCCACATAATTTCATTGGAAGATGCGATTCTTGAAAAATCTCTTAAACCACCAGCACTATACTTGATCAATTCGTATTTTTGTTGATTCTCAAAATCAGTCGCTGTCTTTACAAGATTATAAGCTATCAAGTGAGGCAAGTGACTAGTCATTGAAAAAATTAAATCATGCTTTTTTGAATTCATAATCGAAATTTTAGAACCAACTTTTTTCCAAAATTTACTTAAAATCACAAGGTGTTTTTTGTTGGTTTTTTTCTCTTTAATAAGAATGCACCATTTATTTAAAAATAAATCTTTCGTACCATTTTCGGGTCCACTTACTTCAGATCCTGCGATAGGATGACTTGAGGTCCATGAAATTCCTTTTTTCAATTTTTTTTCAATAACAAAGTTTGTTTTTTCTTTTGTTGAGCCAACATCTGTAATGATTGTTTTCGGTAAAAGATACTTATTCATTTTTGAAATTATTTTTTGATATTCACTAATTGGAGTGCATAAAATTATTAAATCTAAATTTGGAATAATTTTCTTAAAATCAGTAGTTATCTCGCAATTTAATCTTAATCTTTTAATCTTTGAAATATTAGATTTAGATTTTTCATAAACATATANTTTTTTGGCAATCTTTTTATGTGATATAGCTCTTAACAATGAAGAGCCNATTAAACCACACCCTATTATTAAAATATTTTTCATAGTTATTTAAATATAAGATTAATTTCTTTTATAAATTTTTTNTTTTCTTTACTTGATCCAATTGTAAGTCTTAATTTGTTTTTAATATTATACCCATTTTCTGTTGATCTTAAAATAATTCCTTTTAATTGGAGTTTTTTTAAAACATAATTTGCTCTAAATTTACATTTATCAAAATTCAACATTAAAAAGTTAGCTGATACTTTATTTGAAAAAATATTAAACTTCTCTAAAAATAATTTAATTTTGGTTGCCCATACTGTGTTGTGTTTAACGGACTTAGTAATAAATTTTTTATCTTTAAGTGACTCTATTGCTGCAATTTGAGCTAACTGATTTACGTTAAATGGTGGTTTAATAAATTCATTGCTTTTATAATTTTTTTGGATGCATAGCCCCAACCTATTCTAAGTGATGCTAATCCATATATTTTTGAAAATGTTCTTATAGTAATTACATTTTCTTTATTTTTAAATAGATCTAAACTTGATTTGTAATTCTTATTTTGCATATACTCAAAATATGCATCATCTAGAACTAATAAAATATTATTCCTCAATTTTTTTCTAAGTTCAATCAATTCCCTTTTTTCTAAATAAGTACCCGTAGGGTTATTTGGATTAGCAATAAATACAATTTTTGTTTTTTTGGTAACTTTCTTTATAATTTCAGATACAGAAACTTTAAAGTTTTTTTCCTTAGAGAAAACAATTTTTGCTCCAACAATTTTTGCATATATCCTGTACATTAAAAAACTGTATTGAGGTACAATTACTTCATCTTGTGACCTTAAATATAATTGACAAATCATCTGAATAATTTCATCTGACCCTGCTCCACAGATAATCTTGTTAAAATCACATTTAAATTTTTTTGATATTTCTCTTTTTAATAATTTTGCCCCACCATCAGGATATCTGGATAAATTTATATTTTTTATATTTAAAACTTTCTTAACTTTAGGGCTAATTCCTAACGCAGACTCATTTGCTGATAATTTAGTTATATTCTTAATTTTTCCTATATTTGATTTACCTGGTTTATAGGCCTCAATTTTAATAATTTTAAACTTTGGAACTGTCATTTTTTACTCTTATAAATAAAATATTAAACTTTAATATAGAATAAGTCATTTTTTTTAAAAAATTTGACATAAGAAATACTATCTTGTACAAAAAATATGCGCTGATTTAACTGAATTGCGAGCGCTTAAAAAAAACAGCTAAATAAGTTTTTTTTCTCACAATTCAAAATTTAGCTGAATTATATGAATATAAACGCAAAAATTAAAAGCTTAAATATAGATAAACCGCTAAATTTAGACTGCGGCCAAACTATTAATAATTATACTTTAGCTTATGAAACTTATGGCTCTCTAAATAAAAAAAAAGGATAATGCTATTTTAGTTTTTCACGCTTTGACTGGTGATCAATTTGTTTCAGGAACTAATCCAATAACCAAAAAAGATGGTTGGTGGTCATATGCTGTAGGATCCGGTAAAGCCGTAGATACTGACAAGTACTTTGTTATATGCGCAAATGTAATTGGTGGCTGCATGGGATCCTTTGGTCCAAGTAAGATCAACCCTGAAACCAAAAAAATATATGGGATCAACTTTCCTGTGATTACCATAAACGATATGGTCAATGCACAATATAATCTTTTAAATTTTTTTAAAATTGAAAAACTTTTTGCTGTAATGGGCGGATCAATGGGAGGTATGCAAGTTCTTCAATTTGTTAGTAACTTTCCAGATAAAGCTAAAATCGCAATACCGATTGCATGTACCTCAAGTCATTCCGCTCAAAATATTGCTTTTAACGAATTGGGCAGGCAATCTATAATGGCTGATGCTGAATGGGTCGGTGGAGACTACTCTAGCCAGAATAAAACTCCAGACAAGGGTCTCTCAGTCGCCAGAATGGCTGCGCATATAACCTATCTGTCTAAAAATGGATTACAAGAAAAATTTGGACGAAAGTTGCAAGAGAGAGACGACTTAAAATTTAGTTTTGATGCAGACTTTCAAATAGAGAGCTATCTTAGATATCAAGGATCTGTTTTTGTTGATAGGTTTGATGCTAACAGTTATTTATTTATAACAAGAGCTATGGATTATTTTGATTTAACAAAAGAATATAATGGAAATTTGTCTAGAGCATTTGCTAAAACAAAAACTAAGTTCCTTATCATATCTTTTACTTCAGATTGGCTTTATCCAACTTCTGAAAATAAAGAAATTGTCATTGCATTAAATGCTATTGGCGCTGATGT
>JGI20159J14440_10001213_pt1 | contig 18652 bp, 19 predicted proteins | sample COG_09_FD_14440 | JGI IMG/M metagenome (IMG submission 14440) | reverse complement strand
CTGGCTATGATCTGATTGGGTCTTTGTTGACGGAAATTGGCACTCAAAAAATGCAAAACTATTTCAAGGCCAATCCGCCCAACTCAGAAAAAGAACGCCAAAGAGTTTTGGCGGCTTTTTTAGAGCATTATGCCAATCCGGCGGCGGTGGAGGAAGAAATCACCCTGCCCGGCTGGACGGATGATCTGCTCAACCGCCTGTCTGACCTATATGATGAAGATGTGAATGCCATCATCTCACGCGGAGATGTTGAAGTGATTGAGCCGGCCCTTTGAGGGCCAGCCGCGCACTCACATGCCCAAGGCTTCTTTATACATTTCCAAAATAGCTTCTTCTTCGGCAATATCATTTTGGTCCCGCTTGCGCAGGGTGATGAGTTTGCGCATGACTTTCGTGTCATACCCACGGCCCTTGGCCTCTGCCATCACTTCTTTTTGTTGTTCTGCCAGATCTTTTTTTTCGGCATCCAAACGCTCAATACGTTCTATGAACTGCCGCAATTCATCGGCCGTGACGCGATAGCTGCTGTCGATTTCTGACATGGGGGACTCCGTTGTAATAAGTGATTGTGCAGCGATACCCTTCGTTTTCGACTTGCACAAGCCGCCTTCCTTCGCGACTGTGGCGCAAATTTAAAGTTTTCGGAGTAGACTATGGATTGGCTCATCATCCCGGGGATTGTCGTGACCTTTATCGGACTTGGCCTGCTATTTTACACCATCGCACGGATAATGCGGGCGAAGAAACAAGGTCTCAGCGACGAACAAATGAAACTGCAGCTTCAATCGGCCGTAGCTTGGAACCTGGGCGCCATGGGGTGCTCTGCAATTGGGCTGATGATGGTGGTGATTGGCATCATGCTGTGATTCCCCGCGCCCTTCAAAACATACCAAAAACGAGGACCCCACCGCCATGCAGATCAACACCCTTTCCGACGATTATTCCGTATCACCACAAATAGAGGTCTGCGATGTGCCAAGCATCATGCAGGCAGGTTTCAAATCTGTGATATGCAATCGCCCAGATCAAGAAAATCCTGAACCCCGCCAAATCGAGGCCATTAAGGCCGCCGTCGAAGCCGCCGGCATGGAATTTGCGGAAAATGTTTTCGATCCGTCAAGCTTCGGCCCCGATAAGATAGAGCGGCAAGCGGAGCTTTTGGCGCAACTGCCAAGCCCCGTCTTTGCCTATTGCGCCTCGGGCAATCGTTGCAGCATTGTTTGGGCCTTTGCCCAAGCCGGGCGCATCGCGACCGATACCATTTTGGACGCCACCACCCAAGCCGGGTATCAATTGGCCCATCTGCGGCCACAGCTGGAGATGCTGGCGCTTAATCGCGCGGAAGACTGACCCGAAACGCCGCGCCGCGCTGGCCCGGCAGATAGGAAATCTGCCCTCCCAAGTTGCTGACAATCTCCCGGCAAATCGCCAGACCAAGCCCCGCGCCGCCAGCTTTTGAATGATCGGACGCGCGGGCAAATTTCTCGAAAATCATATCCTGATTGGCCTTATCGACCCCGGCGCCATTGTCGATAAAGTCCACGGTTATGGCCGCGGGCGTCTCGGTCACACTGACGATCAACTCTGGCCGCTGCGCCTCGCAATATTTCGCGGCATTTGACATGAGGTTGATAAATACTTGGGTCAAACGATCGGGGTCTGTGAGGATCGAAATATCCTCACGCCCAGCGCTTCGGCGGATCCTTATATGCTGCTCCACATTGGCCGAGGCCTCCGCACGATCCAATATATCGCGCAACCGTGCTTGGCGAAGCTCCAGTGAGACCTGACCATTCTCTAGCACCGAAAGGTCCAAAAGATCATCCAACAACCGGGTCAATCTTTGGGTTTCATCCTCGATGATCCGCGCATATTTTGGCCGGTCACCATCCGAGAGATCTGGATCTTGCAGAATTTCCGAAAACGCTCGAATCGATGTCATGGGCGTGCGCAGCTCATGGCTGATTTGACTGAGGAACGCATCCTTTTGGATCGAAAGCTTTGTGAGTTTGTCATTGGCATCGCGCAGTTTGCGCGCGGTTGTGGTCAATTCGCCGGACTTGGCCTCTAACTGGTTGGAATATTCCATGATCTGCGCGGTTTCATCCGCCACTGCCATCAAGTCCTCGACCGTGACAGAAGACCCACCGGCCATTTGCCCCAACATCGCATGGGCTGTGGCCGCTCCAACACTGCCGGCCAAGCCTCGCTCAAGGGTTTCAAGAAATTGCGGCGTCGGATCCGGTAGATAGCCCTGTTTTCCCTGCCGTTGTGCCGCCGTGCGAAACAAGTTTTGTGCTTGAGCCGCGCCAATAATGCGCTGGGCCATGCTCAAGAGATCCTCTGCGTCTGTCGCCCCTCTTTGCCAGCCGCGTGCCGAAGGGCCGCTGTCAAAAGCGCTGATGAATTGCACCGCTTGCACCCGCTCCAAGGGAGATGGTCTCGATAAAATAGAGCCGGCCACAAAGGCGAAGCTGTTCAGCAAAATCGACCACAAGACCGCATGGACCACCGGATCAAGACCTTGGATGCCAAATAGCGCGGTAGGGCGCAGCCATTGCAGCCCCCAAAGCCCGTGGTCGATTGTCTCCTGGGAAATCAACACTTCGGGACCAAAGGACGGCAGGAACATGGTGTAGCTCCAAACCACCAACCCGCAAATCAACCCAGCCAAGGCCCCAATTTTGGTCGCCCCTTGCCAAAAGATCCCCCCCAGCATCACAGGCAAGATTTGCGCGACACCGGCGAAGGATATCAAGCCAATGGACGCCAAGGCCGCCCCACCGCCAGAAATGCGATAATAGAGATAGCCCAGCGTCAAAATGCCGATGATCGAAATGCGCCGCGACGTCAAAACCACACTGCGCACATCGCCGGAAATGGTCGCCCCCTGACCGCGCGCGCGCAACCAAATCGGGGTGACGATATGGTTTGAAATCATAGTTGATAGGGCAATCGCCGCCACAATCACCATCGAGGTCGCCGAAGAAAACCCACCCAGAAAGGCCAGCATCGCCAGGCCATTTTGCTCAGCAGAGAGCGGCAGGGTGAGTACGAAAAGATCCGGGTTGGACCCTGCAGGTAAAATATCCAACCCCACCACCGCGATGGGGATCACAAATAATGACATGAGCAGGAGATAAAGTGGAAAGGCCCAACTGGCTGTCGCGAGATGGCTTTCTTCAGAGTTTTCCACCACCATCACCTGAAACATGCGCGGCAGACACAAAAATGCGGCGGCCGAAAGGAAGGTGACACCAATCCAGCGCCCGGTACTGACCTCCCATTGTGAGATCGGCGAGGCATCAATGCGCGCCAAAACATCACCCGCGCCACCGGCCAACCCCCAGACGACAAAGACTCCAACCGCCAGCAGCGCTAAGAGCTTAACAATCGCTTCAACAGCAATGGCCATGACAACGCCGCTGTGCCGCTCGTTCACATCAAGATTGCGGGTGCCAAACACAATCGTAAACACTGCAAGGCCTGCTGCGGTCCACAAGGCGATATTTGTTGAGCTGAGAATGTTCTGCGTGCCCTTTGCGAAGACCGAGATCGACAAGGTCACCGATTGCAGCTGCAGGGCAATATAGGGCGTTGTGCCGACCACCGCCATCACCGTCACGAACCCGCCCAAAAGCGCAGATTTTCCAAACCGCGAGGACACCAGATCCGCAATGGAGGTGATCCGCTCAGCCCGGGCAATCCGCACCAAACGGCGCAGGATCAACCACCAACCGATGAGCACCACCGTGGGACCGAGATAGATGGTCAAAAACTCCAGCCCCGACCGCGCTGCAAATCCCACAGCGCCATAAAAGGTCCAAGCAGTGCAGTAGATTGACAATGACAGGGTATAAATGAGCGGCGTGCGCATCCAACCGCCGCGCCCGGCATCACTCGCCCGTTCAGCCCAAAAGGCAACGCCGAACAGGAAGGCCACATAAATAAGCGAAACAAAAATCAGAAGATCGAGAGACAGCATTCAGCTCCGTCCCACGCCAAATCGTTTGATCACAAGCGCCAGCCCCAGGGTGAAACAGATCAACCCTGCCCAGACGATAAACAGATAGATCAAAGCGGTCGAGGTCGAGGTTCCCGCATCTGCGCCAACCTCGGAGCTGCGCGGCCACATGATCGGAAGCAAAAAAAGGATCATCCCCACGAAAGGTAGGATCAGGGCGGACTCTTTCACGCGCTGCCCGCGGGCGACATTGGCAACTCTTTTCAGAGTTTGATCGCGCTTGCCGCTCACGGTGCGTGTCCGACCAACGCATTCATGGTTTTCAACACCTCTGCATTGGAAAAAGGCTTTGTCATATATTGGGATGCACCGCGGGCTATGGCGATGTCGCGATCTTTTGTTTGGCCTCTTGCGGTGAGCATCAAGATTGGAATGTCTTTGTAGTCGGGCAGGCTGCGCAACTCTTCGAGAATTTCAAAACCGGAGCGATTGGGCAGCATGACGTCTAAGATAATAGCATTGGGGGCCGTTTGCACGGCTGTGGCCACAGCATTGGCCCCGTCGGAATGCGCATCAACTTTCCAACCGTCGCGCAAAAATATGAAACTGAGGGCTTCAATGATATTCGGTTCATCTTCGATCAGCAAAACATGCCGCATTTTAGCCTCCCTTCGTTCAAATTTACCATCTTTGGCACTAGAGCCGAATTAAACCTGCTTTGTCAAAACCCATCTGAAAAAATTGACGGCTCACGCCGCGCTGGGCAGGCGTCGATATTGCACAAGCGGCACGTGCTGCCAATTGGCAAAGGCTGGTTGTACGTCGGCGTTTCCGCGCGCAAGATCAACATGGTAGAGCGCAGAACCGGCACGCCCTCAAAACTGGCTGAGGTCACGCGCTCTGCAATAGAAAAGGTGTCAAAGAGATTTTCTTCGCCCAAAGTTCCTGGCCGGCCGCTGTGCAAAATCTGATGACGCGCTGCAACACCAATCTGCGTCAGCGCGCCATAAAGCGGCCAGAGCGCGCAGGCCGACCCAACCCGTGGCGCTTGGAAATCATCGCAGGGCTGCTTGAACAACAAGCCGCCACTGCCATCGCAAATCATCAACCCAACAGGTGGGCGGTTGGGATCAGGAGGTAGGCTGGCCAAGCGCCGAAAGATAAGGGGCAATGACAGCTCTGTCTCTCTGGCGATTCGCACGGGATCCAGTCCAAACTCTGCCACCAGCTGTAGCAATTTCGGCAGGCGGAAGTTCTGCGCATCGCGCCAATACTGTCGAAAATACGCTAACCCCAAGGTTTTTGCCGCCGCCGAAGCCTCTGCCAACAGGCCCTCCGCAACGGGGGCGCTCCATTGGCGCATGTCTTCCAGCTCGGCAAAATGATAGCCATTTTTTGCCAATAGGCTATCGAGCTCATCCAGTGGCGACAGCGTATCAAGCACCCGATCCGAATCGCCATCCAGATAGTCCGCAAGAGATTGGCTGGCGGTGGCCAGGCGAATACTGTCCTGAAACACGTTGGTTTGGAATCTGCGCTGCCAATTTTGATCCATCTCCCCCGGCTCCGCCAAAATACTCGCGGTAGATCGAATGGCAGACACCGTTGAGAGCACCTCATGCAACGCCTCAGACAGAAATGGGTCATGCGCAAGACGGTCCGATAGGCTACTGACTGTTTGTTGCAGCGCGGTAATTTGGCTCTGCTGGGCCGAAATTAGGCGCGCCCAATCGGTAAAGCGATCCGCAAAATCCTCTGTCTGGCTGAGGTCAACCTCCACATCTGGCCGCGCAATGGCCGCGTCGCGCAGGCTGGTCAGGAGGCTTTTTTCAGCCCCTTGTGCCAGCGCGCCGGGTTCTGTTTCCAAGGCCGCAGCGATATTCAAAAGAACTTTGCCGCCAATTCGGCGCCTATTGTGCTCAATGAGGTTGAGGTAGGATCCAGAAATTCCCGCGCGCAGGGCGACCTCGGCCTGACGGAGCCCAAGCGCTACACGTCTTTCGCGTATTCGACTGCCGGCAAAAGCGCTGCGCTCCATCTCGTGAGTCCTTGACGGTTTTTTTATGGGCCTTGAGGTTTTGTAAATTTATTTACATTTTTTATCAAGCATTCGTGCAATAATTTACAAAATATTTGAATCAAACAAGACCACCGTTGCACAACAATCCATCAAAGAGCGACACTAAGACAACACTGTGAAGTGTGTTTTCGGGGGAACCGCATAATAAAAGCGGGCCCCTTTATTCAATCGGGAGGACTTCAATGTCTAAATCAATTCTGACCCGTCGTAACGTGTTGCAAACCGGAGCCGCTGCTGGCGCTGGATTGGCACTGCCGACAATTTTGACCGCAGGAAGCCACAGCGGTTACACCAATGCGCCAACTGGCAGCACAGTCACCTTGGGCTTCAACGTTCCCCAGACCGGCGCCTATGCTGACGAAGGTGCCGACGAGCTGCGCGCTTACATGCTGGCTGTTGAGCACCTCAATGGTGAAGGCGACGGCGGCATGCTCAACACCTTCTCTTCCAAAACTCTGGAAGGTAACGGCATCCTGGGCAAGAAAGTTGAATATGTAACAGGTGACACGCAAACCAAATCCGACGCGGCGCGTGCCTCTGCCAAATCCATGATCGAAAAAGACGGCGCCGTGATGATCACAGGCGGTTCGTCTTCTGGTGTTGCGATTGCGGTACAGGGTCTGTGCCAAGAAGCTGGCGTGATCTTCATGGCGGGTCTCACCCACTCCAATGACACGACAGGTAAAGACAAAAAAGCAAATGGCTTCCGTCACTTCTTCAACGGTTACATGTCTGCGGCAGCTTTGGCACCTGTGCTTCAAGCGCGTTACGGCAGCGACCGGAACGCCTATCACCTGACCGCTGACTATACTTGGGGTTGGACACAAGAAGAATCCATCGCTGCAGCCACTGAGGCTATGGGCTGGAACACTGTCAACAAAGTGCGCACACCGCTCAAAGCGACAGACTTCTCCTCTTACATTGCCCCAGTGCTGAATTCTGGTGCGGATGTTTTGGTTCTGAACCACTACGGCGGGAACATGGTGAACTCTTTGACGAACGCTGTTCAGTTTGGCCTGCGTGACAAAGTTGTGAACAACAAGAACTTTGAAATCATCGTTCCGCTGTACTCTCGCTTGATGGCGAAGGGTGCGGGCGTCAACGTGAAGGGCATCTTTGGCTCGACAAACTGGCACTGGTCCTTGCAAGATGAAGGCTCCAAAGCCTTTGTTAAATCCTTCGGCACAAAATACGGCTTCCCTCCTTCACAGGCGGCACACACCGTTTATTGTCAAACTCTGCTCTATGCAGATGCGTGTAACCGCGCTGGCACATTCAATCCATGTGGTGTTGGCGAGGCCTTGGAAGGCTTTGAGTTCGACGGTCTGGGCAATGGGAAAACATTGTACCGCGCCGACGATCATCAGTGCTTCAAAGACGTGCTGGTTGTGAAGGGTAAAGAGAACCCAACATCCGAGTTTGACCTTCTGGAAATCGTTGAAGTGACACCAATGGAGCAAGTAAAATACGCTCCAGATCACCCAATGTTTGCCGGTGGCGACTTGGGCGCATGTAACCCAGGTGCTTAAGTAAAAGCGTGCAGAGGTGCCTGTCATCTCTGCACAACCACGCAATTAGGGTGCGCAAAAGCGTACCCTATTTTCCAATAAATAGATAACCCGCAGGTGGGGACCATGGACGCCATCATTCTTCAAATCCTGAACGGCTTAGATAAAGGTTCAGCCTATGCGCTTATCGCACTTGGCCTGACTTTGATCTTCGGCACGCTCGGTGTTGTGAACTTCGCGCACGGTGCGCTATTTGTAATCGGGGCGTTCTGCGCCGTTACATTGAACCGAATTTTTTCGATCAGCTTTGAGACCATCGATCCGACAAAAGTGGATTTTCTGGGCAATCCGGCCACGATCAAAACCACGTATTTGGAACATTGGTTCGGCGCAGGTCCGGCCGCTTGGATGACCGATTGGTCAGTGCCTTTGGCAATCTTACTGGCCATTCCCGTCATGCTGTTGGTCGGCGTGATTATGGAACGTGGCTTGATTAAGCATTTCTACAAACGGCCTCATGCGGATCAAATCCTGGTGACATTCGGCTTGGCCATTGTGTTGCAGGAAATTATCAAGTTTTTCTACGGCGCAAACCCCATCCAAACCGCCCCGCCTGATGTTTTTATCGGGACAATGGATCTCGGAGTCTGGCTGGGATTTGAGGCCAATGCGATTGCCTATCCCTACTGGCGAATGGTTTATTTCCTCTTCTCGACTGTGATCATCGGCGGCGTATTTGCCTTCTTGCAATTCACCACCTTTGGGATGGTTGTGCGCGCTGGTATGGCCGATCGCGAAACCGTCGGCCTGCTGGGCATTGATATCGACAAACGTTTTACCATCACCTTCGCCATAGCCGCCACGGTGGCTGGACTTGCGGGCGTGATGTACACGCCGATCACCCCTCCGACCTATGATATCGGTGTGGAACTGTTGGTCCTGTCCTTTGTGGTTGTGGTTGTGGGCGGCATGGGTTCGCTGCCAGGCGCGGTTCTGGCCGGCTTCTTGCTGGGAATTGTAGAGAGCTTTGCCTCGATGAACGAAGTGAAAAACATCCTTCCGGGCATCGACCAAATCATTGTCTACTTAATGGCGATCATTGTTATCCTAGTACGTCCGCGCGGCCTTATGGGGCGCAAAGGCGTGATGGAGGATTGAGAATATGCTTGGTTTAGAAAAAAAAGACTTCACCCTATTGCTGATCGTAACAGTGATGGTGATTTTCGCGCCCTTCGTGCTCAATCCCTTCCCCGAGGGCACAGCCATGGCGCAAATGTTCAACGCAGGATATCCCGACCTGATGCAGCGCTTCGCTATTTTTGGCATCTTGGTCATTGGGTTTAACATCCTTTTTGGCCTGACGGGCTACCTCTCTTTCGGTCATGCAGCCTTTCTGGGCGCAGGATCCTATGCCGCGGTCTGGATGTTTAAATTGCTCGGCTATGACATCATCCCGGCCATTTTGTTGTCCATCGCAGTCAGCGGGCTTTTCTCACTGGCCGTGGGATACGTCAGCCTGCGGCGCTCTGGGATCTATTTTTCGATCCTCACGCTCGCGCTGGCGCAGATGATGTTCAATATGGCCTATTCGGTCTTGGGCAACCCATCTTCGAGCTACAACCTCACCAATGGGGAAACAGGTTTGCAGGTATATAACTCTGACCCGCAGGTTCTCTTGAGCGCCACGGATCCGAATTTCCCACATCTGTTCGGCCTATCCATGCGGTCAGAAACCCACCTGTTGATCGGGAATTGGGATTTCACGCTGAATGCTGGCTATTACCTGTCTGGATTGTTCTTACTGCTGGCCTTTTATATTTCCATTCGCATCTTTCGCTCGCCTTTCGGGCTGATGCTGCGGGCCGTCAAATCGAACCAACAGCGGCTCAACTACACAGGTCTGAACACACGGCCCTATACATTGATGGCCTTTGTCATCTCCGGCATGTACGCCGGGCTTGCTGGCGGATTGCTGGCATGTATGGACCCATTGGCTGGCGCGGAGCGTATGCACTGGACCGCCTCGGGAGAGATCGTCATCATGTCAATCCTGGGTGGCATCGGCACCTTGATCGGTCCCATCTTGGGCGCCGGGTTCAACGAATATTTCAAAAATATCCTGTCCAAAATCAACGACAGCGTTCTGCATGAGTGGCTGTCCTTCCTGCCTGATGGCTTTGAAGACATTATGGTTACGCTGATCCACCCTTTCGTAGGCAAGGGCTGGCATCTGACTTTGGGCTTGTTGTTCATGATGGTGATCATCTTCCTTCCAGGCGGATTGGTCGAAGGTGGGCAGCGCATTGGCAAGCTGTTTCGTCGCAAGAAGGCCGATACGCCTTCCGATGAAACGCCGGCAGAATAGGAGACAGACGAATGGGTATCCTTGAAGTCAAAGGCGTCAACAAACGCTTCGGAGGCCTTCAGGCCTTGGGGGATGTAAACCTCAGCGTGCAGGAACAAACAGTTCATGCCATTATCGGTCCAAATGGCGCCGGCAAATCCACCTTGCTCAATTGTCTGGTAGGCAAGCTGATCCCAGATACGGGATCAGTGATGTTTGATGGGCAATCCGTGCTCGGCCGCACGCCCTATGAAATTAACCAAATGGGCATTTCACGGGTGTTTCAAACCCCTGAAATCTTCGGCGATCTGACCGTTATGGAAAATATGATGATCCCCTGCTTTGCCAAACGCGATGGGTCATTCTCCATGACGGCCTTCGCCGCGGTGCGCAACCAAAAGGACATTATTGAGCACGCGATGCATGCGCTGGAAGACATGAATATGGCCGACAAACGCCATATGCATTCAGCCAGCCTGTCGCGCGGCGACAAGCGTCGGCTTGAGATCGGAATGTGTCTTGCGCAAGAACCACGACTGTTGTTGCTAGATGAGCCAACCGCAGGCATGGCCCGCGCCGATACAAACAACACCATCGATCTTCTCAAGCAGATCCGCGACACGCGCGACATCACCATTGCCATCATCGAGCATGATATGCATGTGGTCTTCTCGCTGGCGGAACGCATCACCGTTTTGGCGCAGGGCACACCTTTGGTTGAAGAAACGCCAGAAAATATCAAAGGCCACCCGAAAGTGCGCGAAGCGTACCTCGGCGAAGCCCAAGTATAGGAGTGGCCGCGATGACACTTTCAGACACACCCGCCTACTTCTCGGTCCGTGACATTCATGCCTATTATGGCGAAAGCTATATCGTGCAAGGCGTGAGCTTTGAGATCAATGAGGGCGAAATTCTCGCTCTGCTGGGCCGAAACGGCGCTGGCAAAACCTCGACATTGCGGGCGATTGCGCGCACGGGCGATCCACAGGTGACACGGGGCGAAATCTGGCTTGATGGGGATCCACTGCACGCAATGGCCAGTTTCGAAGCCTCGCGCGCGGGGCTTGGTCTCGTGCCAGAAGATCGTCGTATCATCCAAGGCCTGACAGTTGAGGAAAACCTCAAACTGGCCCAAATCGCCCCTCCCGTTGGTTGGTCTTTAGATCAGATTTACGAGCTCTTCCCAAGGCTTGAAGAGCGCCGCAAACAAGAGGGCGTCACCCTGTCGGGCGGCGAGCAACAAATGTTGGCCATCGCACGCGCCTTGGCCCGTCAGGTCAAGATCCTGCTGCTAGATGAACCCTATGAGGGGCTGGCCCCGGTGATTGTGCAAGAGATTGCCAAAACACTGAGCCACATCCGCGAGCAGGGTATCACCACGGTGATTGTGGAGCAAAATGCCGTGGCAGCCTTGAAGCTGGCAGATCGTGCCGTCATTCTAGACACCGGAACAGTTGTCTATGACGGCTCTGCGCAGGCTGTTTTGGACGATGAAAAATTGCGCGCTGAATATTTGGCCATCTAATGGCCCCGGCGGAGGGGCTTACCCCCCTCTGCCCCCTTAGACGCTATATTACAGAGAGATTGCACCTATGGCTGATACTATTTACCCCCCCGCAGCTGCATTTGCGGCATCTGCCCATGCGGACAAAGCAACCTATGAGGCCATGTATGCCGCCTCAATCGCAGATCCAGACGCCTTCTGGGACGCGCAGGGCAAACGCCTTGATTGGATGACCCCTTACACAAAGGTGAAAGACACCACCTTCGAGCATTCGGGCGTCTCGATTAAATGGTATGACGATGGCGTGTTAAATGTCAGCGCCAATTGCATTGACCGCCACCTGGCCACACGCGGCACGCAAACCGCCATCATATGGGAAGGCGACAACCCGGAGGACAGCGCGCATATCACCTATGCGCAGCTGCACACAGAGGTTTGCAAACTGGCCAATGTCTATAAATCACTGGGGGTGCGCAAGGGCGACCGCGTCGTGCTCTATATGCCCATGATACCAGAAGCCGCCTACGCGATGTTGGCCTGCAACCGGATCGGCGCCGTGCATTCCATCGTCTTTGGCGGCTTCTCCCCGGAAGCCTTGGCAGCCCGGATCACCGCTTGCGACGCCAAATTGATCGTCACCGCAGATCAAGCACCGCGCGGCGGTAAGGCGACACCGCTCAAAGCCAATGTCGACAAAGCGCTGGAAATTTCCGGTGATGTCCCGACCTTGGTGGTTGAGCGCACCGGCGCGGATCTTCCAAACAAAGCTGGCCGTGATCACAGCTATACGGCCGCCATGGCGCAGGCCTCGGCGGACTGTGCGCCAGAGCCGATGAATGCTGAGGATCCGCTGTTTATTCTCTACACTTCCGGCTCAACCGGCGCGCCGAAAGGCGTGGTACATACGACGGGCGGCTATCTGGTTTATGCCTCCATGACCCATCAATACACCTTCGATTATAAAGACGGGGATGTCTTTTGGTGCACCGCAGATGTGGGCTGGGTCACCGGCCACAGCTATATCGTCTATGGCCCCTTGGCCAACGGCGCGACAACCTTGATGTTCGAAGGTGTGCCCACCTATCCAGACGCAGGAAGGTTTTGGGCGGTTTGCGAGAAACACAAGGTCAATCAATTCTACACTGCCCCAACGGCCATTCGTGCGCTGATGGGTCAGGGGGAGGCATTTGTTGAGAAATATGACCTCTCTTCCATCAAAGTGCTCGGCACAGTGGGCGAGCCAATCAACCCAGAGGCTTGGAACTGGTACAACGATGTGGTTGGCAAAGGCAAAGCGCCAATCGTCGACACATGGTGGCAAACCGAAACAGGCGGGCATTTGATGACCCCACTGCCCGGCGCCATCTCCACCAAGCCCGGCTCGTGCACCCTGCCATTTTTTGGCGTGCAGCCAGTCATATTGGAGCCCACAACTGGCCAAGAAATTCTGGAGACCGAAGCTGAGGGCGTTTTGTGCATCAAGGACAGCTGGCCTGGTCAAATGCGCACGGTCTGGGGCGATCATGATCGCTTCGTTTCCGCCTATTTCAGCGATTACAAAGGCTACTACTTTACAGGTGACGGCTGCCGCCGCGATGCGGATGGCTATTACTGGATCACAGGCCGCGTGGATGATGTCATCAACGTCTCTGGCCATAGAATGGGCACCGCAGAAGTGGAAAGCGCTTTGGTCGCTCATCCAAAGGTCGCAGAGGCCGCGGTGGTTGGCTATCCTCATGATATCAAAGGTCAGGGGATCTACTGCTATGTCACCTTGATGAGCGGCGAAGCGCCCTCCGACGAGCTGCGCGTCGAGCTGCGCAATTGGGTGCGCAAAGAAATTGGCCCCATTGCCTCACCAGATCTGATCCAATGGGCCCCAGGCCTGCCGAAAACCCGCTCAGGCAAGATTATGCGCCGCATTCTGCGCAAAGTGGCCGAGGATGATTTCGGCGCCCTGGGCGATACTTCCACTCTGGCGGATCCCTCTGTCGTAGATGATTTGATCGAAAATCGGATGAATCGCAGCTAAACAGACAAAGCAAGACAAATTATAGTAAAATTTTAACTCTTTGGCCGGCCAATATAACAATTGGCTGGCCTTTGAACTTTTGAGAGCGGGTTTTCGCGGGTCTGAGATAAGGATCTTCTTCCACTTTGTCCCAAGTTCCCATATATGAAGAGGTATCAGGCGCCCAACCGACGCGAAAAGGGATAAAATGACTAAGAAACCGAATGAGAATGATGTTGTGTTTATTCAAGCCTTGGCAGAATTGCTGTCGGCGCAGGATTTGACGGAAATCGAAGTCAATCGTCTTTATGGCGAAGACAACAGTCTCAATGTCCGTATTTCCAAGACGCAAAACGTCGTGCATATGGCTGCCGCGCCCGCAGCTCCCCTTGCCGCAGCAGCGCCTGCCGCCGCCGCGCCAGCCACCCCTGCCGAAGCGCCAGCCGCGATCGAAGATCCCGCCGCCCATCCGGGCGCGGTGACATCGCCCATGGTTGGCACCGTCTACCTTCAGGCCGAGCCGGGCAGCCCACCTTTCATCACCGTCGGCGCCAAAGTGTCAGAAGGTGACACGATTTTGATCATCGAAGCGATGAAAACTATGAATCAAATCCCCGCACCCAAGGCCGGAACCGTGACGCGTATTTTGGTCGAAGACAGCGCCGCTGTTGAATTTGGGTCTCCTTTGGTAATTATCGAATAATGTTCAAGAAAATCCTTGTCGCCAATCGGGGTGAAATTGCCCTTCGCGTGATCCGCGCCGCCCGTGAGATGGGAATTGGCAGTGTTGCTGTGCATTCCACGGCCGACAGCGATGCCATGCATGTGCGTATGGCCGATGAATCCGTTTGCATTGGCCCAGCCTCAAGCACGGAAAGCTATTTGAGCATTCCGGCCATCATCGCAGCCGCAGAAATCACCGGTGCAGATGCCATTCACCCGGGCTATGGCTTCCTGTCTGAAAACGCGACCTTCGTGCAGGCTCTGCAAGATCATGACATCAATTTTATTGGCCCAACCGCTGAGCATATCCGCGTTATGGGCGATAAAATCAGCGCGAAAGACACGATGCGCGCCCTTGGTGTGCCCTGCGTGCCAGGCTCTGAGGGCGGCGTTCCCGATTTGGATGCGGCCTTGAAAATCGGTGAAGAATTTGGCTATCCCGTCATCATCAAAGCGACCGCCGGCGGTGGTGGACGCGGGATGAAAGTGGCCAATTCCGCTGAGGAAATGCCGACGGCCTTTAGCTCCGCCCGCTCCGAGGGGAAGGCGGCCTTTGGCAATGACGAAGTCTATATCGAAAAATACCTCACCACGCCGCGCCACATCGAAATTCAAGTATTTGGCGATGGCAAAGGCCGCGCTGTGCATTTGGGCGAGCGAGATTGCTCTTTGCAACGCCGCCACCAAAAAGTGTTCGAAGAGGCGCCAGGCCCCGCAATCAGCGCAGAGGAGCGCGCACGCATCGGGGAAGTCTGTGCCAATGCGGTGGCGAAGATCAATTACATTGGCGCCGGCACGATCGAATTTCTGTATGAGAAGGGTGAGTTTTATTTCATCGAAATGAACACCCGCCTGCAGGTGGAACATCCGGTCACCGAGGCCATCTTTGGTGTCGATCTGGTGCGCGAACAAATTCGCGTTGCCGAAGGCCATGACCTGTCCTTCACTCAAGATGACCTCATAATCAACGGCCATGCGATTGAAGTGCGGATCAACGCAGAGACTTTTCCAGGTTTCGCCCCGCGCCCGGGTAAAATTAACGCCTATCATGCCCCTGGTGGGCTTGGGGTGCGCATGGATTCCGCGCTTTATGACGGCTATTCGATCCCGCCTCATTATGACAGTTTGATCGGCAAATTGATTGTCCACGCCCCCGACCGCAAGGCCGCTCTGGCGCGTTTGGAACGCGCTTTGGGAGAATTGATCATCGATGGGATTGAAACGACCATTCCGCTGTTTCACGCCCTGCTACAAGAACCGGCAGTGCACTCAGGCGACTACAATATCCATTGGCTTGAGCATTGGTTGGAGCAAAAGTTCGACGATAAATGAGCTTTGGGGCTGTGAGTCCGCAGTTGATGCTGCATGCCTACGCGCAGGGAATTTTTCCCATGGCGGAGAATGCCGAGGATCACGACCTGTTTTGGGTCGATCCCAAGCGGCGCGGGATCTTGCCGCTGGACGGCTTCCATATCTCGCGCTCTCTGCGACGATTTCTGCATGGTCACAAGATAACAGCAACGCTGAACCAGGCTTTTGACAGCGTTTTGCAACATTGCGCTGACCGTGAGGAGACTTGGATCAACCCAACCCTCCACGCCAATTACACAGCGCTAAACGAAATGGGATGCTGTCACAGTCTGGAGGTCTGGGACGATGGCGCACTCCTCGGCGGGGTGTTTGGCATCGCAATAGGCGGGGTGTTTTGCGGGGAGAGTATGTTTTCACATCGCACCAATGGCTCCAAAGCTGCCCTGGCTTTTTTAACCACCCATCTGCGCAATTGCGGCTTTGCCCTGTTTGACACGCAATTTATCACCGATCACTTGCAAACTCTGGGGGCGCTTGAGATCAGCCGGGCACAGTATCGCAGTCGATTGGCAGAAGCGCTTGCCTTGCCCGCCACCATCACCGCTCAGCCCCTGCCCGATGTTCACAACGTCTTGCAGCGCAGAACCCAAACATCGTAGCGCGGATGCTCCAGGGCGTTAAGCGCGGGAGAGGATGCCACCATCCAGCCTTCAAAGAGAGTCTCATCGCGTTGCCAATCGGTGATTTGCACAAGCGCAAAGGCGTCGGGGCTCACCTCACCGAGCGGAGAGCGACAGCTGTGCACATGAATTTCGAGCGGGCCCTGCTTGACGGGGGCCTCCTGCGCCACGATGATATTTTGCAATGCGCCTGTGGTCCGGTCCAGCCAGCGTAATTCCGCAGCACCGTTTTCACGCGCCTGCTGCGCCGCGCTCAAAGCTGGGATAAGAAAAAACAGAATAGCCGCAAAGTGGCGTCGCATTAATTATTGCCGCCGGACGCAAATTTCATCAACAGATTCAATAGGCTCACCGATCCCTGCGTATCTGTAATTATATCTCCAGAGGCATAGTTGAAAGGCGACCCACCCGGCTGCAGCTCAACAAAATTGCCACCCAGCAAACCCTCCGAGGCAATAATGATGGCAGTGTCATCGGGCAATTCCACGCCCAAATCCAAAGAAATCTGCATATCCGCGCGAAAACTATCCGGGTTCAGAGAAATGGCAGACACTTTGCCCACATTCACACCCGCCAAGCGCACGTCCGTGCCGACCGTGACCCCCTCGATAGATCTAAAGCTGGCGTTCAACACATATGATTCGTCAGAGGCTCCAAAGCCACCGCGCTGAAATCCAACCACGGCAAAGCCGATTGCCAAGACCAAGACACAGGTTCCAGTGATAAATTCTGCCCAAGCACCGCGCATCAGATCACTCCGGAACCCATGCCTCGTAGTCAGACGTCGACTGCGGCGTGGCATTGCGCAGAGAGCCTGCAGGGGCATGGGCCATTACTGTGCCCGTCAGGTTGGCTTGATGCGGTTTTTCCCATGTTTTATGGGCCAATGGTGTCTGGGTCGGTGGTTCATCCCATGTGTGATGCAACCATCCGTGCCAATCAGGGCTCACCCGAGAAGCCTCAGCCTCCCCGTTGAAAATCACCCAGCGTTTGACCCGATCCTTGGTTTCATAAAACATGTTGCCCGCATCATCTTCCCCCACCTTCACGCCGCGGCGCCAAGTGAACAGCTGCGTGTTTAATGTTTGCCCATTCCACCAAGTGGCGGCACGTAATAGGGTTGAGACGATGCCCATAGGATCCTCCAAAACAAATTCGAATTAGCTATGCCCCAGAAGTGGTCGATGGTCCAGTACTACTGGCCTTTGAAACGAAAAACGGCAGGATTTTCAACAAAATCCTGCCGTTTATGCGATTTTCTGTTCACTCAACCCGCTGTCGCGGGTTCACGTTTCTTGTCGGCGTGTATCATCAATGGCGCCGCATCAGATGTGACAGCCTCTTCATTCACGACCACTTCCTCAACACTGTCCATCCCCGGCAGGTCAAACATCGTATCGAGTAGAATATCTTCCAAAATCGAGCGCAGCCCCCGCGCGCCGGTTTTGCGATCAATCGCCCGTTTGGCAATGGCCGCCAGCGCCTCAGGCGTGAAGGTCAAAGTCACGTCTTCCAACTCGAACAGCCGTTGATATTGTTTGATCAACGCATTCTTCGGCTGTGTCAGAATGATCACCAAAGAGTCCTCATCCAGATCCGTCAGGGTCGCGATAACTGGCAAACGGCCCACAAATTCCGGGATCAGTCCGAATTTCAGCAGATCTTCCGGCTCCAACTCGCCAAACATTTCGCCCACACCGCGGCTGTCATTCTCTTTCACATCCGCCCCAAAGCCGATCGAGGTGCCCTTGCCGCGCGCAGCAATAATTTTTTCCAGCCCGGCAAAAGCCCCGCCACAGATGAATAGGATATTGGTCGTATCCACCTGCAAGAATTCCTGCTGCGGATGTTTGCGCCCGCCCTGAGGCGGCACGCTGGCCACAGTGCCTTCCATGATTTTCAGCAAAGCCTGCTGCACCCCTTCGCCCGAGACATCGCGGGTGATGGAGGGATTGTCGGACTTGCGGGTAATCTTATCGACCTCGTCAATATAGACGATGCCGCGCTGCGCCCGTTCGACGTTATATTCACTGGCCTGCAGCAATTTTAGGATAATGTTTTCAACATCCTCACCCACATAGCCAGCCTCGGTCAATGTGGTAGCATCGGCCATGGTGAACGGCACATCCAAGATCCGCGCCAAAGTTTGCGCCAGTAAAGTTTTACCACAACCGGTTGGACCAATCAGCATGATATTGGATTTTGCCAGCTCAATATCACCAGATTTCTCTGCAACGTTGAGACGCTTATAGTGATTGTGCACCGCAACAGAGAGCACCCGTTTGGCGTGGCTCTGGCCAATGACATAATCATCCAAAACCTGACAAATTTCCAAAGGCGTCGGAACACCCTCAGAGGTTTTCAATCCGCTGGCTTTGGTTTCCTCACGGATAATATCCATGCACAATTCAACACATTCATCGCAAATGAAGACGGTGGGGCCCGCAATCAGTTTACGCACCTCATGCTGACTTTTACCGCAAAAACTGCAATATAGGGTATTTTTCCCGTCGCCGCTTGCTTTATC
>JGI20159J14440_10001203_pt1 | contig 18725 bp, 18 predicted proteins | sample COG_09_FD_14440 | JGI IMG/M metagenome (IMG submission 14440) | reverse complement strand
CCTGAAGGTATTAAAAAAGATCATTATTTGACAGAAAATCTATGCGAATTATGTAGTCCAATAGAAGAAATTCAGACACCAGAAGAAATTCAGACACTAGAAGAAATTCAGACACCAGAAGAAACAAAAAGTTATGGAGAAACAATAGAGTCACTACTTCTCGAATATAAAGTTTCCTATGATTTAGGACCTAACAAGGGTAGTTTAAGAGCACTTGATCCATTTGGTAGAAGTTCAGAAAAGTGTACAAACAAAGATTTGATGAGGTGGGTAAGCTCGTTATTACTTATGGTGTAGTGGATGATAAATATAATATTCAATATAAGGCTTCAGCTACAGGCCTAACATCAATCATTTATTCTAACCCGTTAATACAAACAAGTAGGGGAAATATATCTGAAGAAGGTTTAAAACCAAATTATTACTTATACCAACATGGACCAGAAAGAATAAATGAAGCATTTTTTGACTGGGTAGATAAAACCTTGCATTGTAGACAAAAAGAAGAGTTAGAACAGTCCTATTCTTTAATCGATGGGTCACAAGATCAGTTAAGCTTTATGTTTCAATTTATGTTCCTTGATCCACTAGATAGAATGCAAATACCTATCACTAATGGAAGGCGCCTAAAAGTATATGATTATCATTATGTTGATGAAGAGATACTATATACTCGTGAGGGAGAATTGAAGGCAATTCATATTGCCAAGTTTAATTACGAGGATCAAGAACGAATTGATTTATGGCTTTCTGAAAAATATGGATACCTTCCGATAAAAATTTCAATAACTCAGGATGATTTGAGTGTAATCGTGCAAGAAATAATTACGTTAAAGGCCATAAAAAATGAATAGATTCGCTATTAAGGCATGTGCAGATATTTTAGGTGAAAGCTTGATAAAAAATTTACCTGCTGACGTCCAGCTAAGTTATTACTTTAAGAATAATCGAAATTTAGGAAGTAGCGATAGATCAGATATTGCAGAAATCTATTACGGTGTAATTAGGAACAAAAGATTACTTGAGGAAATTGTTGGAGATGCTCATTGTAAAAAAATGATTTTGGTATATTTGTTGGTATTGAAGGGGCATAGTATAAAAGAGTTAAGTGGAGTGACTGACGAATATGAAATCGAATGGTTAGTAGAAAAGAAAAAAAATAAAGTCCATATCGATTCATGGCCAACAAAGCTTAGTCTACCCGATTGGATATGGGCGAAATTAGTTTTATATTACGGTGAAGAAGAAGCTATTGCTTTTGGCACGTCGTTATTATCACCAGCAACACTTCAATTGCGTGTTAACTCGTTGAAAACTTTGTCAGTTCAAGATGTTGTTAATGAGTTTCACTTATCTTTCCCAGATGAAGTAGTTAAAATCAAGAAAACAGAATTATCTAAACATGGCATTACGCTGCCAAGAGGAACAGCTATACAAAAACACCCACTTTTCTTAGGTGGAGCTATAGAGGTTCAGGAAGAAGGAAGTCAGCTTTTAACTCTATTACTCGATGTTAAAAGAGGTCATATGGTTGCTGATTTTTGTGCAGGAGCAGGAGGTAAGACTTTGGCTTTGTCAGCATTGATGAAGAATACTGGAAGAATTTATGCTTTTGATATCTCTGATAGACGTCTTGCAAACATGAAACAAAGACTTAAGAGATCAGGAGCATCAAATATTGCTATGCAAAGAATTTCTAATGAAAATGATTTAAAAATAAAGCGATTAAGGAATAAGTTGGACCGTGTTCTAGTGGATGCACCTTGCACAGGGTTTGGGACCTTAAGAAGAAACCCGGACCTGAAGTGGAGACAAACAGAGGAGTCTCTTGCCGAATTAGCGACTAAGCAAGCCTCAATCTTGGAAGCTGCATCAAAATTATGTAAAAAAGGCGGTTATTTAGTTTATGCAACCTGCAGTATTTTAAATGATGAAAATGAAAATATAATCGCAACATTTTTAGAAAATAATCAGCACTTTAAAATAATTCCTCAGCATATTATTATGGCCAAAAGCGGAGTTGATATTGGGGAAGGAGACTTTTTAAAACTCAACCCTCATACGCATAAAACTGATGGATTTTTTGGGGCTTTAATGGAGCGTATAGTTTAATGAACAATATTAATCGTAATATATTCCTGGCAGCGTTAATGGGAATTTCATTTGGATTATTTTTAAAAATTTATCCACAGTGGTCTTTGTACAATGCTTTCCTTGAAGCAAACGTCATAATCGGGCAGTTATTCATTAATTCATTAAAAATGATTCTTGTCCCATTGGTATTTTTTTCTATTGTGGTAGGCGTGTCAAATCTTGGCAATAGTAAAAAATCTAGCACCATCTGGAAATATACCCTCCTTTATTTTTTTAGCACTATGTCTTTGGCAATTTTTACGGCTTTAATAATAATGAATTTAGTTAAGCCTGGCATGGGAATAACCGTGGATTCATGGCCAGAAGCGAAAAATGCGATAACTAGCTCGCTTTCTATCCTGGAATTTTTAAAGCAATTTATTTTGGGTTTGTTTGTAAATCCTTTTCAATCACTATCTTCAGGAAATATCCTTCCTCTGATTATTTTTTCTATTTTAATCGGAGCTAGCTTTAATGGTGGTGGTACGAAAATACAAGCAGGAAAAAAAGTTTTTGAAAGCTTGTATGAAGTAATAATGAGAATTGTAAATTGGATTATGATGTTTGCACCAATAGGAATTTTTTCTTTGTTAGTGACGATGGTTGAAAGTCAATCTAGTGAATTATTCTCCCAATTAAGTATTTTTATTATTACGGTGATTGGGATTATGCTTATTCATGGCCTATTAATTATTCCTACCTTACTTTTTATCATTACAAAAATTTCTCCCCTTAGTTTATGGAGCAATGGCAGACCTGCATTCATTAGTGCATTTGCTACTAGCTCTAGTGCGGCTACACTTCCTCTTACATTAAGTGTAGCGTGTAATACTTTTAAGGTGCCAAAAAGTATTGCAAACTTCGTGCTTCCATTAGGAGCGACCATCAATATGGACGGGACTGCACTTTATGAAGCAGCCGCAGCACTGTTTATTGCTAACCTTGTTGGGATAGATCTTAGCCTTTCACAACAGATCATTTTATTTTTTATAGCTATGGTTGCTTCTATTGGAGCTCCTGGCATACCTAGCGCTGGAATGGTAACCATGGCAATGGTACTCCAGGTTCTTGGACTTCCTCTTGAAGCACTAGCCCTGCTTCTTCCTATGGATAGGCTTTTGGATACATTTAGAACAACAATTAATGTAGAGGGTGATTTGGTTGGCTCCTTGATTGTACAAAAAGTAACAAAACTATAATTTCTTGTCGATAAATCGAGCCGATAATGAATAAGCTGCTGGAATTACAATAAGGGTTAGTAGTGTTGATGAAATCATCCCGCCAATAACAGCTATTGCTAAAGGCCCATTTTCCTCTGACCCAGCCCCAAAACCAAGTGCGGCAGGAAGTAATGCCAAAATAAGTGTTAACGAAGTCATTAATACTGGCCTAAGCCTTACCGGACAAGCCTCAAGTAAAGCCTTATTTGTTTCCTTTCCTTTGTCTCTGAGTTGGTTGGTTAGGTCTATTAGAAGAATAGAATTTTTCGCCACCAACCCAATCAGCAAAACCATTCCAATCATAGAGTAAATATTTAGACTTTTCCCTGTTAGCCATAGCAAGGCAATACCACCAACCACAGCTAGAGGTTGAGCTAGCATAACAATAATAGGCTGAAAAAAAGAGTTAAATAGGCTGGCTAGGACCATATAGAGTAAGACGGTTGCTAAAATAAAAACAAAGAATAGATTTTTTGATGTTTTTGCAAATTCTTTTGCTTGCCCATCGAGTTCAATCTTATAGTCACTGGGGAGGATGGACATACTCACGTCACTTACCAATTGAATGGCTTCTCCGAGTGGTATAGAAGGATCGGTATAAAAATTAGCAGAATATTGTAGGTTTTCCCTACCAATAACAGCAGGTCCTAATACCTCGGTAAAGGAAGCATGGTATCAAGTCTGACTAATTCCCCACTTTTGCTTCGTAAATAAATCTTATTAAGATCGTTTGTTTTTTGAAAGGTACCTTCTTTGGCCTTAAGTCTAATTTCATACCTCTGACCATCACCAGGGTAGTCATTAAATCTTGCTACATCTAAACCATTGCTTAGGACGGAAATTGACTCAGCGATGTCTCTAGCAGATATACCCAGACTGCTAGCTTTTTCCCTATCAATATCAAGAATAAGCTGCGGAAGGTTAAGCTGCAAATCAAGATCAATTTTTCCTATTTTTGTGTTCTCAGATAGCTTATTTTGGAGCTCGCTACTAAACTGAGCAACTTTCTCAATACTGGGGCCTATGAGAGAAAATTTTAATTTTTCAGATCTTTGCCCACCCGCAATTGAAACTCCTGCCGGAAAGGCTTTTACTCCCGCAAGCATTGAAAATTCTGTTTTTAAATTATTTATAATTTCAGTTTGGCTTTTTTTTCTTAAGTCTTTATCAATTAGCCTTACGCTAATATAGCCACTATTTACTTGCCCTTGACTTCCTAGGCCAATAGAAGAAAAGACGCTTGCAATACTTTCTTCTTGCGTGTTTATTTTATTTTCAATCTCCAAAAGCTTTCTGTAGGTATAGTCTATGTTTGACCCTAACGGCGTTTTGAAGCGAACGGTGAAGCGACTTTCATCAGTTTCTGGTACTAATTCTTTATTGATATTTGCGAAAAAATAACCGCTTAACAATACAATCAGAAAGCTTAAAAGAAGAACTCTCCATCGATTATTTAATGTACTGGCAAGAATTTTGGAGTATGAATCTTCTAAAATTTTGAAGAATGCCTCGAGTTTTTCTACGATCCTATTTTTTTTTAATTTTTTTTGGTCCCACCCAATATTAAAATTTTCTTTAATTAAAAATTTTGAACATAGCATTGGAGTGAGTGTTAGCGAGACAATCAGAGAAATTAAGACACCCGAAGTAACAACTACAGCAAAAGACTCAAAGAATCGCCCTATAATGCCATCCATATATATCACAGGTGCAAAGATACAAACTAGAGCCATAGTAGAGGTAAGCACAGCAAAAACAACCTCTTTACTTCCATTGATTGCCGCATCAAACGGATTGACGTCATACTCATGATGATGCCTAAATATATTCTCTAAAACGACTATAGCGTCATCAACAACAACGCCAATTAAAAGAATTAATGCCAACAGAGTCATGCTATTAAAAGTGAAACCAAAGAAGTACATGACGGCTATAGCACCTAGTAATGAGATTGGAATTGCTACTGCAATGATAAATGTTGATCTCAAGGACATTAGAAAAAGAAGAACTATAAAGGCTGCTAATATAGTTCCTTCGACAATATGGCTTTGCAAGGATTTCACCATAGCTTTTATGAAAACTGAATCATCTGTGGATATTTCCAACGTAACACCTAAAGGTAGATTAGGTCGTATATCGCTATCCAGTTTAAGCTTTATTTTATTGATTATTTCAACAGTATTAGAGTTAGCTACCTTAACAATACCGAGGCCTACTGACGGCAGACTGTTAAATCTTGCTGTTTCTCTATAGTCTTCAAGGCCATCCTGAACTTCTGCGATATCTTTAATTTTTACCGGACCATCACTTCGGTATGCAACCAATAAGTCATTTAATTTTTCTATTTGGTGGTATTCGAGATCAAGCTTGAACATCTTCTCTGACTGATCTTTTACTAGGTACCCTCCAGGTAACTGTATGTGCTCTCTATTAAAGGCATTTACAACGTCAATTGCCGAAATATTAAGGGCAGACATTTTCTCCACTATTAAGTTAACTCTCACTGTTCTATCTCTTCTTCCTCCAATTCTAACCTCACCAACACCATCGATTGTTTCCAATTGTTTCTTTAAAATATTGGTAGCATATAAATTTAGGTCCTGTATCGTTCTGTCGCCACTAAAACCAAGCCACATAATAGGGCTGGCATTCGTTTCCACCTTCCTTACTACTGGAGGAACAATATCATCAGGTAGTCGCCTAGCAACTTGACCGACTTTAGATTGAATTTCATTGAAAGCAACTTCTATATCTTTGTCTAGATTGAAGGTGATAGTTACAACTGAAACCCCTGGTGATGAGCTCGATTTGATTGACTCAATGCCGGTAGTTGAATTAACTGCAGTTTCAATTATATTAGTGATACTTGCATCAATAATTTCAGGGTTAGCTCCCTCAAGAGTTGTTGTAACTGAAAGTACTGGAAACTCAATCATTGGGAAGCGATCTAAACCAATCTTTTGAATGCTGATAATACCAAATAAAATAAAGACACCAGATATCATCCATGCTAGAACGTGCCTTCTGATTGAGATTTCGGGAAGTGTCATATTTATGAGGGGTTACTGATGTTGACTATAATATTATCTGTTAGAAAAGCAGCACCATCAACGGCTACCGTCTGATTGATATCAAGACCAGATAAAATTTCAATAAATCCATTTTGTGTTATTCCTGTTTTTACTTTATTTGCCTTTGTATAACTGTCTTCGATTACATACACAACAGACCCCGAAGGCCGTTGCACAACACTCTGTTCGGGAACCGCAACACTTTGCCTTGCATTAAAAATAATCGTACCATGAACCGTTGATCCCGGCTGCCAATCTGGTAAATTAGAAATATCTGCAATCACATCAATAGATCGACTTTCTTCATTGATGCTAGGTTTTAACTCGGCAATATTAACGGTAATAGTTGTTTGGGATGCTGCGCTAGTAAGTTGCATCTTCATCCCAGGCTTTATTTTCTTTGCAAGATGTTCAGGAAATGGTATGTGGGCTCTCACTTTTTTATTGTTAATAATTTGAAACACACCGTCACCTATTTTGAGATAATCACCAATAGAAGCAATTTGTTTCTGAACCTTACCATTTATAGGGGCATAGATTTTAGTTTTATCAAAATTGGATTTAGCTATGTCCAGTTTAGACTTAGCAACCTCTAACCCCTCATATGTCTCTGATTTTTCGGTAGCAATATTATCGAGAGCATTTGGAGAGATAAATTTTTTATCTACAAGGGCTGTGCTTCTCTCAAGAATTTTTGTCTGGTTTGCTAGCCTAATCCTCAAAAGTCGAATTTCAGCTTCTGCCAAATCCACTTGATATTGATAATCTTTCCCTTCAATTTCAGCTAATAACTCTCCTTTTTTTACCGTAGAGCCTGTCCGAACGTGCATTTTTATAACCGTGCCATTAATTTCAGCTGATACAGTTGGATCAATTAATCCTTCGATAACTCCCATTGAAGATTGCTCATAAGAAAAATTTATAAACTGGGATTGGGCGGTTGAAATAAAAGTTTGCCTTTGAGATTTTTCAGACACCTCTTCCTTGTCCCCACAACCAGATATCATTAAAACCAATAGTAGAAAAAAAATTTTATTCATAAGCTCAAGTTTTCTTAAATAGTTTAATTTTATCCCAGCGGAATGAAGGGCCGGGATCTGTTTTTCTTTTTGGTGCGATGTCAGAGTGACCTACCACATCCTTAATTGGATAAGCTTCAGTAAGACATTCAATAAGCGCATTAAGTTTCGCATATTGAATGTCCGTATATTCTATATTATCTGATCCCTCAAGTTCGATCCCAATAGAATAATCATTGCAATCACTTCTTCCATTCCAAAAAGACTCTCCAGCATGCCACGCTCTTTTAACAGCACTTACATACTGTATTAAACTTCCAGTTCTTTCGATAACAAAATGGGCCGAAACTTTTATGTCTTTAATTTTGTAAAAAAAGGGATCAATTGTTGGATCTAAGGAATTAGTAAAAAAATTTTCAATAAATTTTCCACCATATATTCCGGGTGGCAAACTAATGTTGTGAATAACTAATAGAGTGATTTCCGTTTCATTAGGCCTGTTATCAAAGTTCGGAGATTTTACGAGCTTTATGTCTTTAACAAAACCTTGTTTATTTATTTTAAAAATATCTGAACATGAAATCATTAAGTTCGCTTATACTTTTGACAATTTATAGAATGATATTTTAATGCTTTTTATCATTTTTAGCATCACATTACTTTAATGGAGAGTTGAATGTTTTTTGATTACGTTATATTTGGAATTGTAGATAACGGAATAATGTTATTAGGGGCTTTTTTTGGAATTGGGCTTGAAAAATACTTACCTAAACGCTTCCAGGTTGGCCTAGGAGCTCTAATAGGTGCTGGAATAGGGAATGCAGTCAGCGATTTCATGGGTGGAGCTGTTAGTTTAAATTGGCCTCTGGCATTCGGTACGGGTTTGGGTTGTATAATGGCATTAGTCTTCATTCCGCTGTTCTATAAATTCCAAAAGCGATCAAAGTAAGAGTTTCAGCCCAGTATGCAACTCAGCCATGCTGCAAGACTTTACGCCTGCCTTTTTTATGAGCTCATCACTCATATTACCTTATGGTTTGTCGTAACTTTTTTTATATCATTATTTTTTCATTCTGAGATAGCGCAAAATTCTAATTTTTTAAGATTTATATTATGGATTATTTCGGGATGGTATTGCATTTATTCCTGGTCTCATGGGGGCCAAACTCTAGCAATGAAAGCTTGGAGATTTAAACTTATCCCACCCAAAAACCAGTCGTTTCAATTTTTTTTATTCCGATACCTTTTGGCTTCGGTAGGGGCTTTGTTGATTTTAGCGTTCTATCTTAATATATTGTTTGGAGGAAAGCAGTTCATTCATGATTTGATTTTAAAATCTAAGATTACTTATATTCAAACCTCTTAATAAGGTAAAGCCCCAAACATAAAAATATTAGGGTTGGAACAAGTGAGCTTATAAAAGGTTGCCAGTCATTAAGGAGGCTTATATGCCTTATTAATGTATTGGTAATTTGGTAAGCAATACCAATAATTATACCAATAAACATCTTAAAGAATTTTCCACCAGAACGTTCTTGTAAAAAACCGAAGGGAACAGCAAAAATAATCATAACCAATGGCATTAGAGGGTGAATAATTTTTTCCCAAAGAGCCACTTCATATTTTGTAGATTTTTGGTTGTTTATTTTTAAGTATGAAATAAATTTATATAAATTAAATGATGACATTTTTTCGGGTGAAATGATTAGGGCATTCATCATTTCTGGACGCATGAGCGATTTCCAACTTCCCATTGGTATGGATTTTTTCTTAACAGAATTTTCATAAAGTATTGTTTGTGTTATGTTTTCTAGCCTCCATTCCCCTTCCTCGTAAGCTCCTTTTTCTGCATTGACTATAGTTCTTAAATTAAACTGACTATCAAATTCATAAATGTTAATTCTTTCAAGGGTTGCATCTGGCAAAACATTTTCAATATTAACAAAGTTATCCCCATCTTTTATCCAAAAGCCAGAGCTAAACTCTTGACCTACAACTGAATTTGTCAATCCAATCTTCATCTGCTGAGCATTTTTTTCAGAGTTAGGGGCTATAAGATCACCAATGAGAAGAGTGAAAATGGCAAAAAAACCTCCTGTTATCATCAATGAAGTGGCTATCTTTTTTATAGAAAAACCACTAGCCCTGATAACATTTAATTCCGAGTTATAGGATAGCTGGCCTATTGTATACATTGATCCAATAAGAACTGCTAGAGGAACGGTTTCGTAAATATGCCCAGGAATACTAAGGATAACAAAAGTCATTGCATGACTAATCCCATAACCTCCTTTCCCAAGATCTCCAATTTCTTGAATAAAGTCAAAAAAAGCAAACAATGAAATCAAGCCAAACATGATCATAAAGATCCCAATCATGAATTCCTTATTAATNTATTTGATTANAATCATAATTTTTTAATAAATCGTGAAGGTAGTAGTGGAAGATTTAAGGATCTTCGGTGAAGGAGGTAAAAAGCAACTAATCCAAATACGAGATGGACGGGAAGAAAGCCGAGCCACAAAGGAATTTTACCTACCGATATAAGACTTTGAAAAATACCTAAAAAATTGTTATATATGACAAAAATAAATACAGCAACAATCATGTTAAAGGACCTTCCTGTTCGATTATTAATGAAGCTCAGTGGTATAGCTAGAAAAATTAAGAAAATGGTTGATAATGGTAGTGATATACGCCACATTAGCTCTGCTAAAAACTGCTTTCTATTCGAATCATTCTGATTAAAAATTAAGGCTAATGTTGGCGTGGCCTCTATGATGCCTGCCTTAGCTCCAACATTAAGATTATTTTTGGGTGTTTTTTCCATAAGAATGCCATATTCATCGAAAGTTGTTGTTGAGAATTCTTTGCTATTAGCAATCCCTTCATAACGCCGACCATTCTTTAATACAATATAGTTATTGTTATTGTTATCTTCAATTCTTTCACCTTCATTGGATACAATGACGCCAAGCTTTCCGTTTTGCATGGATTGAATAAAAATATTTTTTACCTTACTTCCGAGGCTACTAAATCCCTCGATATAAAAAATTCTATTATTTGATTTTGACTCCTTGAAGGTACCGGGAGTAATCGTTGCAATTTCATCTCTACTTTTTAAGCCAGTCTTATATTCTTCTGCTTTTTGGACAGCCCATGGACTGATATACAGGGATAGAGAAGCAATGAGAATGATAATAGGAAAGCAAAATAAAATTATAGGCTTGATTAAGCTGTAAAGCCCAAGTCCCGAGCTGAACCATATAATCATTTCACTGTCTTTATACCAACGACTTAAGGTTATCAAAATCGTAATAAATACTGTTAGTGATAATAACAGAGGCATATGCTTTAAAAGATTAAAAACTAACACCGTGTCAATGGCGTCGTTTGGTATACTTCCTCTTGCAGCAAAACGAAAAACAATTACTGCTCTTTGCGCAACTACAATTCCAGACAAGACAAGAATTGTTGATAGGGATGTAAAAAACAACTCCCTTGTTAATGACTTTTTAAAAAGCATGTGATTATAAATTTGATTCTAAATAAGGATAATAAATGAAATTTAACATTAAAAGCGACTTAATACATGACATATCGGCTGATATTATTATATTAGCTGTAGACGATAAAAATCAAATTATTCAAAGACCTAAAATACCAGCAGCAACCTTATCCCTTTTATCTAAAATTGTGAATGGTAACGATTTAAAGCAAGAGGTAGGTTCTGTTACTGTGGTTCATGGAGATATAACATTTAACCGGGTTATGCTAGTTAGGACGGGAAGTGCAAAGCAATTTGATGCGGAAGCACTGATCAAGATTGTAGGAAGAGTTTCAAACACAATAAGCAGCTTAAATGTTAAAAAGGTTTTATTACCTATTGAACAGTTTTTTAATGAGCATATTTGCGCCAATGCTGGAACAGAATTTATTGTTAGAGAACTTATTAATTCTTCCTACGTAGTTAATTCCCTAAAAACTTCTAAGAAACCAACCCCGAATATTCAAACTATTATTCAGTATAAAGGAGAGGCGTTAAAAGAAGTTAAATCAGGAATGCTTCATGGGTCGGCGGTAGCAGATGGCGCTAATCTTACAAAGGATCTAGGTAATTTACCACCAAATATTTGTACGCCAACTTATCTTGCTAACATCGCTAAAGATATTGCAAAAAGGCATGGAATGAAGGCAAAAATTTTTGATAAAAAACAAATCGAACAATTAAAAATGGGCTCATTTTTATCGGTAGCCAAAGGAAGCAGAGAGGCCCCAAAATTTATTACAATTGAGCATAATCTTGGCCCAAAGAAGCAGAAACCTATTATTTTAGTTGGAAAAGGAATCACTTTTGATGCAGGGGGGATTTCCATTAAGCCTTCTCCTGATATGGATGAAATGAAATACGATATGGGCGGAGCTGCTTCCGTATTGGGCGTTATGGAAACAATTGGCATACTAAAGCTACCCATTAATATTGTTGCACTAATACCTTCTTGTGAAAACCTGCCGGATGGTTTGGCTTTGAAGCCAGGAGACATTGTTACAAGTATGTCAGGACAAACAATTGAAGTGCTGAATACTGATGCAGAAGGGAGGTTAATTTTGTGCGACGCTCTTACTTATGCTGAAAGATATAACCCAGAGGTAGTTATTGATGTTGCAACCTTAACAGGTGCTTGTGTAATTGCATTGGGCCATCATGCAACTGCAATTTTTAGCAATCATGATCCTTTGGCTGATGAGCTTAAGGCGGCTTCAAATATTTCTCTAGACAAGGCATGGCATATGCCTCTATGGAAGGAGTATGAACCACAATTGAATAGTAATTTTGCAGACATGGCAAACATCGGTGGCCGCCCAGCAGGAAGCATTACTGCCGCTTGCTTTCTTTCTAAGTTTGCTAAAAAATATCATTGGGCACATCTAGATATTGCAGGCACAGCGTGGAAGTCAGGAAAAGATAAAGGAAGCACTGGAAGGCCAGTACCAATGTTAAGTCAGTTTTTGATTAAAAGATCCGGATTAAAAAAGTAATTTGACGAATATTCAGTTTATTTTTAACGTAGCTGATAAGCAAGGATTAATATTCGAGATTATCGCTTCATCAGTTAAAAAAAATAGGTCAAGTCTGACGCTTTTTGATGACAAAGCGTTAATGGTAAGTCTATCTGATATGCTTTGGCACAATGATGTTTTTTCATTTTTACCTCATCAAACTAATAAATCATCTTCAATCAATAGAATATGTTTAAGCGATAATGGTATCAAATATATGGACGATATATTGATTAATGCAACAAATGAAAAAATTGAAGGGTTTAGTAGGTACCTTAAGCTTTACGAATTGATTGGCTTGGATGAGCTCGAGAAAGCTAACGCTAGAGAGCGTTTCACTTTTTATAAGGATTGTGGTTATAAGCTAAGTGCGACTGATCATTCCCAGGTTATTCTTTAATTAATTCTGAGTATTGATCATAACTTAAAAGGTTTTCGATATCACAATCTGAGTCTAGAGTAATTTCGCATATCCATGTTTCATAAGGACTATCATTAATAACCTCTGGTGATTTTTCTACCAGCGGATTAAGGCCAATGACTTTGATATTTGCAGGTGAAACAATGTCTGAAGCAGTTTTGACTGACTCTATAGTTCCTAAGGATCTATTTGAAAGTATTGGTTCATTAAGCTGGATATCAACAAAAACAATATCACCAAGAAGGTCTTGAGCAAAATCAGTAATACCTAACTGATATTTATTGTTATCTATATGATCAATCCATACATGGTCTTGGGAAAATTTTAATTCTCTTGTGGGCTTCATTGATTACCTTATATTTATTGAGCAGTGACAATCTTTGTTAGATTGTATATTATCTTGATTAACATTAAAACAAGGTAGTTTGTGAATAAATTATTAAGAAATTTTCTTCTAACATTCCTTCTGCTCTTAAATGCATCTAGTTACAGTTATGCAAAAGATAAAAGGCTACCAGACGTCAGATCCTCAATGGCAATGGTAGTTAGTCAGCATTCCGATGAAGTAATATATCAAAAAAAAGCATATACAAAAACCTCGATAGCATCGCTCACTAAGCTCATGACCGCGATGGTTATAATTGATTCCGGCTTAGATTTGAAAGAAAAGGTAGTGATATCAAAGGAGGATATAGATAGATTGAAATGGACTGGGTCTAGACTTACTTTTGGCACTAAGCTCACGAGGTTAGAGCTACTGTCTGTAGCCTTAATGGCTTCTGATAATCGTGCAGCTTCTGCGCTTAGTCGATCATACCCCGCCGGAAAAAAAGCATTCGTTAGAGCAATGAATATAAAAGCTTTGCAGCTTGGTATGCATAATAGTTTTTTTGCAGATCCAACAGGACTAGATAAAAGAAACATATCAACTGCAAGAGATTTGGTTAGGATGACCAAGGCTGCGTATCAGTATCCTTTGATAAGAGACCTGAGCACCAATCCTAATGGTAATGTTAAGGTAGGTAAGAGAAAAAAATCTATCGGTTTTTCAAATACAAATAGCTTAGTTAGAAAAGGTCAATGGGATATCGGGCTATCTAAGACAGGTTTTATTCGTGAGGCAGGAAGATGCTTGGTGATGCAGACTGTTATAAATAATGAGCCTGTCATTATCGTCTTGTTAGACTCTTTTGGAAAATATACGCGAGTTGCCGATGCGAAGAGAATTAAAACATGGATGGAAAAAGAAAAAAAAATTAACAAAGTAACAAACTTACAAAATTCTACTAAACAGCCTTCTTAACCTTTTAACCTTCTTAACCTTCTTCAAAGCTTCTTTTTTCTTAGCCTCTTCTTCAAATTTTTTCGATAGCATTTTTAAGGCTTTATCCAGTGAGATATTATCAAGATCTGTATCTTTAGATATATTAACCTTAGTAGCTTTTAACTGAATATAAAAACCAAATCTACTTTTGTATACCTCAACAGGGTTTTGTGATTCAGGATCGACACCTATTGTCTTGAGAGGTTTTAATAGATCTACAGCTGTCTCAAAAGAAATATCAAATACATTCTCTGTCTTTGGAATAGATTTAAATTTACCGTTATGATTGACATAAGGGCCAAATCGACCAATATTAGCTAGGATTAATTTACCGGTTTCTGGATGCTCTCCTAGCTCTCTTGGGAGAGATATTAATTTTTTTGCTACAGTTTCATCTAGATCTGCCAGAGCAATCTCGGGGGGTATTGTTGTTCTTTTTGGCTTAACTTTATCACCATCTTCAGGTATACCTAGCTGAAGGTACGGTCCATAAGGCCCTATAAGCAGGTAAATTGATTTTTTTGTTAGCTCGTCTTCACCCACAATTTTTGGTTCTTGAGGTAAGTCGCCATTTGAGCTTCTTGTAAAATCACAGTCAGGATATCCTGAGCATGCAACAAAATTTCCTCGTTTACCCAGTTTTGATAGAAGGGGTTTGTTGCACTTAGGACAGTCTTCCCCTATGTCCTTTTGCGTAATTTTTGTCCTATCCAGATCACCTTTTTCTTTCACTTGTTTGATGAATTGATCCCAAAATATACGAATAACTTCAAGCCAATTTTTTTTATCGGCTGCAATATCATCAAGCTCACTTTCAAGGTTGGCGGTAAAGTCATAGTCAACATAATTGGTAAAGTGTTCAGTAAGAAAATTGTTCACTACTACCCCAACATCGTTGGGGTAAACCTTTTCTTCTCTAATAAAGCATATTCTCTGTCCTGAAGGGTGCTAATAATACTTGAGTAAGTAGAGGGCCTACCAATACCATGCTCTTCAAGTGTTTTGACTAGGCTGGCCTCTGTAAATCTTGGAGGCGGCTCAGTAAAATGTTGCACTCCTGAAATTTTATCAACCATTAAAAATTCTCCAACTTCTAGGTCAGGAATCTTTTGATCATCTATACTGTCTTTTTTTTGATCATCTTCGTCTTCAAGGTAAACCGACATAAATCCAGGAAACTTTAGTGTCTGCCCGCTTGCCCTAAAGACACTCTCCCCTTGGCCAACCTCTAAATCAATGCTGACTGCATCGAAAATAGCTGGAGACATTTGGCATGCCAAGGTTCTTTTCCAAATTATTTCATAGAGCTTAAATTGTTGGTCGGTAAGGTAGGGCCTTAAACTTTGTGGAGTTCTTTCAATGTTTGTAGGGCGTATAGCTTCGTGAGCCTCCTGTGCATTTTTAGCTTTAGTCTTATACCCTATTGCTTTTTGTGGAAAATAATCTTTTGTGTAATTACTTTCTAGATATTTTCTAATTTGTGAAGTCGCCTCACCAGATAAGCTCATTGAGTCAGTTCGCATGTAAGTGATTAAACCCACAGTACCCTCATTAATACTTATACCTTCATATAATTGTTGTGCAGTCATCATTGTTCCTTTGGTTGTAAAACCAAGCTTACGAACTGCCTCTTGTTGAAGTGTTGAGGTCGTAAATGGTGCGGTTGGGTTTCTTGTCCGTTGTTTTTTATCAACTCTTGACACACGAACTTTACCTGAACTTTTGAGTAATAACTCCCCTACAATTTTCTTTTCTTGTTCGGCGGAGGTGATTGTAAACTGCTCAACCTTATTATTATTTAAAATAGAAAGTTTTGAGGGTATTTTTGAGTTACCTTTTAATGCATCAAGATGAATACTCCAGTACTCAAGACTTTTAAAGCCTTCTATTTCTTTCTCTCGCTCAACAATCAATCTTAAAGCAGGGCTCTGTACTCTTCCTGCTGACAAGCCATAACGAATCTTTGACCACAACAAGGGAGATAAATTAAATCCAATTAAGTAATCTAGAGCTTGCCTAGCTTGCTGAGCATGAACTAGTGGCTGAGCTACTTGCCGAGGATTATTAAGGGCCTCAATAATTGCTGTTTTTGTGATTTCGCCAAAGATAATTCGGCTTATTTTCTTTTCCCCCACTACCTTTCTTTCATTAAGCACTTCAACTATATGCCATGCAATAGCTTCACCTTCTCTATCAGGATCGGTTGCAAGTAATATTTCATCTGAGCTTTTTACCGCTTTTGCGATGGCGTCGATATATTTTTTACTTCGCGTGCCAATTTCATATCTCATCTCAAAGCTACTAGTATCTACTCCCTCCGACTTTGGAAGTAAGTTACGTATATGACCATAAGAGGCAAGCACCTGATAATCATTTCCGAGATAATTACCGATAGTTTTTGCCTTTGAGGGTGATTCAACGATTAATAATTTGGTCATATTAAATGCATTTTACGTTGATTAAAAACTAGGCATGATAAGGAGAAATGTAAAACAATTCAAGGCAATATAAGATTTAATTTATTTAATAGCCTGCATCAAGTTAATGATTGGGATAACTTTAGGATCATTTTCCACTATCTTTTTTTTCAAATTATTAAAATCAAAAAGATTTTTATCTGCAAGATGGGATAGCTCAATATTGGAGATAGCGCCGAAAATATTATTCACTCTTCCTGGGTTAGCTTTATCCCAATCGAATAGCATAGCTTTAATTTTTTTTCTTTCAAGGTTTTCTTGGGATCCACAAAGATTGCATGGAATGATTGGAAAATTCATGGTATTGGCATAAGTCATTATATCTTTCTCTTCACAGAATGCTAAAGGCCTAATAATAATGTTGTCCTTATCATCTGATAACAGCTTAGGAGGCATAGCTTTAAGTTTTGACCCATGAAACATATTTAAAAAGAACGTCTCAACGATATCGTTTTTATGATGCCCCAGAGCGATTTTATTTGCTCCAACTGCTTTTGCTTTTTTATATATGATTCCCCTTCTAAGTCTTGAGCAAAGAGAGCAGGTAGTTTTGCCTTCTGGTATTTTTTCTTTAACTATAGAGTAAGTGTCAGCATTAACTATTTCAAAGGGTATGCCATACTTTTTAAAGTAGTTTGGGAGCACGTCTTCAGGAAAGCCTGGTTGTTTTTGGTCAAGGTTCATAGCTATAACTTCAAAGTTGATTGGTGCCTTTTTTTGAAGGGCTAGTAAGATTGTTAGTAAGGTAAAAGAGTCTTTACCCCCACTTACGCAGACCATCACCTTATCCCCATCTTCAATCATATTAAAGTGAGCGATGGCTTTTCCGGTAAGTGAAGTTAATTTCGTTTGAAGTTTAAGAAATTTTTGCGATGGGTTTACTGGTAATTTATTATTAATCATGAATACTCCCTTCCACCATCGACCGTTATAGTTTGTCCAGTAACATAGGTAGCATGAACCAACAAATATTCAACTGCGCTACAAATATCTTCAGGACTCCCCATTTTTTTTAATAAGGTCTTTGAAATAACATCTTCTCTGTACTGTTCATCAATTTCTTGATTTGTGCTTGGCCATAATATAGCTCCTGGAGCAACAGCATTAACTCTAATATTAGGGCTTAAATCTTTTGCAAGAGATTTAGTTAAAGTCATTAGGCCTGATTTCGCAATAGAATAAACTATGTAGTCAGCCTTAGGGTTTTGAATTTGTGCGTCAGTGATATTAATTATACTGCCTCGTGTTTTTTCTAAATATTTCACTGCACTTTGGGACAGCATTAATGGTGCTCTTAGATTAGTCCCCATTAAATCATCCCAATCTTCTTGATTAATGCTATTGATCGGCGTTGGGTAATAGCTTGAAGCATTATTGATAAGAAAATCTAATTGCCCGAAGGTAGCAATAACCTCAGAGATTACTTTTGTACAGGCATCTGAGTCAAGTAAGTTTGCTTGAACTGTAGCCGCTGAATTCGCTCTTAAGTTATTAAGATCAATTGCTAGTCGGCTTGCCTCTTCATTTGAATTATTATGATGGATCATAATGTTAATATTTAAACTATGAAGATGTCTTGCGATTGATGCCCCAATTCTTTTTGCGCTTCCTGTAACTAAAGCAATACGGTTTATTTTATTCATAAGTAATTTTTTTAATTTTAGATATTATAATCTAACCTGGTGAAAAAATTTTCTGAAGCATTGCATTGAAGACAATTACTTATTTAATCAGTTAAAAGTTAAAAGACAGGTTAAAAATAAATAATAGCCGGTTATCTTCTTCCCATTGTATGGGAATAGCGTTGCCAAACTCAGGATTTACTATAAAGAACCCATCCGGATTTTTAACACTGAAGTGATTATTGTAGCAATATTAAGATAATTAAAATTTTATGCAGGAANATTNATAAGCTATGGAAGAGAATAAAAAAATACGACCGATACGAAGCTATGTACTTCGTCAAGGAAGGTTAACCAAACATCAGGCCGAGGCAATA
>JGI20159J14440_10001195_pt1 | contig 18805 bp, 18 predicted proteins | sample COG_09_FD_14440 | JGI IMG/M metagenome (IMG submission 14440) | reverse complement strand
TGCGGTATATACTGCGCCGAAATCAAAGAAACCTTTTTCGGGTCCGGCAAATTCTCCCGATAAGATAAATGGATTTAAAAACATTATGTAAGCCATAGTTAGGAACGTTGTAGTTCCAGCTATTACTTCTGTTTTAAAATCTGTTTTATGTTTTTTATAATTGAAATAATTTTCAAGCATTTGTCCTCCTAATGACTGATAAATATTTGATTCTATTTACAAATACCCTCTAAAAGTCTTGTTTATTCACAAATTTCAACTCAGAAGTTTATATTTATGCCATAATTGAGTTGTTATTATTAATTTATGCAAAAAATAAAAATAATTTTATCTACATTCTTTGTGTTTATGATGATTGCTGGATGTCAAACTATTAAAGAAAAGACGAATGCAATTGTTGAGAAAGAGAATACCAAATTAAGTAAATATATAAGTAAACCCGCTAGTGTTTTACAAATGGATTTAGGAAAACCAGATGAAGATTTTAAAAATGCTAAAGGAAATTTTGAATTTATATATAATACAAAAAAATATGGAATTCCGTGTGAGAGAAGATTTGAAATTAATTCAGATTCTATAGTTATTGGATTTGTTTCTAACGGTTGTTTTTAGATAGTACTTGCGGAGATATAATCCCCGCAAGCAAGGTTAACTTATTTAATTTCTATAAGTTTTTTCTTTTTATGTTCTGGGATTATTCTTTCACAAGAAATTGTTAATAGACCATCTTTAAGTGCTGCTCCATTAACTTTTACATCATCAGCAATAGTAAATGATCTTGCAAATTGTCTTTGAGAAATACCTTTATGAATAATCTCTCCATCAACACTATTTTCAATAGATTTATTAACTTGTTTAGTTCTTACTGTTAATAAATTATCTTCAAACTCAACCTCAACATCATTTTTACTGAAGCCAGCTAATGCCACTTCAATAGCATAATTGTCTTTGCCAACCTTTCTAATGTTGTAAGGCGGATAGTTTGACTGCATAGTCAAATTACCATTCCCTAACATATTTTCAAATTGATCAAACATGTCATCAAAACCAATTGAAAAAGGTCTTAGTGAGTTAAATATAGATAGATCCTTACTTGTCATAATTTTCTCCTTTGTTAAGCAAGTTTATTTTATGCAAGCCCCATTAGGCGACTTACAAGTTTTATTTAAGAATTAATTTTAATTTTTCAAGATTGAAAAAGTTAAATTTTTTTAGATATTTTAAGAGCAAATGCATAATCAATTGCAATTTCTTCTATAGCACCATCCCTACCAGATTTACCTCCATGGCCTGCATTCATTTCTGTTTTTAAAAGAAGTAAGTTGTTATCAGTTTTATATTCTCTTAATTTTGCGGTAAATTTTGCTGGTTCATCAAACAAAACTCTATTGTCACTTAAACTTGTGGTAATCAGTATATGAGGATAATCCATTTTTTTAATATTATTGTAAGGTGCATATGAAAATATATAATCGAAGTGTTCCTTGTTATCTTTGGCATTTCCAAACTCATCAAATTCACCAACAGTTAGAGGAAGAGAGTGATCAAGGTTTGTTGTTAAAGAGTCCACAAACGGTACGGCCATAATAATTCCTAAAAATAATTCTGGTGTTTGATTTACAACAGCTCCCATCAACAATCCCCCAGCTGATCCACCCATACCAATAATTTTTTGTTTTGATGAATATTTGTTATCAATCAAATATTTTGCTGCATAAATGTAGTCTTCAAAGGTATTTTTCTTGTTTGTTAGTTTTCCCTCTTTCCACCATTTCATCCCTTTTTCCATTCCACCCCTAATATGCGCAGTGGCCCAAATGATATCTCTATCTATTAAGCTTAATCTTGTTGAGGAAAAACCAGGACTCATTGAGCTGCCATATGAGCCATACCCATAAAGTAATAAATTTGCCGAACCATCAATTTTAGTATTTTTATGTCTTGTAATTGTTAATGGGACCAGTCTTCCATCGTGAGATTTAAATTCAATTCGTTCAACTATATAATTATCTGAATTATGACCAGATGGAATTTCTTGTTCTTTAACTAATTTTTTAGATTTATCTAATAAATCATATAAGTAAACTCTAGAAGGTGTTTTAGGAGATGAGTATCCAAGATAAACCTTGTTAGTGTTTCTGTTTCTTTGTGTTAAAGAAATACCTGGAACATATACTTTTTCGTCTGAAAATATTAACTCCTCTTCTATTCCAGTAGATATATTTTTGACAAACAGTTTATCTAATGCATTAGAAGTTTCAGATCGTATAATCCAATTTTTTAAAAAAGTACATCCTCCGATTAAAACTTCATCTTTAGCAGCTATAAAAGCTTTCCAATTTTGATTTTCCAAATTATCAGTAACATCAATTTTAAAATCCTCAGCATCTTTATTTGTATGATTATAAAATCTTCCATCCCATGAACTTACTGAATAAATAGTTCCTCTTTCTCTTTTCATTATTAATTTAGGTAAGGGCTTATCTTCGTTTTCATTAAAATAATATTGTTCAGAGGTATTATGATCAGAAGTATTTATAAAATAATATTTTTCATCAGAACTTAAGCCAATACTAACTGTAAATGCTTCACTTTTTTCTTCAAAAATTAATTCATCTTGATCATTAAAATTTCCAATTTCATGTCGGTAAATTTTTCTAGCCCTATGATTTTCATCAAGTTTTGAATAAAAAATATATTTATCATCTAAACTAAAAGTAATACCGCCAGATGTTTCGGTAATTTCTTTTGTTATAATTTTTTTTGTTTTAATATCTCTTATAAATATTGAATAATATTCAGACCCTTTAGTATCTAGTGAATAACCTAAATATTTATCATTATTACTTACCTCTAAATCTCCAACACCAAAATATTCAGTTTTAAGGTTATTTTTTTCTTCATCGCCATTCCAAATTTCTTCTTCTATATCTGAGTTAATTTTTTTACGGAGTTTAATTGAATAATTTCCAATAGCTGTAGTTTTGGTCCAATATTCATACGTGTGATCTTTATATGGTAGAGATTCGTCATCTAATTTAATTCTTCCTTTAATTTCATCAAATAATTTTTTTTGTAGATTTTTTGTATCTTTCAAATGATGGTCAGCATAGATATTTTCGTCATCTAAATATCTTTTGACCTCTGGGTCTAATTTTGTTTTATCTCTTAAAACTTCCAGGATATTATTTTGATGTATCCAGCTATAATTGTCTTCCCATTCTCTATTGTGACAAGTTTTTAACTCTAGTTTTTTTTTAAGATATGGTACTTTCATAATCTAAAGGAAATATATGAATATTATAATTTATACAGTGATAATTTTGACTATTTTGTATTTTTTATTGAAATGGTGGGCAAGTTTTTCCTCAAAAAAATTGTCTAAAAGTATGAGATTTTCGTCAATATTAGTTTTACTTATTTTAGCAATTTTGTTTGCCATTGGTGGCAAAATTTTACTTACGCTACCATTAACTCTTTTGGGTCTAGCATTAGTTAAGCTTAAAGGTCTTTCGTTTATTCAAATTTTTTCTTTATATAGGCTTATTCAAACTTTAAGACAGTCAGGTAGATTTGCTTTTAATAAATCTCATAATAGCAATTTAACCACTCTATCTATTTCAGAAGCTTATAAAATTTTAAATTTAGATATTAATAATAAGCCATCTAAAGAACTAGTTAATAAAGCTTATATAAAAATACAAAAAAAAATACATCCAGATGTTTCCCCTGAAACTTCAAGATTATCAACTATAGTTAATGAGGCCAAGGATATAGTTTTAAAAGATATTTCTTAATTTAAAATTGATATTAATTTTTCAAATATTTTTTCAGGATTTATTTTATCTTTACCTAAAGTATTATGGTCAACTGTTGTTTCACCATCAGGGATTATTGGATACATATTTGAGCAATATGATCCATAAATTAATGGAGTGTCAGCCATCAAGGTAATCGTTTTTATACCAAGAGCAGATGATAAGTGACTAAAGCTAGTATCGTTGCAAATTGATATGTTACAATTTTTTATTATAGGTAAAGTTTGTGAAATAGATAGTTCATCTAGTGGTACACATTTTTCTTTAAATTTTGAGCTCATTATTTCATCTAAAATTAATTGTTCGTCTTTATTTTTACCAGTTGCTAAAAAAAATTTGCAACTTCTTAAATTATTAATTTTTTCCATTACAGATAAAAAAGTTTTAGAAGGAATTCTTTTGGATGGCTCAGATCCTCCAATTCCAAGCAGTATATTAAGATCATCACTTTTAATTTGAAATTTAGAGATTGAATCTTTTACTAAATCTTTATTTATTTGAATTTCAGGATTTGAATTAATTTTTAAATCCAATCTTTGTTTAATTAAATCTAATGCTGGCTGTATAATGTGTTGGTTTTTTTTTTTAAATAATGGATATTGATATATTTCTTTAATACCAGCCAATCTTGCAATTAAATTAAATCTTAAAGAAGAATTAAAAATGAAAATTTTATCAAATTTATAATTTTTTAAATCTTTAACTAGCTTAAGTGATCCTAATATTCCATTATGCCTGCTATCTTTTTTTTTAGTTCTTTCTAGAATAATAATTTTATCTATATAATTTGATTGATTTAAAAATTCTTCAGCTTTTGAGTTTTTTTTAACTAACAAACTTACTGGTGTTTTAAATTTTTCCGAAATAGCCTGAATATAAGGTAAAAAAATCACTGTATCTCCAATTCCCATTCGATTTTGTACAGCTAAAATTTTCATAATTGATTTATAGACTTTACTAATCAATTTTTTTATATAAATTTTGATAATGAGCAAAATAAACGGCATATATGCTGCTTCAATGTCAGTTTTAAACGAAGATTTAACATTAAATGCTATAAAAACTCTGGCCCATGCCGAAAAGCTGATAGATCAAGGGTGTCATGGAGTTGCATTATTTGGCAGTACTGGACAAGCTCAACTTATTCCAATTTCTGAAAAAATTAATTTATTTAACCAACTTTCAACAAGTAAATATAAAGAAAAATTTATTATTGGTACTGGACTTAATTCATTAGGTGAAACTATTAATCTAATGAAAATTGCTAAATCTTTAAATTTTCAAAAATTCTTAATAATGCCACCTGCATTCTATAAATATAAAGATAGTGATGTGATTAATTTCTACTCAAAAATAATTGACGCAATTCCAGAAAGTGAAATAGTACTTTATAATTTTGAAAAATTATGTGGGTATAAATTTAGTATAGAGTGTGTAGAGCAATTGGTAAAACTGTTCCCAAAGCAAATTATTGGAGTTAAAGATAGTTCTTATAATCTTTTTGAAAACCTAAAACTTGAAAATTTTTCAATTTTACCTGGTTCCGAGTCAAAATTATTAAATGGTTTAAAATTAGGATGTTCAGGAATAATTACAGCAACATGTAATGTAACATCTGGATTAGCGAGAAAAGTTTACGATGATTTTCTAGATGAAAAAAAACAAACAGCCAATGATAAACTTTGTGATATTAGAAGTATATTTGAAAAGTACAATTTAATATCGGGGCTTCATACTTATTACTCAAAAAATGATCCTTTTTATAAAAATGTTTTACCACCTTTATCAATTTTAAATTCAAAAGATGAAAAGGAGTTAATAGATAATTTAAAAAAATTTAATTTTTCTATTAAAAATCAAGGATAGTATAAAATGCAACTAGCAAGATTCTTAAATAATGTTTTTAAGAAAGATGGTTTTATTTTAATTGATGCTCAGTCCAAAAACTATATTATTGGAACACCCAAAAGTGAAAGACCAATTAAAGTTAAAATTTTAGATAAAAAACTTCATTATAAATTATTATTCCAGCCGGATCTATATTTTGGTGAAGCTTACACTAATGGAGATATAGTAATTGAAAATGGAAGTTTAAGTGACTTTTTAGATCTTGCTCTAATGAATTTTGGAAGAAATGAACTTAATTTTTTTAGTTATTTATTAAATAGATTAAGAGGCTCTTATAGGTATTTAACAAATTTTAATTTTATAAAAAAATCTAAAATGAATGTATCTCATCACTATGATATTTCAGATGAACTCTATGATTTATTTTTGGATCCAAAAAGACAATATTCATGTGCATATTTTAAAAATGAAAATGATACTCTTGAAATAGCTCAGAATAATAAAATTCAGCATATAATCAAAAAACTTAATATTAAACCCAATCAAAAAGTTTTAGATATTGGTTGTGGCTGGGGATCATTAGCAATTGATATTGCTCAAAGTACTGATTGCAAAGTTACGGGAATAACACTGTCTGAAAATCAACTAAAATACTGTAAAAAAAAAGCAATAGAACTCAATTTGGAAGATCGACTAGATTTCAGATTAATAGATTATAGAGAACTTAATGAAAAATATGACAGAATTGTTAGTGTTGGAATGTTTGAGCATGTTGGTAGAAAATTTTATAAGAAGTTCTTTAAACAAATTAATAAATTACTTGAAAATGATGGTGTTTCCTTAATACACACAATAGGATCGGTAAATCCACCAAGAGACCCACACCCATGGATAACTAAGTATATCTTTCCAGGAGGTTACACGCCAAGTTTAAGTGAAGTAACAACACCAATTGAAAAAGCGGAATTAATTGTAACTGATATTGAAGTTTTAAGGTTACATTATTCTCATACATTAAGACATTGGAAAGAAAATTGTATTAATAATAAGGGTAAAATTATTCAAATGTTTGATGATAAGTTTTTTAGAATGTGGGAATTTTATTTAGCAGGATGTGAAATGTCATTTAAGTGGGGAGATCAGGTAGTGTATCAATTCCAATTAACAAAAAATTATACATCTACACCTGTTACAAGAGACTATATTTATCAATAATTTATTGATAGAAATAGACTTCTTGAAAATGAAAAAAACAAAAAAAAAATCAAAAAAAATTAAAAAGAAAGTTAGTAAAAAATTTAGATCTAACTTAAAGAAAGTAAATAAAACTAAATCAAAGATAAAAAATCAAAATAAAAAAAAATCTAAAAAAAAGATAGTAAAAATTAAAAAACAAAAAAAACAAAATTTAATTTTAAAAGTAGTTAATTTTCAAAATTCCTTAAAGCCTAAGATAAATTTCAAAATAAATTTTAGTATTGAAAAATATATACAAGCATTTTTTGATAAAATTGCAAATACAATTCTTGAATATAAGGATACAAAAAAAGATGAAGTAAGGAGATTAAAATTAGAAAAACAAGAACAAGAAAGAATAGAAAAAATTAAATTTGAAGACAAAAGGCAAAAAGAAGAACAATTAAAAATTAAGTTACGAGAACAAACTTTAAAAGATGAAATTAAGTTAGATAGGCAAAGAGCTAAAGATATTAAGATATTTTTGAGAAAAGAGCAGGCTTTATTAAGAATAGAACAGGCAGAAAAACAAAAACAATTCTTTAAACAGCTAAGATTAGAAAAACAAATTGAAAAGTTTAGAATTAGAGAGGTTAAAGAACTAGAAAAACTTGAAAAAATATCTCTTAGAGAAAAAAGAGATGACTACGCTGGTCTTCAGCAAAGAATAGAAAAGTTAAAAGAAAAGTACAGAATAATTAGAGATCAGAAAATAAGAGAACGAGTTGAAGCTCTTGGAGTAAAGATTCAAGGTGATGAAGATAGAGAAACACTATTAAGAAAAGAAAAAGAATACACTATAGCAAGACAAAAAATAGAATTTGCGCTGGAGAGTTTTTATCGAAGTGCTAGTAGCTTAGTATTTCAATTAAATAAAAAATATATCACGAGACATATGTCTATTTTTAGATGCATTGATAAAAGATTTGAAACAGGTGAAATTTTTGTTAAATGGGACGAGTCTTCTGATGATGAATGGCTATTACTCATTTATATCAAGAACAATTCTCCAGATGAAGGAATTGTTATCGAAGATAAAACAAATCCAGAAAAAAATATTTCTTATGAGTTTAAAAATAATGAAATATTTAAGGCATCAGACAGTATGGTGGACTCACTTACCCAACTAATTGCAAGAAAAAGAGCAAAAAATACTAATTAAGTTTATCTAATTAATTGAGTAATATTCAATTATGTTATTTGGCACAATTAGTATGATCATTTTGTACATAATCTTAAGATATATTCTTGAATGGATAACTTATTTTAATAAATTAGACCCTAGGTTAGGTGAGTCAACGTGGAGGTGGAGTTATGATTATCAAGTTATTGGTGAAAGAGATATTTCAGATCTAGATGACAAAGCTTTTGTAAGATTGAGACGTAAAAGAAACAAAATTATTACTTTAATGTATTCACTTGTGATGGTTATGTTTGTTGTTTCGATGTCTTTGTTAAGTAAATTTTTAATATTTTTTTTAGATTAATTTTTAATTTGTTTCTTATTTTTTAGATATAAAAAATAAGCAATAATTTCATATCCAAATTTAAAAAGAGTAAAGATTATTGGAAGTTTAAAAAAATTATATAAAAATTTATATTTTGGAATTTTTTTCCAAACATAAAGAAATGCATCTGCACCTTCAATTATTTCGTTGCCATCTTTGACATGTAATCTTCTTAAAAGCTCTTTATCTTTTTTTGATGTTTCTTTTTCTGCTAAAGAATTATTGGTAATATCGATCCAATCAATTTCTTTAATATTTTCTTTTTTATACAGATTAATTTCAGACCTACAAATTTTACAAGAATTATTGAAATAAACTTTCATGCTTAAAATACTTAACTATTTTAATGATAATTGTACATGCGTAAAAACATCCATTGAAAATCACAAATAAACAACTATGTACTATCCATGACGAATTTTTTTGATAAAACAGACTTAACAAGAAAAAATGTAGATGAGATTATATCTGAAACTCTAAAAAATTGTGATGATGGTGAATTATATCTTGAAGATTCTAAGTCAGAATCTATTTTATTAGATGACAATAAAATCAAGAGTTCAAATTATAGTTCTGATTTAGGTTTTGGATTAAGAGCTATTTCTAATGAAGTGGTTGCTTATTCTCATTCTAACGAGATTTCAAAAGAGTCATTAAAAAGTTCCTCACAAAACTTACAATCTACCCTTAAATCGAGTAAAGGAACTTATAATCATGAAATTCCAAAAACTAACAATAAATTTTATGATGAAATTAATCCTATTGAACAAAAGACTTTAAATTCAAAATTGGAAGTTTTGAATAAAGTGAATGAATATCTAAGAAATAAAGATTCAACAGTTAAACAGGTAACAGCTAGCTTTAGTGGAGAACAAAAATCTATCGAAATTATCAGGTTAGGGGGCGAAGCTTTGACTGATGTTAGGCCTCTTATTAGATTTAACGTTTCTGTAATGCTTGAAAAAAATGGTAGAAAAGAAACAGGAGTTTATGGAATAGGAGGTAGACAGTCCTACGATGATTATTTAAAAAATGATAATTGGAAAAATGTTTGTGAAGAAGCTCTAAGAATTGCTTCAGTTAATCTAGAAAGCAAACCAGCTCCAGCAGGTGAAATGAAAGTTGTTTTAGGACCTGGTTGGCCTGCTATTTTGATACATGAAGCTATTGGACATGGGTTAGAGGGAGATTTTAATAGAAAAAAAACATCTGCATTTCATGATTTAATGGGCCAAAAAGTTGCAAGTGAAGGTGTAACAATTGTGGATGATGGCACTATAGATAAAAGAAGAGGAAGTCTAACAATAGATGATGAGGGAACACCCACCGAAAGAACAGTTTTAATTGAGAACGGAATTTTAAAAAATTTTATGCAAGATAGACTAAATGGAAGATTAATGAATACCAGATCTACAGGAAGTGGCAGAAGAGAAAATTATAAACATATCGTATTACCTCGGATGAGAAATACAATGATGTTAAGTGGAAAACAAACTCAAGATGAAATGATCAAATCAGTTGATAAAGGTATTTTTGCAGTAAGTTTTGGTGGTGGGCAGGTTGATATTACATCTGGAAAATTTGTTTTTAATTGCACAGAGGCTTACGAGATAAATAATGGTAAAATTGGTTCACCAATCAAAGGTGCAACTTTGATAGGAGATGGCCCTTCTATTTTGAAAGAAGTATCAATGGTTGGAAATGATATGATGATGGATCCAGGGATTGGAACTTGTGGTAAAGCAGGTCAGGGTGTACCAGTTGGAGTAGCGCAACCTTCTATTTTAATAGATAAAATGACTGTTGGCGGAACAAAAATATAAATCATGATTAAAGAACAAGAGTATTTAAAATCCAAAGCTTCATATTGTTTAGATCTAGCCAAGAAACTTGGAGCAACGGATGCAATTGTAACTGTTGGAAATTCAATTTCAGAGACAGTAAGTTTTAGAAACAAAGTTTTAGATGAGTCAAATAGGTCAGATAGTTTAGCGATAAGTATAGAGACTTACATAGATAAAAAAAAATCATCTATATCTTCATCAAATTTATTAGATGAAAATTTAAAGACATTAATTGAAAAATGCTTTGAAACTACAAAAATTACTCCAGAAGATGAGTTTAATTCATTACCAGATAAAGAATTGTTAGCAAAAAATATTAAAGATTTAAATTTGTATGATCAATCTCATTTAGAGAACGATAAAAAAATAGACTATATAAAGGAATTAGAGGAAACAGCTTCAGTTGATAAAAAAATCATAAACACAGAATCAGGTTTTACAGAAAATAAATCAAATTTTATCTTAGCAAATAGTGATGGTTTTTGTAATGGATACAAATCATCATCATTTACTGCATCTTGTGTGACAGTTGCAAAAGATGAAAATAGTATGGAAAGAGATTACGAATTCACAAGCAAATGTCACTTAAATGATATCTCAAATCCTTTAGAACTTGGGAGGGTTGCGGCTGAACAAACTATAAAAAAACTTAGCCCCAAAAAAATTGGAAGTGACAAAATAAGTATCATTTTTGATAAAAGAATATCAAAGGGATTTTTAAGCTCTTTTGCTGGCGCAATCTCTGCATCATCCATAGCAAGAGGGACATCATTTCTAAAAGATAAAGTAAATGAACAAATTTTTTCTAATTCAATTAATATTATTGATAAACCTGATTTAATTAAAGGTATGGGCTCAAAGTGCTTTGACTCTGAAGGAGTTAAAACAGAAACATTAAATTTGGTGAATAGTGGAATTCTTAACAATTATTTAGTTGATACTTACAATGGAAAAAAACTAAATTTAAAATCTAATGGAAGAAGTGGTGGTAGTACCAATCTTTATTTCGAAAATGGAAAAATTAGTTATGATGATTTATTAAAAAGTCATTCTAAAATTTTATATGTAACTGAGACTATAGGCCATGGAACAAACCTTGTAACAGGTGATTATTCAGTGGGCGCCACTGGCTTTTTAGTTGAAGATGGTGAATTTAAATATCCAGTAAATGAAATAACTATAGCTGGAAATTTTAATGAAATGTTTAAAAACATTACGCTAGCGAATGATCTAGAATTTAAGTATTCAGTAAATTCACCCACTATGATGATTGATGGAATGACAGTTGCTGGAAAATGAACAGGTATTGTGTAATTGGCTCAGGTATTTCTGGAGCAACAATTGCCAATCTTTTAAGTAAAAAATATTCAGTTGATTTATTTGATAAAGCAAGAGGGCCAGGGGGCAGGTCCTCGTTTAAAAGATTAGAGAAAGCTAAAGGATTTGATCATGGNACTCAATATATTTCACCTAAAACTTCAGCTTTTAAAAAGTTTGTTAATATTTTAATAAAAAAAAAAATACTAAAAAATTGGAGTGGAAGACATTTATTTCTAAATAAAGTTAAAATGGAAAGTAAAAACCATTTAAAGATAATAGGTAGAAAAGGGAATAATGATATTAGCAAATATCTTTTAAAAAATATTAAATGTTATTTTCAAACAGAATTAAAAAAAATTGACTATAAAGAAAAAAAATGGGTTCTTACTTTTTCTGATGGAAATCAAAAAATTTATGAAAAACTAATTTTAACTTGTCCATTTGCTCAANTATCNAAGTTATCGAAAAAATTTATAAAAGCTCCGTTCATAAAAAAAAAAATTAAGATGGATGCTAATATTACAGTNATGTTTGTAATAAAAAANACAAATAAAAATCTNAGTAGCTATTTATTTAATGATAAAATTCTGGGTTGGGCTGCAAATGAAAATAGTAAAAAAAGNTTTAAAAGTCATCAAGANTTATGGACTTTGCAAAGTACTAATAAATGGGCAAATAAAAAAATTAATAAAAACAGAGAAAATAAAGATATAAATTCTAAAATTCTCATTGACCATTTTTTTAAACTTACAGGTATTAAAAAAACTAAAATATTATTTTCTCTTAATCATGGTTGGAAATATTCCTCAAATTCAAATCCTTTAAAGATAAAAAGTTATTGGAATTCTTCATTAAATTTAGGAGTATGTGCAGATTGGTTTGTAGGACCAAGACTTGAAGCTGGCTGGATAAGTGCTAATGATCTTTATAAAAAAATTATTAAATAAATTTATTCAAATTTTTTAACTCTATATTCCCAGTTTCCCATTCGAGAATAAGCAACTTTAAGAATTAAAGCATTTTTTTTATCAAACCAAATGTCAAAGTTTAATCTTTTGTCTTTAGGAAGGGACATATCTTTTGAGGTTAATTTGAAGTGTTCTACTTCATGTATTTTTCCATATAATTCAATTTTTTCTTTGCTAATAAATGTAACTATTTGTTCTTTAATACTCCCTGAAATTGGACTTATTTGAGAATTTGTTTGTAGAATTTTATGACTCCACCAATTTCCAATCACGTTTTCTATTGATGCACTACCTGTGTAAGATGAACCTTTAATATCGTATTCATTATCTTCTTCATTTAACTTTAATTGAACATATTTATCTTTTTTATTTTGACGTGTCTTTGAATTATAAGAAATTAATTTATCTTTAACATATTTTTCCTCACCAAAACTTTCAACTTCAAAAATAGTTGCTCCAAATAATTTAACAGTAAATTTTAATTGATTTGTTACAGTTGTATTGTCTGAGTCTTTATTAAAAAAATAGTAATTGTAACCAATAACTTCACCATCCCTCAAAATTTCCATTTCAATTTTGTTAAACTTATTGTAATGCGCCATATGAGCTGTACTGCTGAAAGGGTATACAAATAAAAATATAAATAATAATAACTTTTTCATTAACAACTAGTTTAATAGACTTTAATAATAAAAGAAGTATTTTATTAAGTATGTTTTTAAAAATTAAGGATATACCAAAAGTATCGTGGAGTTCTGATAGACCACTAAATTTGAAACCAAAAATTTCAACATTTTTTTTTCTTTGTTTCGGATTAATTTTATTTGGTTTAGGTGAAGGTTTATTAATTGTTTCTGCCTCTGGAGCATCACCTTGGTCAGTTTTAGCACAAGGTATTTCTTTAAAATCAGGATTTTCAGTTGGATTAATTACATTTATATTAAGTGTTTCAGTTTTAATTTTTTGGATACCTTTGAATCAGAAACTGGGTATTGGAACAATCCTCAATGCACTAATTGTAGCGGTAATGATTGATATTTGTATTAAATTTTTTCCTTCTCCAGATAATTATTTTTTCCAAATTTTATTAGGTTTTGTAGCTGTAATAATTGTTGGATTGGGTGGAGGAATCTATTTGATTGCAAATTTAGGTGCAGGGCCAAGAGATGGGTTGATGGTAGGGTTGCAAAAAAAAACAAATTTACCAATAGCAGCTGTTAGAGCTACACTTGAAATATCAGTTGTTTGTATAGGCTGGTATTTAGGAGGCACGGTTGGTATTGGAACTTTATTATTTGCTTTTGGGATAGGGCCTTCTGTAGCTCTAGGATTATTTTTAGTTAATAGATTATTTAATTAGGCTGCAGCGCCAGATTTTTCGCTTTTTTTTCTATCATGAGGATTAAGAATAGCTTTTCTTAATCTAAGGGATTTAGGAGTAATTTCCAATGCTTCATCAGTATTTAACATGCTTAATTGTTCAGCAATTGACATTTGCCTTACTGGTGTAAGCACAACATTTTCGTCTGTTCCTTGGGTTCTCATATTTGTTAACTGCTTACCTTTCATAACATTTATAATCATGTCGCCAGGTTTTGGAGTTAATCCGACAATCATTCCTTCATAAACAGGATCATTATGAGTTACAAACATTTCACCTCTTGCTTGAAGGTTAAATATCGCAAATGCAACAGCTTTTCCTGTAGACATTGAAATTAAAGCACCATTTTTTCTTCCATCCATTTCACCTTCAAATTTTCCATAACCATGAAAAATTCTATTAATTACGCCAGTTCCTTTAGTTAAAGTTAAGAATCTACTAGTATAACCCATCAGGCCTCTTGTTGGTGCGTGAAATACTAATCTTTTTTTATCTTTTCCAGTATCTTTTAGATCAAGAAGTTTCCCTTTTCTTCGGTTCATTGAATCAATTATCTTTGATGAAAATTCTTCATCTAAATCAACTGTAATTTCTTCAATAGGTTCTAACTTGTCACCATTTTCATCTTTTTGGTATAATACTTTTGGAGGACTTACCGTCATTTCAAAACCTTCACGTCTCATTTGGGTAAGTAAAATTTCAAGCATTAATTCGCCTCGACCACTGATAACAAATGAATCTACATTTGCATTTTGCGAAAATGTAATACCAACATTATTTTGTGCTTCTGAAATTAATCTATCTCTAATTTGTGTGCTTGTTAATTTTTTACCTTCAGTTCCAGCTAAAGGTGAACTGTTAACACTTATTGTAATAGACATAGTGGGTGGGTCTATTGGAGTTGCAGGTATTGGATCATTTAATTCAGGATCGCAAATAGTATCAGCAACATTGGCTTTTTCTAGTCCAGCAATTACTACAATATCTCCAGCTTCTCCAACTTCGATTGGAACTTTTTTGGTTCCTTCGTATCTAAAAATTTTAGTTAATTTACCTTCGTCTACTTTTTCACCTTTTAGATTTATTGCTTTAATTTGTTGATTTGCTTTTGCAGTTCCTTGAGATATTCTTCCAACTAGACTTCTTCCCAAAAAGCTATCTGCGTATAATAAAGTAGATAGCATAGCAAAAGGTTTAGTTTTATCTAATTCAGCTGGTTTAACATGATCAATAATTAAATCTAATAAGGGGTGAAGATTTTCTCTTGGACCATCAACTTCTTTACTAGCCCATCCAGATCTTCCACTTGCATACAAAACTGGAAAATCTAATTGTTCTTCGTTTGCATCTAAGCTTACAAACAAATCAAAAGTTTCATCTAATACTTCATTTGCTCTTTGATCTGCTTTATCTAATTTATTTATTACAACAATTGGTTTTAATCCTTGTTTAAGCGCTTTAGCTAATACAAATTTTGTTTGAGGCATTACACCTTCAGCAGAGTCAATTAAAAGTAACGCTCCATCTGCCATACTTAAAACACGCTCAACTTCAGCAGCAAAATCTCTGTGTCCAGGTGTATCTATGATATTTACTCTAGAGTCTTTCCAATTAATTGAAGCAGGTTTAGCTAAAATAGTTATACCTCTTTCTTTTTCTAGTTCACCTGAATCCATTAATCTTTCATCCACTACCTCATTTTCTCTAAATGAACCACTTTGTTTCATTAAATTATCGATCATGGTAGTTTTGCCATGGTCAACGTGTGCGATGATTGTGATGTTTCTGATGTTATTGCTCATAAATTGTGGCTCTTATACATTAATTCTTTGATTTGAAAACTTAAAAAAAGACAGTATTTACTTAATAAATTGAGCTTAATAAAAAATTCATTTCTTGTGATTGTTTTAAAAACATATAGATATCGCTATGAAATTAGACGTATTAAAGGATTAAGAGCACATCTCCTTAAATTTTAAAAAATTTAAACAGCAATGGAAAATTTTAAATTACTCAAAATAGAAGAATCATTAAAAAATTCGCTACAAAAAATGAATTTCACAAAACCAACCCCTATTCAGGGTATGGCAATACCTGTTGCATTAGAGGGTAAAGATATTTTGGGAACAGCACAAACAGGCACGGGTAAAACTTTAGCTTTCAGTATTCCATTAATTAACAAATTAATTTTAGATAAAAATGCCTTTGCCCTAGTTATGTGTCCAACTAGAGAGCTTGCCACGCAAGTAATGGCAGCAATTAAAAGTATTATTAGTGATAAGATTAATATCAAAACAGCTTTGCTTATTGGTGGTGAGGCTATGCAAAAACAACTTAGACAACTAGGAAATAGATCCAGAATAATAGTTGGAACCCCAGGAAGAATTAACGATCATTTAAAAAGAAAAAGCTTAAATTTATCAGCAACAAAATATTTGGTCTTAGATGAAACTGACAGAATGCTTGATATGGGTTTTACTCCACAAATTGAAATGATTTTAAAATTTGTGCCAAAAGACCATCAAACATTATTATTTTCTGCAACATTACCTCAAAACATTTTAAGAATTTCAGAAAGATATCTAAATAAACCTGAAAGAATTTCCACAGGGAATACCTCAGTTCCAATTGCAAAAATTAAACAAGAAACTCTTCAAGTTTTTAAAGAAAATAAATATGATGAGTTAATTGATCAATTTTTGGCAAGAAAAGGTTCTATCTTAGTTTTTGTTAAGACCAAAAGAGGTGCAGATAAAATGGTCAAAAAACTTAAAGAAGAAGGACATTCTGCGGATGCAATTCATGGAGACCTTCGTCAAAGCAAAAGAGATAGAGTTATTAATTCCTTTAGAAAAGGCTTGAAAAGAATCTTGATAGCAACAGATGTTGCTGCCAGAGGTCTTGATATTCCTTTAATTCAACACGTTATAAATTATGATCTACCACAAGTTCCTGAGGATTATATTCATAGAATTGGAAGAACTGCTAGAGCAGGATCGGAAGGGTCAGCGCTAACATTTTTAACACCAGATGATAGATTAATGTGGAATTCAATAAATAAATTAATAGATCCAAACTTTAAATCAGCACCTAGTGGTTTAAGAAGAGATTCAAAAAGCAAAAGAAGAGGCAAAGGGCCAAATAATAAAAAAAGAAAAGCTAGAGATGAAAAAAAATCTTATGGTAAGGGAAGACCAGATAGACGACCAAGAGATGGAGAGAAAAAAAGTTTTGGCTTTAAAGGAAAATCAAGTTTTAGAGATAAACCATCAAGAGATGGAGAGAAAAAAAGTTTTGGCTTTAAAGGAAAATCAAGTATTTCCAAAAAAAATGAATCAAAACCAACTGGCTTTACAAATAACCCAAAGTATTTTGGAAGGAAACCTTCGGAAAATACTTCTTCAGATCCAGAGAAAAAAAATTTTAACTTTAAGGGAAAGAAAAAATTTAAGAGCAGAAATAGTAGACCTAAAAACTTTAGCTTTAAAAAACATAGCAAAAAAAGAGCTAAATCCTAAGATTTTTTAGTCTTTTCTTTTTTTTGTTTTCTCTTTTCTTTCAAANTTAATTTTGGTTTTTTNCTAGCACTAGAGTCTTTAAACGATTTTCCACTGTATCTTTTTGACATATTAAATTTATATCAGTTTTTNAAAAAAAAAGGTTATTTAANGATAATATAAAATTTCATTAAGTAGATAAATTCCATAAATAGAAAAAGATACCCCTGTTAAACGTAATAAAATTAAAGATATTGTTTTNTTGATTGAAAAATAACCAATAGCAACACCTAATAGATGTAGAGTTGTTGTTCCAAAAATAAAACCTAAAANAAACAAAANGGGGTTTGCTGCNGCAGGAACTTCTAGTCCATGAGCAATTCCATGAAATAAACCAAAAATTCCAACAAAAATCATTATTAATTTAANTGGAATTTTTTTTTCAATACTAATTCCAAATCCTAAAAGAATGACAGAAAAAACAATTCCAACTTCTACAAAATAAAATTCATCTATAATTAATAAAAATCCTAATAAACCACCAATCGTCATTATAGTGACAAAGGTTGTTGGTACTGTCCAAATAGCTTTACCTCCAATTTGAGCAGATAATATTCCAACACAAATCATAGCAAGTAAATGATCCAAACCTAAAACTGGATGTGAAAGTCCATCATAAAAACCAATTTTACCAGTAATATTATGTGCAAGTACTGGCAGTGGATAAAATGATAAATAAATTAGAGAAATAAAAATTTTTTTATTCATGACATTTTTTTAAAATAAATCTTTATCAATAAATCAGACATAAAAAAAGGGCAGTAAAGACTGCCCTTTTAAAATTTTATTTAGAAAGAGTGGGATTACATTCCCATTCCACCCATTCCTCCCATGCCGCCCATTCCACCAGGCATACCAGCAGGCATTCCACCACCAGCATCTTTTTCTTCTGGCTTATCAGCAATCATTGCTTCTGTAGTCACTAGTAATCCAGCAATTGAAGCAGCGTCTTGTAAAGCTGTTCTAACAACTTTCACAGGATCTATGATACCTTTTGCAAACATATCAACATATTCTTCATTTTGCGCATCATATCCTTGGTTCTTTTTATTTTGCTCAAGTAGTTTTCCAACTACAACTGAACCATCAACTCCAGCATTTAAAGTTATTTGTCTTACAGGAGCTTGTAAGGCTTTAGCTACTAATGCAACGCCAGATTTTTGATCATCTCCTTTAACTTTAAGTGTACTTAGTCCTTGTGAAGCATATAAAAGAGCACAACCTCCACCAACTACTATTCCTTCTTCAACAGCAGCTCTAGTTGCGTTTAAAGCATCTTCAACTCTATCTTTTCTTTCTTTAACTTCAACTTCAGTTGCACCACC
>JGI20159J14440_10001188_pt1 | contig 18877 bp, 22 predicted proteins | sample COG_09_FD_14440 | JGI IMG/M metagenome (IMG submission 14440) | reverse complement strand
GGCGGTGACGCTCACATATTGGATGCATGTGACTCAATCATTAAAACATATTCTAAAAGTATCACACTGATGGGAGATTCTGGGTCTGGGCAATTAGCAAAAATGGTTAACCAAATTTGTATAGCGGGTTTGTTACAGGGGTTATCTGAGGGATTGCTTTTTGCTGAATCTGAGAATTTGAATATGGATAAGCTGCTATCTGCTATTTCAGGAGGCGCAGCTCAGTCTTGGCAAATGGTAAACAGAGGTAAAACAATGCATCAAAGAGAGTTTGATTTCGGTTTTGCTATTAAGTGGATGGTGAAGGATTTAGGCTACTGTTTAGATCAAGCAGAGGGAAACAATACAAAACTTGCTTTTACTCAAGAGATCTATGACCGTTATACTAATTTAATGGATAAAGGTCATACCTATAGTGATACCTCTGCTTTAATGATGTTTGATGAGTTGAATAAATAGGTAACAAACCAAGTAATGATTAAAGCTTCACTCACTGAAAAGCAATTGATTGATTTTAATAATGATGGATTTCTAACAGTTGATAATTTCATAGAATTGCAATATTTAGAAGACCTTAAAACAAGAATCAATCTTCTCTTTAAAGGAAACTTTGAAACTGGTATTGAGCCAGATGAGTGGAATTGGAGGCAAGAAAGAGACCCAAGCGATGTTACACGACAAATTTGTAATGCTTGGAAATCCGATAGTCTTATAAAGCGTTTAGTTTGTAGCTCAATTATTGGAGAGAGCGTTTCGAAATTAATGAGCTGGAAGGGAGCAAGACTTGTTCAAGATAACGTTTTATGGAAGCCACCGCAAGGAAAAGCTTTAAATTTTCATCAGGATGCTGCATATGATGACTGGATAATTCCACAAACTATGGTGACTTGCTGGATGCCTTTAGATGATACCTTTAGAAAATGGAACACTAGAGTTTGCAAGGGGATCACACAAATGGGATCTATGTCCACCATCTGAGGNCTTTCATGCCCCAAATGATTATAAAAAAGAGCTCCANAATTATTTAAATAAAAATGATAAAACTCTTTATATTGATTCAGTTCAAGTTCCTGCNGGGGGTGNTTCATTTCACCATGGCCATACTTGGCATGGTTCAGGNCCNAANAAGTCAAATAGCCATCGAAGAGCAATAGTCGCACATTGCGTCCCAATTGATGCTAAATTTCATCCAACTAATTGTGGGGGAACTGGAAAAATTTATAAAAAATATAAATTGAATGAAAGTGATGAGTTACCTGATAGTTTTTTTCCTCCCTTGTGGCAGGAAAATTAAAGAGTTTATTTATTCTTTGCATCAAAATTTTTTAAAAGAAATGGCATAATATTGGATATGAGAAAAAAGCCAAAATTAACAAATATTCATACTGTTGCTCAGAGTCGAATCTTCAATCTTGAGTCACTTGATGTCGAATTTTCTAATGGCGCAACTCGTGTCTATGAGAGGCTTATGTCTCGAGGAAATGGAGCAGTTCTAGTTATCCCAATGCTCGATGATGATACTGTCCTCATGATTTATGAGTTTTCTGGAGGTACTGAGCGCTATGAATTAGGACTTACCAAAGGGAAAATAGATAAGGGTGAAACTCCAATTGAGGCTGCGGGTAGAGAGCTAAAAGAAGAAATCGGGTTTGGCGCAAATAAGNTAACCTTTCTCAAAACAATCACACTTGCGCCTGGGTATCAGTCAAGTGAGACGCACATCGTGCTCGCTGAAGATTTGTTTGANGAANCTGCAGAGGGGGATGAGCCTGAACCTCTAGAAATCGTCCCTAAAAAACTCTCAGAGTTAGAGGAACTAACCTATAACGAAGACTTAACTGAAGCAAGAAGCATTCTAGCTCTTTATATGGCAAGAGATATCATTAATAATCGATCATGTGATAGATATACCGCAGTCATTTTGGCTGGATGAAGATCAATTAAAATTCCCTGAAATAGAGTCAGCGCTCAAAGAGCCAAATGGACTAATCGCTATAGGCGGTGATTTATCATTAAATAGGCTCTTGGAGGCATACTCTAGAGGTATATTCCCTTGGTATGGTAAAGATGAACCTATACTCTGGTATTCTCCTGATCCCAGAATGATTATTACGCCGAACTCATTTCACCTATCAAAAAGTTTAAAAAAAACAATTAACTCATCAAGATTTGATGTTTTAGTTGATACATCATTCAATAATATAATTAGACAATGTCAAGAGGCTCCGAGGTTTGGTCAGTCAGGAACATGGATCGATGATGAGATGGTCAAAGCATATACAAATTTGTACAAGGAAGGTTATGCGCACTCATACGAAGTGTTTGAGAATGGAGAGCTTGTGGGTGGGTTATATGGGGTTGCATTAGGAGGAGTTTTTTTTGGTGAGTCCATGTTTTCATTGGTAAGCAATGCTTCAAAAGTAGCATTCGCATTTTTATTGCAAAATAGCCATTATCAATTAATAGATTGTCAAGTGGAGAATCGACATTTAGAAAGTTTGGGTGCCTACAATATCCCAAGAGATTTGTTTATGCAACAGCTTAAGGCCTTTGTGTAAAATATACTCCATTAAATTAGGGATTATTACGCTATGACAAACCATATTAAATTCGTTTTACTGGTCTCACTTGTTATTACGTTAGCAGCATGTGGCAGAATGGGTGATCTAGTCCCAATAAAAGATACAGTTGAATCAACTACTAGTACTTACTAGCGAAAAATCCATTGAACGCATTCAATTTCCAAAATAAAAATCTTTATGCTGAGTCTGTGCCCGTTTCAGACTTAATGAACTTGTATGGCTCGCCACTTTATATTTATTCAAAAAGTCAAATAGAATTCAATTGGAAGGTTTTTGAAAATTCATTTGGAACCCATCCTCATCTTATTTGTTATGCTGTAAAGGCTAATTCTAATCTTGCAGTATTAAATATTCTTGCTAATCTAGGATCTGGTTTCGATATTGTGTCCCTTGGAGAGCTAGAGAGAGTTATTGCTTCAGGCGGAGATCCAGCTAAATGCGTTTTTTCAGGTGTTGCAAAAACTGAAAACTCAATACGAAAAGCACTTGAGTATGGAATTTACTGTTTCAATGTAGAGTCTGAGGAAGAACTAGAACGGATTGAATCAGTGGCATCCTCTTTGAATGTTCGTGCACCAATTTCAATACGAGTCAATCCAGATGTAGATGCAAAGACTCATCCATATATTTCAACAGGCCTGACTGAAAATAAGTTTGGTGTGAGTGCTGAAGTGGCTTTGTCTATGTATAAAAAAGCAAGCCTTTCTGATTATCTTGATGTCTGCGGACTTGATTACCATATTGGCTCTCAAATTACAGATCAATCTCCATTTATTGAGGCTCTTGAAAAAGCATTAGATCTGATTGAAGAGCTCAAATCAGAAAACATAGATTTAGACCACATTGATATTGGAGGTGGAGTAGGTATAACCTATGATCAAGAAAAAATAATCAGTATTGAGGATTACATCAATAGGGTAATCAGCAAAGTTGGAAGTATGAAAATTTTGGCTGAACCTGGGCGATCAATTGTTGGAAATGCAGGTATTTTTGTAACAAAAGTTGAATACTTGAAGCAAAATGATATTAAGTCATTTGCAATTGTAGATGGTGCAATGAATGATCTGATTAGGCCTGCTCTTTATAGTTCATATCATGAGGCGGTTTCAATACAAGAAAAATCAAAGGGCGTTACTGACTCATGGGATATCGTCGGACCAGTTTGTGAAACTTCAGATTTCTTGGCTAAGGATAGAGAACTAACTTTAGAAAAAGGAGACTATATTGCAATTTTAACTGCAGGTGCGTATGGTTTTGTTTTGAGTTCAAATTATAACTCGAGACCCAGAGTGCCTGAAGTTATGGTGAGTGAAAAGAGCCATAGTTTGGTGCGAAAAAGAGAAACTATCGAATCACTATTTGAGAATGAAACTATATTTAAAGATGAAGTTAACTAATAATCAAAAAAAGTACTTAAGATCTTTGGCGCATGATTTAAAGCCATTTGTAATGATTGGTCAGCATGGATTAAGTGATTCAGTTATTGCTGAGATTGAGTCAACAATGCTTAAACATGAACTCATTAAAATCAAACTAAGGGTAAGCGATCGTGATGAAAAGCAAGGGATAATCAACAAGATTATTAAGTTTTCTGAAGCTGAATTAGTTCAAGTTATTGGGGGCGTAATAGTTATTTATAGGCCTTTTGAAGACAACCCTGATATTATCTTACCTAGATCATAATAAATTTAACAGAGCTTATTGTATTCTTATAATACTTAATTGAAATGAAAATTGCCCTCAGTGCTGCAGAAACTTCAGGCGATCTGATTGCTTCATCTTTGGTCGTTGCTTTAAAAAACAATGATCACCATTGTGAAATAGATGGACTGGCCGGCGACAAGATGATTGAAGCAGGTTGTAATAGTTTGTGGCATACTGATGAAGTAAATGTGATGGGTCTCAGTGAGGTATTGAAGAAGCTACCATCAGTCTTAAAGTTAAGAACTAAAGTCACTAATCACTACATTTCTAATAAGCCCGATGTATTTATTGGTGTTGATTCACCAGACTTCAACTTTAGGATTGAGCATTCATTAAAGAAAGAAGGTGTCAAAACAATTCATTTTATTAGCCCCTCAGTTTGGGCTTGGCGCTCTAAACGTATTAAAAAAATTAAAGCTTCAACTGACCTAATATTATGTCTTTTCCCTTTTGAAGTCGATTTCTTCACAAAGCATAATCAAAAAGCAATTTTTGTTGGCCATCCACTAGCTGAAACCTTAAAGCCAAGGCAGAAATATAAACCAAACAAAAGCGTTTTATTAATGCCAGGCTCAAGAGAGTCAGAAATTAAAACGCTTTTGCCAGAATTGATTGAGGCTGTAAAGGTAATGCAGTCTAGAGACTCTGAACTAACTTTTAATCTATCGCTTGCCAATGCTAATCATAGAGATTGGGTTGAGAAAAGTATAGAGGGTTTATCTATAAAAATCAGCATTGGTGATGCACACAAAAGAATTATTGATTCTGATCTAGTTCTAGTTGCATCTGGCACTGCAGCACTTGAGGTGGCCTTACTAGCAGTTCCAATGGTTGTTGTTTATAAGCTCTCCTATTTAAGTTATCAAATAGTAAAGCGTCTACTCAATACCAAAGAAGTTTCACTTCCCAATAAGATTTTAGGAAAAAGAGTTGTACCTGAATTAATTCAAAATGATGCTAATGGCCAAAATATTTCTGATCATGCTATGACATTACTAGGGTCTGATAATAGCGAACTTGTTAGCGAATTAGAAAAGATTCATGTTCTATTAAATCATGATTCTAGCTCCAAATCTGCTGAGGCAATAATTGAGTTTATTAATGAAAAATGACATTGAAAAAATCGTTGAACTAGCATTATCTGAAGATATTGGTCAAGGAGATGTCTCATCAGCTTTAATTGATAATAAGATTATCGAGGCTGAAATAATTTGTAGAGATGATGCAATAATTTGCGGAGTTGAATTCTTTAATTTATGCTTTTTATCAATTGATCCAAAAATTCAAATACATTGGAAGGTTGAAGATGGCTCAAGGGCAAGTCAGGTGACAAAATATGTGGCCTTAAAGGCAATACAAAAACGATAGTAACTGCCGAAAGAGCCGCACTTAACTTTTTGCAAATATTAAGTGCTACTGCAACACAAACTAGTTACCTTGTCAGTTTGATTAACAGTACGAATGCAAAATTGCTTGATACAAGAAAAACAATACCTGGCCTTAGAAAGGGCCAAAAATATGCGGTTAAGTGTGGTGGTGGGGTGAATCATAGGATGGGTTTGTATGACTGTATCATGCTAAAAGAGAATCATATATTATCAACTGGCTCTTTAGAGCAATTGATTAAAAATGCAATCAATCAATTTCCAAAAACACCCATTATTGTTGAAGTTGAGTCTCTTGAAGAGCTTCAATCAGCGCTCCTTATGAAAGGNATAAAGCGAATTCTGTGCGATAATTTNAGTCTTCAAGATCTTCGAGAGGCTGTGAAAATTTCAGAAGGAATTTGCCCTTTAGAGGCATCNGGCGGCATTACTGAGATTAATATTTTGGACTATGCAAATACAGGNGTGGACTATATTTCAATTGGCTCAATTACAAAAGATATAAAGTCAATTGATTTGTCTTTAAGGTTTAGTTCCTAGGCTATTGCTCTAAATGCTGGGCTAATAATGTCTTTTGTAGAATTGTATTGTAAGGCGTTATCATTGAGGTCAGTTACTTTTCCTCCTGCCCCTTCAAGTATCCAAACTCCTGCAGCAGTATCCCATTCAGAGCACCGACCAAATTTTGGGTAGTAGTGATAAATTCCTTCTGCAATAAGACAAAACTTGAGCGCACTACCCAGCTTGAAAGTTTCAAAATTTGTTTTATATTTGAGATGCTCTTTTAACCCTTTATTGTTATTTGAGTATCTACCAACAACAATTTTTTCCCACCTTTTTGGCTTTGATGTAAGTATTGTAGAAGTTGTTTTATTGACTAGCTTAACAGAAGCATTATTTTCAAATCGATAATAGTGCACTTTATTGAAGGGTGAATAAATTAGTCCAAAAACAGGATAATTATCTCGAATAAGGGCAATACTAATGCAAAAATCAGGAGAGCCATCAATAAAATCTCTAGTTCCATCTAGAGGATCAATCAACCAATATTCATCCCATGATTTTCTAGTTGAAAAGGGAATGTGAGATGACTCTTCTGAGAGGATTGGAGTGTTAGGTGTTAATTTTTGTAATGTGTTAACTATCAATTCATGGGAAGCTTTGTCTGCTAGGGTCACAGGCGTGTTATCAGCTTTGATAGAGTAATCACTGGAATTAGCTCTAAGGTCCATAATAATTTCACCGGCTTGAGTCGTTAAATTGATGAGCTGTGAAAGAATTTTAGAGTTCATTGTTTTCATTATATCATCGAGAGTCGTAATTATTTATTCTCAGCTTCGATCTTAAGTAAAATTTATTTCACTATAATTATTTATCAAATTTGAATATGAAAAAGCATGTACTAGCAATGGGAGGGGGTGGATTTACCTCGAAACCTGAAAATCTAAAGTTAGATGAATATCTCCTATCTTTATCCAATAAAAAAAATCCAAAAGTGTGTTTTATTCCTACTGCAAGTGGAGATGATGAGAGCTATAGAAGAAGATTTTATTCTTCATATAAAAAACTAAACTGTGAGACAAGCCATTTGTCACTCTATTGGCCTCCTGAGGGAGATTTAAGAGAATTTGTTTTAGATAAAGATATCTTTTATGTTGGTGGAGGAAATACTCGCAATCTGATGGTTCTATGGAAAGAGTGGGGTCTTGATAAATATTTATACGAGGCCTGGGACAATGGAGCGATTATGGCAGGTCTCAGTGCAGGCTCAATTTGCTGGTTTGAAAAAGGATTGACTGACTCAGTGACGGGAAAGCTCTTACCATTAGATTGTTTAGGTTTTTTACCAAACAGCAACTGCCCGCATTTTGATAGTGAGTCACAAAGGAGACCTGAATACCACAAAGCCATTTTAAATGGATCAATGATGGAAGGTATTGCTTGTGATGATGGAGTGGCTGCACATTTTGTTGATGGAAAACTTAAGTGTTGCGTTTCATCCCTGCCCAATGCAAAGGCTTACAATGTTAGTGCAGAGAATGGAAAAATTAATGAATCCATTATTGAGCCAAAATACTTGTAGGGATTTAAATTAATTTTGGCATTAAAAAACCTAGTTAAAACTAGGTTTTTTTATTTTGGTGGGCCTACTTGGACTTGAACCAAGGACCAATCGATTATGAGTCGACTGCTCTAACCAACTGAGCTATAGGCCCGGGTAAAGAGCTACTCTAAAAAGCTTTGAAGCTTATGAGCACGAGAAGGATGGCGCAATTTTCTGAGTGCTTTTGCTTCAATTTGACGGATTCTTTCACGTGTCACATCAAACTGTCTTCCAACTTCCTCTAGCGTATGATCAGTACTCATGTCGATTCCAAATCGCATTTTAAGTACTTTTGCTTCACGAGGTGATAAGTTCGCTAATAGATCACCAGTAGTTTCTTTCAAACTTTCACGAGTAGTTACTTCAACAGGTGAAGAAAGTTTTTCGTCCTCAATAAAATCACCAATTGTAGAGTCTTCGTCATCACCTACCGGGTTTTCCATAGATAACGGCTCTTTAGCAATTTTAAGAATTTTATTAATTTTATATTCAGGAAGTTCCATTTCTACTGAAAGCTCTTCAGGTGTAGCCTCTCTTCCAAATCTTTGAAGAAGTTGGCGTCTTACACGGTTGAGCTTATTAATTGTCTCAATCATATGGACTGGTATCCTAATCGTGCGCGCTTGATCGGCAATTGACCTTGTAATAGCTTGACGAATCCACCAAGTTGCATACGTTGAAAATTTGTAACCTCTGCGATATTCAAATTTATCAACAGCCTTCATGAGGCCAACATTACCTTCCTGTATCAGGTCTAAAAACTGTAAGCCACGGTTAGCATATTTTTTTGCAATCGAGATTACTAACCTTAAATTAGCTTCAATCATCTGACTCTTAGCATTTTTAGCTTTTCTATCGCCCTGACGAAGCTTTTTATTTATTTCCTTAAGCTCAGCAATAGTCAGCTGCATTGCTTCTTCGTTTTCTAAGAGACTTTTTTGAGAATAGTAAATCTCATTCTTATTTTTTTCTAGTGACTTTAATGTTGCTTTATCAATTCCAGCAGTTTTGAGCCAATCGAAGTTAGTTTCATTGCCAGGAAATGACTTATAAAAAACTTCGGAGGTCATTCCAGCATCAAGGCAAGCATTGCGAATTAAATTCTCTTCTTTTTTAACTNGTGTGACTCTTGTTGAAACGAGTTCCATCATCGTGCTTACAAGTTTTGGTGCAAGTCTTAATTCAGAAATACAGCTTGAAAATTTGTGCCTAGCTTTAACAGTCTTTGCATCAAGGTAGCCATTTTTTTCACAAGACTTAACGTAACTGTTGTGAGATTTTTGAATTTTATCGAAGCGCTCATAGACTTCTCCTTCATCTGGTCCAGTGTACTCTAGCTCGTCGAACTCATCTTCCTCATCCTCTAGCTCTTCAGGATCTTCATCAAGGTCCATTGCATCTAATTTCGCTTGTTTTTCATCAAGAAGGGCTTGCTTTTCAACAATGAGAGCTTGCTTTTCTTCGAATTCTTCGGCATCACCTTGATACCCTATAACCACATCAGTCATCTTACATTTACCTTCTTCAAGTCTTGTGTATGCCTTGAAGAAATAATCAGATATTTCAGGGTAAAGAGAAATCGCCTGCATAATTTGATAGACACCCGCCTCAATTTCCTTAGCAATTCTTACTTCATCACTTTGCTCTAAAAGCTCAACAACGCCCATCTCTCTCATATACATTCTGACAGGATCTGTGGTTCTACCAAACTCAGAGTCTAAAGCTGCAAGAGCTGCAACAGCAACTTCTGCTGAATTTGCCTCTGCCTTTCCACCTTCTTGCATCACGAGGGTATCTGCATCTGGCGCTTCATCAGCGACTACAATATCAAGCTCCTCCAGAATAGTTACAATTGGTTCAACTTGTTCAGGAGTTAATAAGTCTTCTGGAAGGAGATCGTTTATTTCAGAATAAGTCAGATAGCCTTGTTCTTTTCCTATCGTTATGAGACTATTAAGTGCAATTTTATGAGCTTCGGTAGTTGTTTTCATAGCATTGTTTTTTAAAAACAGAGGGGGAATTATACCTAAATCGTATAAGGTTTTTTAACCATTAATTTATTGATATAACAGCGTTTAGTTAGTTTGATTCAGCAAAAATTGTACTGATTGACTGCTCATCACTGATTCTACGAATGACATCAGCAAGTGTTGTTGCAATGGATAGTTGTCTTACCTTACTGCATTTGTTAGCGTTACCATTTAATGGGATCGTATTTGTAATAACTAATTCATCCAACTTTGAGTTAGAGATATTATCTATTGCCCCGCCAGATAGGACTGCGTGTGTTGCATACGCAACAACTTTTTTGGCGCCCTTTTCTTTTAGTATTTCAGCAGCTTGGCAGAGCGTACCTGCAGTATCAACCATATCATCGATCATGATGCAGGTCCTTCCAGAGACATCACCAATAACGTTCATTACTTTGACCAAGTTTGGTTCTGGGCGTCTTTTATCAATAATGGCAAGATCAGCATCATTAATTCTCTTAGCTGCAGCTCTTGCTCTTGCTACTCCACCTACATCAGGCGACACCACGACCACATCCTCATAGTTTTGATCTAATATATCCTGGACAAGGACGGGCTGCGCATAAATATTGTCTATGGGTATGTTAAAAAAGCCCTGGATCTGGTCTGCATGAAGGTCCATTGTTAGTATTCGATCAACACCCGATGTTTCTATCATCTGTGCTACAAGTTTTGCGGTAATTGGAACTCTGGTTAGGCGCGAACGTCTGTCTTGTCTAGAATATCCAAGGTAGGGAACAACAGCTGTAATTCTTCCTGCTGAAGAGCGTTTTAGAGCATCAACCATTATCAATAGTTCCATTAAAGTTTCTGCCGATGAAGGTCCGCAAGTAGGCTGAATCACAAAAACGTCACAGCCACGGACATTATCAAGAATTTCTACCTGAGACTCACCATCACTAAATTGACCTACAAAAGCCTTGCTTTGATTTATGTTTAGATTTGCAATAATTTCGGACGAAAGATCAGGGTTTGCATTACCACTGAAGATTTTAATTCTTTCTAAAGACATCTAATAGATTCTTATTGTTTAAGGTGGTAATTATACAAAGAAATCATATGACTAAAGATAATAGTTTTTCTAGAAAACAAAAGATTTATAGGAGTTCACTAATATAGGGCTTGATATCTTCAGGTTCCACTGTTGCGCTGAAGCGCTTATAAGGCGTACCATCACGATCAATGAGAAATTTAGTGAAATTCCACTTAATGCTGTCATTAAGTTTGCCTTTTAGTTCAGATTTTAAATATTTATATACTGGGTGAGCATTGGAGCCATTTACCTCGATTTTTTCGGATAAGGGGAAAGTAACTCCATAATTAAGGTCACAAAAACTTTGTATTTCCTCAGAAGTCCCTGGCTCTTGTTTTCCAAATTGATTACAAGGGAATCCAATAATTTCAAGACCGGCATCCTTGTATTCTTGATATAGGTCTTCTAAGCCCTTGTAGTGATAAGTTAAACCACAATTACTTGCAGTATTTACAATTAAAACAACTTTTCCCTCAAAGCTTTTAAATGAAACCTCTTCTCCAACGATATTCTTAAAATTAAATTGATGTATGCTCATCTTTAGCTATCCTTTTTAGTAAAAAAAAATATAATTGTACTCACTTCAAATGAATCTGATGTGTTGAGTTGATGAAGATGAACTATTGATGGATAGCAAAAAATTTGGCTGGGATGGCAGGATTCGAACCTGCGAATGACGGGATCAAAACCCGTTGCCTTACCGCTTGGCGACATCCCAATTGTATAGCGGTGATTTATCAATCGCTTTCGCGACAAAACCAACCCACTTTGATGGCAATTCTTCCTTTGCTATCAATGCATCACTTTCATTTTCAAATGCAACAAAAACACATGAACCACTTCCTGTCATCCTAGCAATATCAATATGATTTTGAGTGGAATCTAGATGACTTAGAGCATCTTTAATGCCACCTTCCAAGTCAATTGCAGCATCCAGACAGTCATTATGTGGATTTGAGACTAATGAAAAATCAGACATTTTCCTTTGTACTGGTGTCATTGTCAATGCTTTATGGCTGAATATTTCTTGAGTGGAGACGTGTTTATTGATTGAAACGACTAAATAGAAGTATTTTGGTAAATTCAAAGGGTAGAGAATTTCACCAATTCCCTCTGCCCAAGAGCTTTGACCTTCAATAAAGACTGGAACATCTGCACCAATACCCTTGCCTATAGCTATGAGCTGTTGTTTTGTTAACTCAAGGCCCCAAAGCTGATTCAATGCCATGAGCGTGGTCGCTGCATTTGAACTCCCCCCTCCAAGCCCTCCGCCAGAAGGAATCTTCTTTATTATTCGAATATCAACACCCAAATTGACTCCACTCAATTTTTGTAACTTTTTAGCACTCTTAATCATTAAGTCATTGGCCAGAGGAATATCTTCGTTACCAAGGGTGCGGTTTATTTCTCCATCCTCTCTTACACTAAAATTTATCTCATCATAAAAATCCAAGAGCTGAAAAATGGTCTGAAGATTGTGATAACCATCATCTCTTTTTGAGTTGATATGTAAGAATAAATTGATTTTTGCGGGTGATAGGTAAGTCAATTTAAGATTTTATAAAGTGCTCTCTGTAGTATTTCAATTCATCGATGGAGTCATAGATATCTGACAAAGCTAAGTGCCTAGATTTTTTGAATGAGCTAGAAATGATGTCCGGTTTCCAACGTACAGCTAGTTCTTTTAGTGTTGAGACATCAATATGACGATAATGAAAAAACTTTTCAAGATTGGGCATATAGTTATACAAAAATCTTCTGTCTTGACAAATTGAATTACCACACATTGGAGATGCACCCGAATCAACATATTGAGAGAGAAAATCAAGGGTTTGAGATTCTGCTTCGGCGACTGAAATTGAACTATCCTTAACCCTTTGAACTAATCCAGAGCGGTTGTGTTGATTGGTGTTCCATTCATCCATACCATCTAATAATTCAGTCTTTTGATTGATAGCTAAAGATGGGCCTTCATCAATAACTTTAAGATTAGCATCCGTTACAACTGTTGCAATTTCAATGATCACATCACTTTCAGGAATTAACCCTGTCATTTCAAGATCTATCCAGATTAGATTTGTTTTTTTATTCATTATTAACTATTGCTTGCAAGAATGTAAGCATCAAGCTTATCTTGCGCAGAACCATCTGACAAAATTTGGTTAGCTTGTGTGACGCCTTCATCGAATGAGCTCACAAGGCCACTCACATAAATCGCAGCGCCTGCATTTAATGCAATGATATCTCTAGCGACACCCTTCTTCCCAGAAAACGCTTCATTGATTAAAGCGAGAGACTGCTCAGCATTTTCAGCCTTAATTGAATCCAAGTTTCCTTCCTCAAGCCCAAAATCACCAGGGTGAACAGTATAAGTGGAAATATTATTATCTTTTAATTCTGCAACATAAGTCGTGTTAGCAATGGAGAACTCATCAAGACCATCTTCGGAATGCACGACCATTACGTGTCGTGAATTGAGACCTTTTAAAACATTGGCAATTGGCTCAACCAAGCTTTTATCATAAACTCCCATAATTTGATTTGGCGCTTTGGCTGGATTAGTCAAAGGGCCCAACACATTAAATATCGTTCTGACTGCCAGCTCTTTGCGAGGACCAATTGCATGTTTCATAGCACTATGATGAGCCGGTGCAAACATAAACCCTAAACCAATTTCCTCGATACACTGACTGATTAATTCTGGACTTATATTGAGATTAATACCAGCCGCTTCCAATACATCTGCACTTCCAGATTTTGAAGATATCGAGCGATTACCATGTTTTGCAACTTTTCCACCGGCCGCTGCGACTACAAAGGCTGAAGCTGTTGAGATGTTGAATAGACCAAGGCCATCTCCTCCAGTTCCACAGGTATCAACTAGGTAATCATTGCTACTTAATTCTACTGATGTAGCAAGAGCACGCATTACTTTAGCACTGGCAGTAATTTCCTCAATTGTCTCACCCTTCATTGACAGCCCAACTAGAAACGCACCAATTTGTGCATCGGTCGTTTGGCCAGTCATGATGCTATTCATGACATCATGCATCTCACTTTCATTTAAATTTTGTTTAGAAATAACTGCCTTGATAGCTTTGCTAATATTCATAATTATCGCTGGCTCATTAAATATTCAATTTCATTAATATCTTTAACTGCTTTTTTGGAGAGGACATGATTGCCTGCTTCAGTCACTAGAACATCATCTTCTATTCTGACTCCGATGCCCCAGTACTTAGATTCAATTTTATCATCCCTTCGTATATAAATTCCAGGCTCAACAGTTGTTACCATACCACTTTTAAATTCACGGAACTCATCATTGATTAGTTTAACACCCACGTCATGGACATCGAGCCCAAGCCAGTGCCCCGTTCCGTGCATATAAAACTTGGTCAAATCTTCAGGGGATTTCATAATGCCTAGCTTGATAAGGCCATCTGTTATGATTTGACAAGCAGTCTCATGCGGCTTGTTGCAGCTTACTCCAGGTTTAATAGAATCAATAGCAGATTTTTGTGCACTTAAAACAATGCCATATATCTCTTTTTGGGCCTCACTAAACTTTCCATTAATGGGAAAAGTCCTTGTAATATCTGAGGCATAACCATTGATTTCACAACCTGCATCAATAAGCAGTAGATCCCCATCTTGAAGTTCTTGGTTGTTCTCATTGTAATGCAAAATGCATGCATTCTCTCCACTTGCAACGATTGGAGGATAGGAGTGCTCAGAGTTGCCGTTTGTAAATTGTGAATCAAACACAGAAGCAACATTATGTTCATATAGTCCAGGTGAGGCCACTCTCATGGCACTCATATGAGCTTCAGATGCTAAATCAGCAGCATCCTGCATATTTTTTACTTCTTCCTTATCTTTTATTAATCGCATTTCTGAAATACAAGGATTTAAGGGCTTTAAACTGCTTTCAAAAAGAGAATGAATGCGTTGATTATGAATATTTGTGCTTGAATTGTCTTTCCAGCCACCACTTCCTGGGGCATCAAAATATATGACAGATCTTTTCTGAGTGAAAGAGTCAATATTATCAAAGAAAGTATCAATGTCATAAGCTTGATCCACTAATAAAGTTTCAGGAGCAAGTGCAACACCAAGTCTGATTCCATTCCAGATCTCTTTAGTCTCATCCTTCGGTCTCAAAAACATGACATAGCTTTCTTTACTAAATACCGCTATTGCATCGGGCTCTGTAAAACCAGTAAGATACCAAAAATTACTATCTGGGCGAAATGGATAAGTCACATCACTGTTTCTTTTTTGTTCACTATTGGTCGACACAATGACTACTGCGTCTCGACCCAGCATGCTTAACAACTCCTCTCTTCTTTTTTGATGTATCATTTTGTTTGGTGTATTAATTCTTAGATATATAACGCAAGAAAGATACCATGAAAACGATACGACTTTATCAAAATACACCTTTTACTGAAGGTAAAACTGCTGAATTAGATAGTGACAATAGTCACCATTTAAATAAGGTTTTACGTTTTCCAGTCGGCAAAAATATTACCGTGTTTAATGGCGATGGTTTTGATTACACAGCGTTAGTTCAAGACTCGAAAAAAACAACCAGTCTTAAAGTCATTTCTAAGGCACGCAATAATACAGAATCAAAACTAGATTTAACACTCGCCCAAGGTATTGCAAAAGGCGAAAAAATGGATTTTTTGATTCAAAAAGCGGTTGAGTTGGGAGTGACTAGAATAATCCCAATGAAATTAGAGCGTTGTGTTGTCAGGCTGAGCGATGAAAAAGTTCAAAAAAAAATTGATCACTGGCAAAAAATTGCTAACCATGCCTGTGAACAATCAGGCCGTTCAGTCATTGTCAGTCTGTCTGACCCACTCTCACTCGAAGAGTTATTAGAGGAGACGAATCATAATGGCTTTGTTTTGCATCATCGTGCAAAAATTAGCCTGAGTCAGCTTAAGGAAACGTCAAAAGCAACAATACTTATTGGTCCTGAAGGGGGCCTGACTGAAAAAGAAGTTAGTGATTCTGAGGTCGCTGGATATCAGTCAATCCTCATTGGAAAGAGGGTTTTAAGAACAGAAACTGCTTCTCTAGCAGCAATTGCTAATATGCAATTGCTATGGGGAAGTTAATAGGTAATATAGGAAACCCTAGTCAATGTTGCCTAATTCTTGACTCAGCTCTCTAGCCCGATCATAGGCAGCTCTGGTTGCAGCTGCAACGATTCCCTCAAAGTTCTGATCTTGAAAGGTTTCAATCGCTGACTGCGTGGTTCCATTTGGCGATGTGACTTCTGCACGAAGCGTGCGAGAGTCTTTGCCAGAGTTCGTGGCCATTATGCTTGCACCAAGACTGGTCTTGATACTCAAAGCGTCAGCTGTTTCTTCATCCAGCCCCAAGGCCATAGCAGCCTGTTTCATGGACTGCATCATTAAGAAAAAATAAGCGGGCCCACTACCTGATATCGCTGTAATTGCATCCAAAAGGTTTTCCTCATTGACCCAAAAACACTCACCTACAGCCGATAGCAACAAGTTTACTGACTCTTTTTGAGTGTCATTAACGAGTTCATTTGCAAAAAGACCTGTCACTCCAGATTGAAAAAGAGCGGGCGTATTGGGCATTGTTCTTACGAGTGCAAAGTCACCGCCAAGCCAACGATTAATATCTTTACTTTTAATGCCAGCTACAATGGAGACAAAGAGCTGATCTGATGAAGCCTTATTTTTGAGCTCATGACAAACAACTGAGAGTACTTGAGGCTTAACAGCAAAAACGACAATATCACTATTGGTGAGAAGTGAGACATTATCAGAGTAAGTAGTCACACCCAGTTCAGAGCTACGTTTTTCAAGAAGCTCAAGGTTTGCATCACTAACATTAATATTTTTGGCTTCAAATCCATCACTCAAAAGCCCTTTAATAAGAGCATATGCCATATTGCCAGCGCCAATAAATCCAATGACTGTTTTGTTTTCCATATAAAATATCTTTGTATTGAATGCTTAATTCAATTCTACCAAACTTGCAATAAATAAAGAACATTAATGACAATATTTCAGCCAAAACTAGTAATGATCGATGTTGATGGAACTTTGGTCGATAGTGTTCCTGATTTAGCGTATTGCGTTGATCAAATGATGCTCAGTCTGGATATGCCAGTCAGAGGAGAAGAGACAGTAAGGCATTGGGTTGGAAACGGAGTCCCTAGGCTAGTTGAAAGGGCTTTGACTGGTGAATTGGATGGCTCTCCAAGTCAAGAGGCTTTTGACAAAGCGTATCCCATTTTTTTAGATTTGTATGCCCAAAATTCATCGGTCAGGTCTACTCTCTATGAGGGCGTAATGGAGGGCTTAGATTATTTAAAATCTAAAGATTACCTTTTAGGCTGCGTTACAAATAAAGCGGAGCAGTTTACGCTCCCATTACTTCAATCTTTAGGAATTATTGATTATTTTGGGATCGTTATTTCTGGCGATACTTTAGAAAAGAAAAAGCCAGACCCACTCCCTCTGATTCATGGCGCTAACTTTTTTAATATTAAGCCCAATGAGTGCCTTATGCTTGGGGATTCGGTGAGTGACGTCAAGGCGGCTAGGGCAGCAAGCTTTCAGATCATTTGTATGTCTTACGGCTATAACCATGGAAATAATATTGCTGATGAAAACCCTGATCTCGTGATTGATTCTATGGCGCAATTGCGAGACTACCTATAGTGAATATNGACGAAAATCATATCTGGCATCCTTATGCCAATATCCCAAACAAGGTGCCAACATACCACGTAGAAAGCGCCGAAGGAGTGTACCTTAACTTCAAAAATGGAGCACGCATCATTGACGGTATGAGTTCTTGGTGGTGCATGATACATGGCTACAATAATTCCTATATTAATGATGCTGTCAAGTCTCAGATTGATAAAGTGTCGCACCTAATGTTTGGGGGTCTGACTCATCAACCAGCCATTGATTTATGTGAAAAACTCATCAATTTGACGCCCAAAGGTTTGGATAAAGTATTTTTTGCAGATTCGGGCTCCGTCTCAGTTGAGGTGTCTCTAAAAATGGCCATCCAGTACTGGCAAAATAAGGGGCAAAAAGAAAAATCATANTTTGTAACGCCAAGGGGTGGTTACCATGGCGATACTTTNGGTGCTATGAGTGTTTGNGATCCAAATAAGGGAATGCATCACCTTTTTAGTGAGGTTTTGCCAAAGCATTACTTCGTTAATCANCCNAAACATGATAACACTGATGAAGCACTTTCTGATTTGGAGTCGAGGCTAAGTAAGAGCCATAAAAAAATCGCAGCCATGATTCTTGAGCCAATTGTTCAGGGCGCTGGAGGAATGAACATCTATGAGATGGATTATCTAAAAGGCGCTAGAGCGTTATGTGACAAGTACAACGTTCTTATGATTGTGGATGAGATAGCCACTGGCTTTGGGCGAACGGGTGAACTATTTGGCTGCAATCATGCCAATATTGAGCCTGACATTATGTGTATTGGAAAAGCTTTGACTGGTGGATATATGACAATGGCCGCCGCCATCACCAATCAAAAGGTTTCTGAAACAGTGGGCGTACTGATGCATGGACCAACCTTTATGGCTAACCCTCTGGCCTGTTCTGCAGCGATTGCAAGTATTGATCTTCTTTTAGAAAGTAACTGGAAAAAAAGAGTAAGTGAAATTGAAACTATTTTGAGAGATCAATTGATGCCTCTTCAGAGTCATCAATCTATATTTGATGTCAGGGTTCTTGGTGCAATTGGGGTGATAGAGTTCAATGAAGCATTGGACATGAAAAAAACTCAGGAAAAGTTGATTGAGTCTGGTGTTTGGCTGAGGCCTTATGGCAGGTTACTATACACCATGCCGCCCTTTGTAATATCCGATAACGAGTTGTTAGTCATTACTCAGGCTATGGCCGAGATTGTTGAAGACTCAATCACATAAATTTTCTATTCGATAGGGTCAATATCAACAAACCATCGAACTGATGAGCTCACCTTAATGGTTTCAACATGCTGATAAAAGGTTT
>JGI20159J14440_10001179_pt1 | contig 18990 bp, 17 predicted proteins | sample COG_09_FD_14440 | JGI IMG/M metagenome (IMG submission 14440) | reverse complement strand
ATGAAAGATTTTGAAGAAGTATTAACGAGTAAAAACTTTTTAAAAGTTCATAAATCTACCATTGTAAATATTAAGCATATTGAAAAATTTGTGAGAGGAAAAGCAGGTTATTTATTAATGTCAGATGGTTCAAGTGTAAATGTTTCGGTTCGCAAAAAAGAAGAACTGATGCACTTATTAATAGGGAATACTTAAGTATATATTGTAAGAGAAAGGTGAAATTTGACTAACATGTTGAGGCGGCTACAAAATGACCTAGCTTGTCACACTTTTTAGTGATTGTGTACGATTACGTTGGGTGAACAAAAGGTAATGTTCGGAAAGTTAAGGTATTACAATACGAAATAGTTAACTAGGTTTGTATTAAACAAAATTCATTTGCATGGGTAAAATATTAGTAATTGAAGATGAAGCATTAATTAGAGAGTCTATTTGCGATGTTTTGGATTTAAATGGCTTTGAAGTAGAAAGTGAGCCTGATGGAGAAAAGGGATTGCAAAGAGCATTCAGTTTAAAGCCAGATTTAATACTTTGCGATATAAATATGCCTAAAATAAGTGGCTTAGATGTGTTAAAAGCAATCCGTGCCGATGATGAATTGAAACATACACCTTTTGTTTTTTTAACTGCGCTATCCACAATGGATGACCTCCGAACAGGAATGAACCTAGGAGCAGAGGATTATTTAGCCAAACCCTACCGCAATAAGGAATTGATAGCCATTATTTCACATCAGTTAAAAAAAGTGGAAGACTTAAAGAATATTGAAAAAGAACATTCAAGAAAAAAATTAAACGATTTTAAGGTTAAAATAAAGGAAAAATCCAAGGGGTTCCATGATAGCTTAAATCGTGCAAAAACAGTACAAAATGTGATTTTGCCAAGTGATCAAAAAATGAATGAGCTATTTCCTGAACATTTTAATTATTTTCTTCCAAAATACAGTATCTCTGGTGATTTTTATTGGGCAAAAAAACTGAAGGAAGTTACCCTAATTGCTGTTGCAGATTGCACCGGGCACGGAATTCCTGGCGCATTAATCTCAATGGCTGGTAACATAAGTTTAAATAATGCAGTGGATCAGTTTGGTTTAACGAAACCTGCAGAAATTTTAACGAAAGCAAATGAACTTTTTTTAGACTTTATGAATGCAAATGAGAGTAATGTTTCTCACGATGGCATGGATATTTGTCTATGTTCCATAGAGAATAATTCTAATTTAATTCGTTTTGCCGGAGCAAAGCGCCCCTTGTATTTAGTTACTAAAAAAGATAATTTTGTTCCTGTCAGCGGAGTTGATAATTATTCAAAATTAAACCTGGAAGAAATGGCTCTTTATGAAATGAAGGGGGATAACTGCTCAATAGGGGCTGACGATCTATCTTTTCATTCGGAAGATAGGGTATTTGAATACAATAAGGGAGATGCTATTTATTTGAGTTCAGATGGTTATGCAGATCAGTTTGGGGGAGAAGGGGACAGGAAGTTTAAATCCAAAAGACTAAAAAATATGCTATTATCTATTCAAGATAAAAGTATGTCCGAGCAAAAAGAAGCCTTAGCTCAAGAATTCCAGAATTGGAAAGGAGATAAAGAACAAATTGATGATGCAACAATTATTGGTGTCAAGTTGTAATTGAAATAATTCCTCCTTTAATCACAAAGTGCTAACTTAAAGTAAAGCTACATTAATTTATGTTTAATTAACTGATTTTAAATTATATATATTAAAATACGTAAGGGTTTTAGCGTTTTCATATTTATCTTGGGAGTTACACTGAGAGTTTCACATAGCACCCCCACGAGACATTCCATATAAACTAGTTTAGGCCAAGTCTAAATTATAAAAACCCCCTCTGTTTTCCTTTCTCTTTATAGAATGGGTTACAATAAGGTAAGCTACCGTTATCAAGTTTCTCAATTCACAAAGCTGTGGAGAAATAGTTGTTGTTTGATAAAGAGTTTCCGTTTCTTCATACAGTAAATGAAGTCTTTTTAAGGCTCTTTCTAAACGTTGATTAGATCTTACAATCCCTACATAATCACGCATTATACGTTGGAGTTCATTTCGATTATATGAAATTAAAATCATTTCTTTAGGTGCAGTAGTCCCATCTGAATTCCATTCCGGAATTTCAGCTTTAAATTCAATAGAATCAATAAGCTCGATTGACTTGATGGCACATTTATCTGCAAATACAAATGCTTCTAATAGTGAATTAGAGGCCAGCCTGTTTGCTCCATGCAAACCAGTGTGAGAACATTCACCACAAGCAAATAAATTTTGAATGGATGTTTGCCCATCAGAATTTACTTGAACTCCCCCACAGACATAATGGGCTGCAGGCACAACAGGTATAAAGTTTTTATGGACATCCAGTCCAAGGCTTTTACATTTCTCTTTAATATTAGGGAAATGTACTGTGAATTTTTCTTGATCTAATTCCGTACAGTCTAAGTAAACAAAATTCTCTCCCGTATTTTTTAATTCTGAATCAATTGCTCGTGCTACAATATCTCTAGAGGCTAAGGCTCCCCGGTTATCGTATTGATACATAAATTCTACACCCGCTTTATTTCTGAGTTTAGCGCCCAATCCTCTTACTGCTTCTGAAATTAAAAATGTAGGAGTTGTTTCAGCAGAATAAAGTGCAGTAGGATGAAATTGTATGAACTCAATGTCTTTTACGCGGGCTTTTATTCTATATGCCATTGCAATGCCATCTCCAGTTGCAATAACTGGATTAGTGGTATGGCCATATACCTGTCCAATACCCCCAGATGCTAAAACCGTTATTTTAGACGAAATTGTAATTATTTTGCCTTCTTTTTCGCAAATGACGTAGGCTCCATAACAAGTCGTTTTCAATTCTGGCAAATCTTTTTTTAAATGATGATCTGAAATTAAATCGACAACAAAATGATGGGAAAGCAGCTCCACATTATTTAGCTTTTTTAATCGGGTTAACATGGCTCTTGAGATTTCTGCACCCGTAATATCTTTGTGGTGAACAACTCTATTCTCAGAATGGCCTCCTTCTTTTCCTAAATCAAATTCACCTTCGCTATCCGTGTCAAAATCCACTCCCCAGGATATCATGTCAGTAAGACACTTCGGTCCTTCGCTTATTACGGTTCGAACAACTTCTTCATCGCATAAACCATCCCCAGATTTTAAAGTGTCCTGTACATGTTTCTCAAAAGAGTCTGTAGCATTTTGAACAATGGCTACGCCACCTTGAGCATATTGTGTATTGGATTCACCTTCGTTCGCTTTAGTAACGACAACCACCTTTTTATCAGGAAATTTTTCAGCAACTTTTATAACGTATGTTAAACCTGCAATACCAGATCCTATGACTAAAAAATCCGTTTCCATTGTTTGTCCTTGACTTACTTTTCTCTAATATATCTATTTCGAAAGTTCTAACATCCTTTCAATAGGTTTCAATGCTTTTATACGAATGTCTTCCGACACAATTATTTCGGGAGTTTCATTCAATAAGCAGTTATATAATTTTTCCAGAGTGTTCATTTTCATATAGCCACATTCGCTACAAGCGCATGTATTGTTGTCTTTTGCCGGAGCAGGAATTAACACAGTATCGGGAACTTCCTGTTGCATTTTATACAGAATACCAGCTTCTGTAGCAACAATAAATTTTTCTGTAGGATTTTCTTTCACATAATTAATCATTCCAGATGTAGAACCTACGTATGTTGCTGTTTCCAATATATGCTCTTCCGATTCAGGATGGGCAATTATTTTAGAACCAGGGTTATCTGCATAGACTTTTAGCAGTTTATCCAATGAAAAAGCTTCATGGACAACGCATGCACCATCCCATAAAAGCATATCTCTGCCTGTTTTACTGATAATATACTTTCCTAAATTTTTATCTGGAGCAAATATTATCGGCTTGTCTTTTGGAATAGATTCAACAATCTTTAAAGCATTGGAAGAGGTACAAACGATATCGCTCAGCGCTTTAATTTCCGCAGAACAATTTACATAGGTTATTACAACATGATCCGGGTGATTCTTCACAAATTCCCCAAATGTATCTGGAGGACAAGATTCTGCTAATGAACATCCAGCTTTGAGGTCTGGGAGAAATACTTTCTTGTTAGGGCTTAAAATTTTAGCTGTTTCCGCCATAAAATGAACACCAGCAAAAACAATAATGTCAGCCTCCGTTTCAGCAGCCTTTTGGGATAAACCAAGGCTATCTCCAACATAATCCGCTAAATCTTGAATTGCTTCCTCCTGATAATAGTGTGCTAGAATTACAGCATTCTTTTCTTTTTTTAGCGCTAATATCTTTTCAGTAATTGTTTTCATTCAATTTTTTTAATCCTATTAATACAAGACAAAAGTACTTTTATTATTATTTCAAAGTGTCATTTATACGAAATAGATTATTTGTTTTAGGGAAAGTTTAAAATCAGATTATTAGATGGTTTTTTACTTGAAGTGCTTCTTGATTAACAGCACCATTTATCACTATTTGAGTGGAATAAGGTACTTCTCCTCTAGCATAGGCAGCAGATGCACACTGATAGAACCATTGCTTGACTTCTGAGCATGCTGCTGTTATATGTATTCTACCTGTTAGTAATACAGTCTATTTCAATAATATCAACTACTATACATGGGGTAGCATTCATGCTAGTCGTTAAATGATAGCTAATCCAAACTTTCTTATTTATAAATGATTATTCTTTTATAAATTTCATCACACGAGGTTTCTCTCCTAACATTTCAATTATATAATTCCCGCCTATTAAATCAGAAATGTCAATTGCTTTATTGGTTTTTCCGGATATTATTAATGATCCAATAAGATTATAAATTTTGTATTCGGTTTCAGAATAAAGACCATCTATATTTAAAATATTCGGAGAGGGATTTGGATAGATAATTAGGTTGGTTTCTTCGGAAGAGTAGTTGTTAACATCTGTAGTCCCATCTATAACATTAAAAGAGCCTATCATACCAGATAATACATGTGGGGTACATTCATATTCATAAAGACCTAATACCTGCGGGACATATTGAAAAAAGGTATCTGCTGGAGCCTGCCATATTTGATCGAATGTTGCAGCTCCTAAAGGAATATTAGTAGAAGTAATAGTGTGTACCATTGAAGGAGCTCCTCCTGACAATGGAAGCCACTGAACTGTATCTCCAAGTTGAATTGTAATTACTGCGGGAGTAAATTGAAAATATCCATCCCATACGTACACAATATGAATTTGGGCCTTTGATGTGAATGTTGATAAAATAATGCACAGAATAATTAAAATATTTTTCATAATGTTTTTAGTTGGTTATAACGGTTAGAATATGCGTAGTGCGGGGTTAAAGGCACTTCACTATCAAACAGCCTATGCTGTTTATTGAATACTTTAATGTTCAAATTAACCCAACCACCCCGCATTACGTATATTTATTGTTATGGGCTTTTTCAATTTAAATAAAGTGATAATAGCATAAGTCCAAATATCATATTAAAAGGGTAATTTGAAACAAATACTCCCTAATTATTTATTTAGCCTAAAAAGTTTCACAAAGAAATGAAGAGGTTTTACAATAATTGCAAGTACAAAAAGTTTTCTAGCGTTAGTTTTCTCAATCCAAGAGGCTAAAAGAGGGCCTTTTTGATAGTACCATTGAATAAATTTTCTTCCATAATTCTTTTTTGCTAACCAATTATCTCTAAATTGGCGTAATTCCAAAACAATTGGGTGGTCATAATCACCATATACAGATGTCGCAATAAAGCAACCGCTAGAGCCCGAGCCACCTGTTGAAGAACTTCTTTTACTGTCTCGATGTTCTTGCTCACACTTTTTAGAACAATACACACCACCTGCGGGACCACCATCCCATTTTGTTTGTCTCCCGCACCAAGCACAATCCATTGGCATAATAATTAATTTAAATTTTGTTCCTACTCATAAGGCTTTTCGGAATACGCCCCGTTTTTTAAAGTGGGTTCTGGTCTCCACTTTTTTTAAATTTACTTTTTTTGTCACTTTGGGTGGTCAGCCCGTTGGCTTTCGCAGACCGTCTTTGTTTTTAAACTTGCCCATAACAAATGGATAACACACATATGTGTGTTATCCATACTATATCTTTCCCGTAAATATAGAGAATATATTGCAATTACTGCTAACTTTTTCTAGCCTCCAATTGCAATCATTGCCCTGTTTTTCATGTTTTCAACAAAATCTTCATCAAACTCTTCTGCACCACCTCTTTGTTTCTTTTTAGCAAGAATTGCAGAAATAATTAAGGGTTTGATATCTAAGTTTTCTCGTTGTGCTTTTAGCAAGTCTGTTTCAGTTTGTGAAAATAAACAGTTTTTAATTTTCCCATCAGCGGTTAAACGTATCCTATTACAAGTATCACAGAATGGGTTGGTAACTGAACTAATTATTCCAAAAGTCCCAATTCCATCTATTAATTGATAGCTTCTGGTAGTGTCATTCTTGCTGTCTTGTATTTTTGTAATAGCGTTTTCTCCAAAAGCCTCATTTGCTATATCAAGAATTTCTTTAAAAGAAACTTTCTTGTCCCAGTTCCACTTATTTCCATCAAATGGCATAAACTCGATAAAACGAACATGGATGGCTTGTTTCTTCGTCCATTCAATAAAAGCGGGTATTTCATGTTCGTTCAAGTCACGCATTACAACTACATTGACTTTAACGATAAAATCATTTGCAATGAGCAATTGGATGTTTTTCATGATTCTGTCAAAATAATTTCTTCTAGAAATCATATTGAATCTTTCTTCTTGCAATGAGTCTAGACTGACGTTAACTGATTTTATTCCCGCTTCTTTAAATACATCAATAAATTGATCTACGAGAACAGCGTTAGTCGTAATAGCCAATTCTACGGGGAGTTTTCCTAATTCTTTGATTATGTTGGCAGCATCTTTTTTGACGAGGGGTTCACCTCCCGTTAAGCGAATTTTTTTTACACCCATTCCAACAAAAACTTTAGCAATTGCCAACGTTTCTTCGCTAGACATAAACTCCGACTTTTCTCGCAGAGGTATTCCTTCTTCTGGCATGCAATAAAAGCATCTAAGATTGCACCTTTCTGTTAACGAAATACGCAAATAATCGTGTTCTCTACCAAAAGTATCGACAATATTTGCTGCAGGTTGGTCCATGGATTTTAATGATCTACTATTCCTAAAATTTTCTTGGTTTCTTAACCAACGTCAATTTGAAAATGCTATTAAAAAGCGTTATAATTTATTTTAAATATCGGATTACAATGTACACCCTTTTATGATAATAGGCAGTTAAAAATGATAACTAGATTTTTAAATCTAATTATTAATCGTGTCTTGCGCCCTTAAATATTCTAAATACATGTAAGACTGCAGGGAATAATGCATCCATAGATTCGGCAGCTCCTTTGGTAGAACCGGGTAAGGCAAGTACCAATGTTTGGTCCTTTACACCAGCAACGCTTCTCGAAAGCATTGAATAGGGAGTTCTATCCTGTCCGTAACTTCTTGCAGCCTCGGCAATCCCAGGAATTTCTCTATCCAATAATGGTTTTAATGCTTCAGGAGTGACATCTCTTTTAGATAATCCAGTTCCTCCTGTAAATAGTATCATGTCCGTTTTTTCAGCTGCATGCTTTAATACCGCTTTTTGAATGTCTTCAATTTCATCCGGAATAATTGCATACTCTTTAATTTCAACAGAAGACTCTTCTAATTTTTGAATAATCGCTTTTCCAGCTTTGTCTTCTTTCTGCCCTGCTGATATAGAATCGGAGCATACAATAACAGCGGCTGTAAGATCTGTTCTATACTTATCTTTAAAATCAGATTTGCCCCCTTTTTTACCCAGGAGTTTAATCGTTTGTATTTCAATACCTTTATCAATAGGCTTAAGCATGTCGTACATGTTTAATGCTACAATGCTAGCACCATGCATAGCTTCAACTTCAACACCCGTTTTATAGATTGTTTTAACGGTCATTGTGATTGTTATTTCTAATCCTTCAATGTTGTATTCAATACCGGTATATTCAATTGGCATTGGATGACAATCCGGCAGTAAATCTGCTGTTTTCTTGACACCCAATAAACCAGCAGCTTTACTCATTGCAAAAACATCACCTTTAGGAACAGTTTTATTATTAATTGCATCAATCGTTTCTTGCTTACTCACCACAACTACAGCTTGCGCTGTTGCTATTCTCAGTGTGCTAGCCTTAAAAGTTATATCTACCATTTATCTAAAGTTTTTAGCCGCCCGCGAAAGGAGGAAGTAAAGCTATTTCTACAAATTCANTCTTCATATCAATAACCTCTGNTAAGGTTTNATTCACTGCTATTTGATAATCTATTTCATTTAAAAATGGATATTCTTGAATGAAATAACTGCGTAAATCAGATTGGTTTTTTTCGTCCAAATCAACCGATTCTTCTGATTTNCCAATCTTTTCAGCTATCATTCCAAAATATTTAATGTTTGCTTTCATCGGCAATGCTGATCAATTCATTTTTGGTGTTAATATTACTGAATATCAATTCATCAAAATTAGCATATTCTTTTTCAATGTCTATTATTTCACAAGCCATATCCTTGTTAACTTGGCTTAATTTTAAATGTTCTTTTTCTGTACTCTCTTTAAAATTTGATAAAACTTGTTTTGAATAAACGCCAATCATTTGGTGTATTTTGTCTTTGTACATCGGAAGTGTTATGGATGCGTTTCCACTTCTTTTTAATAACCATAAAATGAAATCCGATGAAATCATTGGAACATCACAGCTAATACAAAAATTTAATTCTGTTGTAGAATGGTAAAGGCCCGTATAAATTCCTCCAACAGGTCCTTTGTATTTGATAATATCTGAATAGACCGGAACACCAAATTTATTATAGGATGCGTTATTAGAAATTATAATAATATTGGAAACAACTTCTTTTAAAGCTTCAATAACGTATTGAATCATTGGTTTGCCGTTTAGCAGAACAAGGCCTTTGTCTTCGCCCATTCGAGAACTTTTACCTCCTGCTAATATGATCCCCGTTGCATGCATCTTTAAAAACTAATTTTTTTACTCTAGTCGATTTATTTTAAAATCTAAGGTTGTTATATTGGAAGAATGTAAACAAGAACTTTATCTCCTTTTTTTATTTCTCTATCTTCTTCTGACAAGTACATTAAACTATTTGCATCTACAAATGAACTTAGCATAGCAGAACTTTGTCCCGCATGAACTTGAACTCCTTCAGGGGTAATGTAAGCCTTTAAAAGGTGCGCTCTATCTCCTTTCTTTATGAAGTCATGTAAAATAGATACTTCTCTTTCTTCTAACATTGGAGTTGAAATACCTATTAATGATCGAATTGCTGTGCGCACATACATATAGTAACAAGTCAAAACTGCAGCAGGATTTCCTGGTAATGCAAAGATGCTTTTGTCTCCTTTTTTACCATAAAAAAGAGGTTTACCTGGTTTCTGTTTCACTTTATAAAAGACTTCTTCAACATGTAATTCTGCGAGTGCTTTTCCAACAAAGTCATAATCACCAACAGAGATGCCACCGGTAATGATAACAACATCATTCTGGTCAATTGCATTTCCAATGGTTTCTTTTGTCGAATTAAAATCATCTTTTACGGTAACTAGACTTGAATCGAATCCTGCATGTTTTAATACTGCTGTTAATGTTGCAGAATTAGATTCATAGATTCTACCAGGAAGTAGTATTTCTCCAGGTTTAGTTAGTTCATTTCCTGTGACAATTAAGGCAATTTTAGGTTTACGATATACATTTACTTCCTGAATTCCTAAGCCACTTAAAAAACCTATTGCCGCTGGGGTTAAATAAGTTTCTTTAGATATTGCAATGTCATTTATCGCTAATTCTTCTCCTTTTCTTCGGATACTCATTCCTTCTCTAACTTCCTCTAATAGTGTTATTGTATCTCCATCTCTTTTTACAATTTCTTGTTTTGCAATTGAAACCGTTCCCTCCGGAATCATAGCTCCCGTAAAAATTCTTGCAGCTTCACCACGGGACAGTGATTTACCAGCAGCCGAAGCACCAGCTTGAATTTCAGTAACGACAGTATATACTAAGGCATCTCCTCCTAAAGCATAGCCATCCATAGCAGATTGATCAAAAGGAGGCATATTTATCGGTGATTGAATGCTTTCTGAAAGTACGCTTCCTAATGCATTCAATAAATTAACATTTACAGAGTCTAACTTGGCTGTGTTTTCCTTAACTCTCGCTAGTGCTTCTTTTATGCTTATCATAATACGCTGTATAACTGTTTTACGTTTCTAAATATAGGCATTATGAACTAATTAGAGCTTTCTACTGTGCTGTTAAACGCATTTTAAATAATTGTCCATTCGAGTAATTTTTGAAACGAAGTGAAGAGAATTGTATCGAGAATCAATTATTTTGCTCCAAAAAGTGATTCTCGATACAATCCCGATGAAAAAATCGGGACCACTCGCACTTAGCGAAGCGTTCTCACCGAAGGTAATGGACACTTTTTTAGACTTAATTGGGCTAAATGTTTAAAGTCGTATACTTTGTCCTGCTCAACTGATAGAAAGGGCAGTTGATAGAAGTATATTGAAGCCGAATGGCATTAGTTTATTATTATCCACTTATTCATTTACCTTTGTCAGCTTAATAAATATACATGACATTTAAAGATTTACATATAATAGAACCTATTCTTAGAGCAGTTGAAGAAGAAGGTTATACACACCCAACCCCAATTCAAGAACAATCAATTCCAATATTACTTAAGGGTAAAGATTTATTGGGGTGTGCGCAAACTGGAACTGGTAAGACGGCATCTTTTGCTATACCTATTTTACAGCATATTTACCTAGATAAACAGCAAAATACGGGGGCTCGAACGGTTAAAGCTTTGATTGTGACACCTACTAGAGAACTGGCAATTCAAATTGCTGATAGTTTTACTTCTTATGGAAAACACACAGGGATTAAAAATACAGTCATTTTTGGTGGAGTAAAACAAGGGCAACAGACCAACGCACTAAGAGCTGGAGTGGATGTTTTGGTTGCAACACCTGGGAGGTTATTAGATTTGATACAACAAGGTTTTATAACTTTAAAGAACATTGAATATTTTGTATTGGATGAAGCTGACCATATGTTAGATATGGGGTTTATCCATGACATAAAAAAGGTGATTGCACAATTACCGCAAACAAGGCAATCTTTATTCTTTTCAGCTACAATGCCAAAATCCATTGTAGAGCTATCTGGGAAGATATTAGGCAATCCAGAAAAGGTAACGATTAAACCACAGCAGGCGACAGCTGAAAAGGTAGATCAAGCTTTGTATTATGTTACTAAACCAAGTAAGACCAAATTATTGATTCATTTAATTGAAGAAAAGCAGGCAAAGTCTACATTGGTTTTTTCAAGAACAAAGCATGGAGCAGATAAAATTGTTAAAATTTTAATAAAAGCAGGAATTAAAGCTGCAGCAATTCATGGGAATAAGGCGCAAAATGCTAGGCAAAGAGCCCTTAATGCTTTTAAAGATGGTGATTTAGCCGTTTTAGTGGCTACGGATATTGCAGCGCGTGGTATTGATGTCGATGATTTATCCTTAGTCATTAATTTTGATTTGCCCAATGTAGCTGAAACGTATGTTCACCGAATTGGAAGAACAGGCAGAGCAAAAGCAAGTGGTATTGCATTGTCTTTCTGCGATGCTATAGAGAAAGCCGATTTAAAAGAGATTGAAAAGCTAATAAAACAAAAAGTTCCAGTCATATCAGATCATCCTTTTGCACATGAAGGAGTAGAACAGGCACCAATGGAAAAGAAAGCGCCACAACAGCAAAGATCTAGACATTCTAATAGCCAAAAGAATAGAGGAGGAGGTTCTGGAAACAGCAACAGTGGAGGTAACAAGAGAAACTGGAAACAACGTAGGTAAGAATTCGATTATTTAATGCCATTAACCGCTGAGGAAAAATATCGTTATAGCCGACACTTATTACTAGATGAAGTTGGATTGGAAGGCCAAGAGAAATTGAAGCAGGCTAAAGTACTTGTTGTTGGTGCTGGGGGCTTAGGATGTCCCGTTTTATTTTATTTAGCCGCTGCTGGAGTTGGAACAATCGGCGTTATTGATTTTGATACGATTGATGCGTCAAACTTGCAACGTCAAATACTGTTTAGCGCGAATGATGTTGGTAGGAGCAAGGCTGAAGTTGCAAAAGAGAAATTGAATGCCAACAATCCATTTATAGTCGTCATAGCTTATAATGAGGAACTGACAAATGAAAATGCCTTAGAAATATTTAGCGCGTTCGATATAATTGTTGACGGTACGGATAATTTTTACACCCGGTATATGGTGAATGATGCTTGTCTGATTGCAAATAAGCCATTCGTGTATGGAGCGATTCATAAATTTGAAGGACAAGTATCGGTTTTTAATTATCAAGCAGGACCTACTTATAGATGTTTGTTTCCTACTCCACCCGAAGCAGGAAGTATTCCTTCTTGTTCTGAAGTCGGAGTTGTTGGTGTTTTACCTGGAATTATAGGAACACAACAAGCAAACGAAGTAATTAAAATCATTTTAGGAATAGGAAAAGTGTTATCTGGTAGATTAATGATATACAATGCACTTCAATCTTCATTTACGGAGATAAAACTTAATAAAACCGTTGTTGAAGTTTTTAATAAAGAGGAGTTTTTAAAATTTGATTATCAAGGTTATTGTAAAGTTTCAATAGGTATGGGAAAAAGTATTACGTTAGAGGAATTAGTCAAATTATCTTCAGATGTTTTTGTTGTTGATGTTAGAGGGGTTTGGGAGCAGCCGCAATTAGAAAGTAAACATGTTTTGCATGCCCCATTGCACGAAATTGCTGGTTATGTAAATGAAATTCCGACAGACAAAAAAGTATATATTATCTGTCAACATGGAGTAAGAAGTAAAGTGGCAATTGATTATTTGGAAAAGGAGTATAATTATACAAACCTGATCAATGTTGAAGGAGGAATGTTGGGATAGTTCTGTAAAACATTAAATATGAGTGAAAAAAAAATAAAAAACGTTTTTGTAGATGGAGCAATAACTCCTGAAAAAATAGCTACATCAATAGCCCATCATCAGGTGAAAACAAATATAGGGGCGCACGATATATTTTTGGGACAAGTTCGAGCAGATATAATAGAAGAGAAGGAGGTTTTAGCTATAGATTACTCTTGTTATGACGAGATGGCTAATCAAACTTTTCATGAGATTCGTGAAGCTGCATTTGAAAAGTATGATCTTACTTGTATGCATATTTATCACAGTAAAGGAGTTGTAAAAACAGGTGAAATATGCCTATTTGTATTTACTTCTTCAGCACATAGAAAAGATGCTATGGATGCTTGTCGTTACCTAGTAGAAGAGATAAAGGCAAAGGTTCCTATATTCGGGAAAGAATTATTTTCGGACAACACCCATGTTTGGAAGGAGAATAAGTAATTAAAGTATCCTACTCAGTTTCTTTTATAAACTGGCTTATCAGTTCAATTGTAGTCTTTGGGTGAATCATATAAAAAAGGTGCTCTTTAAAGAGCTCTTTCTCATCTGTATTTGTGACATCAATAATTGTCGTGTTGCTGCTAGTCTCGTATAAGCGAGGGACAAACTTAGCTATTGGGTCAATATCACTTTTTAAGACTAAAGTCGGTATATTGTTATTTTCAAATCCAGTTAACGCTTTAATCTTGTCCAATTCTTTAGATTCTCTTAAGGCAGATTGTATTTGAATGGCAAATATTTTTATTGGTAATTTATTTAGTGTGTGTTCAATGGGTATTTTATTGAGCTCAGGAAGCATGTCCATTTCTGAAACCAAAACCATTACACGCTGTTTTATTGCCTTCCATATTCTATTATGAACTGTGGAGTCTGATTTTATCAACCAATTGGTTAAACCAATGGCGAGGTAGCGCATTCCCTTTTTAGTTTCAAAAGGTCGCATAGTTCGTAAAGCTAGAAATAGGGACTTATCCACCATAGAAATTTTTGATTTGAGAATTACATTGTCCATAAATCTTGCTGTAGCATGTTTCGTCTCAGATCCAAAAAACGGATTACAGGCAATTCTTCCTTTTACATAGGTTTTTACAGCATCATATTTCTGTATGTTTTCACTGATCATTAGGAGGTATGTGTTTGCCATTGAATGATCAAAAATGTATACAGGGTGGCCAAGTTTACCAAAGTAACCTACCGTATGGTTGATGTTTTTCGCTACAAATTTTGAATATAGTTTTGGAGGTAAAGCATGCGGGATGGAACCATAATGCATTGCAGCAGCAATATATTTATCAGAAGGAATAAAAGCTAATAAGGCATCAAAAGTATTTAACCCTAAAAACCCGTGAACCATAATTATTACAGGCAACTTTTTTTTCTTTTTTTCATCGAAAGGCAAAGCCATATCTATGGTGATATGCGTATCTCCAAATTTTGACGCTCTTTTCAATTTTACCTGTGGCCAAGTCAATGCCTGATCATCAATAAATACAGTCATTCTATTTTTGACATCATCGATAAATCGCAAAAAATTGGGGCTTTCTTTCTCTTTTCCCCATTTGTAATATAGCCAAGCAAGCGGCATTCTTTTTTCAGCTTTTGTAGCTAGGAACGCAATTCTAGCGGATTTTTTTAAAAAGTCTGGAGTGTACGTCAGTTCGTGCTCTGCAGTGTCTTTTACTATAACAACTAAGTCTTTTGATTTAAAAGCTGTTGAATTTTTTGTTATCCCTGCAACTTGTCCAGTTGTAGTGGAGGCTACAAAAACATAATCAAGGCCTTTTTTATTTAGTTTATTGAGGGATTTTGCCAAAGAGATGTTTAGCCCATCTTTATAGGCTTCTATATTTTCACGATCCAAACTTCTTCCTAAAATTTGATCCTTATTTATTTTCTTAGTCTCGATTAAAGCTTTCAAAAATGAAATTGCATCCATAACATCAACCAATCCTCTTTGCCTTTTTAACCGAGAGTTGATGCATGTGTAATTAATTCGTTCTGGGTGCAAGATTTCATCATAGTGAGCCAGAATGTAAGTGTATGCTCCAGAGGGTGATTGCCCGTGCGATAACCCCACTAAGAACTCTTCATTATTCTCAGTTACTTGGTTTGCATTTCTTATAAAATCTGAGCCTATTTCTTGATCGAATTCCTCTTTGCTTTTACAATAGATAGTTGTAGGAGCTACATATCGCAATGACTCTTTTAGAGCAGGTATTATTTTAGCCATTGCTTCGGTCAACATCTTCTTTTTGGTTTGATAAAAAAATAATACAGTTTACAATATACTGGTTTATCCAATACAAAGAGGCTATGCATGGTATTTATTCGCCGATTAATTATTATCTTTAGGTTTATTAAATGCTTTATTAAAAAAGCAGAATAGCAGCAAGATGAAAAAAAAAGGAGAGGTGAAAGAGATGTATTTAGCCAAGAAATCGGCTAAAATCCTGAAGCCTTTATTAGAGAAGTATTATCGTGCAAAATTTATTGGTATTGAAAATATTCCGGACACTCCATTTTTAGGAATCGGAAATCATTTGGGAGTTTACTTCATGCCTGAATCTTTTTTATGGCTTACAAAGTATTATTCTTTGAAAAATAAACCTCCCATGAAAGTGTTGGTGCATAATGCTTTACATAATATTTCAAAATTTCTGGTATTACCTGAAAAAGAATTTGGGATTTTAGATGCGAATCCAAAAAACGCCATTGAAGCTTTAAAAAATGGTAATTCTATAACAGTTTATCCAGGGGGTGATCGGGAGAATGCTAAACCTTTTTCAGAAAGAAATGAAATAAACTTCTACAATCATCTTGGTTACATAAAATCAGCACTAAAAGCGAATGTTCCAATTTTACCAATTGTTGGTGTTGGGGGGGGAGAAACGCTTTTTGTATTGTCATCGGGAGAGGATATTGCTAAAAAAACGGGATTAACTAAATTATTTAACCTGCATACGTGGCCAATATATTGGTCATTTCCTTTTGGTTGGCACGTAGGCCATTTTCCATTCTTATCTTTGCCACTCCCTTCACAAGTTACACTTAGTATATTGCCAGCTTTCTCCTTGGATGAATATACTGCTGAAGATGCAAATAATTCTGAAGTTCTAGAAAAAATTAACAAAGAGATTATTTCCCTAATGCAAACGGAATTGGATAGATTAGCGAAAGGTAGAATACCGATTATAGGGAACATTAACCCTTGATAGAACAAAAAAATAACTTTTTTGATAAGATAAAATACAAATATTTTTACGTCAATACCTTCTTAGATAATTTCTTTAATCGGTAAATGCATTGTTATATGCTGGTTTTACTTTTTGTATTATATCATTAATTGCATCCCAAAGAAAAATTCTATTCTCCAGGGATTGCTTGGCTACTGCTAACGTTTCACTCCATTTTTGGTCGTCATTACCACATAGTTCTGAAATCATCTTAAGAGATAGTGGTCCGTGTTCGTCCCCATCTAATTCTATATGTCTTTCAAGATAATATCTCAACTTATTGTAAGCCGTATTTTCTGAATCTGCAGATTTTAGGATTTCAATAAACATATCTGGAATAACATCTTCTCGTCCAAATGTGAATGCAGAAGCAACAAGATGAGCCTTGTTAGTTTCAATAATTGAAAAAGAAAATTTCACGAAATCAGCTACTCTTTTGTCAAGGTTGATTTGGTTTAAAGAATATTCAATTGTATTTCCAGCTTCAACAAGCCTTATGAAATTAGTAATATCGGAGGTGTTTCCATTGAATTGATGCATTGCATCTAAATACATTTCGAAATGACTTTTAGGCTCTCCTAATTCATTAATGTCACTTTCCTCTCCGTGTACGATTTCATTTATGAATCTGGAAAGAGTTGTGTTTTTAGAAGGTGTCCATGGAACTTGAACATTTGTCAATTCTATTTGAAGATATTTTAAAAGTGACATAAAGTCCCAAACGGCAAATACATGATTCTCCATAAAAACCGTTATGTCATCTACAGTTTTTAAGTTTTCATAAAGCTTATGATTTTGTAATTGATTTCTTAGCGCTGAAATTTCATTTTCTATATGTTGTATTCTTTTCATGTTATTATTGCAAAGATAATTCAAATTTACTCCATTTTCCAATCTGGTAAAGGAATTCTGCCGGGAGTATAGGGTGCTTTGTATTTGTCTAATTCCTTTTCCATTTCTTCCACATCGGTTATGAGTTCTTTAAGTCGATTAAGAAGAGGTTCAAATTCTTGCCCAGCTTCTTTGTATAGCCTAATAGAAGTTTCTGATGCAGTTGATGAGTGACTTAGGGTACTCCAAATAGCAGTTTCAATTCTATCTGAAAGGCTATTTTTAACTTCAAATTCTCTGGATGATAAGCTTGATTCACCATAGAATGCTATTTCTAAAGTGATGATATCGTTTTCTGCTTTTTTAGCTTTTGGCATTAAAGAAAGCGGTAGTTGAGGAACAGATTCGACAGCAACCTTTATATAATTCACGCGAGTATCAATATCCGAGAGGATTTTTTCAGCTCCACGAACAGCTCTTTGCAAGTCACTTATTTTTTGTTGAAAAGCTAAAGCTTCTTCTTTATTTAATTCAGGAAGAGAAAGGTTGTTTAATGTTTTGATTTCAAACGATACAGGGTCTGTTAATTTTGAAATAACTCCATTATGGCTTTTGTACATTTCTACAGAATACTTTCCCGGAACTGCTATTGGTCCTTCATCAGCTCCAGAATACCTTCCAATAGCCCTTGGTTTCAGTCGCAATGGAACCGATGGAGCGTGTCTGAAATCCCAAACTAACCTATTTATTCCCGTGGTAACTTTAGTTTTTAGCTTTCTAACTTCAGTCCCTTTTGAGTCTCTTACAAGGAACAAAAGGAAAGGTTTTTCTTCATTGTCTTCAGCTTTAATTTCTTCTAACGATGGGTAGAATACATCTCCTCCCAATTTTTTTATTTTAGCTTCTTCAGTTTGTCTAATTTCTTTTATTGTTTTTAGAGTGTCATTCATTATGTAAGTAAATACAGCACCGACTGGAGGGTTTGGTGAAGTGAAAAATGATTCACCCATTGAGCTTTTGCCTTTCATTCCCTTCGGACTACTTTCTTGGAACATTAAACCTTCTTTGATTGGGTATATTTTACTTTTTACTTCAAAATCTTGTTGGTTTAAATAGCGAAGAGGTGTATAGTCATCTAGGATGTAAAATCCACGTCCAAAAGAGGCTAGAACCAAATCGTTCTCACGTTCTTGAATTTCGATATCTCTAATCGCAATAGTTGGCAGTCCTGATTTTAATTGCGTCCAATTTTTTCCACTGTCGTCAGAAAAGAAAAGCCCAAACTCGGTACCAGCAAATAATAGGTTTGGATTTATATGATCTTCGGCAATATCATATACAGATCCTTTTTCTGGTAAATCTCCCTGAACAGGATTCCATGTGGTTCCTTTGTCGGTACTCTTAAGAATATAAGGTTTAAAATCACCTCTTTTATGATTGTTAAATACTGCATAAACAGTATTGGTATCATGTTTAGAACAAACAATTGCATTTACATATGTCATAGCTGCAATTCCAGGAAAGGCTTCTATTTTTTTCCAAGTACTACCGTTATCTTCCGTAATTTGTATTAGTCCGTCATCTGTTCCAATATAAAGGAGTCCTTCTCGCAATGGAGACTCATCTAAAGCAACAATGTTACCAAATATAGTGGTGGATTTATTTTTCATAACGGCGTCCATTCCCCAAACACGGTCCATTGTTTTCATTTTATTTCGATCCAATTGCCTTGTTAAGTCACCGCTTATTTCTTGCCAACTATCTCCTCTGTCATCACTTCTAAAAAGCTTGTTAGCTGCAAAATATAAGCGCTTGTTATTATGCGGTGATA
>JGI20159J14440_10001151_pt1 | contig 19198 bp, 20 predicted proteins | sample COG_09_FD_14440 | JGI IMG/M metagenome (IMG submission 14440) | reverse complement strand
TCCGATTTTATTAATTCTATCCATTTTATTAATTATTTTATTTATTAAGTTAACATTCCGCCATCAACATTAATTACTTGACCTGTAATAAATGTAGAAAGATCAGATGACAAAAATAAGCAAAGATTTGCAACATCTTCAGGAGTTCCTCCTCTTTTTAATGGAATTCCGCTAATCCACTGATTAACAACGTCTTGATTTAATTTTTCTGTCATTTCTGTTTGTATAAATCCAGGTGCAATAACATTAGATCTAATATTTCTCGAACCAAGCTCCAAGGCAATTGACTTAGAAAACCCTATTATACCTGCTTTAGAAGCTGCATAATTAGATTGACCAGCATTTCCTTTTACTCCAACAATTGAACTTATGTTTATTATACTACCTGACCTGTTTTTAAGAAATATTCTTTGAGTAGCCTTTACCATGTTAAAAACAGATTTTAAATTTACTTCGATAACTTTATCAAAATCGTCTTCATTCATTCTCATCAGTAAGTTATCTTTTGTAATCCAGCATTGTTTATTAAAACATCAATAGTTCCAAAATCTTTTATCACTTGATCAACTAGGTTTTGTGAATCCTCAAAACTTGCTGCGTCACTTTGATAAGCTTTACAATTAGTTTCAAATTTTGACATCTCTTCAATCAATTCATTGGCTGAATCAACGGATTTAGAATAAGTAAAAGCAATGTTTGCTCCGTGAGAAGCTAAAACTAGTGCTATACCTCTTCCAATTCCTCTGCTGGCTCCTGTGATAACAACTGTTTTATTTTCTAATAATTTCATTTTGTAAATTTAAATTATAAAATTTCTGCTACTTTTTTTCCAATTTCAGCAGGTGAATCTACCACATAAATACCACATTCTTTCATAACTTTTTTCTTAGCTTCAGCAGTATCTTCTGCTCCTCCAACGATAGCACCAGCATGACCCATTGTTCTTCCCTTTGGGGCAGTTTCTCCGGCAATAAAACCAACAATTGGTTTTTTGTTTCCATTTTCAGCAACCCATTTGGCTGCGTCAGTTTCTAATTGCCCTCCAATTTCGCCTATCATAACAATACAATCAGTATCCTCATCATTCATAAACAACTCAATTGCATCCTTTGTTGTGGTTCCAATTATTGGATCTCCACCAATTCCTACAGCAGTTGAAATACCTAGACCCTGCTTAACAATTTGATCAGCAGCCTCGTAAGTTAAAGTTCCTGACTTTGAAACAAGTCCTACTCTACCCTTCTTAAATACAAAGCCTGGCATAATACCTACTTTAGCCTCCTCAGGTGTTATTATTCCTGGACAATTAGGACCTATTAAAGTACAAGTTTTATTTTCTAAATATTGACTAACTCTTGTCATATCTGACACAGGTATTCCCTCAGTAATAGCAATTATTGTTTGAACACCAGCGTCAGCTGCTTCCATAATTGCATCAGCTGCAAAACCAGCTGGGACAAAAATTATTGAAGTGTTTGCATCTGCATTTTTTACAGCTTCTGAAACGGTGTTAAATACAGGTTTATCTAAATGTGTTTGACCACCTTTCCCAGGTGTTACACCCGCTACTACGTTTGTTCCGTAACTTATCATTTGTTCAGCATGAAACGTACCTTCACTTCCAGTGAATCCTTGAACAACAATTTTAGAATTCTTGTTTACTATTATACTCATAAATTATTTTAATTTTTAACTCTTTCTATATAAGAGCCTTTTTCTGGATCTATTTTTATTTTATCTCCTTCATTTATAAATAAAGGAACATTGATTTTAGCACCTGTTTCTAAAATTGCAGGTTTAGTTGCATTTGTAGCCGTATTACCTTTTACACCTGGCTCAGTTGATGAAATTTCTAAAATTACATTTTGAGGCATTTCAACTGAAAGAGTTGTACCATCCTCAGTGTTGATTAAAACAGTAACAATTTCTCCCTCTTTTAAAAATTGAGAAGAATCAAGTATCACTTCTTGAACAGTTATCTGATTNTAATCATCAACATTCATAAAATGATATGTTTCAGCATCTTTATATAAATATTGATATTTTTTAGTTTCCACTCTTACATCATCAATTTTATGGCCCGCAGAAAATGTATTATCAATTACTTTTCCATTGGTTACACTTTTTAATTTAGTTCTAACAAAAGCAGGNCCTTTTCCTGGTTTCACATGTAAAAATTCAATGATTTTATAAATATCATTATTATATTTTATACATAGACCTTTTCTAATATCTGATGATGATGCCATAATTAATTTTTAAAATATCCTTTCATTATTCCTCTTTGAGAATTTTTAATGAATTGAAGAATTTCATCTCTTTCTTTTGTTGCTTCCATTTCACCCTCCATAATAGCAACAGCTTGAGTATTATTATATCTTTTTTGGTAAAGTGTTCTATACATCGACTGTATTTCCATTATTACCTTACTATCAAATCCCCTTCTTCTTAAACCAACAGAATTTATTCCAACATATGAAAGTGGTTCTCTTGCAGCTTTTACAAAAGGAGGCACATCTTTTCTAACTAAAGAACCTCCAGCAACAAAAGCATGATTTCCAATTGAACAAAACTGATGAACAGCAACCATACCAGCAAGGATAACGTGAGTTCCCACAGTAACATGTCCAGCTAAAGTTGAGTTGTTTGAAAAAATGCAATTATCACCAATAAAACAATCGTGTGCAACATGTGAATAGGCCATTATTAGACAATCTTTACCAATTTTAGTTTTATTTCTATCAGATGTTCCTCTGTTAATTGTAACACACTCTCTAAGTGTTGTATTATCACCAATTTCAGCTGTAGTCTCTTCACCTTTAAACTTTAAATCTTGAGGAACTGCTGATATTACAGATCCTGGAAATATTGAAACATTCTTTCCAATTCGAGCTCCACTCATAATAGTTACATTGGAACCGATCCAAGATCCTTCTCCGATAACAACATTTTTATCAATAGATGTGAAAGGTTCTATTACTACATTTTTTGCAATTTTTGCTCCGGGATGTATATATGATAACGGTTGATACATTATGCTTCAGTTTTTCTTATTATTCTAGCTAGTAATTCTGCCTCACTTGTTAACTTACCCTCAACAAATGCCTGACCTTTCATATGCATTATTCCTCTTCTAATTGGAGACAATAATTCTAATTTAAAAATTAGAGTATCTCCAGGTACAACTGGGTATTTAAATTTTGCATTATCAATTTTAGCGAAAAAAGTCAAATAATTTTCAGGGTCTGGAACATTATTTAGAAATAAAACTCCTCCAGCTTGTGCCATTGCTTCTATTTGAAGGACTCCTGGCATTATTGGTTTTCCAGGGAAATGACCCTTAAAAAAATCTTCATTCATTGTAACATTTTTTTGGGCAATAATATGATTTTCTGAAATTTCTAATATATTATCAACCAATAAAAAAGGAGGTCTGTGAGGTAATACTTTCATTATTTGATTTACATCCATTACCGGAGGCTTACTCATATCAACTTTTGGAACTTCATTTCTTTTTTCATTTTTAATTATAGATGAAAGTTTTTTTCCAAACATCGTATTGACATAATGACCAGGTTTATTAGCAATTACTTTTCCTCTTATTCTTGTTCCAACTAAAGCTAAGTCTCCTATAACATCAAGTAATTTGTGTCTTGCCGCTTCATTTGGATAATGTAGAGTTAAATTATCAAGTATTCCATTAGACTTTACTGAAATCTTATCCTTATTAAAAGCTTTTTTTAATTTTTCCATTGTCTTTTCTGACAATTCTTTATCAACATAGACTATAGCATTATTTAAATCTCCTCCTTTAATAAGACCATTTTCAAGAAGCATTTCTATTTCATGTAAAAAACTAAATGTTCTAGCTTCAGCGAATTGATCTTTAAATTCTGATAATCTTTTCATTGTAGCATTTTGAGTACCTAAAATTTTAGTACCAAAATCAACCATAGTAGTAACTTCGTAATACTTTGAAGGGATAATCGTTATATCACTTCCTGTTTCCTCATCGTAATAAGAAATTACATCCTTAACTATATATTCATTTCTTTCTTTGTTTTGTTCCTTAATCCCAGCTTTTGTAATTGCTTCTACAAAATATTTGGAAGAACCATCCATTATTGGAGGTTCAGAAGCGTCAATTTCTATTAAAACATTATCAACTTCCATTCCAACTAGAGCAGCTAAAACATGTTCTGACGTTTGAATATTAACACCATTCTTTTCTAATGTAGTCCCTCTTTTTGTGCTTACAACGTAATTTACATCAGCTTCAATGATTGGTTTTTCTGGAAGGTCAGTTCTACAAAATGCATAGCCAAAATCTTCTTCTGCAGGTTTAAAAGTTAAATTAACTTCATTTCCCGAATGAAGACCAACACCTTTTAGTGAAATAGACTTTGAGATTGTACGTTGTTTACTCATTATGTAGTTTTTTTAAAAAGATCATTTAGTTTACTCATTATTTTTGGTAAATTTTTAAAATGAACATATGATTTATTATAATCTAAATAATTAAAAGCTGGCATCCCCATAACAGTTGTATCAGAGGGTATATTTTTCATTACACCAGACTGAGCTTGGACCATTACCCTATCACCAATCTTTAAGTGACCGGAAATACCTGCTTGACCACCAATCATACAATTTTTACCTATTGTAGTTGACCCTGCAATACCAACACAAGCAGCTATTACAGTACTTTCGCCAATCTCCACATTGTGAGCTACCTGAACTAAATTATCAATTTTTACGCCTTCTTTTATTAAAGTAGAACCTAAAGTAGCTTTATCAACAGTACAATTAGCTCCAATTTCAACATTATCTTTAATTATAACGTTTCCATTATGTATAACCTTTAATTGATTGCCATCTTTATCTAGATTAAATCCAAATCCATCGGATCCAATCACCGTACCTGAATGAATTATGCAATTATTTCCAATAACTGAGTTACTATATATTTTAACACCGGGATAAATAATAGTATTACTACCTAAACTAACATTTTCTCCAATAAAAACTTGTGAATAAATTTTAGAATTCTCTCCAATATCTGAATCTTTTTCACATACAGAAAAAGACCCTACATAAACATTAGCACCAATTGAAACGCTGTCATCAATTAAAGATGTTTTATCAATACCAACTCTGTTAGAAGATTGATTTGCAAATAAATCTAATAATTTAGAAAATGCTTCATTTGGATCCTCAACCCTTATTAAAGTCTTTGTTAAGTTTTGATCGGAAACGAAACTTTTATTTACAATAACAATTGAAGATTTTGATGAATTAATAAATTTATTATACTTAGGGTTGCCTAAAAATGACAATGAGCCTTCTTTTCCGTTTTCAATCTTAGCTAAACTGTCAATTAAAACCTGATCATTCCCCTCAACATTACCACTAACAATTTCAGCTACCTGATATGCTTTTAACTTCATCGTCGCAAAAGTATGAAAAATCAATTAAATTTGGTTTAATATGGTAAAACAATAAATAAGTGTCTTATTTTTGAGTCTTTAAAAATTGAAACTATTTTGGAATTAAATTATGGAATTGAGGAAATAAAAGAAGTGAGTGATTTTATATTGCAAAATACAGATGGAAAAATACTACTTGTTTGTGGAGATGTTGGTTCAGGTAAAACAACATTAATTAAAGAAATTTGCAAACAACTAAAAGTAACTGATAAAGTTAGTAGCCCGACTTACACACTTATAAATGAATACGCATGTAATGACGGATTAGTGATTCATATGGACCTTTATAGAGTTGAAAATAATGAGGATATAAATGATTTAGGTCTTTTTGAATATTTTGATAACAAATTCATTATAATTGAATGGCCAGAACTTATAATGACTGATTTGGACATCAATCACACAATACTAAAAATTGATTTCATAAATACTAATAAGCGTAAAATTAATTTAACAAATATAACTGTATGAGTTTTTTAAAGAGATTATATTTTTTCCTTTTCGGTTTAAGTATTGGAATTATTATTTTAATTTTTATTACCAATAAAAAAGACACTAGATTTAATTACATGCCTAATAAAAGGGTTTTAAACGATATTTATAAAAAGAATTGGATTTTCAATAATGAAGACAATTCTTTTTCAAAAGATATTTTTTTTAAAGAATATGATGTAAATTTTTCAAAAAGTAACACAAAAATTGACACTTGTAAAGTTTATTATATAGAAGGTAAAAAGAAGTCATTTGTTGTTAAAAATTGTACTAAAAATGCATATTTTTCTGAAAAATAAATTATAATAAAGCTCTTCTTTTTCTTTCCTTTAAAATCAGTTGTAATTCTCTTCCAGTTTGACCTTGTACTGAAGTGTTTTCTTCAGCTCTTCTAATTAAATATGGCATTAAATTTTTTACAGATCCAAAAGGTAATATTTTAAAAGTGTTGTAATTCTTTGAGGCTAAATTAAAAGAAATATTATCACTCATTCCATAAAGCTGACCAAACCATATTTTGTTATCATTACTTTTTAATTTTTTAGACTCCATCATATTCATAACTTTTAAAATTGAATCTTCATTGTGAGAAGCACAGACAAATGAAATTCTGTTCAAATTATTAAAAACAAAATCTAAACCTGAATTAAAATTTTTATCTGTGTCGTCTTTAGAATCACATATTGGAGATTCAACATTCATTGATACAGCTAAATTTCTTTCTTTTTCCATGTAAGCACCCCTAACTAGCTTTAATCCAAATATTACTCCATCGTTCAATTGATTAGAAATCATTTCACCTAAGTAGCTTAACCTATCTTTTCTGTACATCTGAACAGTATTATATACAATTGGAGAAGTAAGATTGTACTTACGCATCATTTTAATTGCTAATTCATCAATTGCGTTTTGAACTTCAACTTCTTCAGCATCAATTAAAATTTTTATATTTTGTTTAAAAGCCTTGGAACAAACCTTGTCAAATCTTTGAATAACTCTNTTCCAAGAATCATTTTCTAATTCATTTAACTTTTCGAATTTTGANACTTTTTTAAANAAATCTGTACTNCCTAAACAAGTAGGTTTAAAAACGGCAAATGGGATTTCTTTTCTATTTTTCGCAAATTCAATTATAGATGTTTTTTTTCTCAAACAATCATCAAATTCCTTTTCTGAATTAAAACCTTCAGTGGAAAAATCTAATACAGAATAAACATTTTTTATAAACATTTTATTAATTACTGGAATACAATCTTCTTCACTTACGCCCCCGCAAAAATGATCAAATACAGTTGCTTTAATGATTGGAGTTACAGGAAGGTGAAATTTTAAAGCAAAGTTTGTTAAAGAAGTGCTTAATTTAACAAAAGTGCTGTTACCTATAATTTTAAAAAGAAAAAATGCTCTGTTTAGTTCAAAATTACTTTTCAAAGAAAAAGCTTCTTTAGTATCAGAAAATAGATTATTCAAATCATTAAAATTTTAAACTAATTTACATAGTTTTTTTAAAAAAAAAATATGTTATTTTGTAGAGTATAAATTTATATGAATAAAGAAATTTTATCAGACAGTTACTCTGTTTTTTTTAAGAAAAATGGATTTGATAATTTATCAAATCATTTAAGGAATAAAAATTATTCTAAAATTTTTATTCATGTTGACAATAACACCAAACAATATTGTCTTGATTTATTTCTTAACAAAATACATATCAGTAATTATGATTTAATTGAGTCGTGTGATGGTGAAGAAAATAAAAATATTGAATCATGCTTAAAACTATGGCAAACAATATCGGACAAAGGAGGAGATAGAAACAGTTTAATTATAAATCTTGGAGGTGGAGTTGTTTCAGATATGGGTGGCTTTATAGCAAGTACTTATAAAAGAGGAATTAATTACATAAATGTTCCTACCACTCTACTGTCTATGGTTGATGCTTCAGTGGGTGGAAAAACTGGAATTGATTTTGGAACTCTTAAAAATCAAATAGGTACTTTTTATGATCCCAAAATGGTTGTGATTGATCCTGAATTTTTAAACACATTAGAAAAAAATGAAATTTCAAGTGGATACGCTGAAATATTTAAACATTCATTAATTTACGATTCTACAGCCTATAATCAGTTAATTAATAATGATAAACCCTTATATGATCTAAAAACAATATACAGTTCTATTTTAACAAAAAATAAAATTGTTTTAATTGACAAAAAGGAACAAAAGGAAAGAAAGTCATTAAACTATGGCCATACTTTNGGTCATGCAATNGAATCTTATTTCTTAAATTCCNATAACAAATTACTTCATGGTGAAGCAGTTTCTATNGGGATAGTTTTAGCAAGTTTTTTATCCAATAAATTATTCAATTTCTCAATTGAACATGTCAATTCAATAAAGAATCACATTAATTGTGTTTATAAAANAATTGNAATAAATGATGATCAGATTAATAGCATAATAGATTTATTAATTCATGATAAAAAAAATAGCCATGGAAAAATAAATTTCATTTTGCTTAAAGATATAGCTAAACCTGTTTATGATGTTCAGGTCAAAACTGAATTCATAAAAGAATCTTTTAAATATTATTTAAGCTGAATTCCTACTAGCATTAATGTTTCCAAATAAAGATCTTGTAACCATTTTTTCAAATAGGGCTAAATCTTTTTTTGGATGATTTCCGTTTTCAATGTCTTTAATTTTTCTTAATGCGTATTGTTGAATTGTAATTAATGGTAATACTATTTTTTCTCTTGTCTGAATAGAAGCTTTATTTGCTGGTTCATTTTGCATTAAATGATCGAAACCTGAAAGTCTTAAGATTAATTTTTTAGTAAGTTTATACTCATTGTAAATTAACAACCAAAACTCTCCATATTGCGGATCACTTTTCATGTAAGCAGTTAATTTAAAGAACGATTTTGTCAAACTCATCATACTATTTGAAATTAATGTTCTGAAAAAAGGAGATCTTTTATAAAGATTTTTAACCTTAGAAAATTCTTTTTTATCACTGTAATATTTTAACGCGGTTCCTACTCCATAAAATCCAGGAACATTTTGCTTTAATTGACTCCAGCTTCCAACAAACGGAATTGCTCTTAAAGATGAAAAATCAAATTTTGAATCCACACTACCACGTTTTGAAGGCCTACTTCCGATATTTGTTTTAGCATAATATTTTATAGTACTAACATGTTCTAAATAAGGAACAAACATAGGATGATCTTTGAAGTCTGAATAAGCTTTATAACTAATATTAGCCAGCTTATCTAGAACTAACTTATCTTCTCTACTAGAATTGTTATTAACGTCGCTTAAAACCCTATTCTGAATTCCAGAACTTAATAATTGCTCAAGATTGTATTGGCAGGATTGAATTGTTCCAAAATTTGAACTAATAGTTTGACCTTGAACTGTTAGTTGAATTTCATCAGATTCAACAAATTCACCCATCGAAGAATAGAATTGATGTGTATTACCTCCTCCTCTAGCCGGTGGACCTCCTCTTCCATCAAAGAATATTACTTTTATACCATATTTTCTAGAAATTGAAGTAAGAGCTTCCTTGGCTTTTAAAATGCTCCAATTTGCCATTAAATAACCACCGTCTTTAGTTCCGTCTGAAAAACCTAGCATTATTGTTTGCTGATTATTTCTCTGCAACAGGTGTTTTTTATAAACAGGATTACTGTAAACTGATTCCATTACTTTTGAAGCTACTTTTAAATCAGAAACAGTTTCAAATAAAGGAACAATATCAACAGTCGGATTGTCCCAGTCACTTAATCTAAACATTGTAAAAACTTCGAGAATGTTAAGAGCAGATTGATTATTACTAATTATATATCTATTACATGCTTTTTCCCCATTATTTAATTGGATTTCTTTCATAGCTCTTATTGAACTAAGTGTTGAAATTGACAATTCGTCATCAAAAAGATCAGGGGATATATCACCCTTGATTTTAGATAAAATCTTAATCTTTTTTTCTTCGCTTAATTTTAAATAGTTTTCTGGAAATAATTTATTTAAGTTTTTTTGAGCAATTCTAAATACTGAATTAAAGACAGTACTATGGATCCTGGAGTCTTGTCTAATATCCAGACTAGCAAAGTGATACCCAAATATCTTAACCTTGTCTATAATATCATCTAAGTCTTCAAGAAATAAAGAATTATGTTGAGTTATAAGAATACTTTTAATATCGCTTAATTCAGTTTTAAGTTCAGCTAAACTAATTTTTGGAGTTTTACTTTCATTGAAAATACTTTTATATAATCTATTTTCTATATCAACTACTTTAGATTCAACATTTTTAAAAGTCAATCTTCTTCTTAAATTCCTTATGTCTCTGTAATAATTTTTAATAACATCACTTCTTAACTTATTTGCAGTTTTTAAAGTAATCTTAGTAGTTACAAATGGGTTTCCATCTCTATCGCCACCTGGCCAAAAACCTAAATTAATTATGTCGTTGTTAAAATCCTTGCCATCAAAAATATTTGTTTTAATGTATTTGTAAATGTTACTGATAGAATTATAAAAAACATTCTCTAAATACCACGTTAAACTTACAGCTTCATCATAAGGTGTTGGTTTTTTATTTTTGAAAAAAGGAGTCTTTCCTAATTGCGATAGTAAAACTTTAATTTCAGCTAAATTATTTTTTTTAACAGCATAGTTAAATCAGTAATGATTCCTAAAACCGAACCAGGATAAAACTGAGTTGGGTGAGCAGTTAAGACTGGCCTTATTTTAAATTTAGATAGATACTTTTTAAGATCAGATTTTTTGTTTTTAGATTCAACTTCTTCTTTTAAACTACGCAAAGTTCCCCTACCATCTAAATTATTAATTTGAGAAAAAGAAGCGTCTTCAACTGCATCAAAAAGAACTACCTGTCTTTCGATATATTGTATGAAACGAAATAACAGGGAAACCTTCTCCGAATCATCAGATCCATCATATAAGTATCAAAAAAATCATTAACAATTTGTGTTGGATTATTACTTTTTTTGTAACCATCAATACATATTCTTTCAAACAAAGGAAGCATTACACCAGTTTTGGATATGCTCTCATAAGGAAGAGTTGAAAAAATACTATTGTAAAGGTTAAATCTAGAAAGAACTTTATCGTTAAATCTTTCTTTTTTTGTTAATTCTCTCACTAATATTATTGTAATTCATTAAAAATTCTGTGCATAAGTCTTTTCTTGTCATTTATACTTTCTTCTAATGATATCATGGTTTCTGTTCTAGAAACCCCTTCTACATCATCAATCAAAAATATAATCTCTTTAGCATGATCAGTACTTTTAGCACGAACTTTACAAAAAATATTAAATTTTCCAGTAGTTATATGAGCTACAGTAACAAAAGGAATCGCTTCAAGTCTTTGAAGAACAAACTTAGTTTGATGAGTTTTTTCAAGAAAAATACCAATATATGCTATAAAGGTATATCCTAATTTTTTATAATCAAGAGTAAGTGAAGATCCTTTAATAATACCTGCATCTTCCATTTTTTTAACTCTAACGTGTACGGTACCAGCGGAAATTAATAATTTTTTAGCAATATCAGTAAAAGCTGTTCTTGTATTATCAATTAGAAGATCTAATATTTGATGATCTATTTCATCAAGTTTAATTTTAGCCATATTATTGAATTTTAATTTAAAGAAATGCGAATATATTGAATTATTTTTATATAAATCAAATATTTACTGAATATTTCGTAATTTTTTGGCGATTATTATAATTTCATTTAAATCATTTTTATCAGAGATATCAAATACCTTTTTGATTGAAATAAAATCCGATAACAGATGGCCTGATAACTTTTCTAATTTTCCGAATTCNCTAATTTCTGGAATAAATTCAATTTCTTTAGAAACTAAATTCAATTTTTCTTTATATAATATTGATAAATTAACGACCTGGTTTGACAAAGATTNATTTATTCTAATGTTTTTAATAAAAACATCACACAAACCAGTAGAGTTTTCAGGAATTTTATAGTAATCTTTATGATTTTTTAAATTAAAACCATTAGAATATATTGATCTAATAGCATAAGTTATCGCCAGAGATGTGTAATATCTAGATATTTCTCTAGTGTAATCTTGAGAAAAATGACCCGACTCAAATAAAATTGTAGGTGTATTCAGGGATTGAAATGTGTCGCCTACGCAATTTATATTGAATTCGTCATTATATCTCCCGATGTTTTCTGGAATTAATATTTTAAGATTTTCAACTATTTCTAAAATAATTTTCATTGATTTTACTCTGGAATCAGTTTCATTTCTATCATAATCCGAAGATGGAGATAAAAAAGACATTATGGATGAATTAAAATTTAGGGTAGAATATATTGATCTTTGACCATGAAGATTGAAACAAAAATCTGGCTTAAAATCATCGTATATCTTTTTTAGCACAAGGCTTTCAGGTTGTGATAAATCAACTGCATCTCTGTTGAGATCTATATTATTATAATTTTCTCTAGTATATTTAAAAGCACCATCCGGATTTAATATTGGTATAACCAATAAGGTTAATTTATTGAACATCTTCTGTTCATGGTTACTATAAAATGAGATTGAATCAAAAAGTGCTTTAGTTGAGGTAGATTCATTACCATGCATCTGTGACCATATCAGTAATTTAATTTTTCCAGAACCTATTTTAAAAAAATGAATCGGCAAATTATTAACACTATAGCCACAAATTTCTGAAGAATATTTATAATTTAAGTCTGCAATTGAATCGTTTGTAATATATCTTCCAGAAATTTCTTTTTCCTTATAATTAGTATAATTATCTACTTCAATATTCATTATTTTTTTTTCCAAAGTTAACAATACAAACGATTACAATTGTAAACCTTTTTTGATAAAAAAAATTAATTAATTAACTCTAATTATAACAATTGTAAACAAAAAACTTAATAATCTTATTAAAATCCTTATTTTAAGTATTTTACAAATTTTATTTAAAGTATAACTTTAATTAAAATATTGTTTTAAAGTAAATATTTTTATATAATAATGTTATTTATTTTTTATAAATTTACAATTGTATACATGAATGATTTTACAGAAAAATTAAAAAAAATAATACAAACAGAAGGTTTAACTGCATCAAAATTTGCTGAAAAAATTGGTGTTCAAAGATCTAGCGTTTCCCATGTATTAAGCGGAAGAAATAAACCAAGTCTTGATTTTATTTTAAAAATCAATAAATCTATTGACAATATTAGTTTGGATTGGTTGTTAGATAATGAAAATGATGTAAATGAAACCTCTCCTACTCCAACAAAAAACATAAAAGCTGTTAAAAATCATAAAAATGAATCTATGATAGAAAAAATCATAATATTTTTTAACGATGGAACTTTTAAAATCTATAAAAATTAATAAATTTACGATTGATGTACATTAGGTTTATTTTATTCTTGTTTTTTATTTTTTCATGTGATTTTCCAGAGAGAAATTGTTTAAAATTTCAAACTGGTACATTTGAATTTAAATCAATTTCAGAAAAAGGTGACACATTGATTACCAAATTTACACGAACAAAAGATTTAGAAATTGGTTTTTTCAACGAAAAAATTGATTCTAATACAGTTAAATGGGTTTCTGATTGTGAATGTATCTACAAAAAAGTAAACCCTAAATCTTTAAGTGAAAAAAAAGCTGTACAGATGAAAATTCTAAGTACTAATGCAAATTCATACACTTTTGAATATTCTTTTGTTGGTGACATAAAAAATAAACAAAGAGGTTTTGTTAAGAAAATTAGTGATTAAAACTCTAATTCAGTTTGCCCTTTATCATCTATCACATCTTTACCATTAGTCTTAATCTCCTCTGAATCAACAACTAGTTCATTTATTTCTTTTTTTTCTGGGGGTGTATACTCAAGAGGATCTAATTGATTTATATTTTTAATCTTGAATGAGCTTAATTTATTTCCAATAGCTTTAATTCCTTTTATTGAAATTAACTGATCCACAACTTTAGTTTCACTACCTCTAACACCTTTTGATGTTTTAGAAAAAATAAGCTCAACTACCGGTCTCCAATCGGTTGAAACTAATTCTAGTTGAATTTTTGAACCTTCTGGAATAAACTTTTGATCATTATTTTGATTTCCTGCTATAAATCTTTTAACAAAATAGCAATCTTTATGTCCGTTAAAATATAAAACAGAAATTGGCTTTTTAGGAATCCACTTCTCTAGAGTAATCATATCTTCAGGGAAATGCATATTCACATCAGGTTTAACAGTTTTAAGAGATCCCTTTTGCTGGATGATTATTAAATTATCGTCACTCTTAAACTCGCCTAGTAATTCACCTCTTCCATCAACGTTTAACCTTTGAATGGTTTCATCAAACCAAATCTTTCTTGGTTTTAAAGTAGATAAACCCTTTTCTTTAAACTCAATTTTATTTATTGTGTATTTAGATACAATATTACCCTTAGATGATCTTCCCTTTATATCCAAATCTGCAAAATCTAACTCCCATTTTAATTTTTTTATGGAACCTGTTTGCCTTAAGATGACATTTACTATTTCAGCTTCTCCGTTTGGATTTGCAGAAAAATACAACATCTTAGAATCTTTATTTCCATTAGTTAAATCATACACTTTATCTCTTGTAACACCAGTAACACTAAACCTTTTGATATATGATGTGCCCTTTTTTCCATCTCTGTATATCATATTATAAACTGTTCTTTTATCCTTCTTTTTAAAAACAGCTACATGTTTAATGTTTTTAGAAATAAATTTTTTAGATTCTACTTTTGTAACCATCATTTTACCGTCTTCTGTAAATGTTATGATATCATCAATATCAGAACATTCTTCGACAAACTCGTCTCTTTTAATAGAAGTACCTATAAAACCTTCTTCTCTGTTAACATAAGCTTACAGTTTTTAACAACTACTTTTTTAGCATCTACATCTGCAAAAATTCTAATTTCAGTTTTTCTCTTCTTCTCTTTACCATAGATAGTTTTGAGATTTTTAAAATAAGAAATAGCAAAATCAGTCAGATTACTTAAATTAAAAGCAATTTTATCTAATTCATCCTCAATAGCTTCAATTTTAATTTGCGCTTTATCAATATCAAATTTTGATATTCTTTTAATTTTAATATCTGTTAATCTAACAATATCATCTTCAACAACTTCTCTTTTTAAATGTGAAGTAAAAGGTTTTAATCCATTTGAAATAGCAGAAATTACCCCCTTCCAAGTTTCGACATTTTCAATATCTCTATATATTCTGTTTTCAATAAAAATTCTTTCAAGCGAAGCATAATGCCATTGATTTTCATAATCACTTTTTTTGTATTCCAACTCCAATCTTAAAAGTTCTTTAGTGTTTTCAGTAGATCTTTTCAAAATTTCTGAAACACCAATAAATAGCGGTTTATTGTCTTCAATAACACACCCTAATGGTGAAATTGATGTTTCACATGAAGTAAAAGCAAACAAACCATCAATAGTTTTGTCTGGTGAAACATTTGAAGGCAAATGAACTAAAACCTCAACGTTATTGGCTGTATTATCTTCTATTTTTTTAATTTTAATCTTTCCATTGTCATTAGCTTTTAATATAGAATCAATTAAAGACGAAGTTGTTGTTGAAAATGGTATTTCACTAATAACTAACGTGTTTTTATTCAATTGATTAATTTTGGCTCTTACTTTTATTCTTCCTCCTCTTAAGCCGTCATTATAATTACTTACATCCATAATACCAGATGTTGGAAAATCAGGAAATATTGAGAATTTTTGACCTTTCAAACATTTAACAGATGAATCTATTAATTCTATAAAATTATGTGGTAGAATTTTAGTCGATAAACCAACCGCGATACCTTCTCCACCCTGTGCTAAAAGTAATGGGAACTTTACCGGTAAGTTTATTGGTTCTTTTCTTCTTCCATCGTAAGAAGATTGCCAATTAGTTATTTTTGGACTAAAAACTACCTCAAGGGCAAACTTTGATAATCTTGCTTCAATATATCTTGAAGCTGCAGATCTATCTCCAGTTAAAATATTTCCCCAATTACCTTGAGTTTCAATTAAAAGATCTTTTTGCCCTATCTGAACCATTGCATCAGCAATACTTGCATCTCCATGAGGATGGTACTGCATTGTATGACCAACTATGTTGGCAACTTTATTAAACCTTCCATCATCTAGATCTTTCATTGAATGAAGAATCCTTCTTTGGACAGGTTTAAAACCATCTTCAATAGAGGGAACAGCTCTTTCTAATATCACATATGAAGCATAATCAAGAAACCAGTCTTTGTACATTCCTGATACCCTAATTAACGAATCTTCTAATTCATTATCTGAATTTGGTTGATTTGGTTCAATGTAATCTTCTTCCATATTAAGAATCTATTCTATCCAGTTCAACTTTTAAATTATCTATTATAAATTTCTGTCTATCAGGTGTGTTTTTTCCCATATAAAACGAAAGAAGATCGTCAATACTAAAGTTTTCATCTAACATAACTGGATCTAGCTTTATACTTTCTCCAATAAAATATTTAAATTCATTTGGAGATATTTCACCTAAGCCTTTGAACCTAGTGATTTCGGTTTTGCACCCAATTTATTAACAGCTTCAATTCTTTCATTTTCAGAATAACAATAAATTGTTTCTTTTTTATTTCGAACTCTAAAAAGAGGAGTTTGTAGAATATACAAATGACCTTCTTTAATTAGTTCAGGAAAGAATTGCAAAAAGAATGTAATTAAAAGTAATCTAATATGCATTCCGTCAACATCAGCATCTGTAGCAATTACTATATTATTGTACCTTAAATACTCAATACTTTCTTCAATATTTAAAGCAGCTTGAAGTAAATTAAATTCTTCATTTTCATAAACAATTTTCTTAGTCATTGAATAACAGTTAAGGGGCTTTCCTCTTAAACTAAACACCGCTTGTGTATTTACATTTCTAGATTTAGTAATCGATCCACTTGCCGAATCTCCCTCTGTAATAAACAAAGTTGAATCCAGTCTGTTTTCTTTGTTCATATCGCCAAGATGCACACGACAATCTCTTAATTTTTTATTGTGTAAGCTTGATTTTTTTGCTCTCTCTCTAGCTAACTTTCTAATACCTGACAATTCTTTTCTTTCCTTTTCTGCTCGAATAATTTTTTTTTGAATCTCCTCAGCAGTTTTAGGATTTTTATGAAGATAATTATCTAAATATTTACCTATAAAATCGTTAATATATGATCTAACGGTGGGAAGACCACCTCCCATTTCGGTAGAACCTAATTTAGTTTTAGTCTGAGACTCAAAAACAGGTTCCATCACCTTAATACTTACAGCAGAAATAATAGATTTTCTTATGTCACTAGCATCATATGGTTTTCCATAAAAATCTCTAACAACCTTAACTAAAGCTTCTCTAAAAGCTGATTGATGAGTCCCTCCTTGTGTTGTATGTTGACCGTTTACAAATGAATAATATTCTTCACTGTATTGAATTTTACTATGAGTTAAGGCAATTTCTATATCATCACCCTTTAAATGTATTATTGGATATAATAATTTCTCTACATCATTATTATCTTCTAAAAGATCTTTTAGACCGTTTTTTGAAGTGTATTTTTCTCCGTTAAAAACTATGGTTAAGCCTGGATTTAAATAAACATAATACTTGAGCATCTTAGAAACATACTCTGCTCTATATTTATATTTCTTAAAGATTAAATCGTCTGGAATAAAAGTTACTTTAGTCCCTTTCCTTTTAGAGGATTCTTCAATATCATTATCTAGTGTTAAATTTCCTTTTTCAAAAAATACAGATTTAATTTTTCCATCTCTACAGGACTCAACCTTAAAACTTGAAGATAAAGCGTTTACAGCCTTAGTACCTACTCCATTTAAACCGACTGATTTCTTAAATGCTCTTGAGTCGTATTTACCACCTGTGTTCATCTTAGAAACCACATCTACAACTTTTCCAAGTGGAATTCCTCTTCCATAATCTCTGACAGAAACACCAGATTCAGAAATCGAAATCTCAATTGTTTTACCAGCACCCATGACAAATTCATCAATCGAGTTATCTAAAACTTCTTTTAATAAAATATAAATACCGTCATCAGGGAAGATCCATCTCCTAATTTACCTATGTACATTCCTGGACGCATTCTAATGTGCTCTTTCCAGTCTAATGAGCGAATATTATCTTCAGTGTAATTGGTTGTAACTGACATTGCTACGAAAATAGCTAATATAGATGTGGATTAAAAAAAAATAAATTGGTGTTTTAATAAATTAATTAACAATAGAATTACTCAGTTGTTGAAATCTTTTTTAAACGTTAAATCTAAAATGCATAACATCACCATCATTAACCACATATTCTTTGCCTTCGATATTTAATTTACCAGCTTCTTTAACTTTAATCTCACTTTTATATTCTGAGTAATCTTTAAAAGAAATTACTTCTGCTCTAATGAATCCTTTTTCAAAATCTGTATGAATAACTCCAGCAGCTTGAGGAGCTGTCATACCTTTATTAATTGTCCATGCTCTTACTTCCTTTACACCAGCTGTAAAATAAGTCTGAAGATTAAGTAAATCGTATGATTTTTTAATAAGTTTTGAAGAACCTGCTTCACTTAAACCTATATCATTTAAAAAAGCTTTTCTGTCTTCAAAATTATCTAATTCATTTATATCTGCTTCAGTTGCAACTGCTAAAATCAGTATGTCAGAATTTTCATTTTTAATAGCCTCTTTAACTTTACTAACATAATCGTTACCGTGAATAGCCGAGGATTCATCGACATTACATACGTATAAAACCGGTTTATTAGTAATAAGATCTAAAGTATTAGAAAACTCCTTTTCCTTTTCAGAAAATTCGATACTTCTTATTGGTTTAAATAATTGTAAATGATCGATCATCTTAGCTAATACATCATTTTGAAATACAGCTTCTTTATTTCCCGTTTTAATTAAACGTGATATTTTTTCTTTTCTTTTTTCTAGAGTTTCCAAATCTTTAAGTTGCAACTCTAAATCGATTATTTCTTTATCTCTAACTGGATCGATAGTGTTTTCAACATGAACAATATTATTATCATCAAAACATCTTAAAACATGAATAATGGCATCAGTTTCTCTAATATTTGCTAAAAACTGATTACCCA